>Ga0114996_10001042_pt1 | contig 37927 bp, 37 predicted proteins | sample ArcticOcean_MG_C_4_FD_87039 | JGI IMG/M metagenome (GOLD analysis project Ga0114996, IMG submission 87039) | Marine microbial communities from western Arctic Ocean - ArcticOcean_MG_CB4_134 | ecosystem: Environmental > Aquatic > Marine > Oceanic | place: Arctic Ocean: Canada Basin | collected... | reverse complement strand
GCGCCGTCCTCGTCGAAATAGACGACAAATGGGCCAGTGCTGACAAAGCCTACATTAAATGGGAATGCCAAGATGACTGATCGGCATAAATTCAAAAGTCCAGACGTCAGGTTGCTTAATCCGGCAAGGTGCGCACCGTACCCAGATCCAAATCACCCGAGGTGGAGCCTTTCACCTCAACGGAATGTTTGGTGGAGCCCAATATCAGTTCGGCGGCGATGTTTTTGGTAAAGAAGTATGAGAAATCCAGCTCCGGCACATAGGCGTTGCTGGTGCGGGCGCTGCCGCCCAAGGTATCGGTGGTGCCGTCGGTATCGGTCATAAAGGCGATAGCACGCAAACGGACCAGCAGATCACCCTGTTCTTTCGCAATCGCGACCGATGGCAGGAACAGCGCCGGAGCCAAAGCGCCAAGCGCGGCGAGGGTGGTAATATTTAAGGTCTTCATTTTCGCTCTCCAGGACCGTTGATTGGTTTCCTCCTGGCAGATCGAGCATTTATATTTTCAACATATAGACCATACAATCCTTAATGTCACTATATTTAGTTAACAATTCCTGGATGGATATTGCGGCGATTTTGCCGCCCCGCCACAATGGCGCCCATATCGGGGCGGTTAACCGGTTCTTAAACCTGTTAACGTACACTCCTGGGTAACAATAAAACTGATGTGGTGAGTGTGGTGGCGGACCCCGATCAAGAGGTTCGAAAAAGTGGCGGCGGCATCGATCTGATTGCCGGCGGCCCGGTTTCGGACACCCCCTTCGGCGATAATATCCAAACCATGGATAGAAGCGCGGCCAAGGCCGTGGCCATCAAGGATGCGTCCCTTGGCGGCAATTTGCCGCGCGTTGTCGCCAGCGGCAAAGGCAGCGTCGCCGAGCAAATTCTGCAAATCGCCTGGGCCAACGACATCAAGGTGCGCGAAGACGCCGATCTGGTCGAGGTTTTGTCGGCGATCGATGTGGAAAGCGAGATTCCCATCGAAGCCTTCGCCACCGTCGCCGAAATCCTGAGCTATGTCTACAAGGCCAACGCCGGAGAAATCCCGGTGCCCGATGCGGCGCCGGAGACCAGCCGCCACGCCTTAGATGGCGACGAGGAGAGAGCCAATGAATGATGCCGAGCTTACCCAGCGGGCCGAGGTCATCCAGTCGTTGATCGACGTTTCCAGGGCGCGGATCAAAAACCGCGAACAGGTGGATATGGGCCTGATCGAAGCCAAGGTTGCGGCGCTCTACAGAAGCGTTTCAGACGATGCCGAACACGGTGCCGGCGCCGCCAAGCCGTCAACCATCGCGGTCATGGAGAACATCAGCACCGATCTGGACAGTCTGGCCCTGGAAATCCAGGCCAATTACGAGGCGGTCTCCGGCGCCCAGCCGGCGGCCGCCAACACCTATTCCAAAGGATAGAAGATCATGGATTTCGCGGGCGTCGATTATATGAAATTCCTCATGGCTCTGGTGTTTGTGCTGGGCCTGATCTGGGGCCTGACCCTGGCCGCCAAGCATTTTGGCCTCGGCAACCGGGGCCCGGTAAAACGGGGCGCGGCGAAGCGCCTTTCTATCATCGAAACCATGGCCTTGGACGCCAAGCGGCGGATGGTGATCGTCCGCATGGATGATACTGAACATCTTTTGCTGCTTGGCCAGACGAGCGAACAGATTGTAGGCGGCGGTGAAAACGCAGCCCAAGCGCCGGCGCAGCCGCAAGCGCAGCCGATACTGCATGCCATCGACACGCGCCGGGAGGCGGCCGGTTGACGTATTTGAGACACTATCCAACCCGCCTTACCGTCGGCCTCATTGCGCTCGGTCTGGCGCTTGGCACCGCCGGTCCGGCGGCGGCGCAATCCTTTTCCTTCGATCTTGGGGATGGGCCGACGGCGACCGGCCGCATGGTCCAGTTTTTCCTGCTGTTCACGGTGCTTTCGATCGCGCCTTCGATACTGGTCATGGTGACCAGCTTTACCCGCATCGTCATTGTGCTGGGATTTCTCAGAACCGCCATGGGTACCCAACAGACGCCGCCCAACCAGGTGTTGGTCAGCCTGGCGCTGTTCATGACCATTTTCGTTATGATGCCGACCATCGAAAAATCCTGGGATGAGGGCGTGCAGCCGTTCATCGAAGGCCGCATCGACGAAAAGGAGGCGTTTGTCAAAAGCGCCAAGCCGATCCAGGATTTCATGCTCAAGCAAGTCCGCGAATCGGACCTCAAGCTGTTCATGGAAGCGGCCAAGCTGCCGCCGGTGGCAACGCCCCAGGACGTGCCCTTGCGCGCCTTGATCCCGGCCTTCATGGTCTCCGAGCTGCGCCGCGCGTTCGAGATCGGCTTCCTGGTGTTCATTCCATTTCTGGTGATCGATATGGTGGTGGCGTCGGTGTTGATGTCCATGGGCATGATGATGCTGCCGCCGATCATCATCGCGCTGCCGTTCAAGGTGATATTCTTTGTGCTGGTCGATGGCTGGTTCCTGATCGTCGGCAGCCTGGTGCAAAGTTTCGAAGGCGGCATTCCGCCTGGTCCATGACCAGGGCCGGACGCCGGGCGCCTCACGCCAGCAGGGCTTCAATATAGGGCGGTAGAGCGAACGCCGCCCGGTGTATGGCCGGCGAATAATAGCGGGTCTCGAAGCCCGCATCTTTGAGGCGGCGGGTTAGCACATCCGCATTCACCGATTTTGGCGCCCGGCTGTCCGCGGCCAAGGCAAAGGCCATGGCGCCGCCCACATAGGTGGGAATGGCGGCCAAATAAACCGCGGCATCATCGAAGACGCCGGCGAGCCGCTGATGGCTGGCGGTTAATTCGCCGGCTTGCGAAAACGGAACACCGCATTGGGCGGCGAGGATGCCGCCATCGGCCAGAATTTGCCGGCAATCGGCGTAAAATTCTTCGCGGAACAAGACTTCGCCGGGGCCGACGGGATCGGTAGAATCGACCAAAATAACGTCAAATTTCTCGCCGCAGCTTTTGACATAGTCGCAGCCGTCGTTGATGACCAGATCGGCCCGCGCATCGTCGAACGCGCCCTGGCTGAGGCCAGGCAGGAATTGCCGCGATATTTCGATGACGCCTGGATCGATCTCCACCAAGCGCGCCAACGCAGGCCCCGGGTGGCGGAGAACTTCGCGCAAAGCGCCGCCGTCACCGCCGCCGATGATCAAGACCCGGCGCGCCTCGCCATGGGCAAACAGCGGAACATGGACAAGCATTTCATGGTAGATGAATTCATCGCGCTCGGTGGTCTGAATGATGCCGTCGATGGCCAGCACGCGCCCGAACATGGGCGTCTCAAAGACGATCAGATTTTGCTGGCTGGTATGCGTTTGGTGCAGAATGCGCGAGATTTCAAAGCGCTGCATGTAGCCCCCGTGGGCCCATTCGGAATAGAGCGTCTCGTCGAACCAAGTCAACGAACGAGGCCCCTTCGCTGTTCGTTCACCTCAAGGGTTTCGGGCTCGAAAGCGCGTTCCAGGACCGGAACGGCGGCATAGGGATCACAGCCGCCGCACATGAAGATATCGATGGCGGCAAAGCCCCGTTCCGGCCAGGTATGGATGCTCATATGAGACTCGGCCAGAACCAGCACCCCCGATATGCCGCCGTTTTCGGCAAAACGCTGCAAATGCACGGCCAATATCGTCGCGCCGGCGGCGGCGGCGGCGTCTCTCAGCGCCGCCTCAATGGCTGTTTCGCAGGTCAAATTGGCGGCGCCCCACAAATCGATCAGCAAGTGGGTGCCGGCAAATTGGGCGCCGTCCCGGCGCTGGAAATAATCGTTGACCGGCGCCGGTTCCGGGCGCTGATATTCGCTGACATTGGATTTCATCGGCAACCCCGTTTCCCCATTTTCCGGCCATTTCCGGGAGACGGCGTTGTAATAGGCTGGCTGTTTAAAGCAAGCAATTTCCGCAATCGCGGATCTCTAGGCCGGCCGATTGGGATCAATTAAGCAAGGACAGTTTTCCGGACTTCAAACGTTCCCGATAGGCGCTCATGAAGGATTTGAAATTGTTCACCGTCGCCACCTTCGAGGCCACCGTCCGATAATCCAGCAAGCCGACCGTATTGGGGCTGGCGATCAGGCGAAAAGCGTCTTTAAACTCGGTCGCATCCATGGCCGCCGCGTGATCCTTGCGCAGCCGCCCAATGCCCCGCTCATTACCGCTTAAAGCCAGGGCAACGGCAAGATTTAACACCGTTTGCGCCTGCGTCTCATCGAGCGGATCGCCGGGCCCGGCGCCCATCGAGCGCACCAGCCGTTGCAACGGTTTGGCAGCGTTCGCCCAATCGGTATCCTTCCAGAATATTTCCGAGCGCAGCAAATCGGCTTCTCGGCTGTCGTCATCTTCCAAAAGCGCGATGGCGCTGGGCGATTGGTTCATTTCCATCAGGGCGCGCGCCGATAGCAGCCGGCGCTGGGCGGCGACCTCCGGCGGCAGGTCGCTGGAGGCCGATTTCTGCAATCCTTCGCGGGCCAGTTTGGGCTGCTTGTTCAGCAGATAGATCGCCGCAAGGCGGGCGCCGACCCGCGCCCGTTCAACACCCTTGAGCCTGGACTTGATCTGCTTTTCCAATAGTTTCGCCGCCGGTCCAAGCAAATCCACGGCGGCCAGACGGTCGGCCAGCTTACGGATCATCTCTTCGCCGTCGGCGCCCGAAGGGGTCAGTTCCTTGAATTCTTCGAACAAGGCGATGGCGGGCACCGGCTGCATGGTATCGGCTTTGTCCTTCAAGTAAAGATCGGCAAAGGCTTTGGCCATTTGCTTGGTGACATTTCCGGTGGTCGGCTTGTCCTTGAAATAGGTAACCGCCTGGCGCAGCGTTCTGAGGCCGTTGCGGTAATCGCCGCTTTTGATGTGCAGCGAACCAAGCTTGCGCAACAGATCATATTCAAAATCGCCGCCGCGCCAGGAAAAGCGCAGCTTCTCCAATTCCTCGGCGGCCTCGTCGGCTTCGATTTTCTTGCGCCCGAGGAGCAGATCGGTGCGCAGCAATACGGCGCGCGCAACGCTGGGACGATGGTCGCCGCTTTCAACTTCCTCCCAGGCGGAAACCGCCGCATCGAAATTACCGGAAATCTGATTGACCCGTCCCTCGATCAGGGCAAGCTGATCGATCTCGGTTCCGGTTGGCTTTTCCTCGGCCAGCACACCAAGATAATCGGCCGCGAATTTGACATCACCGGCGCTAACGGCGGCGTCGGCGACCACCATGCCGACCCGCATTTTTATGTTCCTGGGGTAAATTTTGAAGACCGAGCCGGTTTTTTTGAGCGTCCCGGCAGCCTCGATCGGTTTGCCCTTGGATGCCATCACCACGGCGCGCCAAAACTCGCCTTCATCATTGCCGTCGAGGCCCGACAGGCTGAAATCCCTTTCGGCTTCGTCGACCCGGTCGATCAGGTAATTGGTTATACCGCGCGTCATGCGAAATTCTGCATTGCTTTCCAACGTCGGCTCATCGGCCAACATGGTGCGCAGAATGCCGATCGCCTCGTAGCCATATTGGGTCGCCGCCAGAAACTGAGCCAGGGCGAGGCGCCGCTTTTGCCGGTCTTTTCTTTTCGAGCCAGTGACATTTTCAAACAGCTCGGCACGCTTTTTTATGAAATCGCCGACGCTCTTGACCCTGCGCGCCACGCGCCACGCGCTGGCAGGCACCGCGCGCGACAGTTTTTTGAAGCCGCCGCCAAGCTTGGCGTTCACTTCGGTCCTTGGCGACAGGGATGACAATACGAGCCGGCCAGTGCTGGAAAGGGTAACCCCCTGGGGCATGGACTGGACCCTCAGATTATCGATATAGGGTTTGATGACCATGCCCTGGGCGCTGGCAAGAATGCGAAATTGCGGCAAGGCGTATTGGCGGTCGATGCCATGGGCCAGGGGTATAAACGGAATCACGACCAGATTGTCGCCGACCACCGAATCCCGGATCGGCAAGGCCTCGCCGGCCTGGGCGACATTGATAAGCATGCGCGCGCCGCCCGGTGCGTTCGGCTGTGATTTCGGCTCTATTGGTGTTCCCGGGCTCAAGCCCTGCTGCTTGAAATCAAAAATCCAGGCAAATCCGTCGCGGCGGATGCTCGGATTAAAGCCTTGCGCGGTTATCAGGCGCAGGAAAGTTCCGCTCGGCGATGGTATTTGTGTCACCGAGCGGGCGATGTTCTGCAAATCACCGCGCACCTTGGCAGTGTCAATTTTCTTGGACTTGTCGAACACGATCCAAAGGCTTCCGGCCCGCCGGAAGACCGCCGATCCAACCGGTTCGCTCCAATCAAAACGCACGCTAGCCGAGGCGGCGGGCCGACCGGTGGGCGCCGCGGCTGGCGCCGGAGCCGATTTTGCGGTCGCCGATGGCACCGGTTTTGCCGAGGCCGGTTTGGCGGCGGCGCCCGGCGGCGCAAGTGCCACCGGCGGTTTCCCCTTGGCGGCGGGCGCGGCCGCCGCCTTTAACGGTTCCGCCTTGACGGATTGGCTCGGTGATTTGGCGGCTGGTTTTGCCCCTCCGGGCTTTTTGGCGGCGGGCCGGGCCGATGCGGTGGCGGTAGCGGCAGCAGATTTGGGCGCCGGCTGGTTGGCGGCGGCGCGGGCATCGTTGGCGCCGGTGGGATTGTAAACATCGACCACCACCTTGGTGCCGCTTTTGAAATGCCGGATCCGGGATGAGCTTGGAACGGAGAGGGTGACGGTGGTTTCATTGGCGCCGGCGCGCGCGTCGGCGGCGGGAATATTAACAAGACGCCTGCGGCTGATCCGGCCCAGGTCAATTTGCGCCGGGCGCCCGAAGATAATATCGGCCCGATTGCCGCGCCGCGCGGCTTTGTGGCCAACCGCTTTGTTCCAATCGAACACCAGGCGCTGATGATCGGCATGAGCGCCGGTGCGGACGCCAACCGATTCAGACCCCGCCCGGCGCGCCGCCGCCCGGCCAGCGCGCGCCGGCGCCGGAGCGGACACGGTGGCAGCCGGAGCCACTGCGGACGCCGTGGCAGCCGGAGCCGATGCGGTTCTGGGCGGCGGTTCCAGATCAACCACATCGACGGTTACCGTGCGGCCACGCTGATTGTAATTGAGGTCATAATTGCCGCGCAGCGGGAACACCACGGTGCGCCCGCCGTTCTGTAAGCTGGGCCTGCCGATATATTGGGAGATGGCGCCCGGAATTCCGGCAAAGTTGGATTGCACGGGCCGGCCGAAGCGCACCACCAATTGGCGGTTTGAAATACTCGCCGTGAACGGCACGGGTCGAGGCCAATTGAAAGCGATGCGGCCATAGCCATCACCCTTGGCTACGCGCACCGACACCGGATCGGCACTGGCGCCCACGGAGATCAGCATCGACACGGCTGATACAAATATTGTTACGATGGCTTTCAAATTCAAAAAACCCGTCAATTTTCGCCGCCGACCGCCATTATCACGATATCGACGCGGCGAGACAACAATCGCCCTTGATCCTCGGCCAGACTACGCAGCTTCGATGCGTGGGAATTTCCGAACCCAAAGGTGACAATTTGATCCTCGTATCCGGCCCGCTTCAATTCATTGGCGACGGCAACGGCGCGCGCCAGCGACAGTTCCCAGTCGGACTTATAGACGGTTTCGCCGGCATTGGCTTCCTCGGAATAGCCGTTGACGCCGATTTGATTGTCGATATGGCGGAGAACACCGCCAAGTTCAAACAGGGCGGCGCCGGCATCCTGGTTGAAGGCGGCGCTTGTCGCGGCAAACAATCGGGCGCCCGGAAGCGAAATAATGAGCCGGTCTTCCAGGGGCACGATCAGACTGTTTTTCAAAACCTCGGAGCGTTCGATCTTTTGCTTAAGAACGGGGGTCAGATAATCAAGATTGATCGCGCTTTTGCGAAACACCGAGGAGATGTTGTATTGGGCGCTGGGCACCTTGGCGGGCTCCGCCCGGGCCGGGTTCAGCGACTGGGACAGGGTGTCGATCATCTCTTTCCAGCGGTCAATTTTGACGTTCGACATGGAGAACAGCATGACAAAGAAGGTCAACAGCAACGCCACCAGATCGGTAAACGTCAATAGCCAGATCGCGCTCGGCTGAGAGGAGGGGATGCGGGGATCACTGGCCATTGGGGCCGGCCTCCGGTGCTGGCGCTGCGGCCGGCGGAATGTTGATTCCGTCCTGGGCCGCCGGCTTGGCCAAGGTCCCGGCCAGTGTTTTGTAAAACAAATCCACTTCATCGGTGGCGCGGACAAAAAACCACATGGTAATTTTGTTCGGCGCGCCGCCCCGAAGGCCGATCGAGACCGTGTCCGGAGGCGCGCCCCGGGCCAGCATTTCCCGGGCCAACGATCCCGCCCGCGCCATTTGCAATGTCTGGCCTATCGGCAATTCGCCGGCGCCGGTTACCTCGGCGCCGATGACAAATTCCATATCGAAGCGGAGGCCGGGCGGGCGTCCATTCAAGGATGCGATGATGCGGTCAACCATGGGAATTTGCGCTTCGCGAATTTCTATTTTATCGGCGTGAAACAAGGCGTCGGCGTCCATGACCACCCGCATGGACCGGCCCGGCGCCACGATTTCCACTTGTTCCACGCCAAGGGCGGCAGCGAACAAACCATCGATCCGATCCTGAAACTCATCGGCCCCGATGAAGCGGCCGGCGCGGGAGGTGAACACGGTCAATTCGGTGCGTGGCTGGCGGACCGAGGCGAAGGTGGAGTTGAGGCTGTCCATGACCGCCTTCGATTTGATGTTTTCCGGGGTGGAAATGGACACCAGCGATATAAAAATAGCCAATAACAGCAGGAACAAGCTTAGAAACTGGATCGTGGTGGAGCTGGAATGCACGCCGGTCTGGCGCCCGCTATTGTCCGTCAAGGCCATGGCAATCAATCAATGCAATCAATCAAAATCAGCCAGCAATGCGTCGATGTTCTCCTGCTTTATGGCCGTGTCTTTATGCTGTGGGCCTTCAAGCAGCTCATTATCATTATGACCCGCCCTGCTCGCCGCCTTCTTTTTCGGCGTTTTTTTCGGCGCCTTCGAATTGCGCCCTTTTTTGCCGCCTGTATTCAGTGCGGAGATCAGCTCATCAACGCGCGTTTCGATATTTTTGAGCGCGCCGACGACCTTGGTAATACGTTGTCCGGTGATATCCTGGAAGCCGCAGGCGGTATAAATCTGCACCGTCAAATCGGCCAGCTTGTCTTCGTTATCGCCGCCCAATTCACTGCCGATTGCATCGATTTTCTCGGCCGCCGACATGATCTCGTCGGTCGCCACTTCGGTTGCTTCGATGATCGCATCCAGTTCGTCGGATGCCGCCGGCAAAAAATCCGATTTGACGTCTTCGGGCTTCAAATTTGCGATTTCCGCCTTGGCGGAACGGATGATCTGGGAGACCTGCTCCAATTCGGCGCGAACCCCGGTTTCGGTGTCCGAGGTTCGCTTCAGCGCCGAGGTAACCGCTTCCTCGACGATATGGGCGACTGCATCGATGTTGAAGCCGCCGCCGCGCTCCTCTTGAAGCGATTCCAAGCGGCCAAGCAGATTTTTATGGGCATTCCGGCTTACCATATTGATTTTCTTGAACCCGCCCAGATAATTTTTTAGAACTCGCCGAGCACGCTTTCCATTTTGGACTTCAGCGTTTCGGCGTTAAACGGCTTCACAATGTAATTGGAAACGCCGGCTTCCTTAGCGGCAATCACGTTTTCCGATTTACTTTCAGCCGTCACCATGATGAATGGAATTTGTCTCAATTCGTCATCACCGCGCACTTCCCGCAAAAGCTGGATTCCGGTCATGGGTTCCATGTTCCAATCGGAAATGACCAGACCAAACTCGCCATTGAATTCACGCAATTTCTCCAACGCCTCGGTGCCGTCTATCGCTTCCTCGACATTCTCGAATTCAAGTTGCTTCAAAAGATTGCGCATAATCCTGAGCATGGTCTTGTAATCATCCACGATCAGGACCCGCATATTTGTATCAACAGCCATTTGTCTCTCCGTTCCTTATAACCACCAGCCAAAATCAAATTTGGACTACATTTCCCTCGTGGAATGTAGATAGTTATTGTAGCCCCCTGATTACAACCTATTTTTCAGCGGTCCTGTGATTTTTTCTTGGTTATTGGCCCGCAGCGCCTCCGAGGTCGGCTCCCGGCAGCGGCAAGGACCGCAATGTCGAGAGTTTAACGGTCACGTCCCTGGCCTTGGCGGAATTCATTTGCGCCATAACGGGCGCGAGTTTGCGCTCCTTCATGCGTTCGGCGACGAGCAGCAAAGTATCCAAGTCCAGCTCTTCGAATATACGGGCCGCATCCTTCGGTTTCATGTTTTCATAAATTTTTACGAGGCTGCGAATTTTGGTTTCTTCCTGGTCGTCGTGCTTTTTGATGAGATTATCGATGGCGGCTTGAAGACCGCGCAATTCCTGGATTTTCCGGTCGATCCTTTGTTCGGCGGCGTTCAAGATGCCTTCGCGCAGCGACATTTCCTGGACGCTTTTTTCCAGCTCTTCGCGCCGTTCAGCCAACTGCTGCAGCAAATCGATCTCGTTCTGGGTCAGCAACGTGGGATCATTTTCCGGCGCTCTGGGATCGCTTTTGTCGGGCTCGCCCTCGGCGGCATCGGCGGCATCGGCGCCGTCTTTGTTGTCGTCCTGACCGGCTTCGGCATTACCGTCTTCGGGTTTGGGCGGCGCATTTTGCGGCGGCGTTTCCTCCGGCGGCTTTTGCCCCAATGCCGACGACACCTGCAACGCAGGCGGATTTCCGTCGAAACTGCCGGAAATATCGCTGACTTTTACCGTCAGCATCAACGCAGCCACAAAAATTGTGACCGGCAATACCCTTATATGCGCAAATATTTTTCCCATAACCATCATACATACTATTCGTTTAACGCCGGCTCGCCGCTTAACACCGGCACATGTTATCGAACCGCCCGCAACGCCTTCAGCAATTCAAGCTCTTCATCGGTATTGCCGGCCAGATCGGCGTCTTGTGATTGTTCCAGGCGGCGGCCACGTTCGCCCGGTAGGGCGCTTTCGCCGTCGCGCACGGCGCCTTCCAGCCGGTCTGCCGTGCGATCGCCACGCTCCAGCAGATAATCCATATCGCCGATAATTGCCTCGGCCTTGGCAATCGTCTGCTGCAAGGAGCGTACCGAGTTTTCGGTTGCGGCGCGCAGTTGCGAGACGCCGGCCTCGGCGCGCTGGGTTGCCGAATTGAAGCTGGCGGCGAGTTTATCCAAATCTTTTTGATCGCGCCGAAGCGCTACGATACGCCGGTTAAGAACAAATCCATAGCCGATCGCCAGGACCAGAAGTACAATGAGAAATATATCCAAAGCGAAGGTCAATTTTGTGGTTTCTCCTTGGTGATCCGTTCGACGATGCGCACGGCCATATTGTCGCCCTTGCGCCCCATATTGCCCCGGAACATGGAAACGTCGCCGCACTTGATTTCAACGAAAGAATCCTTGGTCGCGTTCAAGGGAATTTGCGATCCGACCTTGAGCGAGAAGATATCGCCAAGGGTCATGGCCTGTTGATCCAGAACCGCCGTCAAATCCACGTCGGTTTTCCATAATTCTTCGGCCAGATGGGTCTCCCAGATGGAATCACGGCCAAATTTTTCGCCCATGAACATCTGCAACAGCAATTCGCGCACCGGTTCCAGCGTCGCGTAGGGGATCAATAGTTCCAGCCGGCCGCCGCGATCTTCCATGTCGATGCGCAGTTTCGCAACGATCGCCGCATTCGACGGGCGCGAAATGGTTGCGAAGCGCGGGTTGGTTTCCAAACGCTCGAAGCGGAACGTCACCGGGCTCAAGGGATCAAACGCCGCCGAAAGATCGGCCAGAACCACATGCACCATGCGCTCCACGAGATTGCGCTCGATCGTGGTGTAGGGCCGGCCCTCGATGCGCATGGCTGCGGTTCCCCGGCGGCCGCCCAACAACACATCAACGGTCGAATAGATGAGCGATGAATCGACCGTCAGCAGTCCGAAATTGTCCCATTCCTCGGCCTTGAATACGCCGAGCATGGCGGGCAGCGGGATCGAATTCAGATAATCACCGAACCGCAGGGAGGCGAAATTGTCCAGCGACACCTCCACATTGTCGGAAGTGAAATTGCGCAAAGACGTTGACATCATGCGCACCAGCCGGTCGAACACCACCTCGAGCATGGGCAGACGTTCATAAGATACCAGCGCGCTGTTAAGAATGGCCTGGATACCAGCGCGGCCGCCGGTATCTTCCTGCTCGTCGTCAAATCCTAGCAGGCTGGCGATTTCATCCTGATTGAGGACGCGCGTGGTTTCGCGGCTGGAAGAACCGGCGCCCGCATCGTCGGTACCACCGGAACCATCGGCGCCGACCATGGCTTCCCATTCGGCGGCAAGATCGTCTTGATCGTCACCGCCGCCATCGCCATCGCCATCGTCACCGGCCTCGCCGCCATCTCCGGCAGCCAGCTCCGATTCCAACTCGGCAGCCACTTCTTCTTGATCTACTTCTTCGTCGCCCGGAGGAACCGTCATATTTTTTTAGTCCCCGCTTTCCACCATTTTTATGAATATATATCGAGATTGGTTAAGGTTTATTGTACAAGCATCTCCTTAAACAAAACGCCGTTAATTTTGGCCGGATGGGCCGCCGCTCTGACCCGGGTGAGCAATTCCTCGCGAAGGCGGTACATGCCCGCCGATCCCTTCAGATCTTCGATCCTAAGCTCGCGAAGATAGACCTGGAAATTGTCTATGATGCGGGGCATTAGCGCCTGAATTTTTGCAACGTCGCCGGTGCTCCTCAGCTCCAAGCTTACCCGTATCTTCAAGAAAACCTGCTTTCGTCCACCGGTATTGAGCGTGACGATCATTTCCGGCATGTCGTGGAATACGGCGGGCCCTCCGCCTTCCGCATCCTCGCCATCTTCGCCGCCGGAAGCTTCTCCCCCGTCGGAATGTTCGGCTGTCTCATCGCCGCCGCCCAACAGCGGATCAAGGAGGCCGGTAAAAAATACCGCCGCCCCGGCGCCGATTACTAGAAAAACGACCAAGCCGACGATAATAAGAAGTTTCTTACTGCCGCCTTTAGATTTTTCGCCGTCGCCGTCGCCTTCGCCGTCTTCGTCTTCGTCATCAACATCGTCGTCGTCATCAATTTCGTCGTCGGCCATGCTTCAATCCAATTTGACGGTGACTTAAATACGAAAGCGCCGAATCTCTTGACGCGCCAAAGATAAGTCCGGTTCGTTAAGAATCTATTGAGGACGGCCGAACCAACAGGGTTGCGCCGGCCACAATCGGGGCCAGCATATCAGAGGCCGGGCCGGGCGGGCAATAATTGCCGGGCGCTCCGGCGATAAAGTTCGCGAAGCCACCCTGATTTTCACCGGCATAAAAATTAAACCATTGAAAAATAAGGATAATTTATGTTGGCACGGATGCTGCAACTTCTCGGGCAAACCAAGCTAATTGGAAAAATCCAATGCGAAATGCAAAGGAACGGGAAAATGGAAACCTCAGCGTATATCGCGCTGTCGCGCCAAAGTGCGCTACGACGCGAACTGGATGTTGTCGCCCATAATCTGGCGAACATGAACACCACGGCTTTTAAAGCCTCGAGAATGATGTTCGTGGAGCATGTGGTTAAAAGTGAAGGCGGCGAAAGTTTCATACCGACGAAGCTGTCCTTCGCGCGTGATGTCGCGCAATATTACGATACCTCTGAAGGGCCGATCAAAACCACCGGCAACAAGCTTGACCTCGCGCTCCGCAATGACGGCTATTTTGCTGTCGGGCCGAACGAAGGGAACGGCGCGCGGGCGCCCGACGGCGCAGCGGAAATGTATACGCGCAACGGCCGGTTCTCCATAAGCCCCGATGGCGAATTGGTGACCCAGGGCGGCTTTACGGTGTTGTCCGATGCCGGAACACCCATATTCTTTGCCCCCGGCGATACCGAGATCTCTGTATCCGCTGACGGCGTTGTTTCCACCAACAACGGCACGCTGGCAAAAATGCGCGTGGTCCGTTTCGAAGACCAGCAAGCGTTGAAACGCCAGGCCGGCGGATTATTTACCTCGGAAAACCCGCCCGAAGACGTGGACCGCCCGAAGGTGATCCAGGGCGCGCTCGAATCTTCGAACATAAATCCGATTATCGAATTAACCAAAATGATTGAGGTTCAACGCGCCTATGATTCGGTGCGTTCCTTCATCGACCGAGAAGACCAGCGGCAAAAAAAGATGATCCAGCAAGCGGCGCCGAACCGGTAGCCGGTAATGGGAAAATATACCCTTGAATTGAAAGGACGGGAACAATGAGATCGCTCAACATCGCTGCAACCGGCATGCTCGCCCAGCAGCAAAACGTCGAAGTGATATCGAACAATATCGCCAATATGAACACCACGGCCTATATGCGGCGGCGGACCGAGTTTCACGACTTGATCTATCAGAACCTGCGCCGCGTCGGCTCGACCTCGTCGGATGCGGGCAATATCGTGCCATCCGGCGTGCAGCTCGGTCTCGGCGTGAAATTGGCATCGGTCTATCGGATTCATGAGCAGGGCAATCTGACATCGACCGACAACACCTTCGATCTGGCCATCCAGGGCAACGGCTTTTTCCAAATTCAATTACCCGATGGAACCACCGCCTATTCCCGGGACGGCTCGTTTCAATTGAGCCCGACGGGACAAATCGTCACCCACGATGGCAATCTTCTGGTGCCCAACATCACGGTCAACACCAACGCCATCGACGTCACCATCAATTCCACCGGCGAAGTTCTGGTCAAGCTGCAAGGCCAGGTGGCGCCGTCCAATGCCGGGCAAATCCAACTGGCCTCGTTCCCCAACGATGCCGGCATGGAAGCCATCGGCGACAATTTGTATCTGGAAACACCGGCATCGGGAACGCCGGCGGCCAGCTCACCCGGCTCGTCCGGCTATGGAACCTTGCTGCAGGGCTTCTTGGAGACGTCCAACGTCAACGCCGTTTCCGAAGTAACCGAGCTGATATCGGCGCAGCGCGCCTATGAAATGAATTCGAAGGTGATCAAGACATCCGACGAAATGATGGGCACGTTGAACCAGATTAAGTAGGAGGCGATGATGAAAACGCTTACCCTCTTGGTTTCACTATTGGCGGCGCTGGCTACCGCCGGGACCGGCGGCCACGCGGTCGCTGCCGCCGAAGCCATCTTGAAAAACGCCGTCATTATCGAAGGGCGTTACGTTACCCTTGGCGATTTGTTCGAGAATGCCGGGGCGCGCACCAAAACCAATGTCGCCTACGCCCCGTCGCCGGGAAAGCGCGCCATATTTGATGCCAGATGGCTCTATCGGGTGGCGCGTGCCCATGGCCTCAAATGGCGCCCGTTAAATTTGAAGACGCGCGCCGTCGTGGAACGGGCCGGCCAGGAAATTCACCGCGCCGAAATTGTCGATGCGTTGATGTCGGAATTCAAAGATCGTGGATTGGACGACGACATTGAAATCGATTTCGGCGGCCGGTCCATGCGCCTCTATGTGGCGGCCAACCGCCCGGCCACGGTCGGCATCGAAAGCCTGAACCACGATCCCAATACGGGCCGGTTTGTGGCAACGATTTCGGTGCCCGCCGGTGATCCGGCAGCGAAGAGGCTGCGCATCACGGGCCGCGTCTTCACCCTCGTCGCGGTGCCGGTGCTAGCCAAGAAACTGTACCGGGGCGATGTCATCCGCAAACATCATCTGGAATGGAAGAAAATTCGTAGATCGAAGGTTTTGCGCCAGACAATAACCGAGGCCGAGCAGTTGATCGGCATGGCGGCCAAACGCCTGATCGGCAGCAACCGCCCGATCCGGCTGGCGCAAGTTCGCCGGCCGCTGCTGATCGCCAAGGGCGGTATCGTCACCATCCGGCTGAATTATGCCAATATGAGCCTGACCGCCCAGGGCCGCTCTCTCGATGAAGGCAGCCTCGGCGACGTGGTTCGTATCACCAATTCGCAAAGCAAAAAAATTGTCGAAGCCCGCGTAACGGGAGCGAACAGAGTGCGGGTGCAAGGCCTCGGCGCCAGCACGATTAACTAGGAGTATAAATATGATCCCCCAATCTTCAAAACCGTTGCGGCGCACCGCTATTATTTTCGTTGCCCTGTTCGCCTTGTCGGCCTGCAACGTCCTGACGCGCCTGTCGGAAGTCGGCGACGGTCCCAAAGTTTCGGAAATCGCCAATCCCATCAAGCGGCCCCAATACCGCCCGGTGAGCATGCCGATGCCGGCGCCCCAGGAGATATCCAACAAAGCCAATTCCCTTTGGCGGCCGGGGGCACGCGCATTCTTCCGCGATCAGCGCGCCAATGAGGTCGGCGATATCCTGACCGTCAAACTGTCGATCTCGGACAGCGCCGCGCTCGACAACAAGACCACGCGGGAACGCGATGACAAGGAAGACGGCGATCTGTCGAACCTGTTTGGGCTTGAAGGCGAATACACCAAATTGTTGCCCCAAGCGATCGCCGCGGCAACCACGGTCAGCCTGGGCACCAAGCATGAGACCACCGGCGACGGCGACATTGCCCGCTCGGAAACCATAACGGTGTCCCTGGCCGCGATCGTCACGCAGATATTACCGAATGGAAACCTGGTGGTTTTCGGCCGCCAGGAAATCAAGGTTAACGCCGAGTTGCGCGAGGTCATGGTGACCGGCGTCATCCGGCCAGAGGATGTTGATTACACGAACGCAATCAGCCACGAGAAAATCGCCGAGATGCGTGTTGCTTACGGCGGGCGGGGAACCCTTTCGGATCTCCAGCAGCCGCGCTACGGCACGCAGCTCATCGATATTATTTTCCCGTTCTAATTCCAAACCGAATTGGAACAACTCGGGCCGGCGGTTTTTCCGCCGGCCCCTTTTTTTGCGCGCCGCCATGTTTTTTTCGCCCAGCCATGGCCGCGGCGCCTTTAATCGTCGCGGCGCATTTTTTCGGAGCGTTCGTGACGCTCCTGAGCCTCGATACTCAAGGTCGCGATGGGCCGGGCTTCGAGCCTTTTGAGGCCGATCGGCTCGCTGGTTTCCTCGCAGAAACCGTAGGACCCATCCTCGATCCGCTCCAGCGCCTCATCGATCTTATTGATCAGCTTGCGGGCGCGGTCACGGGTGCGCAGTTCCAGCGAGCGCTCGGTCTCGGTCGACGCCCGGTCGGTCAGATCGGCTTCGACCAGGCTGTCTTCTTTTAAGTGATGGCGGGTTTCGTCCGAATCGACCAGCAAATCCGATCGCCAGCGCAACAGCTTTTGACGGAAATATTCCTGCTGAAGCGGGCTCATGAATGCTTCATTGTCTTCCGGCTTGTAGTCAGGCGGAAGTGTCGACATGGTTTTTGACCCTCTTTTTTGAAACCCTGTTTTCGGCGGCGAAATATAAATTTGCACGCCGGACGGTCAAGCGATCATTTGCGAAAACCGCATTTTTCTGTTTCGCGCGAATTTGGGGTATGGCTGCCCGGATGCCTGCAAACGGCCCTGGCCGACGGTTAAATCGTGCGCGTCAGCTTGGCCAATTCGACCTCGGCACGAAGCTCAATTTCGTCGATCAGGGCGATCAATTGCGGATCATCGACCTTGTCGCGCCGTTGCCGCAGGGTCTGGGCAAGGTTCTCCAATCGATTTTTGGAAACGGCGCCGGCCAGGATTTGATCCCGGATTTCATCGAGCCGGTCAAGGATATCGGTGCCGTAATGCACCATGCGGGCGCGCGCATCGGCCGGCGATTCCGCATCGACTTCCTGTATCGACAATATCGATGCGACCGAAGCGACCGGAGCCGTTTCGGCAACCGTCGGGACGCCACCGGTCGGCGGCGGCGCTTTATTCAAATGCTCGGCAAAACGGGCCCCGCCAGCTTTGTGCGGCTGTTTCACTTTGCTCGCCGACTTGGCGGCCGATTTTCGAATTTCCGGGACCTTCATAGGGGCGCAGCATAGGCCAATTCGCAAAAATTGAAAACCCGTGAAATGGGCCATGATCACCGCCAAGACCGCCCGGCAATAATTGCAGCCCAATCGCCCAATCAGGACTATTCGCCAAAATGCGGACCCTAACATTGAAAATTAACCTTTGTTTTTCAATGGGTTATGAATTTACCGACTTGGCATCATGCTTGCGTCAATAGGTTTGAAAATTCGTCTGTCAATTGACACATCGGTGGGCCAAAACCATGTCACTCTATGGCGCATTCGCCGCTCCCTCACTGGGAATGCTGACACAAAGTTCCGCGTTCGGCACGATTTCCCAGAACATCACCAATATGAATACGGGCGGCTACAAGTCAGCCAACACCCGGTTCACCACGGTGTTGGCTTCGACGTTTGATTCCAATTCGGATATCGGCGGTGTGCGCGCGTATCGCAAAGAAAACGTCAGCATCCAGGGCCGTCTGGTAGCGTCCACCAACAATCTCGATATCGCCATCAACGGCAGCGGGCTGTTTGCGCTCAATTCGGATGTCGGCGGCAGCGGCGATGATCTCTATACCCGCGACGGCGCCTTCCAATTGACGAAGAATGGCACCGATACGGTCACCGCGGCCGGCGGCGCCAGCGTGACCGTCGACAAGGCCTACCTGACCGACAAAAACGGCCATTTCGTGCAAGGTTGGACGCCGGACGCAACCGGCGTATTTTCCACCAACGGCACCCTAGGCGCCATTCGTCTGGACCAGAACGCCTTCAACAGCGAAGCGGCGGCGACCACGACGGCGTCGTTGGCCGTTAATCTTCCGGCCATCGCCAGTCCCGGCGATACCAAGATCACCAAGGCCAGCGTCTACGATTCCGCAGGCACGCAAAGATCCTTTGAATTGGTTTGGACGCGGGGAACCGTGGCGCAGCAATGGGACCTGCATGTTCGATCAGCCGCCGACGCCGATCCCGATACGGCGGTGACCTCGGCCAGCACGTTGCCCAATCTTTCCACGCCCCAATCGCTTACTTTTAGTTCGACCGGCGGTCTTCCGGCGGGCACCACGGTCGCCGTGGCCGTCAATTATGCAACCGATCCCGACCTGTCGTTCACTCTGGATATTGAGAACGTCACCTCGATCGGCGATCAATTCCTGTATTTTGATTTCCAGGCCGATGGCCGCGGACCGGGCACCTTGAAGGACTACAAATTTGACGCCGAAGGGCAGATCGTTGGCCAATTCACCAACGGCACCGAACGGGCGCTTTATAAGATGCCGCTGGCGACATTTGTTAATCCCGATGGGCTGGAAGTTATCCAGGGCAACCTCTATGCCGCTTCCGGACCATCCGGCACCGTGACCCTGCGCCAGGTTCGCGATCCATTGGTAACCGTCGATACGGCGACCGGCAACAATCAGGAACGGTTCGAGTTTGCGTTCTTCGTTCCCCACGCCAACGAATTGGCCAATACCAATTTGCAGAACGAATTTACCAACATGATCATGACGCAACAGGCCTACAACTCCGCCGCTACGTTGTTCGCCACGGTCAACGAAATGACCCAGACGGCGGCCAATCTGAAGACCTAAACGGCGCCGTAGCTCCGGCCAAAGGCCGGCCTGGGCCCGCCTACCACCCTACCCGGCAATTATTTCCCGCCGACGCGCCAGGCGCCATGGCGGGGCTCTGTAAATAACGCCGTAATTCCCACAAACTACTGATTTTAAACATTTTTTTAACAAACAATGTTTGGCATGGTTTTCGCATTTAACTATCGGAAATAGGCGCAAATTATACATTGATGCGTCCGCGCAAAGGATAAAAGTAATGGTGGGACTGAAATTGAACCCCGAAATCAAGGTCGCCGGAACCGGCCTGATCAAAGCCCTATCCGGTCTGTTTGCGGTGACAAGTCTGGCCTTGGCGTTGTTGACCGGCGCCGCCAATCCGGGCAGCGCCGCGTCGCGCATCAAGGACGTCACCAATTTCGAAGGCATTCGCGATAACCTGCTGGTCGGTTACGGATTGGTGGTCGGGCTCAACAATACCGGCGACACCCTTGCCGATGGGCATTTCACCAAGCAAAGCCTGCTGGCCATGCTGGAACGGCTGGGCGTCAAGCCGACCGAGGCGGGATTAAGCTCGAAAAACGTTGCCGCCGTCATGATCACCGCCTCGCTGCCGGCTTTCGCCCGCCAAGGCAGCCGCTTCGATGTCACCGTCAGCGCCCTCGGCGATTCGGCGAGCCTGCTCGGCGGAACCTTGCTGGTCTCGCCGCTTCTCGGCGCCGACGGCGAAGTCTACGGCGTCGCCCAAGGCCAAGTGGCGGTCGGCGGTTTCAGCGCCGGCGGCGATGCCGAAACGGTAACCAAAGGCGTCCCCACCAGCGCCCGCATCGCCAACGGCGCCATCGTTGAGCGGGAATTGAAATTTGATCTTGCCTCGCTGAAGTCCATCAACATCAGCCTCCGCAATCCCGATCTGACCACGGCGCGCCGCATCGCTCAGGCGATGAACGCCTTCCTCGGAACCGATGCCGCGCGCCCCAGCGATCCCGGCACCGTCAAGCTTCGCGTGCCGCGCGGATATGAAAACAACGTGGTCGGCCTGTTGACCGATTTGGAACAATTGCGGGTCGAGCCGGACCAGCTGGCGCGCATCATTATTGATGAGCAATCGGGCACCATCGTCATGGGCGAGAATGTCCGCATCTCCACGGTAGCCATTGCCCAGGGCAGCCTGACCATCCGCATCACCGAAACCGCGCAGGTCTCGCAGCCGGGCCCGTTCGCCGAGGTGGGCGACACGACCACCGTCGCCAGGACCGATATTCAGGTCGACGAAGGCGCCGACAACAAACTATCGGTCGTCAGTTCCGGCGTGACGCTGCAGGATTTGATCAATGGCCTCAATTCCCTGGGTATTGGACCACGGGATCTGATTACCATTTTGCAGGCGGTCAAGGCCGCCGGCGCCCTGCAAGCTGAAATTATGGTGATGTAATGGAAGCCCAAGCATTCCTCGGCGCCGGCCTCGACGCCTACAAGGCATCCCGGGTGCCGCCACAACTGGGCAAGGTAAATAGCGCCGCCGCCGCCGAAAAGACAGCGCAGGAATTTGAAGCCTTTTTCCTCGGCCAGATGCTGCAGCCGATGTTCCAAGGGCTGGGAGCGGAGAAGCCATTTGGCGGCGGCCACGCGGAAAAAATCTGGCGCAACATGATGGTTGATGAAATGGGCAAGGCCATGGCCGAGGCCGGCGGCATCGGCATCGCCGATCAGGTACAGCGGGAAATCCTTCGCCTTCAGGAGGCAGAGCAATGAGTACGGAAAACAAAGCCCAGGAATTTTTGAACCTCACCGGCCAGTTGAGCCAACTTGTGAAGCGCGAAAACGAATTGCTGAAATCGCCGGGCCGCGCCGGTGGGTTGAATGAAGTGTTGGTCCAGAAACAGGCCCTGAGCGAGGCCTATGAGCGCCAGCTCCATTACTTCGCCGAACCCGAAGTAGCCGACGAGCTGGACCCGGTGGAGCGATCAAGAATCAAGGAAGCGATCACCGCCCTGACTGCCATGATGGATGAAAACAAGAACCGCCTGGAAGCCAAAATCGAAGCCGCCAAACACGTCTTCGAGGTCATCGCCAACGTGGCGAAGGAAATTCGGCAAAAGCAATCGGGCGTCTACGGACGTTCGGGCGAGATCGGTGACAATATACGCCAAGCCTATGCCCCGGCCGTATCGGTCGGCTTGAACCAAGAATTTTAACCGGAAAACGGACGCCAAACCGTGTCGCTGGAAATTACCCTTCAAAATGCCATTAGCGGGCTGCAAACAGCCAAGCAGTCGCTACAGGTCATTTCCAATAACGTCGCCAACGTTAATACCGAAGGCTATACGCGCAAGATTATCGAGCCGACGTCACGGGTTATATCGGGCATTGGCTTTGGCGTTGAATTGGCGAATGCCAAGCGCAATGTGGATGATGGCATCTTGCGCCAGTTGCGCACCGAAACCAGCACGTTCGAGCGGCTGACCATCAAGGAAAGTTTCCTGACCCAGATCAACTCGTTCTTCGGGCGGCCCGAAGACAACAATTCGATTACCCATCTGCTATCCGAACTTGGCGCCCAATTCGATTCGCTGTCGGTAACGCCGGAATCCGCAGCCACCCAATATCTAACTGTGAAAGCAGCAACCGATGTTCTCAACGAGCTGGAACGCATGTCCGATGAAATCCAAAGCCTGCGCTCCGACGCTAACACCAAAATCAGTGGCGCGATCACCGAGTACAACATTGCAGCCGATACCGTTGCTTCCATAAACTCTGACATCATCCAATTCATCTCATCGAATATTTCTACCGCCGAACTTCAGGACCAGCGCGACAAGGCCTTGAATACGATGTCAAAAATTTTGGACATCAAATATTTTGAAAAAACCGATGGCAGCTTCACAGTTTTTTCGGGTGGCGGAGCGACGCTGATCGACGGGCAGAAGCAGACCATTAGTTACAGTAGGCCTTCTTCTATGGCAGCGAACCTGAGCTATACCAAAACCAATGCTATCAACTATTTGGCACCCGGCACTTCCGGCCATCCGGTCGGCAGTGTACCTGGAATTTTCGTCGGCGCTGAAGTCAAAGGCAACGATATTACCTCTACTTTGTCGTCCGGGAAATTGAAGGGTTTGTTGGATCTACGCGATACGAATTTGCCCAGTCTTCAGGCGCAATTGGACGAGTTAGGGGAAAAACTGAAGGACGAATTAAACGGGGTTCATAACAAGGGCGCCGGATATCCTGCCCTGTCGACCATGACCGGCGACAGGTATGTGCAAAGCGCCACCACGTTTTCAGGCACCGGCATCATCCGCGTCGGGATAGTCAATGATTCAGGCGTGTTGCAAGAGGACTTGAATTTCACCATGTCCTCCTACTCGACCGTCGGCGCCTTGGTGACCGCCATGGATGCGATGACCAATCTATCGGCGTCGGTCAATTCGGACGGACATTTACAATTATCAGCGCAAAACGATTTTCGGGTTGTGATCAACGAATTGACCAGTTCGGTCAGTGGCGCCGGCGATCTGAGCAAGGGGTTTTCGACATATTTCGGCCTAAACAACCTCATCGATTCGACAGAAAGTTATGCGAATTATCGCACCAACCGGTTCACCAGTTCCTCTTCAGCCGCCGTCACCACCGGGGGCACGCTGCAATTTTCCGGAAACGATGGCAGCGCATGGTCGACAACCGTTGCCTACAGCTCCAACAATTCACTCACCCAGCTGGCCACCGCCATCAATGCCAATTCGACCCTAACCACGGAGGGCGTGGCGGCCGAAGTGATTGCCGACGGTACCGGGTTCCGGCTGGAAATATCGGACTCGTCTGGCCAAAGTTTTGCCATGGTCGAAACGGCAAGCGGAACGGTTTTGGCCGATTCTGGTTTGCGCACCGACGTGCGCGGCATCGCCAACCGGCTTAGCGTCCGCTCCGATATCATCACTTCCGCATACCTGGTTTCACGTGGCGCCTTGCAATCGAACACGTTCCAATCCTCAAGCGGGCGGACCATCACCAACCCGGCCTCCGCCCTGTCGGCCGGCGGGGTCACAGCCAACGGCACGTTGACCTTTACAATCGATCCGTCAACCTCGACAACGGTCTCCTATACCACTTCCGACACGCTCAACGCGGTGGTTACGGCGATTAATTCCAATGCCACGCTGCAGACCGCAGGCATAAGCGCCGAAGCGGTCATCAACGGTTCCAACTATCGCCTCAAGATCGTTGACGGCGATGGCGAAAACTTCTGGATTGCCGATTCGGGCAGCACCGGCGGGCTCGTGGTCGACACCACCCAAGGCGTGGCGGTTGGTGACGGCTCCGTCGCCAGGGATTTGGCGGCCGAATTCGCGACCACGGTCTCCTTCCTGTCAGCGCCGGCGGATGGCGGCGGATTGTCGGCGTCGGACACCACATTTGCGGACTATTCGGCAAGCATTCTGTCGTTCAATTCGGCCATTGTATCTTCGGTGGAAAACGATCTGTCGTTCCAGACCAATCTGAAGAATGAATTGTTCTCCAAGCACACCTCGATCAGCGGCGTCAACATGGATGAAGAATTGGCGAACCTGATCATATTTGAGCAAGCCTACCTTGCGGCCGCGCGCATGATCACAACGACGCAGGAACTGTTCAAAGTTCTAACCAACATGTTGCGCGGTTAGGGGGAGGAATAGAAAATGCCAGCGCGCATAGCCGATCTCGCTTCAAACAGACTTATACAGGCGACAATCGCGAGCACGCAACAGCGTATTTCGGATCGCCAGATGAAGCTCAGCACCCTGCAAAAGTCGCAGGATTATGCTGGTATTTCGGACAATTCCAGCCGGTTGGTGACGCTAGAAGCATCGCGCATCCGGATCAATAAATTTATGTCCGAGCACACCTTCATTCAATTGCGCATGGACACCATGCTGAACAGCATCGATGCCATGAAAAACACCATCAACGATGTTCGCAAGCTGCTGCGCGAAGCGCTTGACGACGGCACCATTCCAAACGGCATAAATAAAGACGATTTCGCCACTGTTAAAATGTCCGAGATCGAGGATTTTTTGAATGTACGCGTGAGTGGACGTTATTTATTTTCCGGCTCAAAAACCGACACCAAACCGGTTCAACCGGGCAATTTGGATACCGCGCCGACGTTTGATGCCAGCAACAATTCAGCTGCCGAGCCAAGCTTTTATTACCAAGGCGACGACACCACTTTGAAGGCGCGCATCGATGAAGGCGTCGAGATCAAATACGGCGTCACTGCGGCCGATTCGGGATTCGAAAAGCTTATCCGCGCGGTGCGCATTTTGAAGTCGGTTGATGTCGGCGACGCCAATCATATGGCAAAGTATCAGGGCGCACTGGACTTGGTTATATCGGCGGAAGAACGCTTCCAGGCGATGGAGCTGAATATTGGCCTCAACATTCAGCAACTCGATACGACCCACACAAAACTTAACCATACTCGCAACTTCCTTAGCGGCATCACTTCCGACATCGAAGGCGTCGATACTTTTACGGCCATCGCCGAGCTGACCCAGGACCAGACTATGCTGGAAGCCTCATACGCCACCTTGATGCGGCTCAGCCGGCTTAGCTTAACGTCGTTCTTCTAAGGTAATCAGGAGACGTCATAAACGTACGTAGATAACCACTTGTTAACTAGATGGAGGTACTATGACCATGTCGATACCTGCACTCGACATAACGAGACGAAAAATAAGGTGGCGAAAATGCGCCGGCGTGAAAATGAAGAAACCACAGTATTTTCAATACCTTAGCGTATTGAGATCCCCTTGCGTATTGAGGAGGATTTCATTATGATGCCGCTTGTGACTGTAAAAGCTATGGTCATGCGCTTAGGCATCGCATTCCGTGCACATCGCGGACCGTTGAGCCCGGCAGGCAGAAGGGCTTGTAGATCAGAACCTAGAATAGGAGCTTTAACTCATGGCTGACCAAAGCGTTAATCTATCCAGTGCAACACGTACCAACCTTCTCGCGCTGCAAAACACAACCAGTTTGATCTCGAGAACCCAGGAACGTCTGTCGACGGGCCTGAAAGTGAACAGTGCCATTGACGATGCCATCGCATTTTTCCAGGCGCGAAGCTTGTCGGATCGTGCCAGCGATTTGACGGTGTTGAAGGACAGTATCGATCAGGGCGTCTCCTCGGTCGAAACGGCGGTGGCCGGTATTGAGGCCATCGCCGACATTGTCGAGCAGATGAAAGGTATTGCGCTGGGGGCAAAATCCGACGCCAACGTCGAAAACCGCTCTAAGTCTGCTGTTCAGTTCAACGATCTCAGGCTGCAGCTTGATAACCTGGCGAACGATTCCAGTTACAAGGGCACCAACTTGGTCAAGGGCTCGCCCGCGAACTTGAAGGTGACCTTCAGCGAAGATGGTTCTTCGACGCTGACGATTTCCGGCGTTTCGTCAGATTCGTCCGGTCTGTCGATCACCACGGCAGCCTCCGATTGGGCCGCTGATGGCAATATCGACACCGCGATCAACGATCTTGACAGTGCCCTTTCCACGTTGCGCTCCACCGCGTCGACGATGGGTTCCAGCGCCAGTGTACTTAGCTTGCGCTTGGACTTCACGACGCAGTTGGTCAATTCGCTGGAAGAAGGCGCCGCCAAATTCGTGAACGCCGACCTCAACACAGAATCGGCCAACCTGCTGACCCTGCAAACCAGGCAGCAGCTCGGTACCATCGGGCTGAGTATCGCCCAGCAGTCCGAGCAGTCGATCCTGAGATTGTTTTAATTAAATCAGTAACTTAACTGATAAAACATCGGAAACGGGAAGCCCTTGGGCTTCCCGTTTTTCGTTTTGGTTAGGATATTCACCCAGGCTGGATTACAATTTAACGCGAATCATTGATGCGGTATGATTCACCAGTATTTAACGTCCTTGGTGTTTAATCAGCCTACCAATTCGGGAAGCAACGCAAACCCCATATGGGGATAATCAAGAAAGGCTGCCAAAATCCATGCCGCTCAAACTGACCTTAAAGCCGGATGAAAAAGTCCTGATTGGCACCGCCGTTCTAACAAACGCGGGGCCCAAGGCCGAGATCATCATACAAAACACCGTTCCGGTTCTCAGGGAAAAGGACATCATATCGGAGGAAAATGCCGATACCGTGGTGAAGAAAATCTATTTCGTAATATTGAGCATGTATGTGGATTCGAAAAATGAACAAAAATTTCACGATATTTACTTTAAATTAGTGAAAGAGCTGTTTAATGCGTGTCCGGATCAGGTGATCCTGGCTTTGGTTATGGAAGTCTCGCAGAAGATACTTGAAGGAAAACATTACCAGGCCTTGAAAGCGTGTAAGAAACTACTCAAATTTGAAGCGGAGTTGTTGGCTAATGTCCCAAGATAAAATACAAGCGTACGCACAAACGCAAAAGTCCTCGTTGTCCCCCAGGGAAGTCGAGGCCATGGCCTTCACCAAGGCCGCGTTAATGCTCGAGGAAGCAAAAAACAACACCGACGACTATGATAGCTACGCGTCGGCGTTGAAGTTCAATCAGCTGCTTTGGACCATCATCCAGGCAGATATTGTCGACAAGGAAAATGAGCTGCCGCCGCAGCTGAAGGCCAATATTCTAAGCCTGAGCATTTTTGTCGACAAGCAAACCGTGAAGGCCCTGGCCGACACCAAAACCCGGCATATCGAATCGCTCATCAACATCAACAAAAACTTGGCCGAAGGTTTGATGGTCAAGGTTGATGGTGAAGTGGAAGCCAAACCGGAGCCCGCTCCGGCGCAGGCAAGTTCCGGCCTCTCGGTTTAGCCGCCGCCAAGCGCGGCCTGATCCCAAATGAACCAGGGCGGCATTTGCCGCCCTTTTTCATGCCCGCGGCCCGCCAGCACCCGGCAAATGCTGCCCACCAGCGGGCTAGCCGGGCCGTAGAGCGCTGATATCCTGGCACAGATTTCCAGTCTGATATTAATTAAACCTTTAATTTCAATGCGTTAAGCTTTCCTCTCAACTTGGCCCGGTCCTTGCTCATGTTGGTAAGCAATTATGCGCCAGGAATGATCAAGTATGAGCGAAGCCGCCAACATAATCAGCACAGCGACCCAGGTCCCGGATATTGTCCGTGGCGTTGGCGCCGCCGGCGGCGCGGATCTGCAGCTAGCGAACAGCTATCAGTTTTCCTCAATCTTGCGGCACCTGGTCGATACGCCGGAAAAAACCCTCGAGGCGGCCAAGGGACCCGAGAAAGACGCCGAACAGATACTCCGTCCCAAGACCGTCGAGGACACGCGCAACGCCGACGACAATCATGGCCAGGATTTGGGTGACCAGCGAAGCGCCTCGGATAACTTTACCGAGCAGGCAGTGCCGGTTCCGGAGAACAACGCCAACCCGGACGATCATGCTTCCCAGAACACCCAATCGCCCGACGAGCCGGCAGCGCCGGCGCCAGCCGATGACGACACAACCCCTGCCGTCCAGGCGCCCGTGCGCGCCGAATTGGCGCCGCAAGAAGATGCCGTCGATGATTTCGTAGCGGCCGTTCTGACACCCCATGCCGCGCCGGCCCGCGCCAGCGTACCGGTGACCAACCCAGCCAAAACCGCCGCCGCAAAACTCGTCTCATTGGCAGATGGCTCGAACGGCAAGGCGCCCGAAACCAATCCCGGCCAGTTAACATCGAACCTTCACAATGCGGTTCAGAAAAATGTGAAGGAAATCACTCCGCCGCCGCAGCCGCAAACCGCCGGCAATATCCTCAAGTCCAATCAGGAACAAACGCTGGCGCAAAAATTGGGGCTGGCACAGGCGCTTTCGGTGCATGTGGACAAAGGCATCGACACCGGCGCAGCGCGCTCCACGCCGCTCCATACATTGGCCAAGGGCGCCCATATTGCGCAGTTCGACAATTCCGGAACAACTGAGAATTTCGTTGGCGGCAACGGCGCCAAAAGCAATAGCAACGGCGAAAATGTCGCCTCCGACCGTAAGGCCACCGCCAACCATGGTGGCGTCCCCAGCGACAAGGCCCTCGGCCAGAACACGACTGCTGATCCGTCTGTGAATTTCGGCCAATCGGTGCGCGCCCAGGCAGCCATGGCGGGCTTGCAACAGGCCGCCGCCGCCGGTGCGAGCACCAAAGCCTTGCCGATCAACGTAGACCTTACAAATTTGAATGCGCTTGGCGCCTCCAACGGCCCCAGCCAAATATCGCAAACCGCCAAGGCCAATCCGCTGACCGCCGCGCACCAGCCGCAGAAACCGCCGGTTCCGGTCGAGCAAGTCGCCGTCAACATTAAGAACGCCATCGGCGAGGGCGCAGACAAGATCAATATCAAATTGCACCCGGCCAGTTTGGGGCGCGTCGAAATTCGCATGGAGATTGCCAAAGACGGACAGCTTTCCGCGGTCATCCTGGCTGAGAAGCCGGAAACCTTGGATATGCTGCGTGGCGATGTTCGCGGATTGGAACGTGCCCTTCAGGAAGCCGGCCTGAAAACCGATGCCGGCAGCTTGAACTTCGGGCTCAAGAGCCAGAACAGCGACACCGCCGAAGCCGACAGCGAAGGTGAAAACACCCATTCGGGCGAGCCGAACGAGCATTCCGGCAAGCGCGACGAAAACAACGGTAACGCCGGGCAATTGCACCCGGGAATCTACGGACAAAACCAAAGCCGCAATGGCGGCATCGATATAAGAGTCTAGGTGGGCTGAAAAAAAATGGCTGAAGTAAATATTATAGATCCAACCGTGACGGTCCCCGATACTCGGTCCGCAAAGGCCGGCGCGTCCCTGGCGGCAGACCTGGATTCCTTTCTTCTGCTGCTCACCACGCAGTTGAAGAACCAAGATCCCCTATCACCGCTGGAACCGACCGAATTCACCGGCCAGCTGGTAGCGTTCGCCGGCGTCGAGCAACAGATTGCGACCAACGATAACATGGAAAAATTGCTTAGTCTGCAGAGCGCTTCGCTGGCCGCATCGATTATCGGCTTCGTCGGTACCGATGTGGAAGCCGAAGTGAACCAGGTTCCGCTACAGGACGGCGAGGCCACCTTTAACTATACGCTTTCAGGCAATGCCAAGAATGTCGTTATAAGCATCACCGACGACAAGGGCAAAATCATGCTCACCAAGGCGGGCGAACGCACCTCCGGCGACCACGAATTTGTATGGAACGGCAAAGATGTCAACGGACAATCGGTGCCCGATGGGCCCTACCGTGTCTCGGTGACGCCGATTGGTTTCGAAGCCGCGCCGGTCACCGCGCTGGTCACAGTGCGCGGTCACGTCACCGGCGTAACCATGAACGGTGGCAACGCAACGCTGGATGTGGGCGGCGTCTCAATTCCTCTCGATAAGGTTCTCTCGATCCAAGAACCAAAAACAGGTTTGGGCCTTTAATCAAACCGGATGAAGTGGCGGAAACCCCAAAAAAAGGGCGAAACGTGAAAATGACTTTAGAACACAAGCACCCCGAAAGAGAAGGAGAACAAAAATGAGTATCTATGGTGCGATGTTCTCGGGCGTTTCCGGACTGAATGCTAACTCGCAGGCACTCGGTGCTATCGCTGATAACATCACAAACGTGAATACCATCGGTTACAAGGCGACGGAGGTTCGCTTCCAGACCCTGGTGACATCCCAGGCGAGCGTCAACAACTACTCCCCTGGCGGCGTTCAACAGCGCCCGTTCGCGGCGGTCGATGTGCAAGGCTTGTTTCAGTCGAGCTCCAACGCCACCGATCTGGGCATTTCCGGCAGCGGCTTCTTCGTGGTCAACGAAGGAAACGCGCACGACGGGACCACGGGTTTTAAATTCACCCGCGCCGGCGCCTTCAATCCCGACAAGAGCGGATATTTGCGGAACACGGCAGGCTTTTACCTGCAGGGTTACAAAACAAACTCGCTCGGCCAGACGGTAGATGCCAACAACAACTCGTTCAACCCTGATCCGACGGTGTTTACCAATCTGGAAACCATCCGGCTGAACAATATCGGCGGCACCGCCGATGCGACCGACGGTCTGACCTTCGGCGCCAATCTGCCGGCGGAAACATCGGTCGGCAACACCAGCAACACCACCATCCAGGTCTTTGATTCCCTGGGCGTCGCCCATAATCTGCAGTTAATCTGGTCCAAGACCAGCAACAACGTGTGGGATTTGTCCATCGATCCGCCGACCCAGGCAGCCTCTGCGATCCTGACATCATCGGGGGGCGGCGTTTATGCCGCCTCCGGGCGGCTCGACGTAACAACCACGCCGGCCGATGGCGAGACCATCACGGTGACCTTCAATACCTCGTCATCGGGGGCATCCACGTCGGTAACGTTTGAATTTGCCGAAAGCTCGAACGCGGCAACCACCAGCGGCGGCGTTGCCATCAGTTTCTCCAGCGCCAACGGCGCGTCGGGCGCAGTGACCGCCTTGGTAGCGGCACTGAATGCTTCGGATGTGGCGGTGACCTTGGGTGCGTCGACCACCGGCATCGCCCGGTTCAAGGTCAACAGCTCCTCGTCCAGCCGCATCGATATCCTCAACACGGTTGTCGCCTCCAGCGCCGGCGGCTCGGATGCCAATGCCTTTGATATCTCCATCAACGCCTCCAACGCGGCGAGCATGCGCCAAGCCGGCGCCGGCGCCTTTACGATCCGCGATCTGGATCTGGACGTAACCTCGACACCGGGCATCAGTTTTGACGGCAGCGGCATTCCGTCGGCCTATAATGTCGACGACATCGCTATCGATCTGACAAATGGCGCCGCCGATCTCGCCATCGATTTCGACTTCGGCTCCGTCGGCCAGGCAGACGGCATTGTGCAGTTTGCCGCAGCCTATAACCCGACCTTTATCGATACCGATGGCGCCGCTTTCGGACAATTCTCAGGGGTCCAGATTGCCGAGACGGGGCTTGTGACCGCCTTGTTCGAGAACGGCGATATCCGGCCAATCTTCAAGATGCCGTTGGCCACCTTCCCGAACCCCGGCGGATTGGGCTCCAACACCGGTAACGTCTACAACCAAACCGACTATTCAGGCCTGTTCTTCTTAAGAACGGCCGGTCAGGGCGGCGCCGGAACGGTACAGAACTCGGTGCTGGAATCCTCGACCGTCGATATCGCCAAAGAGTTTACCAACATGATTACCACCCAGCGGGCCTATTCGGCGAGCGCCAAGATTATCTCGACCGCCGATCAGATGCTCGATGAGCTTATCAGGATCAAGCGTTAACCAGTTTCACGCCCACCACCAAACTTCCCCGGTATGGCTTTGGCCATACCGGGGTTTTTTTGTTTGGAGGCGGGGACCAAGGGCGCTTCGTTTTACCGGTCCTTAACCTTAACCGCAGACAATGGGACCCAATTCGGCCGATGGCCGGACCGGCAACCAGCGGCAAGCTGGGGCAAGCAATTATAGGACGGGCGATGAATCATATGCATAAGGGCCTTCAGGCTCAGGACCCTCGGCGCCGGTTCGGCACCGGTGCCATCCGGCCGGCGCGCCGCAGGGTGCCGATTGACGAGCTGATAGCCATCGGCAATCGCTACCACAAATCGGGCCATTTGCGCGAAGCCGAAACCATATTTCGGAAAGTCCTGGAAGCGGTTCCCAACCATCCCGTGGCGCTGCAATTTTTGGGCGTAATCGCCCACCAGACGGAAAACTTCGAGGCCGCTATATCCTTGATCAACCGGGCCATCGAAAGCGCCCCCGACTACCATCAAGCCTATAACAATCTGGGCAACGCCTATGAGGCCAAGGGTGATCCGGAAAAGGCGTTGGAGGTTTACCAAAAGGCCCTTGACCTGGACCCGGAATACTATGATGCCATTTTCAATATGGGCATCGCTCAGCGCCAGCTTCGCAAATTCGAAGACGCGTCCGAAACCTTCCAGCGCTATATCGAATTTGATCCCCGCTGCGCCGACGCCCATTACGAGTTGGGTTTTGCGCGCCAAAGGCTCGGCGACCGGGTGAAAGCGCAAATCTCCTATCGGGTGGCGCTCAACCTGAACCCGGATCATGCCGACGCCCGGGTGGCCCTTGGCGAAATTTTTACCACCGTGGGCCGGGTCGAGGAAGCCATTGAAGAATATAATACCGGCCTCGAAACCCAGCCGAACCACCTGAAATTATTGGCCGAAAAAGGCGTTGCGCAACGCAAAATCGGATTGTTGGAGGAATCCCTCGCAACCATCGAAAAAGCGCAGGAGCTGAACCCTGAAGCCATTTCGACAATGCTGGCGCTGGGATCGGCCTATCAGACCATCGGCGATATCACCAAGGCCACCGAAAGCTATATGAAGGCCGTCGAGATGATGCCCCATTCGGAGGCGCCGCATAAATGTCTCTTGTTCGTGCTGCTCAACGTGCCTGGCCTCACGGCGCAAGAGCTGTTCGACATCCACCGCCAGGTGCGCGGGCCGTTCGATAAGCCCGAATTCACCGCCAAGACCTTTCCCGAGCGTGACCGCGATCCGGACAGGCGGCTCAAGATCGGTTACGTGTCGTCGGATTTCCGGACCCATGTGGTTGCCATGAACATTCTTCCCGCCATGGTCCATCACGACCATGAGGCGTTTGAAGTCTTCCTCTATGGGCAGGTGGAATATCCCGATCAGATCACCGACGAGTTTAAAAAGCTTGCCGAGCATTATCGCTCGACCATGCAGAAATCGAACGACGAAGTCGCCGCCATGATCGAAGAAGACGAGATCGATATCATTATCTATCTGGCTGGCAGGTTCGACGAAAACCGGCCCATCGTGGCCACCTACCGGCCGGCGCCGATCCAGGTCAGCTACCACGATTGCGCCACCTCCGGGCTCGAGGCGATGGATTACTATTTGACCGATGAAATCCTGCACCCCCGGGATACGCCGGAGAAGTTCACCGAGGCGCTCTACCGATTGCCGGTCTATTACCAATATCCGGTTCAGGAAGGGTTGCCGGAAATCCAACCGGCGCCGATGATCGAAAACAGCTACGTTACGTTCGGCTGCCTGAATAAGCCGGAAAAGCTCAACGATCAGGTTATTGCGCTCTGGTCCCGGGTATTGAAAGCCGTGCCCGATAGCCGGCTCTATTTAAAATATTTCAATCATTACAGCCAGGAATCCATGCGCAAACGCTGGGAAGATAAGTTCGCCGACAATGGCATCGGGCCTGACCGGCTGATATTCAACAGCGGCATGGATGATCGTGCCAGCCACCTAGAGTTGTATAGCGCCATGGATATTGCGCTGGACCCGTTCCCCTTCAACGGTGCCACGACCACCTTTGAGGCGATGACCATGGGGATGCCGGTGATTACCCTGCTGGGCAAAAATTTTGTCGACCGGGTGGCGGCATCCATCGCCACCCATGCCGGATTCCCGGAATTCATTGCCAAATCCGAAGACGACTATGTTGGCCTCGCGGTGGAAATGGCCAGCGATCCGGTAAAGCTCAATACGCTCCGTCAAGGCATGCGCGATGCGTTGCACCAATCGGATATCTGTGATTCGGAACCCTATGCGCGGAGCGTCGAAGCGGCTTTCCGGGACATGTGGCACACCTGGATCGAAACCGGGGGCTACCGGGAAAATTAGCCCGTTACCGGGCGGGAGGCGTCGTAATCCGGCGCAAATGGTCGGCGATATCGGCAACTGCCGCATCCGGCGCCTCGCCGGGCCGACGCTTGAACAGCGTCACATTTTCGTGCCACGGGTCTTGCTGAGGGGTTTCGCCCAGCCGCCCGGCGCCGCCGAACCAGCGCCAGTCGGGCGCCGGCGCCGTCAGCGCGAACGTCGGCACACCAACCCCGCCGGCGACGTAGAGCGCCGTATTCTGGATCGTTACGACCGCGTCCATAGCGGCCACCTGCGCGGCAAATCCGTCCAGATTCTTGATCGGATCAATGCCCGGATCGCTATGGATTTCAATACCGCTTTGGGCGCGCAATGTTTCGATCTTGCTTGCGTGGTCACCATATTGCAGATTGACCCAGGTGATGCCGGGCAAGCTTAACACCGGTAGCAACGCCTCCAGCGAAACGCCTTTCGGCGGATTGCTGGTCCAGGATATGCCGACAACGAATTCACCGTCCATATCCCGGTAACGCTTATCCATGGCGTCCCGCAATCCGTCATCGACGCGGAGGTAGCGTCCCAAAGGGCGGAACGACCTCAAATCGGGCCGCAACCATCGCGGTAAGTCTCCGATGGGAAGTTGGAAGTCGAAATCCCCCGCTTCGCCAACCGCCTTCTGGCCGCGCTCGGACGGAACCACTGAAGCGGCTTCGAACGAACGCTGGAACAGGCCGACCAGGCGCGGGTCCGTTTTGATGACGCATTCGGCGCCGGCTGCCAGCAATTCCGGTATCAATCCGGCAAACAACAATTTATCGCCGACGCCCTGCTCGTCCCAGATCAGCATGCGTTTGCCGGCGGGCGGCGATCCATCCCATTTGGGAAAACGGGGAATTTGGGGCGGTTCGGTAAAATTCTTTGCCCGCCAGCGCCAATCATATTCGCGCCACCCCTCGGCCAGCTCGCCGCGCGCCAATAGCGCGTGCGCCAGGCTGTGATGGGCGGCGGCGAAATCGGGCGCAAATTCGATGGCCAGCCGGTAGAATTTGACGGCGCGGTCCAAGCGTCCTCCGGCATAGGCGGCGCGCCCGATATTGAACAGAATATCCGGATTTTGCGGCTGGCCGCGCAGCGCCCTCTTCAAATGAAGCTCGGCATCCTCATGACGCTCGAGACCGGCCATCACGGCGCCCAGATTGGCCTCGACGACCGGGTTTCCGGGCGCCGCCTCCAAGGCCGTCTGCAAGCAATCCGCGGCCTCCTGCAGCGCGCCTTGCTCGTGCAGCAAAATTCCCAGGTTGCAATGGGCGTCGGCCAGATCCGGCGCGATCCTGATCGCCTCGCGGTAGCTGTCGGCGGCGGCATCAAGCGCGCCTTGTTCTTGTCGAACCACACCCAGATTGGAATGAGCTTCGGCCATGTCCGGATCGGCATTGATGGCCTGACCGTAAGCCTCGGCCGCCTCGCCGAGTAAACCTTGCGCCCTGAGCGCCAGCCCCAGATTGCAATAGGCGTCGTTGTAGCCGGGATCGGCAACCAATGTCTGGCGGAACAAACCGGCGGCGGCGGCCGGATGCCCGCTTTGCAGACCAACTGCGCCCAGATTGTGGAGCGCCTCGGCATTGGCGGGCTCCAGCGCCAAGACGCGCCGGTACAACGTTTCGGCCTTATTCAAGTCGCCGTTGCCATGGGCAGCCAACGCATCGGCCAAAATGTTTGGCGCGGCATCAGCCATTGCAGGCGTCCTGATCAATGGATTGCCATGGCCCGCCAAGGGCTGCGCAAGGCCCACCCCAAGTCATCGTCACACCCGCCAAATCCCATTTTGCCATTTGCGGCTTTCAATTTTGGTCCCGGCAAACATTTAAATAGGCAATAATTGCCGGGTGTTAACCAATTTTTGACACAAGAAGTCTTAATTTTTAGGAAATCTGAGATGCATTCAATCCCGCATGCCGAATAAAGCGGGACATTAAAAAATAAGGAACATAAACGTGGGCACCCTCTTTGAATTTCTGAGAAGTCTCGGAGCCGTTCGCCTGGGCGTAATGGGCTTGGTCTTTTTGGCGATGGCGTTGTTTTTCGTATTCGTAACCCAGCGCCTTACCGGCACCGATATGGAACTGTTATATTCGAATCTCGAACCTTCGGATTCCAATCAGATCCTTCGCCAGCTGGAATCGCAGTCGGTTCCCTTTCGCGTTGACGCCGAGGGCTCACAAATTTTGGTCCCGGCCGACGATGTCGCGCGGCTGCGGCTCATGCTCGCCGGCGAGGGATTGCCCGGCGCCAGCACCATTGGTTACGAAATTTTTGATGATGTCAGCGCCATCGGCACGACAAACTTTTTGCAGAATATAAATTTAATTCGTGCCCTCGAAGGAGAGTTGGCGCGCACCATACGTTCGCTCAAAATCGTTCAGGCCGCCCGGGTGCATTTGGTGCTGGCCAAACGGGAATTGTTTTCCCGCGAAAAACAAACCGCCAGCGCCTCGGTGGTCATAAAAATGCGCGGCGCCCAGCGTCTCGCCAACGAACAAATCGCAGCCATTCAGCATCTCGTCGCCGCCGGGGTTCCCGATCTTGAGCCTGGCAAGGTATCGCTGATTGACGACCGCGGTAATTTGCTGGCACGCGGCGATGACGAAAATACCGATCAATCGCGGGCGGGAGAGTTCGAAGACCGGCGCCTGGCGTTCCAGCGGCGCATGGCAGGCGAAGTGACGGCGCTTTTGGAAAAATCGGTCGGCCTTGGCAACGCCAAGGTCACCATAAATGCCGATTTGGACTATGACCGGATTTCGACAACCGAAGAGACCTTTGATCCAGATGGTCAGGTTGTCCGCTCAACCAACTCGGTCGAAGAGAGCGCCCAAAGCCGGGATGCCGAAGGCGGCGATCCGGTTACCGTGGGCACCAATCTGCCCGACGGCGCCGGCGCCGATGAAGGCGGCCAATCATCAACCAACCAGGAATCGCGGACCGAAGAAACCGTCAACTTCGAAATATCCAAACGAATCATCAATCATGTCCGCGAAATCGGCCTGATCAAACGTCTGTCTGTCGCCGTTCTGGTCGATGGCATCACCACCATCAACGACGACGGCGATCCGGTCTACGCGGAACGCACCAAGCCCGATATGGACAATTTGGCCAAGCTGGTATCCACGGCGATCGGCTTCAACGAGGGACGCGGAGATACGGTCGAAGTGATCAATATGCGCTTCGCCGCCATCCCGATCGAACCCGATGTGCCCTTGGATTTGTTTTTCGGGTTGCAGAAAAATGACCTTTTGAAGATTGCCGAGGTTGTTGTCCTCTCAATCCTTGCCATATTAGTCATACTGCTTGTTGTACGGCCTTTGGTATCGCGCGCCTTTGAAGCGCTGCCGGCGGCGACGGCGGCGGCCGAGCAGAAGCTCCTGGAGCAGCGGGCAGCCGCAACCGCGGCCTTGGCGCCGCCCGAAGCTGCCTCGACCGAGGCCGAACATCAGTTCGAGGAATTGATCGATATCGACCGGGTCGAGGGCCGCGTGCGCGCGTCGTCGGTGAAGAAGGTCGGCGAAATTGTCGAAAAGCATCCCGAGGAAGCGCTTTCGATCATTCGCAATTGGTTGTATCAAGAAGCCTAAAGGAACTATTGCCCCATGGCTCGTTCGAAAGACACGTACCGGAATTTATCGGGCGCTGACAAGGCGGCGATTTTCATGCTCTCGTTGAAGCAGGAGTATTCGTCGAAGTTGTTTGAGTTGATGGATGTGGAGGAGATCAAAGAGCTGTCGATGACGATGGCCAACCTGGGCAACATTGATGCGGAAATTGTGGAGCGCCTGTTTATGGAGT
>Ga0114996_10001041_pt1 | contig 37958 bp, 59 predicted proteins | sample ArcticOcean_MG_C_4_FD_87039 | JGI IMG/M metagenome (GOLD analysis project Ga0114996, IMG submission 87039) | Marine microbial communities from western Arctic Ocean - ArcticOcean_MG_CB4_134 | ecosystem: Environmental > Aquatic > Marine > Oceanic | place: Arctic Ocean: Canada Basin | collected... | reverse complement strand
GCGCAAAAGCCTACCTGCGCAAGAACATGCTCCGCCTGCTCCTCAGAAACAGGCAGCGTGAAGTCGTGCCCAGTACTAAGGTTCAAAAGAACAAGCTCCGTCGCCGTAGCACCTTCGAACAAAACGGTGCTGGTGACGCCTATGATCAAAACACCGGAATCCAGATTTAGCTGCTCATCGCTCATTTCTTTCTCCCTGGCCTCTCGTTCGCTACTTCGGTAACACTGATCGGACCCATCGCAAAAGCCCGATCAAGAATCGCGTTGGTGCGGTCTTTGTCGTCTACAGCTACGCGCTCAATATAAGGAAACAACGCGTGCCGAAAACTGTCAAAAGACTCCTGTTTCTCACTAGATCCCTCTGGATGAAGCCCTGCCAGGACTTGATAAAAGTGCTGCTCCTGCTTGTACCTGTGAATCAGTATGCAAAGAGCCTCCTGTAGGCTTCCTGGCTCGGGAGGAGCGGCCAACTTCTCGTAGAAGATATTCGCCCGTGCCCAGCCTATAGGAGACTCTAGCCATTTTTTAGTTGTTCAAAGTCGTCCAGATATAGCTGCTCAACCCTGTAGTTGAACCAGTTCAGGTTGACCAACAAAAGCTCAAGCTGTTTCTCGCCCATGTCCATGATCAACTTGAACTTGGATTGGAAAAGGTCAGGGTCTATTTCTCTTTTTTTGGCATAGGGCTGAAACTCCCTATCATTGACCGCCACAAGAGACAGAACAAGTCGAGCATAGCCAAGCCAACTAGAAACCGCCCAGTCAGTGAGGGCCTCTCTCTCCGATTGACGTTCGATCCAAAATATCTCAGAGCCAAGTAGCGATTGGAAGGTGACCTCCAGCTTTCCAGAAAGAACCGGAACATCCTGAACCACACGGCCAGTCATGACCAGGTCAGCAAAGTCCATCTCCCCACAGCGCGACTCGATAGTGGCACGCACATCAGCGTTATCGATAGGCGTATTACGGTAAAATACCCTATCCGTCGCCTCCGCCGAGACGCCTTCCGGGAGCGGGCCAAGGTCTACGCGGGCCTCCTCTTCGGCCGGTTCATCACTGGGTTCCGGCTGCGGGGCGTTAAGCTCGGCGTACTCCTTCATAAAGCTTTCGGCCTCTTTGAAGGTGTCGGGCCGAACCCGTGGTGCCGGAGGTGGCTCCGGAGGTGGCTCCGGAGGTGGCTTTTTTTCAAGCCTGCGTTTTACCTGGCTAATATCGGGCCTTTGTACCTTTTTCTTGCTCATGGCTACGCCATCTCCCTTGTTGTATCGCCAAGCTGCTGTCATAGTGCTCTTGCTACTTTGTATACGCTACGGCAGGCATGTCAATACTAAACAAAAGTTTATTTGTGACAAACACAGTAACTAGCAGCAGTGCGGCGTGATTATGCTGCTTGATAGGGCCTCTTGTTCCCGCTACCGAAAACAAATCGGCCGTTCTCGGCCTTTCGGCAGCCCTGGCAGTCAAACGTAAGCCAGTTCATCCTGGCGGAATAGGCCAAACAGGCGTCATAATTAGAGCAGTCAAAGTGCCGCCCAAAATCAAGGCTAAGGGCAACTTTATAAGGGCCTAATCGGTTGCGCGCATCGATCTGGGCAGATTCTTCAGAGGAGAAGAACTCCCAGATTGTTCGTTGTTGACTAGCCTTGATCGTCATCAGCTACTAAAGCGGGCTGATTGCGCGGAAGCGGGCGTTCGCGACCGAAGCACTCAAGAAAAACAGTCATGAACACCTGCTCCGCCTCTTCAGGCGGAAGCGGTGTCCAAAGGGAATCGGTTGACTCGGCAAACGGCTGGAGCCGGGCAAACTCGTCTGCCAGCACATCTCGATCTGCCTGTTTAATCTCTGGCGGGAACGGGTAGTAGAGATCATATTTCTGCGCAATAATTTCCTCTACTGCGGTCTCTACGCGCTGAAAATCAGGCAGCAACGCCTTGAGCGGGCTGACCACATCGCCTATGTATGCCTCTGCGGCATCATGAAGAAGCGCTGTGCGTGCCAGTTTGGGGTCATCGCTGTTCTTCATCACCCTATCTGCCACCTCAACGCAGTGCTCAGCGACAGAGTAGAACTCGGTGCAGTGCCCGTTGAAGCGACATATCAGCGAAAGCGCGTGAGCGATGTCCGTTATACATATCGAGCCCGGTGATGGGTTGAGAAAGTCGAAGCGACCACCGGACCAGGTCCATATAAACGGTTCTGTCTTATTGCTTGGTTCTTTCAAAGTGCCCTCCGGAAAGAAGATATAGCCCAATACTCATAGTACGGCAAACAAATCAGAGTTTTCAGTATAAGGGAAATGAGCCTAAACGTTATGGCTCAATTTACTAGGGGGTAATCATGGGCTTGGACTGGTGTCTAAGAGACAAGGTGATCGAGGGGAAGGAGGAGCAGAACGAATTCAATATGCGTATGCTCAACGAACTCGATGATGAGATCGGCAAAGAGTGGAAGCAGTACCTGCAGGACAACCTGCCAGGGGTTATCGGGATGAAGGAGCCCGACGAGGGGGCGAGTGAAGAGGAGAAGAAGGTGTGGGAACGCGGGATTATGAAGTACACGGGGTGCTTTCCAAATGACCTGCACAGCGCCTTCTATGAGGAAGACACGACCAAAAGGATGCTCGACAAACAAAAGGAGTGGCGGCAGAGCGCAGACCTATGCGTGGTCAGCCCAATGGAGGCTCTCGAAGCTCCACGCGTAGGCCACGACAAGGAGGCAACCGACTGGGCCATCGCTCAATGGACCGAGGGGAAAGAAGGGCAAAACAGCCGCTTACTGGCGGCCTACCCAACTGTTGAGAGCTACCTGGAGTACGCAGAGGGCCTGTACGTCTCAGAGCTTGCCAAGAACCAGGACGGCATCGGCACTGTCAGCGGGATAGCGGTTGGCGCTGAGTCGTTCCGAGGCAAGTGCCTTCAGTTTGTCGAGGATCTGGACCAGGATCTCATCGATGAGGCATACACGGACCACGATCCGGATGAGTTGATGGGGTATGGAGAACGCCTATTGATCGCCGCGCTTACTCTTTCCTCGAATGATGATTCCGAGCTTGTCGAGAGCGCTGCCAAGTGGTGTGAGTTCTGGGGGTCCCGTGGTTTCTCAATGGTGCCGTGGTACTAGGCCATGGGTAAAAAACCGGCGGGGAACGGGGGAGTGGAAGTGGTGGGTGCCGAGGACTACAGAGGCGTACCCGCAGACCAGATAGAACGAAATAAGAAGGCTTTGGGGGATGGCGGGTGGGTCATCCCGTCGTATCATTGTGATGAGACCAGGTTCCTGGTCGCAGCTAACCCGGCCCGAACAGAGACGGTACATACACTGCCTACAACAAAGGAGACGTAATGAAGCAGCTACGCTTACACGCAGATAGCCCCGAGCCCCCTAGACCAAAATGTCAAAAGCTGTTAGACGGCCAGTCCTGCACTTGTTGCGAGGGCGGCTGTGCATGCAAAGACGGCGCCTGTGGCGCGAAGTGCGGCGCAGGGTCAGAGGGCACGGTGGTCGAAATTCAGCTATAGGGGACTACATGTTTAACAACAGCATAATGCAGGCGCTGCAAGGGCGCCTGGATGAGCTGAACAACTCACTTCGTAAGATCGTGTCTGCGGCGTCTGTCCACAGCTACTGGAGCGGACGAATATGTCGGGGGGATGGCGGTCCTCTAAACGGGGCCGTCATCCGCGTCGTCGGTCTGGACTCAGCTGGGATATCCTTCTGTGTCATAAACCCGGCAAGCAACAACGACATGAAGCCGGGCGAGTACCATTTCATAAGTTTTGACAGCACCAAGATCCACCTGTCTGCACTGGGCGAGGGTGAAAGGGAGACTTACCTCGGGGGGTAGCATGGTCACAAACAACAGCGCGACCCATGGATGGAAAGAGATAGGGGAAAGGAAGCTTGTGCACGCAGAGCACGGGACCTACTTTAAGGTAATCGACTTCCCGGTGGGAGGGAGTCATTTAACGGGGGAGTGTCTCTGGGTCGAGCACGTGTCTGGCACCGAGTACATCGGGGTAGGACGTGTCTCATGTAAGCCAAGGCATAGCATGGAGGTCGCCTTTGGCGACCTCATTGAGTTCTCAGGTGGAACAGAGGAGCACCCTCCCCACTTTGTTAAGAAGTCAACGCCCGCCAAAGGGCTAAAAAAGGTAGCGAGCGCCTAAATGAATGAACGTAACACGCTGTGGGTCAACCACAACCAGTGGAAGTGCAACAGGCATCTGGCATCGGCTCTCTATAGTGCAGAGCAAGCGACCTGCTGGATCGCGTCGTGCCGCAAAGCGTGCGGTGGGCGGCCAAGCGAGGCAAGAAGGCCAAGTCGCGACCTGCGATGCAGCCTGCCTGGATGCCAAACGCAGGCAAGAAGCAACTCAAAATACTGCTCGCGTGATTGCTCAAACAAGAACGCACGAGCCAGGCATAAGGAGAGAAAGGATGAGTGCACAATTTCATCAGACAGTGATGGGCCAGCGATTCTTCGCGGGACAGCTCCCAAGGCTAATCGGCGCGCTTGAGAAGTTGGCCGACGCCGCCGACAATAAGACAGAGCCAGAGGACACCAACGATAATGCGCAGCTGCTGGCCAAAGCGCTTGCAACGGTAATCTGGCGGTACGACGCCTATCAATACGATGACGGCGTCCCCGTCATGACCCCAGAGATAGATGCGGCAAAGACGGTGCTCCGTATCTGCGGATTTGAAGACTACGAGGCACTACTCCCGGAAAACCTGAGGATCGACTGCGAGTGATCTTTTATCACTTCACGAACGTTGATTGGGGAGCTTCGCGAGATACTCGGGCAGTAACAGCAGGGGGGTCGCTTTGCGGCCCCCTTGTTATGCCTGGTTAATACTGGCGGCGGGTCTTGTGGCGCTTCCTTTTTTGATTTCTCCCCGGCTTCTTGTCCTCTGCGGGATCGTCGGGGGATTCAGAAGCGGCAACCTTCTCGATTGGTTTTATGGAGGCGTAGTTCGTCCTCATAAGCGCGCGCTCCTTACGGCTCCTTAGGATGAATCTTGAGGTTCCACGGCCAATACCATATAATTTCGTCATCTGGTCCCTTGATAAATATTTTGTATACTGGATTAAACGCATAGCCGCCAATGAACAAAACGGCAAAGGTCTCGCCGACATAGTCGCCTTCGATCACTTCGACAAGATCTCCCTTGTTTGGATACTCGGCGGACTTACCGGCAAAACGATCCTTCTTATAGATTCCTTTTTCGTACATCGTTTTTAACGCCGTTAACGATATCCTTCAAGAACTCGTAGGGCGGGGATAGGCACAAGTTCTCGAATTTGTAGTATTTAAGGATAGTCATGCCGACAAGCCCGCCGGACTTGTTGACAATGGGAGCGCCAGAGCTTCCGGGCGCGGAAGGAATTGTGTATGCGTCCAACTGGCGCGACACCCTTCTCCCAGCGTAGTAGCCGTCAAATAGCGGCACCATCTGCACGTCGTTGATCCCAAATGGGGCCGAGGCCGTGTAGACCACCTCGCCGCGGACAGGGGGTGACCCCATGGACAGGCCCCCCTTCACCAGCCCGTGGATACGGAGAATGCAAACATCTTGATCGGAGTAGACGGCAAGCGGTTCAGCGTCATATGAGATACCATTATACAGAGAGACGTGCATCTTACGCTCGACAATCTTTTGATCAGGGTCAGCCTCACATACATGGCCGGCGGTCACCCCAAAGCTGTCTGTGCCGTTTGTTGCGATCAGGAACCCAGAGCCAACAGCGCTACTGGAGCCGGGAATACAGATCATGTCTTCGCAGGTCTGGAACGTGATCTCACTTAGAACAAACAGGAACGACGACGTCGCCTTCTGGAAGGGCGCCTTGACCGTAGTCTGATGTTTGGTGCAGGAATTGAAAAAGAACAGAACTGCTAATAAACCAATAATGAGTCGACGCAACATAAGGTACCCTAGGCTACGGGAAATAATGCCTGTACTTATTATTACACGCTGTGGCTGGCCCATAAAACACGGAGGACAAAATGATAAGGCCGTTTAGTTACGATGGTTGCCGAGTTGAGATCGTGGGGCTGGAGGACGAAACATCCCCAACTTACGTAGACTTTCTGCCGGGCAACGGCTTCTCGTACAAGTTCATAGTCACCCCGCTTACGAGCAACATTGGCAAAAGAATAGGGGCAGGGGACGGGACCGCCCTTGTTGCGTATTACAACGGCGCGAACTGGACCGCTTACCCGCTGGGGTATGGAAATATCTGCCACGCGAGCTACGTAAGGGAAAAGTTCGGCGAGGTTGGGCAACACGCGAACGCCATAGCAGCCGCGATCAACGGCTTCTTGTCCAGCTACGATGTGGAGTACGGGCGGGAATGCGCTGAGGCGGTCCAGCGAATGCACAGCGATAGGGGAGACGAGTACGACGATACCGTTGCGTCGGATTAGGGCTAAAAATAGGGGGGTGCTGCTCCCCTATTTTTTAGGTACGCCGTGTATAACGGCAACGAGCCCTGTATCGCGATCGTGTAAGTACGCGGGAAGGCTCTTTCGCTCTCCTACATAGCCAAGCCTGGCGTGCCATCTGTCTGGCCCACTCAGGCTCGGTAGCTGTCGCCGTGTGACCCCATAGGCTGAGTCCGTCTCGGTCTTCTCGTGATGGAGATGTCCGGTGTAAACCGTCTTGTGCGGGCAGCTCGACCAGTCGCTAGAGGCCTCCCTTGCCATGTGGCCGGCAATGTCACGCGTCTTTTGCACACCATCTCCGTGCACAAACCCGATGAGGTTCTTGCCGTACGCATGGTAAACCCGGGGAGTCCGGGCCATGTGGACAGTCACGTCCAGGGCGTTTTTGTAGTAGGCGCTGAGGTACAGCAAGATTGCCAGGCCAGCGATACGGTCGTGGTTGCCGCTCATGAGAACAAGTTCGACTGGAGCCACTTGGCGAAGGGTCTCGATCCAGTCCGCAAGCATGTAGCAGCCTGAGACAAGAAGCTCGGCCGGAGTCCCGTCCATGTCCTGCTGGGTTCCCCTGGTCGTGGTCCCCTGGTCGGTGTCGATATGGAGGAAGTCACTTCCGATTGGAACATAGATCTTCTCGGGCGCACCAAAGTTGCTTAGCCTGCCCACTATCTGCTCAGTGACGCCAAAAAGCCGGTCACGTATAAGCTCACGGTTCATGGGTTCGAAGTTCTCTCCAGGGTCAGAGTACTTTCCCCAATGGAGGTCGCTAATACCCATGACCACGGCATAAGGGGTCTTGGCAACACGGAGGCTTAGCTTGTTTGGGGCGGGCGGGGATTTGGTCCCAATGGCGTCTGTGATCTTTCGCAGGATGTGGTCTTCCGCGGCACGCCACTTGTCAGCATCCTTCTTGATCTCCCGCCACTTCTCGCGCTCAAGACGCGTGTACAGAGCAGCGCGGCGGGCCTGGAGGGCCTCCTCGATAAGCTCGTCCTCAGGACGGTTCAGAATCTCCTCAGGAGTAAACGGTTCTTTATCATGAGTAATCTCGTGGGCGCGCAGATACTTGACCAGCCACTGCCTGGGCAGCTTGAAGTTGCGCGCTAACTCATTAACAGAGGCGGGAGTTCCATCGAAGTCGCTATAGGCCCGGACAATGTCCCTGTGCACATCGCCAGGAAGCTCGACAAGGCCAAACCCCGGCAGGAACGTCGTGTACGTATCCCTATCCTCGTCGTACCAGGTCTTCCTGCTACTGGTGTACAGGCTGGTAGGGGTCTCTACGGCGGCGTCCGGCTCCCCCTGAACAACCCACTTGCCCCAAGACACGAACGTCTCGTAGTTCATGCCGAACATTTCGCCGTACCTGTTGTGTAGCTCCTTCCAGCGCCTGTTCTTCATCTGGTTTAACAGGCGCTCCCCATATTCTTCTTTTAGATCAAGCCACCCACTGTCGACACTCGTTGTATCAGCCAAACCAAACTCCTGGCCAGTTACGCATACAGGGTGCACCAATAATCCGTAATAGTTGGATAACTAACTGATTGTCCTGCTTTACGCATGTGCACCCCTAGTACATAAAAAATACTACGGCAGGGGCAAACTCCAAAGGCACCCTGACGAATGCCTGGTTTGTTTGCCACCTGTCGTAGTTGATGCTGCGCTCGTTTACGCGTCATCCAACGCAGCGCTAGACCTCGCGAAAGCGCCACCACCAAGTGCTGTCAACTCGTCCAGTGGCATGGGGAAAGAAAAGCCGTTATCCCCGTCGAGGGTGGCGCTGTCGAAGTATTTCAAGATAAGTTTCGAGTCATCCTCTCTTGCCCTTGGGGAGTTTAGATCGTCCTGGTTATATGGGAAATCACCGCAATACCCCAACATGGCGACGACCCCCTCTGGGCCCCGGGGGTCCAACGGACCTTCCCCGAGGACGCTGCGCTCGAACCTGAAACTTCTGCTGCGCCAGCTCACGCCGCGGTCGCTGAAAATAGATCGATCTACGTCCTCATCAACATAACGACCAAACAGCGAGAACGGAAAAATAACAGGGGACCCTCTTGTCAAATGACTACCCTCGCTATATAACGCAGAGACCAGTGAAGGGTACATGCGTCGGGCCAAGGTTTTTCCGTATACATTGCACAACGTATGAATAAACTCCTGGCCCAAAGCACCCTTGCCGGGTATGCCCAAGAACTTAAGAGCGGTGGGGCGAGAATCGAGTAACGGCACGGTGCCTCCTTTTTTAGAGTCATCTCACTTATTCCAAGTTAACCGAGTTCTTTGCCCACGAGGTATCAGGTAGTGATATTCAGCGAATCCGCTGGTTCAGACCAGCGAAAGGTCCGAAAGTTCTCCCTGAGTCAGGGCTTTCTGGAGGCATTCCAGGGTAAACAGCCAGTGTGGGGCCCGCTCGGATATTTTGTCTTCAAGAGAACGTATGCTCGGCAGAAAGATAACGGGCAGACCGAAGAATACTGGGAAGCTTGTACGCGTGTCGTCGAGGGCGTTTACAACGTCCAGAAGATTCACTGTCGGTCACTTGGGCTTCCCTGGAATGAGCCGAAGGCGCACAAGAGCGCTCAGGAGATGTACACGCGCTTGTGGGAGTTCAAATGGACTCCGCCTGGGCGAGGATTCTGGATCATGGGAACGGACATGGTCTACTCAAAGGGAGGGGCGGCGCTAAACAACTGCGCGTTCGTATCCACAGAGGATATCGACGTGGACTTCGCAGCGCCATTTACGTTCCTGATGGATATGTCCATGCTCGGCGTGGGTGTGGGTGGGGATACTCGCGGGGCAGGGAAGATCCGCGTCTACCCACCAAGGACCACTGACGAGACCTACACTGTCGATGATTCCAGAGAGGGCTGGGTAGAGCTTATGCGCGTGGTCCTAAATTCATTCGCGGGGAAAGGCTTCTACCCTACAAGCATCGACTACTCTGAGCTTCGAGAGAAGGGGGCGAAGATAAACGGATTTGGTGGCGTTGCGTCTGGCGCAGAGCCGCTTATCGCGCTTGTCAAGAACATCACCAAGCTCCTGTGGCCCAAGGACGACGAGCCGTACAAGATCACAAGCGCGCAGATAGTCGACATCTTCAACTACGTGGGCAAGTGCGTGGTAGCCGGAGGTATCCGTAGGACCGCGGAGATCATGTTCGGCAACCCGGAAGACAAAGAGTTCGTGGCCCTGAAGCAGGACAAAGAGGCGCTCATGGACAGGCGCTGGGCGTCGAACAACAGCGTGTTCGGCTCCGTCGGAATGGACTACGCCGAGATAGCGGACTCAATAGCTATCAACGGAGAGCCGGGCATCATATGGCTCGAAAACATGAGGCACTACCGTCGGATGTCCGATCCGCCTGGGCGGCATGACATGCGGGCGATGGGGAGCAACCCGTGCTCCGAACAGACGCTGGAGTCGTTTGAGCTTTGCTGTCTGGTGGAAACCTTCCCAGCACACCACGACTCACTTGAGGACTACATGCGTACCCTCAAGTTCGCATACCTCTATGCAAAGACGGTAACGCTTATTCCAACCCACGATTCAAGAACAAACGCAGTCATGATGAGGAACAGACGGATTGGTTGTTCCCAGTCTGGGATCGTGCAGGCCATCAACAAGTTCGGACGCAGACGATATCTTCAGCTGTGTGATACTGGCTACGAAAGAATCAGAGCGCTGGATAGGGAGTACAGCGAGTGGTTGTGCGTGCCCAGAAGCGTGAAGATGACAAGCGTAAAGCCGAGCGGAACGGTGAGTCTGTTGTGTGGGGCAACGCCGGGGATCCACTACCCACACTCAAAATACTACATCCGAAACGTCCGCGTAGCCGACACGTCCCCGTTGGTGGCTATCGCAAAGGACGCGGGATACCCCGTCGAAGAGGACGTATGCGCGCCAAACACCTATGTAATCAGCTTCCCTGTTGAGGAGAAGTACTTCGACAAGGGAAAGGGCGACGTGTCCATCTGGGAACAGTTCGCAAACGCGGCAGACCTGCAAGAGCACTGGGCAGACAACCAGGTGTCTGTGACCATCACGTTCAAAAAGGAAGAGGCAAAAGACATTCAGACGTGTCTGGAGATCTATGAGTCCAGGCTCAAGTCCGTGTCACTGCTGCCGCTGAGTGATAACGGCTACGAACAAGCCCCCTACACCGAGTGCACAGAGGAAGAGTATAAGGCGCTAATAAAGCGCGTGCAGCCAATGGAGCTTGCAGCATCGGTACACGAGGTGACGGAGAAGTTCTGCGACGGGGACGCCTGTACTATCTAAAAAAATGCCCCGCAACCCCCGAAGGGGCATTGGGGCAGACCGGCGAGGCGGGTAGGGAACTTATTCCCCGCCAGTCTCTTCTGAAGCTTCCTGGAGCCGCGCGATAACGCCATTCATGATTTCGATGGCCTGCCCGTTCATATTAGACGATGGCCCGTACTCCCAGCAGGCCTCGTTCACTGCGTCACGAGTATGGTCAGCGGCAAGCCGAGCAGCCACCGAGCAACCGCTGGAGACCGCATCGCCAAAGCGCTGAACATTGCTTTCTGCCGCGACGAAGGCCGAGTTAACCGCCTCGCGGAGATCTGAGATCAGGGCAGGCGCACCGGATATGGGCGGATTAGTGGGCGGCGGCGCTTCCGTCTGCGGGGGATTGTCGCGCTTGTACGCCTCAATCAAGGTCTCTACCTTCTCGCAGATATCGCCCTGTATCGAGCGGTCGAAGAGGGAAAAGACCTTCTGGAAATCAAGCTCCTTGCCGTCGATGGTCAGGGCGATAGTAAGACCACCCATATCGTAATCTGGAATATTTGTTGGCTCGCTTTGAACGGCACAACCAAGGAACTTACCAAAGGAAGTCCCCTTCACCGAACTGTAGTCAACCTTCATGCTACCTCCTGTAAGAGAGCGGGTTCAAAAGACTTATACCACCAAAGGTCATTATTTTACACAAGATAGCTTGTCCTCTATTTACCATTAAGTAGATATACAATGGGCGGGAGTGGGGCAATATTACACAGGTTTCCCAAGACCAGGTGTAATGCTTTGTTTACAGAAACATGGGTCTCTGCGCAGGGCTACTAAGCAATGGCTGGAGAGGGTAAAATCATGCTATGCCGGACGACAAGAAAAGCAACGTAATAGACCTGGCCGCGCGAAGAAAGAAAAGCGTGCCGGAGCAGGAGACAATCGTTCTCGGCCAAGAGGCCGTACACGACATCATCCTTGCAGTGGCAATAATGAACAAGATGTCCAGTGTCAGAGACGACTGCAAGGACAACATCGAGGAAGAGAAATTCCCATGTGACGCACAATGCGCGTGCTATCTGCACATGATCTCCTCAATGGCCCTGGAGGTCATATTTGATGGGGAGAAAGCAAAGCAAGCAAGCGCAGCGATCAACATCGAGTACTTGACCCTGGACAACGACACTTCAGAGGAAGATAGCGGATGACAAAGGATGCGGAGTACGTCACTACGGTAGACGTGCTATCTCAGGACAACAGCGACTACACCACGCTAGAGGTGTGGAGAGATCCAACAACCAAACGAATCTTTGCGGTTGAGCGAGACTTCACAGAAGCGTTCAATAGCGATGAGGCCCCGATCGAGCTAATATCGCCATATAATAAAATGGCGACCTTGAGGCTCGTCGATGGCTGACTTCCGAATACTCTTCGGCACATACCGAAGAGGGTTATTAGCGCCGGAAAGATTATTCAAACACCCCGCCAGTATGGGCGGGGGAGGCCAAGCGCCATATGGACGAGGAAATACAGGAGAAGCTAGCCGAGACAAGAAAGCTTCTGGACGAGGTAGCGGAGGAGAGAAACCAGATGCACCTCATAATTCATGAGTTCGTTAGAAGGACGAGAGACCTCATGGAACAGATAGAGAAGCTCGAATCCGAGCTAGGCAAAAACCAGTTGCACTAGGGTATAAGCGTTTTGCTAGCGTAGTTGTAACTACGTAGTGTATTCGGCAGTTGTCCCGCAGATGATAGTATGAACAGTACCCCCCTTATGGGTAACTGTTATGTCCAAATCGTCCACTTATTTATTACGATTATTCGTGCTCTTAGTGATGGCAGGCTCGCCTATCTTCCTCGCTCAGAGCTGTGCGTCCTCTTCCCGGATTGCTGGACCAAGAAGCTATCTCTGTGACCCCGGAAAGGGTGAGCAGATGGTCAAGATCCCAGGGTGGCGACAGGCCTGGCAGACGGTTGGTGACTGCGATATAGCGAATGCCGCCGAGGTATCGGTTGCCATGAAGGTCTTCTACCTCTACTGGCTTGAGACCTTTGACGACCCGTTCGGGGATGTCCGAGAAAACCTGCACAGCGTCATGGTGATGTGGGGCCGAGAATCAAAATCGGTCCACGCGGGGTACAGCATGGACGGTACCTATAAGAAGAATATCAAGGCCCGAGGGATCGCCCACTCTAAGGGGACGATCTGGGTCAAGAGAACCGAAGATATGATGCTCTGCGAAACCAGCCTAACCCACGAACTGATGCACATCTCCATCTGGACCCTCAAGGGGACTAACGGAGATCCTGATCATCTTGGTGGCAAATATTCTGGCTGGACAGTAGATCACTCCGCTATGGTAGACACGGTCAAGGCAGAACTCTGCCGACTGGGTATCTAAACCTTATGGGGCTGTGGCGGAATCGGTAGACGCAACGGACTTAAAATCCGTTATCCGTACGGGTGTGAGGGTTCGACTCCCTCCAGCCCCACTGAAAACAAACCATTACTTAGGGGGAAATAATGGCAACAAAGCCTAATCAATACCTGACTGTGCAACGCATCCTAGTGGTCGAAGACGACTTGAGGAGGCAGGCAAAAATAGAGTCCTGGATACCTGACGACGCAAACACCCGGCTCCGAACGGTCAGATCTGGAAATATAGCTAGCACTATCATAGAGCTGGACAACCCAAGTACGTGGTCCGGCATCATGCTCGACCACGACCTGGATATTATCAATGCGACTACGACGTACAAGAGCGGCGCAGATGTTGCCATTACAATGATAGGCAACACCCGAAAGGATATTCCTGTCTTGATCCACAGCATGAACCCAGAGGGAAGTGCTCGGATGAAAGGGCTTCTAGAAGGGGCCGGTTTCGATCACGTCACCAGGATCCCGTTCAGCGATCTGACCAAAGAAGCGTTCTTGGAGTGGACCGCCGTGTGTAGCGAGCGGGCCATGGAGAGGCGCGACGAAAGAGAGCGGGAGATATCCGAAGAAATTTGGGAGCGCGCGCAACGCGCGCGCGCCAGACTCAAGACTATGACTTAGGCCACCATTTACCGCCCGGGAGCCCGCCCTGCGGGCCTGCCCGGCGGACGGCTTCTATAAACCTCTCCTCAGCCAAGGAGCTTGGCCAGAGGGGGCCGCTTCTCGGCGAACCCTCCATCATTTCCTTGAGGTAAGCCTCGCCCTCTATTGGCCTGGCGCCACCCGAGGTCACCCTTGAGGTTGATCCGCTAAACAGCCCGCGCCCCTCCTCTGCAGCCTTGGGCGTGTGCTTGTACCAGTTGCCAAAGTCAAAGAGCGTCGGGCGGACTTGCTCACCGGCCTGCGTAAGGTAGCGCGTGTTCCTCATGTGGGGATCGAGCGCAGAAACGTTCTGTTGCCGCCGAAGGCGTTGATAATAGTCTAATAGCATCCTGGCGTGATCAGGGCGGTTTTGCATGCCGCCGGGCTGGTTGCTTATAAACTTGGAAAAGATCATTGGGAGCCGATCTGTTGCTGTACGAACAGCATCCCCCGTCGGGCCCTCAATATCACGAACCCCACGATTGAGACCGCCAAGATTCTCCGTCCATTTCATCGGATTTATTTTCTGTGTTTCGTCCCATGGAGCGATCGGGCCTGTTTTTGGGTCACCGCGGCGCGCAAGTGTGAAATCTGGAACATCTCTATATTGGGCGCGCTGACCCTCGACAAGCCGATTAATGAAGCCCTGGTCTGGATCACGATATATTGGGCGGCCCGTCCTTCTGCTGATGTGGCTCGCCCTGCCGAGAAGCTTGTTGGCGGCCTGGGTGCCCATGATCTTTTCCAGGACCTTGGGGTCACTCAAGTCCACATTCATATACGTCTGTTTCGGCCCTAGCTTCTCGCTGACCCGACGCGGCTGACCAACCGCTAGACTGCCCACGCCGGAGTGCGTCCTATACATCTCACGCCCAGAAACTGGGGAGGAGTCAATTCCATACGCATGTGAGAAATCAGGCCGCCCAAGTTGAGGGTTCAGCTCGGCATCTTTCACGGCTGCATTACGCGCGATGCGAGAGCCGCCCCACTCACGCATAAGCGCCTGGTTACGAGTCATTGGTGCCAGCGGTTCTGGGCGGCCAGTGACTCGATTGATAGTACCCGCTGCCTGTGCGTCGAACCTCGGGTTCATCCCAAGCCTGACGACGTCCTCAGAGCCAGGAACAGCCTTTCCGAAAGCGAGCCCGCCCTCGGGGTGGGAAAATCCGCCAACATTGGCGCTCTGCCCGCCAGATTTTCGCTGGGCTCTGGGTATGTTGAAAAGCGCTCTTCTGGAGAAATCGGTGATTTTCCCCGCAGCTGCGCCGGCCTGGGCTCTGGCGAAATTAGCCCCAAGCACCATGGGGTTGGCCTCTATAGCCGCGGCTCTGGCGGCCGGAGTCCGCCCCAGGGCCATTATCTTTGGGATGAAATGGCGAGTAAGGGCCGTGGAAGCAATCTTCTGGAAGGCCTTTACGGCGGCACTACGTCTTAGCGCGTAGGCAAGCTTCTGTTTCAGGTGGGCGCTCATCGGACCTCCGCCGTGATCTCGTAGCAAATAGTATAACACTCCCGAGCAGGGAGGAACTGGTTTATGATTGGCTGACTAGGAGTGCCTTGACAGACGAAGCGGCCGGGCATACATAAGCCTAAGCCCGACCCGGAGAGGAGAAAGACCAATGCGCCTGTGGACAGTTATTTTGAGTGATCGTGCCGAGATCAAGACAGAAGAGGTAAGCGCGCCGTTCGGCCCAGAGGACGCACTTGAGTACATAAAGGAAAGGCTCCGGGACAAATACGAAGACCCAAGGGTCATCGCAGCAATGCCAGGAATGTTCAAGAACATCATCCTTACCGAATGAAATGGGGAACATGGGAAGGAAATGGAAGAGCGACGACGAACGTTTTCTTATTTACTACTGGGGCAACAAACCGACTGAGTGGATCGCCGAGAAACTGGGTCGGACAGTAACCGCATGCTCAAAACGAATGACGGTGCTGACGGGTAGCCGGAGCATTACGCGCGGCAAGTGGACGCAGCGGCGACTTGCACTGGAGTGTGGCTTTCTGGTCCCGCAAATCAAATGGGCCGTAGATAAACTCGGGCTGAAAGTAAAGCAGCCACCAAAGAAGGGGCGGGACCGAAAGGCTAAGAAGCGCCGACCTTGGGACAATAGCGTATGGCTAATAGACGACGACCAGGCGGACAAGATAATCTACTGGTTGACCCGCCCGCGATGGGAGAGAACTAACACCTATACAGGGTGTACTGTCTGTGAGAGCACGGAAAGAGAGCACAAGGCCAAGGGCGTTTGTACCCGGTGCTACTCCAGACTACGGGCACAGAGAAAGCAGCAGAAAGACGCTGCATAGTGGTATAAGAAAATCGAATGATCCGCGTTAGCTCAGCTGGTAGAGCGGATGACTGTTAATCATCGGGCCGCTGGTTCGAGCCCAGCACGCGGAGTTTATTACTCGCTAACAGGGGCGGATATGAGCGACTCCAAAACAAAAGTGTACCACGCGATCGAGCCGACCTTCGGCTTTGGGCCTATCCCCGCCTGGCCAGACGAATACGTCATGGTGGCTGAGGTTGACTCAGACGAACCAGACGCCGTCTACGAACTAACCAACACAACCAATCATCTGTGGTGGGAGAACCTGGGTGTGCATCCGGCTTTCGTCGGAGAGGGCGTTCGCTCGACAAGTGTTGGGGACGTGCTAATAATGCCTGACGGTAAGATCCTGCAATGCGCCGATATCGGCTGGGACAACATTACTGATGGACGAAAATAGGCTCCGCCTCATCAAGCGGCAAGGGAAGTCCGACGACCCGTATCGTGAAAAAGTATGGATTGTCCAGCTAGAAAATCATAGTGACGGCGAGGTCTCGACAACGCTGTTCCGAACAAAGGCCCGCGCAGAGAAAGACGTGGAAGATTACATCGCAGAACGCATCCACGATTATGTTGACACGGACTACGATGAGGCAGGACTACTGCAAATGAGTGGCCGTGAGCTGCGTGAAAATGTGTGCTGGAATGAGCTGACCGGTGGTGACGAAAGTCTTCACACCTACGAGCAAAGCATTCTTGACTAGTTGGTCCGGTGAGTTTTGCTACAGAATGAGGCCGAATAGCGTGTAGGAACGACAAAACCATCCGCCCCTGCCAGGGTGGGTGAACAAATCGTTCGTCCCTGGCAGGGGAAATTCGGGCGTCTGATGGGGCTTCGGCCTCACGTCGTGCCGGGCTTTTCGGTCTCATTCTGCGGCAAAGCGCAGCGCCAGAGCCGATTGACGGCTCTTCATCGGCGGGCTAAAATCTCCCAGTAGGGAGGCCGGCAAAAGGGGAAGTATTGGTCACAAAGAATACTGGCTGTCTGGGTGGGGACTGCCCTACCAGAGACACGTGCCTGCGGTACCGAACGTACCGAAAGGCGCTGGCCGCAGAGACACTGTCAAACATACCGTACGAAAATGGGAAATGTGAGTTCTACTGGCCGCAGCAGGACCAGCAGCTCGTCACAAAAATTGAACGGCTAAAGCGGCGCGCAAAGAAGATTATTTGCGTATAGGGGACAGATGCATGGGTGAGAAGAAAAAGCGCGATCCAAAGAGAAAGAAGATCATAGACGGTGAAGACGCGAAGGAGGAATTGCTCAACATTCTGCTGTCAGACGACATGAGCGAGGAAGACAAGGAGCTAGCAGAGAAGTACGCTGGCGATATCGTCGACGAGGTCGCCAAGATACATCAGGAGTACCCACTCATGGCTCACCTGCTTCTGAAAATCATGCAGTCGCTGGACACGCACGACCAGAAACTCAACATCCTCAAAGACCTCAGTCTGACTATGGATGAGAGAACCGACATGCTCAAGGACATCCTCGTTGCGTCAGGGATGATCGTCGAGGTGGATAAGCCACCTGTTGACAAGTCGATGCTGAACTAGGATGACCCGGCAGCATATCTGTGTACCCTGATGCAGGAGGGAAGTGTGCTCCCTATTTTCTATGATTGTCCAATGTGTGGGAAAGCAGGGTCCTCCTACGACGGAGAGATTTACTGTGGTTCTTGCGAAGAGAAGTATCAAGAAGAGCAGGCAGAGAAAGAGAAGATGGCCCGGGCCGAAGCCAGGGCACAGGGGTTCATGCCGCATTGGCCTGGTGGGCCAATAAACTGGAACCCTTGAGTATGGGGCCCCTAGCTCAGTTGGTTAGAGCCCCCGGCTCATAACCGGGTAGTCCTGGGTTCGAGTCCCAGGGGGCCCACAAATGAAACTAGTGAAGAGATTGAAAACCAAGGAGTTGAGATGAGTTCTGATACCGCATGGAAGGTGACAGTAACTGACGTCGACGAGCAAGGCGACGAGTGTTATGTTGAGATCAGCCTTGACGACGATTTCATGGAGAAGTTCAAGGAGTCCAAGGGGCTACGACGATGGAGCGACAAGCGCTTCTCGGAGTGGTTCGTGGACATCCTCAAGAAGACAGTTGAGACGCTTGACCGAAAGGACAAGTTCGAGACCGTCTATGACTTGAAGGAAGGCATTGGCTGTATCGATGACGTCTCCCCTGGAGACATGATCGAGTACCACAACAAGAACGGAGCAACCCACTTCCGTGAGGTTGGTGAGATCGTGGAAGACCGCCGCTGTAAGGCCGGTCGGAAGATCCGCACCGCACCTATGATGGAAGGCGAGCACGTTCTCTCAAAGGCCGAGTCTGTTCAGCTGGAGCAGGTCGGCAAGGCCGTTAGAAAAAAGTCATAACGTGTCCGACGCTGTAAGGGTGGTTCGGTGTGTGCACTGCGGAAACATATTCGCAGAAGATACGCCGAACTGCCCTTATTGCTGGAAACAACCAAAAACAGGGAGTTCCGAAGATGGGCCTGAGAGATTACGGACTACCGGACTGCAACCCAATAGGGACGCCGTCCTGGACCCCGACGGACAAGGAATGCCCGAACTGTAACGCGAAGCTGTGTGAGGTTCAGGTAAAGGTAGAGCAGTCGCTCCTCAAGGGAGGGGTTGGACTATGTACTTACTTTGGGTGCCCAGCGTGCCCATTTGCATCGCCAGCACTGGCGGTGACTATCAATAAGGAGAAAGAAGATGGGTGAGGCCGATCAAAGGCAAGCTCAGGAAATGCGGGATGGTTGGAGAGGCCAGTACATTATTGGACAGGCTCTTTTTCTAGCTATCAAGGAGATCGAAAGTCGACCGTCGCATAAACAGGAGCCATCGAACGTAGCAGATATGCGATTCCTGATGGACAACCTGTACCCGCTGTACGCGGCAACAAATGTCGCTTGGGAGGCCGAGGCACTCCGAAAGCTGGAGGAAACCGATGAATCTTCCGAAACGGTGGATAGCGGTACCAAGACCACCTGACCGAAGCAAGGGGCAATCGCCAGAGCACGACCCGGGCAAAGACGAGCCCACTTTTTCGGTGCTCAACACAGACAAGATCTGTGGCATTAAGCCCACGCCGTGGTTCCCGGGATCGTCATGGACAAAGGGCGCCATAATCCACACGGTCAACGGTTCGCGCCAGGGCGTTTGGGTGACAACCTTGTCGGTAGACGAGGTTACCGAGCTGATTACAGAGGCGCAAGGTGGGCGGGCCGGATACTACATAACTGTTCCCGCAGAAACAGTGGAATGCGCGGAAAGCGATTTATCTGATGACAGCGGCGATTAGTTCGTATATCAAGTAATGTATAGCCTTTTGGGCCGGTAGCTCAGAAGGCAGAGCATCGGACTTTTAATCCGGCGGTCGCGGGTTCGAGACCCGCCCGGCCCACTTACTTATTTATTCCGGAGGGGAAATGTTAGTATGTATCGACCTGTCAAAGTTATACTTTTCGTTGAGGTCTCTAGGGGTCACAATTAATTACGGGGCGCTTCTCGATTTTCTTCGAGACCAGGCCGACGAGGGCGAAGAGGTTCGCTTCGAAGCCTTTACGACCAAAGACGCTAAGAACTCTGGTCAACAGAGGTTTTTGGCCGCTTTGGACGACCTGGGCGTAAATCTACATACGTACAATTACACAGCTGTGTCGAACGCGAATTTCTCGACTGAGATGGTGGCCGAAGCCTCATTGTCTGAGGAGAAAACCGTGATAATGGTCTCCAACGATGGCGCCCTCATGAGGGTGTTCGGGCTACTGAAAGACCGGGGAAAGGACCCAGCGCTGTGCTTCTTCTCAGAGAGGCTGGAGTCTAGTTGGACGCCACAGATCTTACGGGGCGATGTCAAGTTCATCGACCTGAGTGATCCTGATGTTCAGCAGATCATAGCCAACTAAGGGCTGCCCCCGTAGCTCAGCCGGATAGAGCATCGGCCTTCTAAGCCGAGGGTCAGAGGTTCGAGTCCTCTCGGGGGCGATATTATGAAAACCATTGTACATGTCAATCAGCATGTAATAAGGAAGAACCGTAAGACCGGAGGGGTTGACCCTGTCCTAACGGTGAAAACTTATAAGAGCAATGAGTACGCGCACGAGGCCGCAATCCTGGACAAGGACGGCGAAGTGGTAGCAAAGATAATATACCGACCAGACAAACCGCTATCCTGTGGGGCACAGGTCTGGATCGAGACGCAGAACACGGTGGAGACCACTGTGTTCGAAGAGGAAGACGGCGAGACATGACTTATCTGATACTGATCTACTGGTGCCTAGTGTGCTGGGTGACTGCTGGGTGGCTCACGAGTGACGGCGACACAATGCCGGAAGACCGGAAGTTCGTTATCGCCACCGCCCCCATCGCCTACCTCGTGTACCCTCCGTACCTCTTCCTAAGAACAGTTGCGCGTCGCGCAACTAGTCTGTTATCCAAGTAATAGTCAGTATACAAAGGGTCCCCACCTGTTCGCAGGTGGGGCCTTTTTTTACCAAACAGGCGGGGCCCATGAACCACATCCCGACAGTTCTGTACCTTGGTGAAGACCGAGGACCGAAGCACAGCGTAACCGTGGTCACGAATGAGAAGCTAGCTGCTGAGGGTGGAAACGGTTGGTGGAGAGCTACAATAGGCAACGAAAGCGTCACTCTGATAAAGACCGACGCCGAGGGGGAAATTGTTGATTTCTTTGCTATTCCGTTCGATCAAGCCGACAATATTCACGACGCCCTGACAAGGATTTTGTAGTAAAGGCTACCCTGTTCGGAAGTACTCGTATAGACTCCGCGGCCAAACCTGGTTAATCCAGGTGTCACTCTCAAGTCATAGGAGTTGAATATGGAGTGTGTTCTTTCAATCTGTCTGGCCGCTGCTATCTCGTTCGCTGCCGGATACATCCTAGTCAAAAAAGACATCCTTTAAGGGGTAATAACATGGTCGCTTTGAAGAAAATCGTGCTCCCCCTGGCGATGTTCGCCATCGGGGCATTCTGCGGAATCACCTACACCGGAATGACCGGTTGCAGCGACACCGCTGCTGTGGCAACCACTACTGCGCAGGACACCACCGAAGAGGTCTCTGCCACGACGGATATCCCGGAGGCTGAAACTGCTGTTGGCGACGCTCCGGCAACAGAGGTTTCGGCCGAGACGACCGGAGACTCTGAAGCAGCGGAGTAATCGCGCCGCTTTAGCAACTGCGGGCTCGGGAGACATCTGTCTCTCGGGCCTTTTTTGTGTGCACACGGTAGTAGTACCATCGCGGGCAGTTGTGGTCTAAAATAAAGTTGCGGCGCGAAGAGGGCTATATGCAGGAAAAGACACCCCCATTCAAATTCGATGTCTCGCGAATTCACGGCATGGGGACGTTCACAACACGACCAGTAAAACAAGGCGAGCGTATTGGACTGGCACTGCTGAAGCTCCGTAACACTGGGGACGTCCACAACGATTTCCACCAGACAGACCTGGGGAACTATCTGAACCACTCCCCCAGGCCAAACCTGGAACTGGACAAAGACGGCTGGCGCTACTTCGTCTCGGCAAAAAAGAACGTCAGGTCGGGAGAGGAGCTAACGGTGAACTATCGACACAAAGACTCCCCAGTAAGAAAGGACCCAACAGGCCGTTGGGACGAGCTAGCGCTCATGGCCAAAAAGAAGCTCGCCCAGGTTCAGAGAACGCGGTCCATGGGCGAGATAGTGGCCAGGCGATCACTAAATAAAACAGCCGGGGCTGTATCGTTCGTGGTCGGCCAGCAACACGGAAAGGCCTCGCAGGGAACCCCGGGAGAGAGACTGCGCGCCGCAAGAAAAATAGGGGACATAGGGGACATCGCCAGAATGGGCGGGCTTGGCGGAATACTTGGATCGTTCGTGGTAAAAAACCCAAGCGCAGCAAGAAAACTGTTCATCGGGGGCCTGGCTGCAGAGCTTGGCGGGCTTGGCCTGGGCTTCACGTCCAAGAGAAAGTATAGACGCGCTCTGGAAGACCTTCGTCGACATAGGATGGAAAAGCGCGCATACATGCCGGCGGTAAGGTTTCTCACCAAAGGCAGAACGCTGCCGAGCATTGAGCGGATAATCGCTGCTGAGGCAAAGGCGCCATCAAGAACAGAAGCCATCCTGGGCGGGCTGATGACCGGTAAGCACTGGAGCCGCGTCGGTGGGCCGCTGACCAAGAAAGAGCGGGCGGCACTTCTGATGGGCGCAGCAACGCCGGCACCTGGAGCGGCGCCAGTGGCGGTAAGCGCTATTATCGGTAATAGGGCCCTTGGCGGACTTCCGTCCAAGTTTATGGACAAGACAGTCGTTCCGCTGTACAAGTTCCTCGCAAAAGGGCCGGAACCTCCAAGGCTATAGCGCTTGGCAAAAACGGAGACCTCTTGGGTATAAGCGTTTTGTCGGGTTACCTTAGCGAGTAAATGCATGAGTAGAATTGCCTCAGTGGTCCTCTTGACCGCGTTACTAGTCAGTAATAGCTCTCACGCGAAACACAGCGGATCGGGGAGAAGCCCTCCGAGAAAACTGTCAGAGCGCCAGATCGGTGTTCTGGAAGAGTTCGTTCCGTTAATACCTGCCGAGTACGATCCAATTGAGATTGTGGCCTTGGCTATGGTTGAGACAGGGCTGACTCCAGCAGCCATAAGCTGGACGGGCGACTATGGGATACTTCAGGTGAACTGTAAGATCCACGCCCCGAAGATGAAAAAGGTGTTCGGTTTCGAAGATTGCAAAAAGGACATGCTTGACATGAAAAAGAACGTCAAAGCCTCCTTGTACATCTTTACCCGAATGCGAACGCTATACAGAGGGTGCCGAAGAAAGAAGGTCTACGCCTGCTACAATGGCGGGCCAGGATGGAAGGTCGTTATGCGCAGATGCCTCGAAAGCTGCGAGGGGAAGGCCTGCAGAAAGTGTAACAGACCGGCAAGATACGCAGACAGTGTGAAGAAACACATACGGTTCCTGAATAGGAAGTATCGTGACCTTATATATAGTCTCTCCAACAGGCAACAGCAGCAGCCAGGGATCTCAAAATGAGGTTCAATGAAGGAAGAAGAGACTGTCGATACGGCAAAGTACGTCAGTGATCTAAGGCGATCGATCCGAAGCAGGAAGCTTCTAGAAGAAACGGTTTACGGGGGGTGGGGGATTCGTCTCTACTTTGGGCCAGCCCCAGAGGCGAGCGGAAGCTCTGTATCCTCGGTTGAGTTCGTGTGTATCGCGGAAGCGAAAGACCACACGAAAACAAAGAAACCAGATCTATCGAAAACGCCCGGCGCACTGAGAACGGACTTTGACAACCGTTCTGTAATTATATGGACCTCCAATACGCGGAGCATGCTTACTCGCATGCTGAAATCCGCATTTAATGGATTCAATTGGGAGAGCCAACATGGCAGATAAGAATACAGCGCTGCAACAGCAGCTTGATGGCGCGGTGGAAGTGCGGGACGCACACATCGCAAACATGTCCGATGAGTTCAGCCAGAGCGACATGGACCAGCTTGCCGCGCTTCAGCGGATGGTGGCTGACGCCAAGCAGAGCCTGACGGAGTCGGCCAAGCCCGGAGAGGTAGTGGCTGAGGACGGAGAGGTGTGCTTTGTCACACTTATCCGCGGCGGCAAGAGTGATCGCCAGGTCGAGGTACCGGTAAACACGTCCGTCGCCGATCTCGTCGGAACTCTGAACGAGCAAGAGGGCGGTTGGGATACACACGCGCTCACGTTCAAGCGGCGTGTAGGTCCCGGGACCACTTCGGAGGTCAACGACCTGTCGGCGTGTAAGCTCGGGCCGGGAGACCACGAGATCTTCGTGACCCCGAAGGTCACGGGCGGGTAATACCGCTTTACAAGGCTAGATGATGAAAGGGCCCCTTCGGGGGCCCTATTTTTTGGCCGGAGGCAGTTATGGAGAACAAACTAGCAATCCAGATAAATGGCCGTACATTCTACGGGCTAGATCTGAAGCGGTCCTTCGGGGGCCACGTAAACGCCAAGCTGAAGAAGGCCAGAAAAAGTATTTCTCATCTGGCCGACACCAAGGAGCGGCTGACTAAAAAGCGGGTCCGCGCACAACAAGAGGTTGACGAGCGAACTGCGCGGTGGCAACGCAAATCGGCTATGGCCAATAAGAGGTTTGAGGAGTACCAAAGGGCGAATGCGCGGTACGAGGCGGCCGGTTCTTTGCTTGCGCAAAGCAATAACAAAACGGCACAAATAGCGAACGACCTCGACGGTTGTGCAAGAATGCTGAGTTCAAACAGGTCGTTCATTACGGATACGGCGAATGTGTTCGGCGGAGATTCGTACGACCGGCGGGCAGTATTGCTCCGGTCGATCATGCCGATGATCGACACAAGAGAAAAGGTATCGATCAAGACAGATCAGCCAGGCCGGCTCTCGCGGCCAGGCGAGTACGAGGACACGATGTCCTGGCGAACCGGAGATACCTACATTCTTGATGCCGACGGATCTCCACTTCCGTGCAACTTTGGAAAGTTTGATATCAAAGTAATCCTGTCCCACGGTAATCGGGGAAACTACATAAAAGTGATTTGCCACAATAGGGACCCGACATGGCCGACAACTGGGAGCGAGCGGTATTGGCACCCACACGTAAACGAAGATGGCATCGCCTGTCTTGGAAATGCAGCGAGAATGCTCATAGAGCACATGAAGCACTCAGACTACGCCATGGTGGTCTATGTCGTTACAGAGTACCTGATCAAGTACAACCCCGAAAGCCCATATATTAAGCTGAGCAACTGGGTTGCCAACAGGTTCGAGTGTGCTGTGTGCGCCGCGTGTAACGAGCTGTATAACAACTGCGGCTGCCTGCGTTGCAATATCACCAACAATGTCATTACGGAAGACGAGAGGGCTCCTTGTGGCGCAAGCTACTCGGCCTGCATGGTTCATCACTCCTATAACCCAGACGATACTGACGGTGGAGTCAACGGCACTGGTTGCCAATTCACCGCCTACCCAGAGCTTCTAAGGAGCCAAGAATGAAGGTTACTGCAAAGCCAACTGTCCGGTTTTCGATGAAAGCCTGGCAGCAGATGTGGGCTCTTACAAAAGAGTGCCCCATTGAAATAAGCGCGATGGGGATCATCGCGTCAAACGAGGAGCGGCTCGCCGGGGGCGTGACGGAGGACTTCTACGTCAAGGAGTTCCATGTCGTTAAGCAGACGTGTACGGCCACCTCTACCGACATGGACCAGGACGCACTCATTGACCTGATGATGAAGCTCCGAGAACAGGGCGTCAAGTCAGAGCATGTGTGCGTCTGGTGGCATAGCCACGTGAATATGGCTACCGGGCACTCCGGTACGGATGAGACACAGATCGAGAATTTCGACTTCGATCATGTGTGCATCTCTATCATCACTAATAAGAAGGACGACCTGAACCTTCGAATCGACCTGTATAACCCTGTTCGGTACTCGTTTGAGAAGTGCACCTACACGGTGGATGACGTCAAGATCCTTCCGAAGGACTGGGCGAAGGATACCGTCGCAGAGTGCGTGACTCAGCAGGCTACTCAGAGGATCAACATCACGCCGGGAAAGTACGCGGGGAAGGGCGGCAACTGGTCGCACTCTCCCGGCCGTCGCTCAGTTGGTTCCAGCGGTTATGGGAGCGTTTACGGGGCCGGGGCCGTGGAGTGGGGAACTGAGTCCTACGACTGGACGGGCGGAAGCGCTGCGCCGCCTGACGGCGTTGTCCTCGCTGCTAGTGCGGCAGCTGTCGCTGTAGATGTAGCGGAAGACGAGGTCGAGCTGGACTACCGGGAGCCTCTTGATATTTCGCACAAGAAGCTGCAGGCGGTTTACGACAATGACCTGCTCACTCTGAACGAGGTTGTCCGCTACTACGCAAAGCTGAGGGCCAAGGATATCTCCGAAGAGGAACTTGACGAAGAGTTGGACAGCATGTTCGAGTTCAACGACCCGTCAGAGAGGAGCGAAGAGGAGACCGTCGCAGAGGTGGCCGAGGCGGAGATCGCTGCCATGGTGGAAGAGGTGAAGGAAGCCAAGAAGGCCAAGAACAGCAAAAAGAAGAAGGGGAAAGGATGATCGATACAACTCGACAGAGCGGGATCATCTCAGATGAGGTGGTCCGAGAAACCTCTGTGGTCATCGTGGGTGCGGGAGCCATCGGCTCTCACGCCTGCGAGGCCTTGACGAAGATGGGCGTCGGTAAGATCAGGATCTTTGATGACGACACGGTAGAGTCTCACAACCTGGCCAACCAGGGCTATTTCATTCCCGAAATCGGGTATAAGAAAGTTGAAGCTCTATCTGCTCGTTTGTCTGCGGGAACGGGTGCTGAAATCATCGGTTGCGCTGAGCGAGCCGACGGCAGCACGAAGTTCACGGAGACGTTTGTCATCTCTGCTGTGGATAGCATGAGTAGTCGAGAAGCGCTCTGGGAGAGTTTCCGAATGAACTCTACGTCTCGATACTTCATCGATGGGCGTATGGGTGCTCGGTTTGGGCAGGTGTTCTTTGTCGACAGACGCGACGAAGACTCTATCACGACCTACGGAAACTCACTGTTCCCAGACTCTGAAGGCTACCAGGCTCCGTGTACGGAGAAGGCGACGATCTTCTGTGCGTACGGGATTAGCTCGTTTATCGCGGCGATTGTCGCAAAAGCCCTCATCGGGGAAGAGATAGAGAACTGTTGCCCGGTGGACATAGACTTTGACGGTATATATCTGAACAAGAACTCATAGATTTATTGGAGGCCCCTTATGCAGTCGGCTATAGAATGGACGTCACTTATCAAGCCGGAGAGCGCTCCGGACCTTATCAGCATCGAGCACAACGGTGAGAAGGGAACCACCGTGACCAAGCTTCTGAAGGTCAACAAGCCGGACGGAAGCATTCACTACGTCGGAACGCCGACGAAGAACGGTCGGCCTGGGCGATACAACCTGATCGTGGAAACCAACGGTTTCATCATCGGCTCGGCTGCCATGAACTTCATCGCCAACGGCGGATGGAGTCCTGGGGACAGTAAGCCGTCGCACACGGTCAAGTGCAAGCACAGGGAAGAGTTCGTGCGAAAGTTCGTCAGCACGGCAATCGTGCATCAGGGGCTGAGCAACATGGATGAGCTTGTCGAGGACATGGAACAGCAAACGGGGCTGAAGGTTGTCGCTGGTGTGATCACCGAGGGCGACGAGATAGATCTCGGGCTCATCGGGGCCAAGGCCCACATCGTGGAGCTTGCGATAAACAAGCACTACCGGTTCGAGATCGACGTGGCAAAGCACATTTCTCGATGGGTACAGACGTCCTACGCGACGGTGATCCCAGGGGAGTGGGACAGCGGGTCCGCAGAGGTGGCGACAACGTCGGCGCTCAGCTATGGGCACGTGGCCCTGATGCGACGACATGGCCTGCGGTTCAAGAAGGTTCGGATGGCCAGGAAGACGGCGACGGGTTAGCATGATGAAGTGCTGACAGGCATGGGTGCAGGGGGTTAATTCCCCCCTGCATCCGTTTTTAAGTGACAACAAAGAAGTTGTCACCAGACCTCAGTAAAATCAACAGCTTGCAAGACAAAAGTACAAACCGGACATGGGGTGACAACAAAGAAGTTGTCACCTCTTCCCAACAAAATCAACCACTTACAATGGTGTCGTTGGAATTTCAGGTGACAACAAAGAAGTTGTCACCCTCTCATTGTTTTCACCGGCTTCGGGAGGGGTCTGAATGAGCATGTTAAGACGAGACAGACACCTAGATCTGTTAAACGATCGGGTTAGCCCCCCTATTCTTACAAGGGGAGTGCTTACCCGTAGGACTGGTCAGTTCTCTAGAAACCTCTTCATGGACACTGAAAACCCTGAAGAAGCCTTCTATGAGGACGATCTAACTGAACTAGAGAAGGGGCACATATACCTTTACAAGGTAATCAAGGATGCTGGTGTATACCTCTTCAGCCCTTACAGGATATTCGACAGCGAATCTGCAAAGCTTGTTCATGGGCTAAGGTCCTTCAGGCAACATCCACCAAACCTGATGCCAGCAAGCTGCCCAACAGGTAGTCCGAGAAACAAGAAGATGTGTCTTCAGAACTTCTCATTGAGCTTTGCTGACTTTGAGACCTTCAAGTCCAGAGTTACTGAAAAGGACGGCCTGGTAGAGTTAGACGAAGTGGATATAGAGAAGCTTCTCGCCAGTATTGCCAAGCTTCTTCTCGTAGCAACAAGCCAAATAGAGCTTGCTGGTCTTCTACGTAACGGTATTTCTGACGGGGAATACCCTGTAGATAGTGATGAACTTCTACAGGCAGCACTAGATGACTACAGCAATATTAGACTAAACATGTCGAGAATGCGGGAGAGTAAGGTAAAGATTGCCAAAGAGCTGGGAAGATTAGCCGAAGAGGACGGCGCTAGAACAAACTTCATTTTAGCTACATCAAGAATGGATGAAGCAGATAGCGCTATCCAGTCTCTTCAAGATATGGACCTAGACAGGTTCGAGAGAGAGGCTATCCACAAGTACAAGGTGGGGACAGGCAAAGCGACTGAAGGCAGGCCTAGCTACATAAGGAGTCTTGGTGAAGAGTTTGTTGCCCTCTCGAAGTACTTCTCAGCGCTAAAGCACCTGTCTGTGGACGGAGAGACTATCATGGTGAAACTTGGCTCTGTCTCGATAGTGCTGTCACCAGATGAAGTAAGGATAGATGGGGACATCGGTACGCTAAAGACCTACACCACAGGTATTCAGGTCAGCGACAAGCCGAAGATCACCAGGCGAAGAAGGGCCATCTATTCCTCAGAGAAGCCGGAGGACCCCCCGGGAGAAGAACAATGAGAGGGTGACAACTTCTTTGTTGTCACCCCTTTCTCCAGGCTGTCCGCCGCAAGTCCCTGATTTCATGGCACTCTGGTGACAACTTCTTTGTTGTCACCCCCAGGCACAAGCCGTATTTTGCCTTGTAAGTTACTAACTTTACAGTGTTTTGGTGACAACTTCTTTGTTGTCACTACTAGTTCATCGTATATCTTGGTATAAGCAAAACAGTGACATCCATCACGCCAACACTCCTGGCTGCTGCATAGCCTAGATTAGGAGATAACTTATGCAACTGACACAGCAGACTTTTAATATTGAACAGATCGAGCGGAATATTCTTGGTTTCAAGAACAGCCGCACTTCCCTTGGAGACTTGTCCGAGTTACGTAGATCGATCGTAGAGAACGGGCTCCTCAACCCACCCATCGTTTGGGGCCAGACAGATGGCAACGGCGTAGAGCGCCTTGTTCTTCTTGCTGGCCACAGGCGGTTCCAGGCCATCCTCGACGAGAGGGCAGACCGTGAACAGAACGGTGGTAGTGAGAGGTTTTTCGACACGGTCGACTGTGGTGTCTACGATGGCACCATTGAAGGGGCGCTCGCGCTCAACATCTCTGAGAACATACAGAGGGAAGACCTTAACTATGCGGACATGTGCGAGTCTGTTGCCAAGCTCAACGAGCGAATTGGTAACCAGACTGAGACCGCACGGCTGTTGAACATCTCTCAGCCCCAGGTGTCCATCCTTTGTTCAACCTACCGCGGCCTCTGCTCTGACGGATTCGAAGCCATGCGACAAGGTCGCATTCGTCTCAATCAGGCAAAGCGTCTCGCTAAAATCACAAATCAAGACGGCACGCCAAACGTCGCACGCCAGATGGAGCTTCTTGAGGCTATCCTCGCGGATGTCTCTGAGGGTATCCCTGAGGAAGAGCAGCGGCGTCGGGCCAAGACCTTTCGGTCGAAGTCTGAAGTCGAGGAGCTTCGCACAGTCCTGTCCAGAGAAGAGGCCGAGGGAGACCTCCAGGTCGACGAGGACCACAGGCGATCTGTCATGCAGGTCATCCGGTGGTTCTTCTTGGAGCTTGACACCGAGAACATGCTGGTGCGAGTGGACGAAATGGACGACACCTCTGCAGAAGAGGTTGATGGCGACGATAGCATTCGGCGACGACGTAGAATCAGAATCGGGGAGTAGAAATCGATGTATAAAAGCGTTGAGACGCTTGACGTGCTGCTGAGGGCTGCTTACCCGCTCATCCAGGTGGTTTCCCACGAGGAAGAGCGGGTCGAGCAGGCCCTTGCCAGCATCGTCGAGAGAAAGAACAACCTTAATGGTACGAGTACAGAGCTTTGGAAGTGGTCCGTGACCAAGAGCGCTTGGAGCGACGTCCCTGGTGGCGGCCTGAACAGGAAGGAGGACCTGGAAGGGCCGCTTGATATTCTGGACTTCATCCTTGAGTACAACAACACGGCCGTCTTCGTACTGCGAGACTTTGGCCACTACCTGAAGGACTCAACGCCGGGGTCTTTCCTCATCCAGAGGAAGCTCAAAGATCTTACGACCGAACTCTCTGCGGGGAGTGCGGTTGTTATTGTTGGGCATGACCTCCAGCTTCCAGGCGGACTTGACAAGCTCATGGCAGTGGTTGACTTCGATCTCCCCAACAGAAAAGAGGTCGAGCAGAATGGCCGGTATCTTCTGTATGACTGTGAGGACACAAAGGACATCCCTGATGCCGGAAAGGACAAGATCCTGGCCATGGGTGCTGAGGCGGCTCTTGGGCTGACCCTGGCAGAGACCGAGAATGTGTTCGCCAAGAGCCTCGCCATGTGCAGAACTCTTGATCCGCGAGTCATCATGGAAGAGAAGAAGCACATTATCCGGAAAAGCGGCGTGCTTCAGTATTACGACGTCAATACAGACCTTGGTGACGTAGGTGGTCTTGGCAATCTGAAGGAGTGGCTCTCTCACAGAGGAGCAGCCTTTAGTGACGAGGCCCGCGATTATGGACTGCCCCACCCAAAGGGCGTCCTTATTGTCGGCATCCCCGGCACTGGTAAGTCTCTGATCTCCAAGTGCATCGGCAGAGCCTGGAACATGCCCGTCCTGAGGATGGACGTTGGTTCTCTGTTCGGGTCCCTGGTCGGTCAATCTGAGGCGAACATGCGGAAGGCGCTGAAGACAGCGGAAGCTCTTTCGCCTTGTGTTCTCTGGATTGATGAGCTTGAGAAGAGTCTCGGTGGCCGAGGAGACCTTGACGGCGGCACGTCAGCTCGGGTCTTCGGATCTTTTCTGAGCTGGATGCAGGAGAAGACCTCTCCGGTGTTTGTCGTGGCTACAGCGAATGACGTTGCAGCGCTTCCACCCGAAATGCTTAGAAAGGGAAGGTTCGATGAGCTATTCTTTGTCGATCTCCCAACAGAGGAAGACAGAGAGGCCATTCTGAACATCCACCTTACGAAGGCGAAGCGGGATGCGAAGGGCTATGATGTTGCTCGTCTGGCAGAAGAGTCCGATGGGTTTTCAGGTGCTGAGCTTGAGCAAGTCATCATCGACAGCCTGTTCCTGGCCTTCCCGGAGAACAGGGAGCCGACGACGGAAGATCTCTCAACCGCGATTGAGAGAACAGTCCCATTGTCAAAGACCATGAGCGATCGTCTAAAAGCGCTTCGTAAGTGGGCAGATGGCAGGGCTGTGTTCGCGGGAGACCCACCGCCAGAGGAAGCGCCCAAGAAGAAGAAGGCCCCTGCAAAGAAGGCCAAGATCAGAAAGCGCAAGGTCACGATGGACAACTGGTAGAGATGAGGTATTCGACAGGAGTGTTTCAGCTTGATCTTGCTCTGAAAGGCGGCCTTCCTCCAGGTGTGTGTGAAATCACCGGAGAAGACGCAACAGGCAAGACAACGCTGGCGCTCAGTGTGATGAGGGAGGCCTCCATTGGGGGCCTCCCTACCGCCATCATCTACACAGATGGCCTGCCGGATAAGACCTATTTCTCCGCAGCAGGGCCAGAGCAGTGTGCAGCAATAACCCCATACACAGGGGAGGCGGCACTCTTCTCTGTGGTATCTGCAATCGAAAACGGCGCAAAGGTAGTCGTCCTCGACAATGGAACCAACCTCATGGTCTCCGACGAGACCAACATGTGGGTTGGGGAGACAGACTATCCACAAAGAGCCCGACTGGTCGGCGGGGCTGTTGAAAGCATCCGCGAGATAGCCAAGGAATATGGCGCTCTTTTTATTATCATCAACCAGGTGAGGGTTAACCCCCGCGCCATTGTCTCCAAGCCAAAGTCATCCTTCGACCGGATAATCAGGTCGTACTGTGACACGCGGCTATTCTTGAGAAGAGACAAGACCAAAAACGAGTACGGCGAGTTGGCCTACGTGAAGGTAGGCATCAAGGTGAAAAAGTCCCTTGTCTCGCCGCCGAACGCAGAAGCGTTTGGGTTTATATTCAAAGATACCGGCTTTGATAGGCGGTTCGAGCTTTTACGGGCTATGCTTGGCGTAGGCGCCCTTGAGAAAGCAGGCGCGTACTTCAAGGGCCCTGCTGGAACAATGTTGGGCCCTGGGTACTTCCAGGCAGCTATTCAAATAGGAAACAGCTTCGAGGAATACTGGAGGACATATGAAGATCACCGTAACCGTCAATGAAGACGGAACAACCGAAGTAGACGTCGAGGGCGTTCAAGGCCCCGCATGTAAGACGTACACAGACGCAGTTATGAAGGCCCTCGGTGGAAAGCTTCTCGAAGAGAAGAAGAAGCCTGAGTTTGACCAACCGACAGTTGGGCGCCCCAACCAGAAGTTGGGGGAGTGAGCAGAGATGGGCATTTACGTTTACGTGGCGCGAAAGCGCCCTATTGACGTTCGAGTTAATGACGAGATCGTACAGGCTTACCCTTTGGAGTGTTTCTCCAAGTTGTGTGACGTGCGAGAAGCGTGGGGTAACGACTTTTACGCCTCGATGTCTACCTCACAAGGGTGGTGCAGGAACATCAGGATGACGCTGGGTCGGGCTATTCGTGTGATGGAAGACGTTAAGGTAGAGTACGTCTTCATGTCTTACATGCGTGCGCCGATTAAGCCACTGTCCGGGAGTCAGTTGTATCGGTTTACTGGTGGGTTTCCTTTAGACCACCTCGCTTACCTAGACGACGAGAGTTCTTGTTATGAAGGGCCGCCCATTTTTTGGACGGACGTTGATTGCCCCGGTGAGTCGGTTGGGGCGCTCGTGCGTCCTACTCGCGTAGGTCGCAGGCTCGGTCCATGGACGACAGAACCCTTCGAGGAGCGCCATTACGACATAGCCAATGAGGAGATGCATGCGAATAGCGAGCATAACGACAGGTAGCTACGTCAACGGCCCTGGGAAGAGGAATGTCCTCCACGTCCAGGGCTGCACTATTGGGTGTCCAGGGTGCTTTAACAAGCACACCTGGCCGTCCTCTGGTGGAACAGACGTCTGTGAAAGGGTTGTTGTTCACGCGCTCATACAGGATAGTCCAGACGGCATAACCATCTCTGGTGGTGAACCAATGGAGCAGTGGGAATCTGTCAGCGAAGTCATCAGACTCGTCTTGACGGAAAAGCCCGAGCTAACAGTTCTTATGTTCACTGGGTGGACAAAAGAGCATCTTGAGCGATCCGGACACCTCGCAGAGATGTCACAAATAAGCGCAGTGGTTTCAGGTCCTTACGTGGAAAAGCTCGCATGTAGCGAGCCGCTTCGCGGGTCGTCCAACCAAGAAATCATTTTTCTTGATGGCCGACTCGACAATGACTCTTTGGTACTATTACCTATAGTAGAGGTTCATTGTGATGGCGAAACCGCAACAATCACCGGATTTCCGGACAAGTCAATACGGCAAAGCCTCATGAAGGAGCTTTAGATATGTCACATATGATCAAGTGCGAAACAAACATGACAGACCGGAAAACCCTGCTCAGCGCACTGGATAAACTGGGTATTCCACAAGACGCCATAGTGTGTTCAGATACAACATCAGAGACTATAAAGCTCCGCGGTTATAATCGGCAGACTGCTGATGCGGAGATCATTATCAAGCGTGATGTTTATCATAAAGGTTATGGCGATGTGGGATTTGTTAAAAATCCTAGCGGTACCTACAGTTGTATTGTTGATGACATGGATGATGTTGGCTCCCTTGCTCGAAAAGCTGGGTTAACCAATAGTCCTGAGGGAAGCAGAGCGACCTTCAGCAAGTCCGTAAATCAGTGGTACAGCGCGCTGACTGCCCAGAAGGCATTGCGGCGTCAGGGTCTGTCTACTAAAATTAAACAGCAAGAAGCCAAGCTTGTTGTTGTAGCGACGGGGTGAATCTAACGTCCGGTAGCATTGCTGCCGGGCGTTTTTTACGTAGGAGTCTAACGTGTCAAAATGGGAAGCCACAAAAGGGTTTTTTATGAAGATCTGGGGAGCGATCAAGAAGCTCCCAGGGTGGGCTGTGATGGCTGGCCTTCTTCTGATCTCTTTCTGCGCCTACCTCGTTAACTCGCTCCTGGCCGCCAAGCGCCGCTCTGCCATTCAAAGAGAGCGCCTCGCACTTGAGACCAAGAAGAATGAACTGGTAGAGGAGGCCCAAAGCGTACACATAAGCGCGGGGAGCGAGATCAAGAAGAAGTACGAAGATAAGATCGAGGTCCTCGATCAAGAGGAAGAGGAGCTGAACGCCAAAGTGGCGGAAGGCCCAGTGGGCATTGCGCGCGCATGGAAAGAACACCTGTCCGGAGGTTCAGAATGAAACCACTGACAGTGGCTTTGGCGCTCCTCATCGCTTATATGCCCTACAGCATTAGCGTGGCCCGCGCAGACGACGCTCCCGTGTGTGTTGAGCCGCTTGCGGTCACTACCCCATGCTCGGGGGTGCTTCTCCCCCCTGAGGCTGCTGCAGACGGCTTGCGCTGCCTCAGGATTGATCTACCAAGGCTAGAGCTAAAGCTGTCACAAGCAGACGAGCTATTCGCGAACTATAAATCGTACTCAGAGAGTCTTCTGAGCATCGAGAGTGGCCACTCGAAAGATCTACAGGGCCTGCTAGACACAGCGCTTGAGAGCCGGGAAGGGCCATCGTGGTACGAGCACCCTGTCTTCTGGTTTGCCATGGGCTTCATCGTCGCAGCAGGAACGACAATAGGTATTACTTATGCAGTAAATGATGGGGGCAGCAATTAGTAAGTAATAAAACCCCCAAATGGGGGCAATATAGCTATATAACTGCTTGATTGCCCTTTTATTCGTCTGCATCTTTAGCGGACTTGGCCGCCTTCATTAGCTGAACAGCCTCAGAGTTCCCGGCGAGCTTCTTTGTTAGAAGCTCTTTGCTGTTGTGGTTGGCGAGCTTTGAAAGCACGCTTATTTTTTTACCCACACCCAGCATCTAGACCTCTGGTGTTCGCAAACCCGTAATAATGGTCTTTGCTTTTTTGTACAAAAGCACGCAAAGCACCCCGGCAGACATGCCAACACATGCGCCCCAGGGCCAATCAAAGAACTGGTGGCCGCCCGCTGTACCGACACAGATGGGGATCACCCGAAACATTGCCTGCCACCAGACGGGATCGTTTGAGTTCACATCGGAGCCGACCCACTTCTTGCACAGCGTTTTTATTACTTCGGTAATACCGGAGGAACCAACACCGACAAGAAATAGGACGGCAAACAGCTCAAGAAGAGGGGGCACTAGACTGTGCCCTCGGCGTTGGTGACTGTTATGTCATCCAACAAGCCCTTCACGAGATCAAGCTGGGTGAGCTTGACGGGAACCATCTTCTCATACTGGATCCCGACAGATTCCTGGATAATAAGTCCGGTGGAGTCCACAGCGAGAGAATGCTGTGGGACATAACACTGGTCCAGGTAAACAACCGCAATGGTATTCTCTTCGTTATCCTTAAAGATGAGCATGAGCCCGAGCGGCTGGCTGAATAGATCAGACGCCAGGTTCAAGAACATGTTGTCGTAGCCTGGCGGGATCTTGACGGTATGCAGGCCCTGCTTGAATGTGTTGCCTGCCTCGTCTAGATTGCCGTTGGTCATGAACGGCTGCATACCAACATTGTTGGCGCCAATTAGTGGCCGGATTGCAAACTCTTCTGCCCCCTGGTCTGCCGTAGAGTCGTAGTAAGCGTACAAGGCCCGGAGGAGAGATGGGCCATGGTACACAACTCGACCTAACGACAACTGCCCAACGCTTCGACCGGAGATGAAGTAACTTCTATCCGAGCCGATCTCGAAAATACGGCTAATAGCCTTATTCTGAGAGAGGGCAATGTTCTGTGTCAGACCAATGGGGTAGACGAGGTTTGAAGCCAGCGCGCCCGGTAAAGAGAGCTGCGAGAAAAACGGCGGTCCTGCACAGAGCAGAATAAACTGGCCGTTGAGGAAGTTGCCTTCACGCAGCCCGCCCTGGACGTGCTTCTTATAGGGTCTCCAATTTGCTAGATCAGGCATTTAACTCACTCCTGCAAAACTCAATAACTATGAACAGGCTGTCGGGACCATTCAGGTTTAGTCAGCGTCGACAACCGTCAACTGAAGTCCCTCATTGCTGCTCGTGGTGTCAACCAAGACCATAACGGCAGCAACGGCGTCGATATCCATGCCGTCCAGCTCGTCTTCCCTGACGGTAAGCGTAGTGTCAGTAACAGGGCCGACGAAGGATGTCGTGGTCTCGGTGCCAACCTGAACAGTAATAGTTCGGCCCTCGCCACTGGAATCGGCCAGCTTGGTGTCTGCCGGAGCAGCCGTCCATGCGGCAGTTCCATTGGAATCAGTGGCATCGTTTGACGCACTAACGAGATCGGACCCGGTAGCGCCGACGCCGGTGGTATTTGCCGCATGGTTAACCGCAGTAGTGATAGCCGTTCCGAGGCCATCGCCCGCGCCCCCCACACCAGTTTTCAGTGTAATGGTCACGGTATTGGCGTCAGTATCGGTAATTGCGAGGGCGGTGTTGTTGCCAGCAAGGACGAATTTGACGGTAATGTCCTGCGCCCCAGGCTTCTTTGCCGTGAACTTGATCGCACTGTTCGCCACACCAGTCACGCCAATATCGGCTGTGCCCATGGTGCTGCCACCAAGAAAGCCCTCGCCGCTGATGACCAAAGAGGCCGATCCGCCGACATCGCCGACAGTACCAGTGAAAAGGGTGACCTTCGGGAGCCCGGTTCGACTCTCAAGAGTCAGAACAGCCGCCTCAACGTCAGCATAAATATCATCCAGCGCCTCACCAACAGTCCCGTCACGGAACTCTTTTCCGCTGGGGCGCTTCTTCTTTCCAAAACTTAACGATGCCATGTTCTCTCCTCCTAGAGATTATACGAAGATCGTAATCTTTATGTAGTTTGCCGGATAGAACGGCACTATAGAAACCTCAATTAAAATTGTGTCCGGGTTGGCGGTGCTCTGAGCAATCTTGTCAAGAGTTCCTCCGGCGATTACCGAACCAGACACACTGGAAAGCGCGCCGCTCACTCCCAAGGCTACCGCCTCAAGAAGCTGCTTGGTAATGTTGTTTCTGCCGATATAGTTCTTGACCATCCCGCGAATGAGCTTTGCGACGTAGTCGACAGACTTGAGAATCGAAAGCTCTCTAGTCTTGAGACCAGACACATCGGTTGTAAGCTGATGTCTGGAGACAAGCGGCGCTCCGGCAACATCCTGGATAATCCAGTAGATGCCGCCAGCGGCAGCCGTCGCCATCTGGTTCTCGCTGAACTTGTCGTTAGAGCCGACTGGCCTCGTGAAACCGACCATGGGCAGGTTAGTAAACGGCTGCGCCGGATTCTGTTGCCCAATCATTGCCGCCACTGCACCACACAAGTAGTACCCGGGAACGAGAATCTCAGTTCCCTGGTACAGGGTCGCGACCTGTTCAGGCTGGGTGATAATGAGCCTCCTGTTCTGGAACCCGGGCACACCCCCTGCAATCTAGCCAAGCCTTGCACACGCCGCTAACTCGCCTCCAGTTGTAGAGACGTCAATC
>Ga0114996_10001040_pt1 | contig 37998 bp, 38 predicted proteins | sample ArcticOcean_MG_C_4_FD_87039 | JGI IMG/M metagenome (GOLD analysis project Ga0114996, IMG submission 87039) | Marine microbial communities from western Arctic Ocean - ArcticOcean_MG_CB4_134 | ecosystem: Environmental > Aquatic > Marine > Oceanic | place: Arctic Ocean: Canada Basin | collected... | reverse complement strand
GGATAGCCCCCGGTACGTTCTGGGGCCCTCACTGGATCGACGTCGATGACGAAGGCTGTCTCTACGTCACCGAGGTGTACGCCGAGCGGGTTCAGAAGTTCCGCCCCCGCTCCGACGTATCGCCCGACGACCCTCGACTGATCGGTCCACTGCACCGTTACTGATGAGACAGATGAGGATCGCCGTCTACGGCCCCGAACGCCGCGTTGGGGTCTGGTACGAAGACCTTCTCGTCGACTTGGGCCGCGCCGATGAGCGTCTGCCAGTTGACCTGCTTGGGTTGATCGAACTTGGCGAGCGCGGCCTCGACCAGGCTCGATCCGCAGTCGAGGCCGCCCTCGAGTCAGGTACTCCCGGCGATGGAACCGTATTCGACATCGCAACCGTGATGCTCCACCCGCCCGCAGTGCGCCGGCCCCGCATCGCGTGCGCTGCTGGTAACTACGCGGCCCATACGCTCGGTTCGGCCAAACGCAAGGGCGTCGAGGCTACGAACGCCCTCGCCGGCCTGGTCGACTTCGGTGGGATGCCGACCGCCGACGAGGTGGTCGCGAAGACGCGCGAACGGGGTGAGCCCCGTGGCTTCTGGAAGGATTCAGCCACACTGATGGGATCCGACGACGACATCTTCTACCCCGACCGTTGTGAACGCCTCGATTACGAAGGTGAGGTTGCAGTGGTGCTGGGCCGTGAGGCCCTGGACGTGCCCTCAGGACGTGGCCGCGACTTCGTGTGGGGAGTCACGTTGATCAACGACTGGAGCATCCGCAAGAAGGGTGGCAAGGGCACGTCGAGCTTCAACCTGTCGAAGAACTGGTACGGCTCGGTCAGCGCCGGTCCGTGCATCGTGGTCGGTGACATCGATCCGGGAGACCTCGAGGTGGAGACGAGAGTTAACGGCGAGCTCAGGCAGCAGTACGGCTCCGGCGACATGATCTTCAGTCATGCCGAGTACATCGAGTACCTCAGCCGCGACTTTGCGCTCTTACCGGGCGACATGATCAGCGGTGGGAGCGGTCCTGGAACGGCGACGGATGCGGAGAAGGATCTCGTCACCGGCGATGAGATCTCTGAGGAGAGCCGCGAATTGCTGTTTCTCCAGGCTGGTGACATTGTCGAGGTGTCGTCCACCGAGATCGGCACCCTACGCAACCGCGTCATCGCCAAGGGTCGCTGAGCCAGATGACCGACAAACCGCCAACCGACGCTCCGCTCGCCGTCGCTGACTTCGAGGCGCTGGCCCGCGAGATGATGTCGGCCGTCGCAGGGCTGCCAGGACGTTCCGGACCTGCCGTCGATTTCGAGATCCTCTCGTCGTTCATTGACGGCAACGAGACGCTGCGACGGACGCCGCTCGCCTTCGACGCAATAGCTCTACGTCCACGTGTCCTGTCGGGCGCCGCCTCGGCTGATCTATCGGTCACCGTTCTCGGACAACAGCTGGACGTTCCTTTCATGCTCGCCCCTTCCGGCTACCACACCCGCGTGCATCCAGACGGTGAACTGGCCACGGCACGAGCCGCTGCTACCGCTGGCACAGTCATGGCGTTGGCCACCAATGCCGGCTTCTCGATGGAGGAGGTGGCGGCTGCGGCACCGGGGCCCAAGTGGCTCCAGACCTACTTCTATCGAGATCGAGACCACACTGTCGAGTTGGTGAGGAGAGCTGAGGACGCTGGATTCGTTGCTATCTGTATGACCATTGATGGCCATTGGCCGGCCAAGCGACAGCTCGCCAAGCGAGGAGACCGTCGGGGTGGCTCGGGTTCGGGCGTCGGTCCAGCCGGTGAACGCCTTCCGCTGCGTGTGCTTCAAGATCCGGCAACGACGTGGGCTGATCCCGCTGCCACTTGGTCCGACCTGGAATGGCTCAAGACCCAGACCGATCTTCCGCTGATTTGCAAGGGTGTCATGACGGCCCAGGACGCGAATCTGTGCGTTGCCCATGGTGCTGATGCCCTGATCGTCTCCAACCACGGCGCCCGTCTCGGCAACACCTTGGCCAGCATCGAGGTGCTGCCAGAGGTTGCGGCCGCGGTGGGAGGCCATATCGAGGTCTTCATGGATGGCGGCATCCGACGCGGCGCCGATGTCGTGAGGGCACTGGCCCTTGGAGCCAGGGCGGTGCTCATGGGTCGTCCCCTGTTCTGGGGCCTTGCGTGCGGCGGTGAGGATGGGCTGCTGGATCTTCTCGATCTGTTGAGCGAGGAGATCGAGATGACGATGATTCATTGCGGATGTCCCGACATCGCCTCAATCGACTCGTCCGTGATCGCTCCCGCAGTGCCGCTCGGGTCCTAGCGAAAGGCCAGTTCCAGCGAACTGGTTCAGTCGGAGTTGGCGGGGAAAGGCGATCCCTCGGGTGTGCACTCGGGGTGCACGCCTCTCTCCCGGAAGGCTGCGGCCAGATCTTGGTCGCACACCGAACACAGCGGCACCGGGTCGCTCGGTGGTTTCACCGCGAGCTCCCGGTCGCGTCGCCGCAGCATCGTCGGCATCGCTTCGGCAATCATCGCCGTTATCGGGAGCGTGAGCCCGTGGGCACCCGCCGCGATGGCTGCTTCCTCGAGATCCCGTCCCATCCGTTCAGACCAGTCGGTGCCCTGCGCCGCGCGTATCGCCCGCTTGCGATCGTGGCGGCCCCAGGTGCGGATTCCGCGATTGTCACCCATGCTGGCGATGACAGCGGTCGTGATGTCTTCTTCGTCCAGCCCGTAGGTCGCTCCGAGCCGCATGGCTTCAAGCTGGAGGGCGTAGCTGCCGAGAGCGATCAGATTGTTGACGAGCTTGCCTACGACGCCGCTTCCCACCGGACCCAGGTGGAATATATTCAGCCCGAAGGCTTCGAAAAGCGGCCAGCAGTACTGGACCGATTCGTCAGGCCCGCCCACCATCAGAGTCAGTGTGCCTCGGGTGGCCTTTTCGCTGCCACCGTTGACCGAGACATCCATGACCTGGACACCTTTGTCGGTAGCCAACTCGGCCAGTTCGACGACGGTTCCCGGCCGGACAGTGCTGTGAACTAGCACGCATGTACCTGGCTCGGCCGCGTCCACGATGGTGCGGCCGACATCCCGGACCTGTTCATCGCTGACCACGACCAGGCTGATCACCTTGCTTCGACCTGCGACGTCAGCGACCGAGTCGGCTGCGGTCGCGCCCAACTGAACCAACTCCTCGACCGCCTGGGACCTGAGATCGAAGGCAGTGAGCTCGAAACCCTCACGAAGGATCGACCGGGCGATCGCTCCCCCCATGTTGCCCACGCCTACGACACCGATCTGCTCATCTCGAACGCTGGCCATGTACACCTCCCAATTTACGCCATGGTAGTTGACTGCGATTGTCGTTTCTGGCACGCTAGACGACCTACTGGAACAATCATTCCGAATAGGGAGAATTCCATGACTGACCACGTTGAAAACCGCGTCGTAGTCATGGGGTGTGGCGACGTCGGCCCGTTCCACGAACCCCTCGACGGGTACCCGACGCTCGCCAAACCGGTGCTCGCGACCGCCGATCTACGATTCGCCCACGCGGAGAAGGTGTACTCGGATCGAGGGGTGCTGCAGGTCCACGGGGATGGCCACTACAGCCGGCAGCCTCCCCGCTTCGCGTCGCTGTTGAGCGACTGCGGTTTTGATGTGGTGTCGGTGGCCGGAAACAAGGCCATGGACTGGGGGGCCGAGGCGATGCTCGACATGATCGAGTTGCTCAACGGTATGGGCATCAAGACCGTGGGGGGTGGGCGCAACGCCGAGGAGGCGAGACGTCCGGCGATATTCAGCATCAACGGCGTCGACATCGCCTTCCTCGCCTACAGTTCCATCCTGCGCCAGGGCTACGCGGCCACCGAACACAACGCGGGTACCGCACCGATGCGAGTGGACACGTTCTACAAGCCGGGCGATTGGCAACCTGGCACGCCACCCGACATAGTCACCATCCCATGGGCGCAGGATCTCGAGGCGATGTGCCTCGATATCGAGGCGACCAAGAAGATCGCCGATGTGGTGATCCTTTCCATGCACTGGGGCGTTCACAACATCCCGCGCGTCTTGGCCGACTACCAGCGAGTCGTGGGCGAGGCAGCGATCAAGGCTGGCGCAGACATGATATTTGGCCATCACCCCCATATCCCCAAGGGCATCGAGGTCATCGACGGCAAAGCGTGCTTCTACAGCCTCAGCCACTTCATTTGGACCCAAGGCGACCGCAAGGAGCCTGGGCACGAGGGTGGTCATCGACATGGTGTGGAACACGACCCCGACTACCCGCGCTTGCCGTTCGGGCCTGACGCCATGAAGAGCATGATCGCGAAGGCGGTGCTCTCCAAGCAGGGCGTCGACCGGATCGGATTCCTACCAGTGCGCATCGACACCGAGTACCGGCCCGAGGTGCTGCTCAACGGCGACCCTCGTTTCGAGACCGCGGTGGAGCACACCGAATGGCTGTCGGAGGGGCTGTCTCACACATTTACCGTCGATGGCGACGAGGTCGTCGTCACTCCCTGACCACGAGGAGCTGCGAGGACATGTACGACTTCACCGGAAAAACGGCGTTGGTGACGGGCACCTCACGCCGTAAGGGCATCGGTTGTGCCATCGCGTTGCGCCTGGCACGCGACGGCGCCAATGTTGTAGTTACTGACCGCCCCATCGACCGCAGCACGCTCGCGTCCTGGGAGTCCGACGGTGGTTGGAAAGGCATGCCCAGCGTCGTGGCTCAGATCGAGGAGCTGGGGTGTCGAGGGCTCTCCGTGGAGGCAGATGTCAGCGATCCCGATCAGGTCGAGGCGTTGGTGTCGGCTGCACTCGATCAGTTCGGGAACATCGACATCCTGGTCAACAACCACAAATACTTCGATGCCGGCAAGGAGCACTCTCTCTCGCGTCGCTCGGTGATCGACCTTCCCAACGAGATATTCGACGCCTACGTCGATGTCAACCTCAAGGGCACCTTCCTGATGTGCAAGAGGGTGGGCAGTCACATGGTGGATCGGGGAATAAGCGGCAAGATCGTCAACATCGGCTCGCTCGCCGGTAAGCGGCCGCGCCCGGGGATGGGGATCTACAGCGCGACCAAAGCGGGCATTCTGCGCTTGACCGAGGCGCTCGCACTCGAGCTCGGCAGCCACGGGATCAATGTCAATGCGATCTGTCCCGGAGCTACCGCTACCTGGGGTACTTCGGGACGCGCACTGAGTGAGGCCGTCGAGTCGGGGTTCAGCGAGGACGAGGCGGTCGACGAGGTGTACGTGCGCTCGGGCCAGTTCCCCCAGACCGGTGCGCTCGGCCGTCCGGGACGGCCGGAGGATCAGGCGAACGCGGTGGCGTTTCTGTGCTCGAGCGAGGCCGATTTCATCACAGGACAGGCGATCAATGTCTGCGGTGGCCAGCTCATCGGCATGTAGCCCGTCAGGGAATTCGCTCCGAGGTGGTTGCGAACCACGGCATGGACCGTTCTCGACGAGATGGTCGCTAAATCGGCTGAACGGACTCCACGATTGCACGCGTCGTGGAGCCCATTTTCAGCGAAGCTTTCAACGATCTTCCTATGGCGTGTTGGTGAAGTCTCGAAATAGCGCGGTGATCGGTCCGAGTGCCGACTCATCGGGCAAGTTCCACAAGCGGTCACATAACTCGCTGTGAGCAGCTGCCGGCAGGACTCTCGCCACCGATCCGTCGAACTTCTGGGTCAGCTCCTCGTCGCTCATCGGGTTCAAGGGGTGCCCACGGGGATGCTTCGATTCCCTGCGAATGCTCCGACCATCGGACAGTTCGACCTCCATGACTGCGTTCTCCTCGTGAACGGACATGCGGCGCTTGCTGAAGCCGTCGTCTCGAAGAACTGAGATCTTCTGCATCAAGGGTCGCAGCGAAGGGTTCAGCACATCGTCGGGGGTGAAGCTGCCCGGCGTGATGGGCCCATCGGTCAAGGCCTTCGCCACCAGATAGGGCAAACTGTGATTGGCGACGTCTTTGGTGGGCGGATCCCACTTCCGGTTGTCGGGGGTGAGTTCACCAGCGCCTTGCTGCCAGGCGGTGTCAGTGACCGTCAACGTGATCGACTCGATCTCATCAGGGGTGATCTCATTTCGGAGATCGAGGATCATCGCAATTGGCCCCTGGCTCTCGGTGAAGCAGGGAAAGAACTTGTGGGTAACCCGCTCTGGGACGTTTCTTCCGTCGACTGGGAGCCCGAGGTGGTCGAGATCGAAATGATCCGTCACTGCCTCCCACACGGCACCCCGGCCATCGAAGACGTGAGGTGGACCCGTCATGCCTTCTTTCGCAAGCCGGGCGGCAAGCGTCGCGGTCATCGAAGCGTGCGCCGCGCCCATGGACTTCCAATGGGACTGACGTACGAGATTGTCGATGTTGAGGGGAATGCTCGGTGTTACCGAAATGGCGATCGCGTTGGCAAGCTCGTCATCCGTAAGGCCCAACAACATGCCGGTTCCGGCAACGGTAGCGAGGGATGTGATGAAGGGTCGGAGTCCCTTTCCATCGAATTGGGCGTCCTTGCCGAGGGCGCCCACTACTTCGTAGGAGATGAAGACGGCGGCAATGAGGTCATGAATGCTCGCGTCTGTCGCCTCGGCGACGGCGATCATGGCGGGCGACGTATCACTGGGATGGCCGGCGTTCAGCCCCCCGTCGTGCCAGTCGCGATCACGGACGGCGGCCGCGTTCGTGAGGATGGCGAACTCGGCTAGTGGAAGGTTTGGAAGACCGAAAGCCGAGGCCGCGAAATCCCCACTTGTCGCAGCAGCAAGGCGTCGCGTGATGACGGTTCCCTCACCGTTGAATCCGGCGGCAGAACAACCGACTGCGTCAAACAGGTTGCGGACGATGCCGTGGACGCAGGACGCCGACAGCGAGGAGAAATCCACAGAGCGGACGAACTCGACAATCGCCTTCGTCGGGGCATCCATTTGCACAGTGTTCACTTCTGCATCGAGAGATCGATCATTGTTCAGCCGAACTTGGCGAGTGTGCCGATGAGGTCGGAGAGATTCTGCGCTTTGTCGATGCCCCACCAAGCATCGCGGATCTCTTCCTTTTGAGCGTCGTTGATCACGCCATCACAAGCATCATCGAACTTGGCATCGACGTCTTCAACGGTCATCGGGTTGTGGTAATGGCCCTTGGGAAAGGTCACATCTTCGTTGAGCTCTTCGCCCGACTTCTTCCGCAGCTTCACTCGGTAGAGGGGGTTGCCGATGATCTCCATGCCCGGTGGACGGTAGTTGGCCGTGATCTCTTCGTTTTCCCGCACCGTGAACTTCTCCATGATCGGTCGCAATGCAGGATCGGCGACGCGCTCTTCAGTGAAGGAAGACCTGTAGGACAACTCTCCGTCCACCAATGCCACACTCAACAGGTAGGGCATGCTGTGGTCAGCGCGCTCACGTGTTGGAGGATCGTAGACCTCTTTGTCTCGCCGTCCGAGCGAATCGTACGCGTGCCAGTAGGTCTCGATATCGAAGGATTCGAGATCTTCCGCGGTTGTCCATGGGCGCACCTTGTCGATAACGAAGCCCAGGAGAGCCTGCGAGTGCGCCTCGGTGGGATAACGCTTCAGGTAGGAGGTCTCGATGACCATTGGACCCCCCGGCATCGCCGGCAGCGTCAGGTCGAACGGCGCAAGCGACACCTTTTCGAAAACTCCCCCGATTCCGTCGTAGGGGCGATCAGTGGCCGCCATCCCCGCACGGGCGAGGTTCGCAGAAAAGATCGCGGTTCTCAGGACCTTGGCTACCGACGCGCCCTTGACGATGGTTCCATGACCATGATCGGCGCCGAGCGGGACCGTGCAAACGGAATGCGCTGTCGTCCAAGCCAGCTCCTGGTCGGTGAGTCCCATCAACTTTCCAATGGCTAGCGCCGCGGCGGGACAGACGTTCGTGCCGATTCCCCAGTTCATCTTGCGGCGATAGAAGGTGTTGCCGAGGGCTCCGAGAAGCTCGTAGGCGAGGACGATCGACAAGAAGACATCCTTTGGAGATGCCCCGGTGACTTCACCGACTCCAACGATGGCGGGGATCATGTCGCTGGCATGGCCTCCACCCATTGCGAGCATGCCGTCATTCCATTCGGTGCTCCGCACGGCCGTCGCGTTGGCGAACCCAGCCAACTCGGGCATGACCCGGGTTCCATCGCCGAAGAGCGTCGCACCCTTGGCATCTGGAGCCATCTTCGCGACGATCCGGGCCGCTTTTGGAGCTTCGAGGTGGTAACCCGCGATCGCGCACGCGACCGTATCCATCACGTGACGAAGCGCCGCCTCTCTGACGGGGTCGGTGAGCACCGACTCAGAGAACTCTGACGTATAGGTGACGAGTTGCTCGGTGATCGTGTCCACTTTGTGCCTCCGGAGGGTGTGTCGCGCTCCACCTGATGGAATCATTCCACCCTACATCGGAACGATGCGGTCTTTTGACGACGATCTGCCTTCTTGCTTCGTGGTTGGCTCTTGGCTACATTGGCCTTGAATCCCTTGGACGCACCTCGCCGTGTCGGCGAGAGGAGGAGCATCGACGAGTGAGTGAGATCAAGTTTGGTATTCGCTGGCCGGACTTCGACGTGCCGATAGATACCGGCACGGTACGAACGTTCATTCATGCGGCCGAGGACCTCGGGTTCGACCACGTCACGACATTCGACCACATCGCTGGAGTCAGCGATGAGTCCCTCGGACGGCGCTCTCACTTCCCACCAGAGTTCGAGTTCGGCGAGACCCTGACGATGATCGCCCACATGGCGGGCATCACCAACTCCCTTGGCTTCTTGACCGACATCCTCAATGTCGCATACCGACCCACGGTCCTCACGGCGAAGCAAGTTGGAACTATCGACTTGCTCACCGGTGGAAAGATGCGACTGGGAATCGGCATCGGAGCGAGACGAGTCGAATTCCAACTGCTCGGCGCCGACGACATCTACGAAGAACGCGGAGCCCGTGTCGTCGAGCAGATCGAAGTTCTACGACTCTTGTGGACACAAGCTCCGGTGGCCTTTGACGGGAAGTGGCACAAGTTTCCCGAGGTTGCACTCAATCCTCTGCCTCCTCAGCAACCCATTCCCATCTGGATGGGAATGGGTTGGGACCCTCCGCCGCGTGTCTTACAGCGCATCGGACGCTATGCGGATGGCGTCTTGCCCCCTTGGACTCCGGGAGAAAAAGCGAACGAGATACGCGACAAGATCTTCGACGCGGCTCGGGAAGCTGGACGCGATCCTTCCACGATCGGCTTTGAGCCGAGGATCAATCTTCGCACCGGCACCGGCGAAGGCCCCGACCATGCGCCCCGCAAGACTGAGGATGAGTTAGCCGAACACATTCAAGGGTGGAAGGACTTCGGCGCTGACTACGTCGAGTTCAAGACGCGCCAATGTGGGCTGGAGAATCTCGATGAGCACATCGAGGCGATGGCCCGTTTCATGGAGATCGCGAACTCCATCTTGAAATAGGGGTCGTTCGGACGGTTGGTGTCTGAACTACCCGCTCACCGAGTTCTCAAAATGAAGGTACCGGTCCGTACAGCTGCTCGGCGTTGGTACGAAGGACCTTCATGAGGATCTCCTCAGAGAGTCCGGTGAGTTGTTGTTCGATGAACTCCTTGGAGTTCGGCCAGGTGCTGTTGTTGTGTGGGAAGTCGTTGGACCACATGAAGGTATCGCACCCCCATGACTCGAACAGGTTGGCACTGAGGACGTCGCGAAAGAAGGTGGCGTAGATGTTCTCGCCCACATAGGCAGACGGCAACTTCGTCAAAACCGATGCTGCCTGCTCGGAACCACCTGAACTGTTCTGCTTCAGGCAGAAGTAGTCCCACTGCGTGACGGCGAAGGGTAGCCAGCCGATCTCATTTTCGACGATGACGATCCGGAGGGCGGGAAATCGTTCAAAGACCCCGCCGAGCACGATTTCTAGGGTTGAGTCGAGTGCCGCGAACAGTTTGAGGTTCACCGTGCGGTGCAGACGATCGACCTGACGAAAGTCCTGCGCGAGATCGGCGGCTTCGCTCGCAGGCGATGGTGCCCTGCTGTCCGCGGCCTTGGCGATGGTGTAGTCGAAGCCAGAGAGAATGTGCAGGCCGACCGGCAGGTTGAGTCTGACCGCAGCCGCCCAGATCGGATCGTAGTGGTGGCTGCGAAACGGAAGGTCGGGATGGGGAACCTGCCAGAGCATGATGCCGCGGAACCCGAGCGCGGCGCAGCGTTCGATTTCCTCGACGGCTCGGTCGGCGTCGAACGAGGCGATGAGTGCGATACCTAGGAGGCGATCCGGCGCGACGCTGCAGTAGTCGGCGAGCCAGTCGTTGTAGACCCGACAGGCCGCCTCCTGAGTGGCCGGGTCCTGAACTCCGAAGACCCGGAGGCCGAGAGTGGGGTAGAGCACCTCGGCGACAACACCGTCCTCGGCCATCTCCCCGCACCTCAGAGTGGGATCGGTCCCACCTGGCTTGTCGGTGCGTGGGGTAGTGCCCCAGAAGTTGGCGGGTAGTACGTCGCTCCAGAGATCAGCCGACTCGATCACGTGGGAGTCAGCGGAGAACAGACCGGTTTCTGTAAGCGTCTTAATCATTGTTGTTGACATGGGCTGCCTCTAGGCCTTCTCGTCGTAGTCCTACGCTAGACGTGCAATTTCGTAAAGGGATTCGCTCTTTAGCGTAGCAGTTGCCATCTCCCTGTGTTCTACTGTTCGATACGATCGTTCCGAATTCGTATCAACGTTGTGAGAGGGAACACATATGACTGACCTGCCGATGAACCCGTTCGGGAGCACCGGGGCGAGCGTGACGGCCCTCGGCTACGGCTCGATGGATCTTGGCAAGAAGCGCGACCGGCGGCTGGAGCCGGTTGCATCCGACGTGGCCGTCGACGTGCTCAACGAGGTCCTCGATGCTGGCATCAATTTCATCGACACTTCACCGGACTACAGAGACGCCGAGAGCCTGATTGGCCGCGCCATCGCCCATCGACGTGGCGAGTATTTCCTGGCGAGCAAGTGTGGATGCCCCGTGAACCAACCGCGACCGGTGGATGGCGGCACGGCTCCTCACGTGTTCACGCGAGAGAACGTGCGAGCCGGTGTCGAACAGAGCCTCACCCGGATGAACACCGATTATCTGGACCTTGTACAAATTCACATGAGCCCATCGCGCCAGGAGGTCGAGGACGATGACTCCGTCGCAGAACTCGAGGCGCTACGGGACGAAGGCAAGGTCCGCTTCATCGGTATCTCCACGACCTTTCCGAACATCGCTGACCACATCGCCATGGGAGTCTTCGACGCGTTTCAGATTCCGTACTCCCTCGTCGAGCCCGACCACGATGAGTGGATAGTCAAGGCGGCGGACGCCGGGGCCGGAACCGTCATCCGAGGGGGAGTGGCCCGCGGCATCTCCGCTGTCCCGACGGTGGATCTGGATGGCATGACTGACATTTCACGACGGTACATCAACCGCCGACGTGAGTTCTGGCGCGAAGCAAGTCTCGACGAACTACTCGGTGACATGACGGCGATGGAGTTCATATTGCGTTTTACGCTTAGTCACCCACACGTAAGCACCACCATCGTCGGCACATCCAACGTCGAACATCTGGCTGACAACGTTGCTGCGGCCCGCAAGGGACCACTTCCCGACGACGTTTATCAGCAAGCGAAGGACCGGATCAGCAAGGTCGCTTGATTGGGTTCGAGTTGCCCGCTGACGAGGTACCGGCCTGTACGGCCTATGGCATCCGCTCAATAATGCCCCGTAGGTATCGAGCCTGGCCGGCGTGCTGCAGATTGTCGTTGAGGATGCTCACGAGCCGCACACCCACTGACACGGGCGGGGTGTAGTCGTGGTCGATTATCCGACCGAGCTCGTGAGCATCGACTCTTGTGACGTAGCTGACCGATCGATCGGCGACCTCGTCGTGGTAGCCGAGCAGAGTTGACGGATCGGTTGGGCGGAGGGACCCAACTTCAGCAGGACCGTCACCCTGGCCAAGCCTGCTGGCATCAGCATCCATTCCGAGTCCCGTCGCCCAATCGCTGGTGATCCATATCTGGTCGCGGTCGGCAATGTGCGCGATGTGGTGGTCCTGGACACGGGTGAGATGCCACACGAGCCAGGCAATCGAATTGGCGCCCAGGTCAGGGCGGTAGGCGAGTGCCGCCTGATCGAGCCCGTCAACAGCGCGATGCACCTGTCGCTGCAGACGACCGTAGGCCTCGACGAGGATGGCCGCAGCGTTCATGCAAGTCCGAATCTCGTGAATGGTGCCGACAGCGACCCACCTCGTCCATTCACTTGACCAGTCTGCCACCGTTTCGACGGTCGGACACGTGACTCACCGCCTTCGTCCTGCGAAATGGAGGAAGTGGGAATCGGGAAGACCCTCGAGGTGATCGGCCAGCAGGCAGGATGATCTATACTGGTGTGCGTTATCTCGGTGAAGTTACGTCTTAGTGCAATCGCAGGAGATCCGATGAAAAAATCTGAGAAGGTTGTCCTACTGGCTTGTGGCGATGTTGGTCCCGTCCATGGGAAGATGGAAGAATACGGCGCTCTCCTAGGTCCTACCTTCGCTACTGGAGATATTCGTTTTGCGCAGTGTGAACGTCTCTATTCAAATGCATATAGCGCAGCAGACGAGCCTGGAACCAATGTAAATCTGGGCCATGGTCCGCTCCCTCCCGAGATGATTTCGATCTTCACCGACTCAGGATTTGATGTCGTCTCCCTAGCCGGCAATCACACCATGGAGTGGGGGGACGAAGTTGCGTTGGACACAATCGAGCTCTTTGGGAAGAAGGGGATCCGGGTGGTTGGTGCAGGGCCCAATCTGGACGCGGCGCGTGCGCCGGTGTACGTGGAGAAGAATGGCGTTCGAGTCGCTTTTCTCGCGCGATGCTCCGTGGTGCGAGAAGACCACGTAGCCGGTCCGAACAAGTGTGGGGTTGCGCCAGTACGCGCCCATACGACCTATGAGGCGGTGGAGTGGCAGGCAGGAATGCCCCCGCGGATAATCACTGTTCCCTATGAAGAGGATCTACAGCACCTGAAGGCGGACATTGCCGAAGCGAGGGAGGCAGCTGATGTGGTTGTTCTTTCGCTTCACTGGGGTCTTCATTATATTCCACGCCGAATCGCCGAATATCAGCCGATAGTGACCAAGACCGCATTCGATGCTGGTGTTGATTTGATCCTCGGGCATCATCCACATGTACCGAAAGCCATTGAAGCTCGAGGTCGCAACAAGGCATGTTTCTATAGCTTGGGCAACTTTATGTTCAGTACCGATACTGGCCTGAAGCCCGGATTCGAAGAAAAGATGAGGTTCAACGGCCTCGACTCTGATTTTGACGAGTTTCCTCATTGTCCCCACGGTAGGGACAGCAAGCGAAGCCTTATTGCCAAAGCCGTACTGTCGCGCGACGGTATGGAACGAGCGTCGTTTCTGCCCGTCCAGATTGATACTCAACTTCGTCCTGAAGTGCTCACTCATGACGACCCACGATTCATCGAGAATGTCGACTTCATGGAGTGGGTATCGGTAGGTTTCGATCACCGGTTTGAGGTTGAGGGTGAAGAAGTGGTCGTGACTGGCTCAGAGTGACGCACCGGCCTTCTCGGGATTCAGATGCGCGAGGTCCAACTCGGGATTAGGTGGCCGGAATACGACATCCCGGTCGAGCCTGGCACGATCCGGGCGTTCATCGAAGCCACCGAGGATCTCGGGTACGACCATGTGACCATCTCAGATTTCGTGCTCATTCCTGAAGCCGGCAGCGAGGGAACGATGGCCCTCAAACGCGAAGAAGCCTTCACGATGATCGCCTGCATGGCCGGGATGTCCACCCGCCTCGGATTCATGCCCACGGTCGTGACACTCCCCAAAAGGCAGACGCTGCTCGTTGCCGAGGTGGCTGCGACGATCGATCGTCTGACCGACGGTCGGTTACGCCTCGGCGTGGGAGTTGGCTCTCACCAGGCGGAGTACGAGGCGCTCAATGCAGACTTCTCGACGCGCGGTGCTCGGTTCGAGGAGCAGATAGCCGTTCTTCGTGCGACGTGGAGTGGCTCACAGGAACCGTTCCACGGCAAGTGGCACACGCTGCCTGCTACTGAGATCTTCGGCCCGGCATCGGGACGCGTCATTCCGATCTGGATCGCCGCGGGAGACCACTCTCCTCGGTCGGTACTCGAGAGGGTCGGCCGTCTGGCCGATGGAGTCATTCCGCCGTGGTCGCCCGATAACCATGCTCGAGAGTGTCTGAAGGTGATCGAGGAGGCGGCCCTTGGCGCGGGCCGGGACTACTCCTCGATGGGTCTCGAGCCAAAGATCGCGCTTCGGAAGGGCAAACACCTGAGGTGGCGCATCGGAGTTCCCAAGAATCCTGAGGAACTGGCAACTGAGGTATCCGCGTGGCTCGATCTCGGCGCCACCCATCTGGAGTTCAAGACACGCCGAAGTGGTTTGTCGACACTCGACGAGCATGTCGAGGAGATGGCTCGCTTTCGCGAGATTGTTCGCTCGTGCCTGTCGTAGTTTGCGGCTAGGTCAACACCGTGGGATCGAGGTCGTAGACACTCATCACGTTCTCGACCGTGATCTTTGAGCGGACCTCGTCGCTGATGCCTTTGAATTGTCGATCAAGGTCGGCCCTGGAGTTCGGCCAGGTCGTCGCCGGATGTGGAAAGTCGCTGGCCCACATGAAGTTGTCCTCCCCAAAGAGGGGAGAGGCGAGAAGGCAACCGGCGCGATCGTCTTGGAAGGTGAACCGGAAGTTGCGTGCCAGGTATTCGCTGGGAGCAAGCTCGAGCCCGAGGGCAGGGTTGAACTGGAGCCGTCGCTGGTACTTGTGGCCGATCCAACCGACGTCGAACTCGGCGGCGACGATGGTCAGGCTCGGAAAGCGGTCGAAGACTCCTCCATATATCAACTCCGCCAGAGTGACAATGAGTTCCATCTGAGGCCCCATGAACTGGCGCACGTTCTGGCGCCCGGTTAAGGGGTCGGTTGCGCCCAGCACATCGAGGTTCGAGGAGAGGTGTTTGAAGCCTCCGAGGTTCTGATGCATCGCCAGCACCATGTCGCATTCATCCGCCGCCACCCAGATGGGGTCGAACTTGGGATCGCCGTAGGAAGTACCGAGCGGCACCGACGAAGCGATTCCACATGCTTTCACGCCCCTCGCCGCGTACTTCCGTAAGTCGGCCGCCGCTCGTTCCGGGTTCAATACCGAAAGCACCGGCTGTGCGATGAGGCGTTTGGGGTTGTAGTTGCAGAAATCGATGACCCACTCGTTGTACGAATCGACGATGTCGTGGAAGAAGGGCTCGTTGGTGACGCTCATTGGATAGATTCGGCAGAGAAAACTCGGATAGAGCACTTCGGCGGCGACGTTGTCGGCGTCTTGAGCCTCGAGGCGAGCGGCTGGCTCCCAGCCCCCGCTCGGATAGTCCTCCTGACGGAAAGTCTTCTGAAACTCTACGGCGGCCTCGGAGCCGGCGGTGGTGAAGCTGCCCGTCTTCCCCCGCCAAGTCTCGCGTACTTCGCTGGCGGACTGCCCTTTTTTGTTCATGGCGAGGCCGATGTAGTCATGTGTTATCTCTTCGACGTAGGCGTTCGGTCCTACATCGGCGGCGTCGCCGAGAAGATCGCGGTCGCCTGAGCGAAGTGTCTTAGGGGGATCGGTCCATCCTTCGATTACGAGGAAGGTCCCCGTGCCGGTCGAGACCACCTTGGGCGCCAGGTCGCCGTGCTTTTTCTTTACCCGCTCCCACGTGGCCGGCACCTCGTTGAGATGGCTATCGGAGGAGATCCACTTTCCCGTGACCGTCATTCTGCTATTCCTTCCATATCAGGCAATATTCCGAATGTTCCCTCGTTCGACCGGCTGCACGCGGCATCGCGGTCCTCTCAGCGATCTTTTCCGAGCAGGTTGTTGACCCCGCCGGCGGCGAGGATCTCGAGCAGAAAGTCTGGAAGCTTGGTGAACTCTGCCTGCCACGAGGTCGTAGCGTTCGTCACTGTTCCGTTCTCGAGATCGATGTGAATGGCGTCGCCGGTGCTGGTAGCCGCGAATATGCCTGGTACCTCGAGTACCAGCAACCCGAGGTTCAATGAATTCCGCAGGAAGTACGTGGTGGAACTTTCGCAAAGCACGGCCCCTACGCCACACCCCTTGATTGACTGACAGGCGTGGTGGTGGTCGTGCCCGTAGCCGAACCCCTCCTCGCCGACCAGGAAGTCGCCCTGCTGGACCCGTTCAGCAAAGGTGGGGTCCACCATGCTCATGCAGTATGGACCGAAGTCCTCGTCGGAAGGCTCGCCGCCCCGAAGTTGGCGAAGCTCCTCCTTCACCCGGCGAGGGCAGATTTCCCAGTCGACGTCGAGTAGACCGCCGAAACACCACGCGTTGCCATGAAGCTGCATCTCCACTAGAGAATCGCCCTCCTCATTTCAGATACGGGCGTGGGTCGGCGATCTTCCCCTCGATGCATGATGCGGCGACGACCGCAGCGTTCGAAAGGTAGATATCGGCGGTCTCGCTGCCCATGCGTCCGGGATAGTTCGTCTGTGCAGTAGCGATGCAGACGTCGTCACATTCGAGCGGCAGGTTGTATCCGCACTCCATTCCCTCGTTCGGCGTTGGAACGATGCAACCGGCATCAAAGAAGATCTCGAGGAGACCCTCCTGCAATGCACCTTTTAGCACCTCGACCGTGCCCGGGGTCACGTTCAGGACAACTTCGTCGTGCAACTGCTTGCCCTCGAGGACCCGGGCAGCCAGCCGAAGGTCGTCGAGCCACCCCCCGGCGTCGCTTCCGACGAAGCCCTTGGTTACCGGTTGACCGACGACTGCATCGACTGGGCGTATGTCCCAGCGTGAGGGGGGCACGACGACGATCGGTTCGAGCGAGCTCACGTCGATCGTCACGGTCTTCCAAAACTTCGCGTCCGGATCGGAGACCAACGGATCGAACGCGGCGGTTGTCCGGCTCTGCACGTAGTTGGTCGTGGTGTCGTCGGGGTTGACGATCGCGGTCCATCCGGCCGAAAAGAGGGCTTGGGAGCAGATTGCGAGACGGCCGTCCATCGAGAGATTCTCGATGTAGTCGCCGCCCCATTCGATGATCGATCCGGCTGCGCCGGTGGGTCCGATCTGTTGCAGTAGGGCTTCTGATACATCTCTAGGGTAAACGCCCGGTGGAGGTTCGCCGACGGCGTTGACCCGCAATGTCGGCGGGACCTTCACCCACGTTTTGCCCCGAATCAGATAGGCGCGGGTCTCGTAGGAAAGAGCACAGACGAAAGCTCCGAGTGCGCCCGCGGTGCTGATGTGCCCGTTCGCCCCCTGGAAGAACACGTCGCCGGGCAGCGCCCAGCACTGCTCGACGGAAACCATGTTCTCGATACCGCTGCGACCGAGGCGGAAGAAGTTCTTGCTTGGCACTCCCATTGCGGCCATCCACTGCCGGCTGAGCTCGCGACCCTCGGCAGCGCGATGCGACGCCGAAGCGCCGATGTGTCCGTCGACGACCATCACCCGTTCCGGATCGAACAGCTTTGAGCCGTTGGCAATCATCTCGGGCATGCCTTTGGCCCTGCCGTTGTGGGCGGCGAGCACCGTGTTCGACGTTGGAGTAATCTCGAGGTAGTCACCGGGCGCCACGGTTTCACGGCTGGCCGCGCGGGCGAGGATCTTCTCGACAATTGTCATTGCCATCGCTGTACTACCTCCAGCAGAATTCCGGCAATCCTGATTTGTTATTGGTTCTGAAACTATCATGCCATCTGACGGAATAGCGACCCTTGGAGTACGCCGTGTCTATTGAAGCTCAATCGCCTACCTCCCCCTATGACTTCAGTCAGCCGCAGCCGTTCACCATGATCGGAACGTCACTGCTTACTAGTGGCAAGTCCAGTGATCTCCTCGCGCTTGCGCCCCAGTTGTGGGTGAGTGCCAAGGTCTACGCAGAAGGAGGTGAGCGCGGATTTCACTCACACCCGACCGAGGATCACCTCTTCTTCGTACTCGCCGGGAAGGCGATCTTCAGCGACTCGGACAACCAAACCACGGTGGTTGAACCCTTCGCCGGAATAATGATCCCGCGCAGCGTCGTTTACTCCTTCAGTGCAGTCGGCGATGAGAACCTCGTGATTCTGCGGGTCGGTGCCGGAGAGAGCAGCGCCATGAAGAACGGAATCGTGGCAGCCAAGCAATCGACCCATGCTCGGTCCCCAGAGAAGGGAAGCCCGAGGCCGGGAAGCGTGTTCACCGCTCCATCTTCGTGAGCGCCGCGCCCGCTGACGCGTAGAACGTCGGAGTGGTCGTCGGCGAGGTTCGATGACCTTGCCGGGCTCAATGAACCGGCGTCATTCCCACACGCCGGTCGGCATCGGCAAGCCCTCGTAGTGACCATCGGTGAGCGGACCATCGGGATCGATCTCCAACATGTCGAGGACCGCCATCAGTTGCCTGGTGTGCTGGGCAACCGAAAACGCGCAACTGGCGAGGAGTGAGTGAAGGGTCTGTTTGCCGAACGAGGTCTCAACTATGCGGTCGAGTTCGCCGGCTGAAGCCTCCGCAAACCAGGCTCGAAGCTCGGCAAATGCTAGGTCGGCCCGAGCCGGCAGTCGGGACGGTGGATCAACTCGACGCTCGTGACCCCGGAGAACAACGGGGTCGGTTCCGCCGGGGGCTACGTGGGCTCCGAGCGCGAATCCGAGAAACTTCTCAACATGACGCACGATGTGGTTGGTCAAGCCGAGATAGGTGCGGTCTCGTCCCGGAATGGTCTGGTCGTGATGGGAGACGGGCAGCTGCCCCCCGTAGCGGACTGCGGCGACCACGATCTGCTCTATTCGCTCGACCAAATGGCCAGCCGCCATCAGCTCGGGTGGATCCTCGTCGAGACCTATCAACTCGAAGACCTGCTGCATGTTGAGCCCGATTGCGAATTTATTTCCCACCGACACCACTGGCAGAGCCATGGCTCCCAACTGGTTCAGCTCATCGAGAGCGTCGTCGTCGTCGACGATGTTGATGCCGATGAAGTCGACTCCACGAGTCGTGAGGTGATCCTTCACCCGGATGCAGTTCGATCAACCGGGTGCCCAGTAGAGCCTGACCTGATCTGTAGAGTTGGTCATCGTTTCTCACGAGTCTCGCGGTGCGTGCAAATCCTTCCTATCGGATATCTCAGCGCTTGTCAGGCGATTTCGATTGCTACCGGTCAGACCAATACGAGATACCTGAGGATGAAAAAGTCCCGGTTGGGGTCGGTCGCGAAGGTCTAGGTCCATGATGGAAGCACGCAACGGAGAATTGAGGGATCGATGCCGACCGTGATGATCACCGGGGCGAATCGCGGCCTGGGACTCGAGTTGGCCCGTCAGTACGCCTACGACGGGTGGACCGTGCTAGCGACGTGTCGTGAACCCGAGCGGGCGACGGAGCTGACGGCACTCGCCGGGGAGGTGTTCATCGATTCGCTCGATGTCACCGATGCCGAGTCGATCGATGCGCTCGCCAGCAAGATCGAGGACTCACCCATCGATGTGCTGGTTCTCAACGCTGCGGTGCACCTGCAGAAGGATTGCACGCTCGAAGAACTCGACCCGCAGGTCTGGCTCGATGAGCTGAGAGTGAACCTGGTAGCGCCAGTGATGGTGGCGCGGTGCTTCGCCGGTAACGTAGCGAAGTCCTCCCAAAAGCGCGTCATCGCGATTTCCAGTGGTTCCGGCAGCACTGCCCGCACGGCACGGGGTGGAAACTACGCCTACCGAACTGGAAAGGCGGCGCTGAACAACGCGATGAAAGCGCTTGCGCTGGACCTCGAGTCCCAGCGCATTACTGTCGTGCCGATCTCCCCGGGTCACACCTTCACGGACATGGGCGGCCCTGATGCGCGGTACTCCGCTGCGGACAGCATCGCCAGAGTTCGAACCACCATCGCTGGTCTACGTTTCGAGGATTCGGGCCTGTTCTTCAATCGTGACGGCTCGCAGTTGCCTTGGTGACTAGCGGGACGAATCGGGTGGGTTCCGCCGTGGCCTGGCTCCAGCGCCGCCCGATACGGCTGGTCGATTACCGAATGCCGGCGAAGAGATCAATTTCGGGTCTCTGGGCAGGTTCTGGTCCAAGGGCGAGGACGTAGTCGTCGAATGGGTGTATCGAGTGTTCGACCTCCGCGGGTAAGCCGAAGTAGCGCTTCGAGTTCGGGTCGATCTGTGTTGCGTGCGCTCGAAGCGCATCGAGCCGGACGGCAGCGTGGCCATCGGTCGATATCTGAGTGGTGATGCGATCGTCCTGTGTGGGGCGTTCCAGTCTTGTTTTGTCGTACGGAGAGTCCAGGCCCTGCTCCAGAAATGCAGCATGGCGACCCTCCATGCGACTTCGCGTCCGTACCGTGTAGTAGAGCTTGGTTGGTCCCCACGGATCGCCAACTTCGACGCGATAGCCAGGATCACCTGCCAACTCGAAGGCGGGAACCGAGACCTCGTGAACCCTGAGGTGGTCTGGGTGCAGGTACCGACCCTGAACCGGGGGGTAGGTGATCATTACCTGGGGTCGCTCCCTTCGGATTATCCGCACCAGTTGACCCACTGCCTCGTCCAGGTCGGCGTTGGCGAAGTTGTCCGGATGGCGATTCGCCGCCGTGTCGGGCATTCCAGAGTCGCGGTACCCGAGCATGACCACCTCGTCGAATCCGATGATCGCCGCCGACGCGGCCAGTTCCTGCATGCGAACGTCGTGGATGTTCTCGCGAACGTCGGGACGGTCCATTGCCGGATTGAGGATGTCACCTTCCTCGCCACCTGTACAGCAAACCAAGATGGTGCGCACGCCTTCAGCGTGATAGCGGGCGACAGTGGCGGCGCCCTTTGATGCCTCATCATCGGGATGAGCGTGCACGGTGAGGAGGCACAGTTGCGAGTCCATCGGGTCAGAACGTAGTCGTGAGTCGATCGTCAGTCGTGCACCGATAGTGGCTCCGGAGTCGAGAAGCTCGAGGACCTTCTCGAGCGGTGGGGAGATGACTGCTTGCTCACTACCAACCACGAACGGAAACTTCGTGAGTCGCATGTGTTTGAGCAACGGCTCGACCACCACGGTGGTGGTGCAGTTTCTCTCGTCGAGCTCGAACTCGACCTCACCCTTCTCCAACATTGCGATCGCAACCTCGTACTTGCATCGTCGAGGATTGTGGTCCACGCGAAGCGTCATGGCACGGGCGATATCAGGGGGCCCTATCTGCAGAAGGCTCCGACGATGACGTTCGGATCAGGTCCTCGTTTGCTCTTTGGCCGATCTGGTACCCGTGTGGGCTCGGACCCCAGCGTCGTCTAAGTCACCTCGAGGAGTCGGTTCGAGCTCGAAGTGGCCATACCGGTCCTCACCGCGCACCAATGTGGCAGAGTCTGTCCCCTTGGTCTGCCGCACATGTGGTGCCATGTATCGGATCGCGATTCCGATACGCCGAGCGTCGGAGGTATTGGGCGCCGAGCCGTGGATCAGTCGAACGTGGTGTAGCGACATCTCGCCGGCTGTCAGCGGCACGTCCACGATCGGCCATGCCCCGGCGTCGAATTTGGCGGTCTGACCGCGCGACAAGATGTTGTCCTCGTGCAAAGTGTCGTTATGGACGAGCTGGGCCAGGTGGTGACTGCCGGCGACGAACTGCATTGCGCCGCTCGATACCGGCACGTCGGTCAGGGCGATCCACGCGGTCAGGACATCATGGGGTTGGAGGCCCCAATAGGTGGAGTCCTGATGCCAGGAGACAAAGGCGGCGTCCTTGGATGGCTTGTCGAACAAACTGCTGCCGCGACAGAGGATGTTCGGCCCGAGCAGGTCCTCAACCGCGTTGAGAATGCCCGGATGGTGAATCAGTTGGCTGGCCCATGTAAAGACCAGATGAGGCTTCGAGCGGAGGTAGGGATCGATAGCCGCACCGTGTTCTGCCTCTGCGCGCTCCAAGCTGCCGCGAAAATACTCGACCTCTTCGTCGGAGAGCGCGCGAATCGGAAACGTAAATCCGTCTCGTTCCCACTGGTCCACGGCCTCATCGGGTAGCAGTCGCGTCATCGTCTCCCCTCCCGTCATTGTGGGAGTCCATCCGCGTTCACAGTAACGGGCCGAAAGCAGATGTGTGCCTCGTCCATCTCGTTGCCGTAGGCGACCGAGGTGCACTGTAGGCTTTGACCTGCCCGGGAGCCGAGGGCCTCGCTGCATGGGGGTCGGACATGACGGAATTCAAACCAATAGAGCCACTTGAAGTACGTAGAAGGGACGAGATCTACGAGTTCGGCGGCCTTCGTTTCGTGGTCTCTTCGAATGACTACGGCGCAAACCTAGCTGTGTTCGGAGATGCCGGCTCAGGCATGGTCGAGGTGGTTCGCTTCCAGGACTACGTGGATGAGCCGCACTATCACGCGCCGGTCGGAGGTTGGTATGCGTTCGATCGATCGGAATTGGGCGATCCGCTGCTCTGGTGGATGGTGCAGTTGAGGGACCATCTGCCGGCCTGGCTCGAAAGGAGCGGGTTCGAACATCTCATTCCGGAAATCGACTTCGAAGCCGTGCAAGCCAATCTCCATCTACTCGAGAAAGCGATGTCGGATTGCTTGCCGGATAGCTACATCCGTGTCCCGAACTTCGGTATCCAACGCATTGACTGGTCCGTTGACGAGTCGGTCTTTCAGAAACGAAACGAACAACGACTTGAATTCGGCGGGCTGAGATTCGAGATCTTCTTCGACCGCGACCTTGGTGTGACCATGGAGGTACTGGCACTGACCGACGACGGACCGGTTGGGATGATCCGGCTCGATGATTACGAGGAGAACCCCCACTACCACGCGCCGGTAGGTGTTTGGTACGAGTTTGATCGAGCCATCCTCGGCGAACCCCTGTCGTGGTTCATCGATCAGTTGCGAAACTACCTGCGCCCGTTGCTCGAGAAGAGCCGATTCGCGCAACTACTCCCTGACATCGACGCAGGAGTCATCTCCGAGAATGCCGACCTGTTGTACGAGGCGATGGCGGCACGTGTCCCGCGGGGGTGCGTCCGGGTGCCGGGAGTTGGTTTGCAGCGAGCCGGGTCGTCGCCACCCGTCATTCTGTGAGAGTTCGCTCGAAAAAGGCGAAGATCCTTTGCCATCCTTCCTTCGCCGCCTCAGGGCGATAGCTCGCCCGGTCGGTAGCGAAGAATGCATGCCCCGCCCCTTCGTACGTATGGAACTCGAACTCCTGACCATTGGCCGACAGGACGCCCTCGAGTTCGGCCGTGTGGGCCGGTGAAGGTTGTCGGTCCTCGGCGCCGAAGAGTCCCAACAGAGGACATGACAGCCTGTCGGCGATGTCGAGGAGCGGCCTGACCTGGACTGGCCGGTCGGGCGGGGGCGTCCCGACCATATATCCGCCGTAGCAGACGATCGCGGCATCGATCGGCAATGTGCAGCCCACCAGGAACGCTTGACGACCACCCGAGCAAAAGCCGATCGTTCCGATCTTCCCGTTTGAGCCGGGTAGTGATCTCACGTACCGGATAGAGCCCTCGACATCTCCGATTAGGCGATCGTCGGGGACGCCACCGAGAGAGCGGCATGCGGCCGACGCTTCGCCGTGATCCGAACCGGGCGCCTCGCGATAGTGCAGGTTCGGACAGATCGCGAGGTAGCCGTGGTGGGCTAACTTGCGCGTTATCTCCTTGGTCTCTTCGTCATAGCCGGGCATGTGATGAATCACGACGACACTTGCGGCCGACGAGGCATCAATCGGGCGGGCCACATATGCCTCGATCTGGTCGTCCGCGTGCCCGGGGATCATCACGGTTCCTGCGGTCATGCTGTCGGTCATGCTGTCGGTCATGCTTGTGTCTGCTCCTGGGTGGTGGGGTCAAAGCGTGAGTCGATTGAACCACGCAACTGGGCGTTCGTCACCTCGAGAAAGACGGAGCTGAGGAAATCAGCTGAACGTGACTGTCAGCGGGCAACATCTGCTCTCAGACTGCTCGTCTCGCCGACCACGAACACGAGATGGGCGATGCCCAAAACTAAGATGATGGCGAGAACCGCTGTTGAGCCGCTGAGTCCAATCGCGTCAGCAGTCACCCCGACGACCAGAGGTCCGAGGACCCGTCCGGCGTCTTGGAGCGCGAGCATCCCAGCCAGGAACGGAGCCGGTGAGTCGACGGGCGCCAGGTCGTTGGAGATCGTTCTCAGGGTTCCCGAGCTCAGGCCGTTGCCCAACCCGATGATGATGCTCGCAACGCCGACCATGAATGACGTGTGAGCAGCGGCCAGCAGAGCCAGCCCAATCGACATCAGTGAGAACGCTGGCACGATGGCGAACAGGCGGCCGTACCGGTCCATCAAATGCCCGGACACGGGGAACAGGATGAGTTCGGCGCTGGTCCCGACGGTGATCAATGCGCCGACAGCCGACGGGCTCAACCCGAGATCGTCCGCGATTAGCGGCAATACGACATATCGACCCTCCCGCGCCGTCACGACGAGCGAGCACCCGAATCCGGCTCGCAGCAATCTTCGGCCGTGGAGTCGCATCGACTTGATGACTCCGGGTCGTAGGGCTTTGGTCGTCGGGTCCAGCTCCTCGCCTTCCATCTGACCTATCGACCCGATCAGACCAAGCAACGTGATCCCACCACACACAGCGAAGGTCGTTTCGAAGTTGGTTAAGTCGAGTATCAGGCCGCCCAACACCGGTCCGATAGCGAATGCCATACGGCTCGATCCACCAAGGTAGGCCATCGTGCGGCCGCGTATCCGTGTCGCGACGACGCGCCTCACGCGTGACTGGAGGGCGAGCCGGAAGGCCACAAGAGCCAAACCGAATGCGAGCCGGAATGTGAGCAGCGCGAGTGTGGCGGTGATCCAGCCGAGAGTGGCGACCGTGATGGCCATCGTCGCGAGCGCCAGACTCTGAACCTGCTTCTCCGAGAGCCGCACGAGGATCAAACCCGCGGGTAGTCCACCGAAGATCGATCCGAGTCCTGCCGCACTGAGAACTGTTGCGGTTGCGCTGAGGCTCAATCCAGCATCACGCAGATACAGCGGAAGCACGGGAACGAGCATGCTGATGGCGATGCCGTTCATGAACGTCGGCAGGTACACCGGGCGGATAATCCGGCGCAGCGCGGCCACCTCGGACGGGTCAGCCATCGGCGGAGACCCTGACCACGTTGTGGAGACAGAGCGCTCCATTGCGCAAAGGGGGTTGCCTCACCACTGTTGGATATGCGCTACCAACGCCATGGATAGTCCGGTGGAAAGGGACTGTCGAAGGGTCCGTGGCCGCCTTGACGGACGTATTCCATCCGCGCCATGTCCGGCTCGAACCTGCCTTCGAGTTTGTCGATCACCCAATCGGCGATGAAAATCTCGATCTGGGCGCCGCCGAGGTCAAGTTCGTTTTTGGACTTGTGGTAGTTGTTCTCGCGGACCCACAGTTCCTTGGGGCCGCCGAGTTCGTCGAAGACTTCCTTTGCGTACTCGACGGGACTGAGCGGATCGAACTCACCGGTCACGAGCAACGTCGGGCAGCGGATGTCGGCGGCGTAGCCGCCGGTCAGCACCATGCGTTCGGCCATTTCGTCGAAGGCGTCCTCGTCGTGGGTGAGACCGGCCATGTACATGAACACCTGCTTGAAGCGGGGCGAGGCCTGGTTGAAGATGTACATCTTCGGAGCGAAGTTGGCTGATGTGGCGGCAAGGACCTTCACGCGGGGATCGAACGCGGCGATACGTGGTCCCCAGAACGATCCCATGCTCCGACCCATCACAGCGATGCCCTCGGCATCGATCTCGGGGCGGGCCACGAGGTGGTCGATTACTGCTTTGCCAGCTCTTTCGTAGTTGCTGTCGGTGACCCGGATCTTGCGCATGTTGCTCTTGCCCTGTCCGGGCCCGTCCATGGCCGCAAAGTGCACGCCGCGCTGGAGAAAGTAGTTGCGCGGGCTGCGAGATGATTCCTTGGTCTCGTCCATGCCTGGGATGTAGAGCACTACCGGAGCCGGCATGCGGTCGGGCTGGAGATGCAGGACGACCTGGATGTGGCTCCCCTCGAATGGCACCTCGATCCGTTCGATCGGACTCTTGGACAACTCGATGACCTGATCGAAGCACCGTTCGAGGCCGGCGTAGAGCTTGATCTTCACCGGATGATCGTCTTGGAAGACGGTGTGTTGGGCAAGGCGGTACTTCTCTACCGCAAGCCAATACATGTGCTCCGCAGTCGTCTTGTATCCACGGTCGTGGGCTTGTACTGCGATGCCCTCGATTTGCTCGGCCTGCTCGCCCATGAGCTTGGGAATCATCCGGTAGTTCTTGACGCCCTCGGGGAATCGCCTCCCTTCGACCTCGAAGTTCTGGGCCTCCCCGGTCTCCTTCACCACGTAGTCGAGGATCCATTGCTGCGCATCTCGCCGACGGGCGTTCCTGGCACTCATCTGAGGGCACCCTCCCGCTCGGGTGTCGGTGCCGCGTCGGGGAGTATGGGAGCCCCGGTGTCAGGTATGGCGTGAGTGAGTTTGGCGATGATCTCCTCAGACTGCATCACCCATGCGATCGTCCTCGACATCAGCTCCAGCGACAACTCGGAGTTCTCGGGGTCGCGATGGCTTCCAACGCAGTCGGCCGCGACCACTGGCTGATACCCCCGTACCTTCGTTGCGAAGACTCCGGCATGAACACACGTCTCGGTGTTGATCCCGAGGATGATGACCGTTGTCGGTCTGATCGCGTTCTCGAACAGGAGTCCCAGCTCGGTCCCGTGGTAGCTGTCCGTGGTCTTCTTGGATTTAACGTGGATGTCGTCGACTCCGATGATCTCGGCCATTAGCTCGGCCTGAACGGAGCCCTCCGGCCGATCGGGACTCTCGGGCGCACCGCCGGTAGCGATGCTTCTGCTGATCGTGGCGAATCTCGAGCTGCCGATTCGTGCCGCCTGCTCGACCGGCAGACGGTTGACGTAGGCATGCACCACCGGAATCCCGAGCGCTCGACAGGCATCGAGCAGACGCGATGCTGCAGCCATGACTGCTTCGGCTTCGGCGGCGGGCAATGACTTGTCGCCGATCACGGGGTCGAGGTACGCCCGCTGCATGTCGATCGTCAGAGCGACGGTGCTGCTCGGTTCGATATGGAGCGCCTGGTTCATCTGCGCCCGATGGGCGGTTTCGTTATGCGTACCGGAATTCACCAAGATCCCCCAGACTGGTGTTGGGCGACTGTCGGCCGCGGTCCTTAACTGTCTCAACGATTCTCACGGCGGAAACGATTGTTCCACCCAGCGGTATGATGGTCCGCGGGCGGTACTGGGTCAAACACGGCTGTACCGAAGTCTGGCCGGCTTGTCCCTCAGTCGAAGACGACGCAGGCGCGGCCGGCGACCTCCTTGCGTTCGATCCTTTTCAAAACGCCATTGGCCTGTTCCAGATCGCAGAGCACAGGCACTATTGGGCGGATTCGTCCTTGGTCCACCAGTAGGAGAGCGCGCTCGAGATCGGACCGGGTGCAGTATTGCGAGCCCATCACCGAAGCTTCTCCCCCGAGTGTCGAGTGGGTCACAGCGAGGCTCGCGTTCCGGTCATACGACCCGACCATGACAAGCCGGCCACCCCGGTCGAGGCACGCAACGCCCTGACTCAGGGTTTCGTCGAGTCCCACCATCTCGACGACGATGTCGACGCCGCAGCCGTCGGTCAGGCGATGGACCTCTTCGTCGATTCGCAATCGACTGGAGTCGACGACCTCATCTGCCCCGGCCTCGGATGCGAGCGAGAGCTTCTCGGCCGTGATGTCGGCCACGATGACGCGAGCGTCGAGATATTTCGCCATCTGCACCAAGTGAATGCCGACTCCGCCACCGCCACCGATTATCAGGACGGTCTCTCCGGCCACCACTTGCGCTCGAGAGGTCAGGATGTGAAGCGAGGTGGCGATCGCGTCGGCCGCGATAGCGGCGTCGACGTAGGTCACATTCGGAGGTATCGGGCACACGTTGGCGACCGGCACACTCACGTACTCGGACAGCCCGCCGTCCATCTCGCGGCCGATTTGACCCTTGCGGTTCTCGCACAGGTTTTCGCGGCCACGTCGGCACCAGCGGCAGGATCCGCAGACCAGGTAGTAGTACACGGCAACGCGCTCGCCCGGTTGGATGTGATCCACCATCCTGCCGGTCTCAACGACGTCGCCGGCGATCTCGTGACCGATGATGCGCGGGAGCCGTCCGGCGGAGCGACGTCCGTTGCGATTCCATACGAGGGTGAGTCCCAGCCCGCAGGCGCGCACCCTGATGAGGACCTGATCGGGTCCTGGCACGGGATGGGGAACGTCCTCGACAACGAGCGGGCCCCCAACCTCGTGAAGTACGGCTGCTTTCATCGAGCCAATCCCGGATTCAGGACTGCTGTGTGACAGACAGCCTCTACCTCTCGGTGCTGAAGGACTTCGGCTCCGACTCAGCGATGATTCTGGTCCGGTCACCGGGACAGATAACGCCGACAAAGGCGTCGGCCAACGCTGGGATGTAGAGCTCGTCGACCCCGTAAGTCATCGGCGTGTTTGCGCCGGCGGCGGTACAGACCCTGGCGATGAAGAGCTGCACTGCCGGTATGCGGGCGTCGGCTTGGGTGGGAAAGTCTGCCAGCACCACGCGTGCCCTGGCGATCGCAGCATCACACGAGATACCGCTGAGTATCTCGACGTTGCCCGCATACCAGTCGCATAGCCCCGGTTGGTGTACGCCGGGGATGCTCGTAGCGATCTCCGCCGCGGACGGATGGGTGGTTAGCGGGGCCCTGACTGCAGGTGAAGAGTCGCTACCGCCACAGGCAGCGCCAAGCAGGCAGATGGCGATGAGCGCACTACACGATCCCAGATTCCTCACGTGTTCTCCCTGCCACAGAATTGGTGTGGGTGCACTGTAGCCGCTCTCTTTTCTCTAGGTCGATAGCTGTGGATCAGTTTCCCGAAATGCTGTCCACGTCACCGAAGATCCGATGGAGCCGTGAGACCACATCATCGGGTAGCGGCGGAGCCAGGATGGCGTTGATGTTGTCATCGAGGTGGGTCGTGGAGCCGGTGCCGATGAGGACTACGTCGGCACCGGGCTCGTGTCGGCAGTAGCGGTACGCGGCATCGATGACAGATGACCCGCGTTCGTGATCGCGAGTGAATGCAAGAGGGTCGTCAAGATCGACCTCGGTGGCGTCAACCACGCCGTTAGCCACGAGTCCCTCGATGAGTTCGGCCAAGACATCCGGCTGGCTGAGCGCCCGGCGAACCGCAAACATGTTCAGCATGGCGATGTCTCGTTGACGGGTAAGCGGGAACACTGTCGTTCGTGCTGATGGATTGAGCATGTTGAAGCCAACCATCGCGACGTCGAACTGGTCATCAGGCAGGACCGTTTGAAGCATCAGGTGGCTCGGATCTCGTGCAAAGTTCTCAGTGATCCCGAGGAAGCGGATCTTCCCGGCTTGCTGCTGTCGTCTCATCTCGGGAAGCAGGACGTCGCGGCAGTGCGGATACTGGTCGAGCGCTACGCCGTGTAGATGAAATATGTCGACATAGTCGGATTCCAGAGAGTTGAGGCTGAGTTCCAGACTTTCTGTGAGTTGCGCAGCCGACGTCAACTCATCCCCGTGTCTGGCGCTCACTTTGGTGGAGACGATGATGCCGTCCCGTTTGCCACGTAGCGCCTTTCCGACTGAGGGTTCGGTGCCATAGGCGTGAGCGGTGTCGATGAAGTTGATGCCGCTCTCCAAGGCGTGTTCCACCACGCGCGTCGCGTGGGCTTCGTCGTGCCCCGTCCTCATACCAAGGCGACTGTGGCCGCCACAGCCAAGGCCCGCCACGCTGACCTTGAGGTTCGTTCGGCCCAGTCTGACCGTATCCAATCAGTCACACTCCGTAAGCTTGATCCGTGCGATACTAGTCTGAATTCTGAATTTTTTGATAGTAATTGGAATGGACGTTTCGCATACTTGGGGGGATCGATGCCAGTCACGATGGGGTTGAGCCACATTGCGGTCAGTCTTCCGGATGGCACCTTGACACCGGATTGGCGATCGGCGTTTTTCGACTTCTACGGCGGGATCTTTGGTTGGACCGAGATAGAGAACGGCGCTCGCTCCGACCGTTTCACCGTCGCGATTGGCGGTTCGTGCTATCTGAACATCAGAGAGCGGCAAGAGCCGATGGCGTGCACCGAATACGAACACTTCGGCCTTGTGGTGGAGTCGACTGATGACGTCGAGCGCCTCTGGGCCCAAGTCAACGCGGTGTGTACCGATGTCGACGACATCAGGCACAGGCCAGGCGGCACCCAAGCGTTCAAATTCCTCCACATGCTGCCCCTGACGATGGAGATTCAGTACTTCCCCGGAGACGCAGCGACCGCCTCGCCTCGCCCATGGCAGCGAAGCGGGTCCTGACACTGAGCGAGTTCCATCCGATGACGATTCGCTCGAGAAGGCTTCACCAGGGCCTCGGCGCGGCCCCCTCTCCGTGTGTCGGCAACACTCGAACCCCGTTGCTCAGCGGGTGAGAATGGGCCTGGGACTCGTCACCTGTGCCCCGGCGGGGCGCGTCGTCCCGCTCTACGTCGATCTCCATGTGAGTCGCGTCGGCCACTCCGCCGGTGTGCTGTCGTTCAGGGATTCGTCCGAACAGGTGAGCGCGCTAGAACAAACGCGACTCGTCGTGTTCGGCGCCCAGCAGTTGGCTGCTTCACTTGGCGGCTCAACGTAACCGTCCCAATGCCGATCACCGGAGGTGATTCGATGCAGATCCCCGATATCGAAGAGGCGGAGAACGTCCAGTTGGTGGGATATCACGATCTCGAAGATCGGCCGGCGTTCAAGATGGCTCTGCAGCGCCGTAACGACCGGTGGTACCTTTACCTCGGTCACTTCTGGCACCACGGCTGGTCCATCGTCGACGTCACCGAACCAGAGCAACCCGAGTTGGTGCGTTTCGTTCCCGGGCCTGCGAACATGCGTACTGCCCAGGTGCAGGTGGCCGATGGGCTGATGGCCACCGGTATCGAGATGTGGTCCCAGAACCGGGATGCCTTCGATCCGGCCCTGGCCGGGATCTACCTGTGGGACGTGGCGACCGACCCGACGGAGCCCCGTCGGGTCGGCCACTACGCGTCGGGCGGTGACGGCGCTCATCGCAGTTTCTACGGCGGCGGTGACCTTCTGTACGCAACCGTTCGGAACCCCGAAGGATTCAAGGGATCGATCCTCGTCATCGTCGACATCTCGGATCCAGCAGTGCCTCGGGAGATCGGCCGATGGTGGGTCCCGGGCCAGCACGTCGCCGCAGGAGAGACGCCTGCAGAGGGGAAGGTTCGACTGCACGGACCGGCCTACGTCGTTGGTGATCGGGCATATGCCGGGTGGGGGCTGGCGGGGGGAATGATTCTCGATGTTTCAGATCCGGTGTCGCCGCAGTTGGTGTCATCGTTCGATTTCGGCGATTTCAGCAACACCACTGGTTTGCACAGCGTGGTTCCCTATCCGGAGCGGAATCTGTTGGTGGCCAACACCGAGGCCGTGCAGGAAGGACACCTGGCGGCGCCCAATCCCATCGCGGTGATCGACGTGTCCGAGGAGATGGCACCCCGAATCATCAGCACCACGCCGATACCCAGGCCGTCGCCGGGTCTGGGGTACCGCAACTACTACGAGAAGGGCGGACGGTTCGGGCCCCACAACCAACACCATCATCAGGGCCACCCCGATCTGTTCGAGCCTCGAGACCACCTCGTCATGACATCGTTCAACGCCGGTTTGCGGATCTACAGCCTCGAAGACCCCTACATGCCCGTCGAAGTCGGCTATTTCGTGCCGGCCCCGCCGACCCGCCGGCTCGGTCCGCGGCCGAAAGAAGCATTGGTGTGCAGCTTCGAAGACGTACTCATCGATGCTCGCGGCAACATCTTCTGCACCGATGCCAACTATGGCCTGTTTGTGCTCGCGCACCCAGGCCTGAACTGAGGGAGCGGCAATGAGAGCGATGGTCTTGACTGAGTTCGGCGGGCGGTTCGAGTTGCAGGATCTGCCTGTCCCCGAGGTCGCCGCCAACGAAGTGAGAATCAAGGTCGCTGCGTGCGGCGTCGGGCTTACCTTGAAGCACATCCGCCAGGGCGAGTCTCGGTGGATCACCGTTCCACGCGTGATGGGCCACGAGGTCGGCGGGGTGGTTGACGAGGTCGGGGCCGAGGTCGCCAGCTGTGCACCGGGCGATCGGGTGGCCGTGTACCTCTACCTGACCTGTGGTGACTGCGAGTTTTGCGTCACCGGGCGTGAGAGCTTGTGTGTGGTGCGGGGTGGAAGCGTGGGAACTGCGATCAACGGAGGCTTTGCCGAGTACATGACGGTTCCGGCCCGCAACGTGATACCGATCCCTGATGGTGTCGGCTTCGCCGAGGCGGGCGTGGCGGCCGACGCCGTTTCCACTCCATGGCACTTGGCCACGGAGCGAGCCAAGATCAAGCCCAATGATCTAGTTCTGGTGATCGGCGCTGCTGGCGGTCTCGGTATTCACATGGTTCAGGTCGCGAAGGCATTCGGCGCCCGGGTCATCGGTACCGATATCGCCGACGACCGTCTGGCGGCCGCACGCGAATACGGCGCCGACGACACGATCAATGTCAGCGAAGTAGATCCGGTCGAGGCCGTGATGCACCTGACGGAGAACATGGGGGTCGATGTCGTCGTGGACACGATCGGTTCGGGAACGACCATGAAGGTCGCTATTGCGTCGCTCGCCCGAGCCGGTACCGCCGTACAGCTCGGTCACCACACAGGTGACGACTCCGACGTCCAGTTCGACATCGCCCAGCTCCGCCACGGACGAACGTTCACATCGGTGTCGTACTGCACCCGTCAGCATGTCCGTGAGGCGTTCGAACTGCTGCGCCGGGGGATGGTGCGAGCCGCCGTTCTGCAGACCTACCCGCTCGAGCAGTTGAATGAAGCGCTTGCGCTGGTCGAGGAATCGGCGTTGATCGGCCGTACGGCCGTGGTTTTGGACTGATTGGCGCCGGCGGGCGGGTCGATCTCAGCCGTCGATTCCCTCGGGTAATTGAAGGTCGGCGAAATCGTCCTTGGTGAGAGGGCGATCCGGTAATCTGCCGCTCGCCTCGAGCGCCAACATCAGTTGGCGAGTGTGCTGCGCTGTGTGCCACACCTCACGGTCGAACACCTCGTGGAGTGTGCGATGACCCCACCAGGGTGTGTCGATCACCCGGTCGAGTGGATCGTTCGACCCGTCGCGCTCCCACCACATCTGGAAAAGATCTCGGGTTTCCGCCGCCCGCTGTAGGAGGTCGTCAGCCGAACGCACCTCGGAGGGCAGTTTCGTGAAGCGACGGTCGTGCACGCCGTCGTAATAGGCCGCGAGGAAACCACGAATGACCGAGACCGTCTGATTGGCGACCTCGAGCATCGGGCGATCGCGACCGGACTGGGAGCGCGCCAAGTCCTCCGGTGTCATCTGCGCGATGAAGCGGCATGCCGCATCCAACATCACGACGTAGCGCTCCTTGAGGCCCTCCGGGTAGAGCATGACGGCGCGCTCGTACGGAACTCCGATGAGACCTGCGACGGCGTCGAGGCCCGTACCGCTGACGCATTCCTCATCGACGCAGACTGCGGGTGTGTACAAGCCCATGTCAATCAACTTCTCGGCCCGACCGGGATCCTCGATGACGTTGATTTCCTCGTACTCGATGCCGGTGCTGCTCATGAACTCCTTCATACGCAGACACGACGAGCACCCTGGTCGCCAAAACACTTCGACCATCGGTCCTAGAGTCGTCACCGTCACCTCCGGTAGGGCAACGTTCATTCTACTCGATGAACGCTCGTGCCCTGTCGGTCGTCGGTCAAGGTGTCGTTCGGCGACCGTGTGCTCACGCCGCGAGGTATTCGACGATGTGGAGGCCCGTTCCACCCCGGTCGCTCAAGTAGGCCAAACCGCGATAGTCCAGGTCGACATCGTTGGTCTGGATGACGATCTTGTTCAGGCTCTGTAGGGAAGGATCATCGTCAAACCGCGAGGGGCGGGCGAGCGTCCGGTCCGTTGTGGCGGGCACGTAGAAACCCACCTCCGTCGGCTTGAACGGGTCGGACATGTCGAGGACGCGGAGGCCGGCGTTGAAGTACGCCAGAAAGAGAAGGTTGTTGTTGGCTCTGGGCGAGTAGAGGTGGGAATCCATCGTTTCGGCGAACTGGTGAGGCCCGAAACGCAGGCCTCGGCTCGCGTAGTCTCCGTCCGGAACGCGAAACGTGCTCACCGTCATGGGGTGGTCCCAGGCCGTGACATCCAGGGAGAACAGCATCGCCCGGATCTCCTGATTGCCGGGTCGCCAGTTGTTGGCCTCACTACAAAAGAGAATGAAGTCCCGAACGTCACCGTTGCCCGGAGCGAAGTTGGGGCAGGCGACGTCATAGAACGGCATCACCGTGTGTGGCCCCCGGTTGAACGTCGGTGAAACGCAGAATTCGAGCACGGTCGTCGGATGGGCGATATCGGCAATGTCGACGACCACGACGTGGCCTCCGCGCGGATAGCCCATGTACACCCGGTCGTTGGACAGGTCGACGATCGGGTGGTGCATGGTGAGACCCCCGGGGCCCGGATCCGGTTCGGACATATGCTGTCCGGAGATCCAATGTCGCGAGACGAATGTTGGCTGCTGCGGCTCGGAGAGATCCCAGATCACGAGATGGCCGCCAGGTCGAAATCCAGGCTCACCGACCGACGTGAAGAACAGTCCAGACTCCTGGTCCCACCAGGCCTTATGGGCGTGGGAGATTGGTCCTTCAGGCGTGCTGGTGATCCTGGTCATCCGGATGGGATTCGCCCGATCGGAGATGTCGAAGATCTCCCAGCCCCACTCGCTGTCGGTTTCGTGATTGCGGATCAGGTAGTCACGGCCGTCCCGCGGCGAGTGGATCACCTGCACGGCGCGGCAGTTGGCCCCGCTAGCTGCCGGAATGTGGTGTGTGAGTTTCGGGTTGGTCGGATCGGAAACATCGATGATTGATGTTCCGTTCGGCTCCTCGATGCCGGTTGCAGGGTTCAAAGCGCGGCCGGGCAGATGCCCGACGTAGCACCAGTCGCCCTTGAGGGTGACCTGCAGGGACTCTCGGCCCTGTAGGTCGTTCGATCCGACGAGACGCGTCTGCCAGGACTCCGCTTCTGAAATGGACTCCACGGCACTGACCTCCGTTGCGGCGAGCCTTCGGGCGCACGGTCCTCGACAGCGGGTAACGCTACTTCGCACCAAGCATTCCGCCGGTCGGCGCGATGGCTACCTGCGTGGTAGATCACGCCCGGCTTCGGAGGTGACATCCTAGCCAGATGACCGGATTCGTGATCGAGCTCACGGTTGCTTTCGGGGTGACATTCGTGGCCGAGTTCGGCGACAAATCCCAGCTACTCGCCTTCAACTTTGGGGCACGTCACCCATTGCGAACGGTAGCGATCGGGCTGATGTTGGGATACGCGGCGGCCGGAGCGGTTGCCGTCCTCGTGGGCGGGTTACTCGGCTCAGTGTTTCCCGATCGTTCGGTTGAGATCGTAGGCGGGATCGTCTTCGTTGCATTCGCAATCATCACGCTGAGAGCCGACGACGACGATCAGGCCAGGATCTTCACGCGGTCTAGGGCGATCGCATCGATTGCCCTCACAATCGCGCTGGCGGAAATGGGGGACAAGACCCTGATCGCGACGGCGACTCTCGCGTCTCAGGCGAACCCACTGGCCACATGGATCGGTGCCGTGGCCGGCGAGACGGCCAGTGGAATTTTGGGGGCGTACACCGGAGTCGTGCTCGGCGACCGTACCCGACCGGCCATCATCCGCTGCTCCTGTAGCACGATCTTCGCGTTGTTCGGGGTTCTCATGCTCCTTGGCTGGTTCTGAGTCATGTCCGCCGATTAGCGACGGCGTGATCCTTGACGACCGAGCCAGCAACTGACACGCTCCCGGGAACGATCTTTTCTCAGAGTAACGACGAGTATGCGGACGCCCAGGTCTGCTCGATGGAGTTTTTTGCATCAAAGGGAGTTGCCAGTGAAGACGATGCCGATCATTGACAGTGATACCCATGTGGATGAGAACGACCAGACATGGGATCACGTCGGCGACGAGTCGATGCGCCCTCGCGCCGGGAGTTTCAACGATGGCGCCGCCTCCCGCGACTTCTGGGTTGTCGACGGGTACAAGGTGCACAAAGCCAAGCGTGATGAACACACCAACACCAAGACAACCATCGGCACGCGAGAGTTGCTCGACATCGAGGCCCGCCTGCGTGACATGGACGAGCTGGGTGTAGATGTCCAGGTCATCTATCCGACGATCTTCAATCGCAACCCGGCTCTGCGCCCCGAGGTGGAGCTCGAACTGACACGCAGCTACAACCGCTGGATGGGCGAGCGCACGGCCGAGGCGTCCGGCCGCCTGCGCTGGGTATGCGTGCTCCCGTTGTGGGACATCGAGGCTTCCATCGAGGAGCTCCACTCGGCCAAGGAGAACGGAGCCTGCGGAGTGTTGAAGAAGGGTGATCGTGAAGCGGACCATCTGGTCTGGCACGACTATTTCTTTCCGTTGTACGAGGAGGTCGAGCGGCTCGACATGCCGATCTGCTTTCACCAGGGAACCGCGAAGGTCGTGGTGGCGGAGCCCACTGCGGCACGCGATTCGGACTTCATCGACCAGAAGGCACCAGCGATCAACGGCATCGCGTCGCTGTTGGCACGCGACGTGCCTCGCCAGTTCCCGACATTGCGATTCGGCTGCCTCGAAGTCGCAGCATCATGGGTGGTGATGGTGGACCACATGCACCGGCGGCGGATGGCGAACCGCTTCGAGCGTGGGGAGGCCGAAGCAACTCCTATCGGCAACATCTTCGCTGAGAACCGCGTCTGGACGACCTGCGAGGTGGACGAGGACTTTGCCACACTGCTCCATTTCATCGACGAAGATCATCTACTTGTCGGCTCGGACTATGGCCACAACGATCCCTCCCAGGACCACTGGTTCGTATCCAAGCTTGAAGCGCTCGTCGATGAGGGCGTGCTCTCGGCCGATGCCATCCAGAAGATGCTGTCGGCCAACCCGACCCACTTCTACGGCCTGTAAGCCAGGTTGAGGCGATCCCATGGATTCACCTCCACCTTCAGGCCCCCGACGTGACGACGATGGCGCCTGCGTGATTCGCTAGGGCGGCCTGTCGTTTCACATATGCACCGGACCGAGCCTGACGGGCGAGGTGCTCCTGTTGTCCCATGACACGAGCGCCTACTTCCGCGTTACGTAGTCTCTGTTCGTCGGCGTCTTACCGCCCGTGGTGTCCAACGAGCCCGCGAGGCCTGCCCGAATGCCACGGTGAACACGACGACCGCAACAACCGCGGAACTGATGGCGAACGCCATCCTCGTTCCCGCGCGATCGACTATCAGGCCAGTGAGGAGGCTCCCGATCGGGCGGGTGCCGATCAGCGCAACGCTGTAGATGGCCAGCACTCTTGCGCTCATCGAGTCCTCGGACTCGAGTTGCAGTCGGCTGTTGGCCACGATCGAAAAGGATGTCGCGGCAGCGCCGAGAAGGACGAGTCCAAGCAACGCCAACGGGAGTGCCGGAGCGGTCGCGAGGAGGAGGAATGCTCCGGCCATCAACGCGCCGACGATCCGGAAGTGGCCACCTACGACGCTGGTGAGACGAGCCACGATGGCAGCGCCTGCGAACGCGCCCACGGCGACGATGCTCGTCATGTAGCCGTACATGGTGGAGTCACCGCCGAACGTGTCGGTGGCGTACACCGGTAGGACCACGGTCCAGTTCAGTGGATAGAGACCAAGCAACGTGACCAAGATGAGCGTGCGACGGATTCGCCTCGATTGCCGAACGTAAGCGAACCCCTCGCGGATCTGACCTG
>Ga0114996_10001035_pt1 | contig 38137 bp, 39 predicted proteins | sample ArcticOcean_MG_C_4_FD_87039 | JGI IMG/M metagenome (GOLD analysis project Ga0114996, IMG submission 87039) | Marine microbial communities from western Arctic Ocean - ArcticOcean_MG_CB4_134 | ecosystem: Environmental > Aquatic > Marine > Oceanic | place: Arctic Ocean: Canada Basin | collected... | reverse complement strand
TCGTCGGGTGAGGGTGGCCGAAGCGGTTTTCCGCCCCCAGCGAAATGACGGCGACCGCCGGGTCGACCGCTGCGAGAAACACCCCCGACGACGAGGTACGGCTGCCGTGATGGGCGACCTTCAAGACATCGGCGCGCAGGTCGGTGACAACGTGCCTGATTGAGAAATCGACGATTCGGTCCACGACGATGACTATATTCAGGCGTCGACTTCTCTGCAATCGATCCTGGTCCGTCCATCACACTGCTACGCACCCACGACGACCCTGGGGAGTGTAGGGTTGCGTCACGGATTTACCCCGAAAAATCCAGGCACCCAGAGCACTAAACACAGATAGGGAGCGACGGCATGAAGGCCATAACGAACGCCAGACTGGTAGACGGGAACGGCGGCGACCCCATTTCCGGCGCCACCATAGTCATCGCCGATGACGGTCGGATCGAGCAGGCCAGTGCCGGTATCGAGCCGCCCAGAGGCGCAACGGTGATGGACGTGGACGGACGCACGGTCATGCCGGGGCTGATCGATTGCCACGTGCACTTCATGATCGACCTGGAACCCATGCACGAACTGGCCCAGATGCCGCTCAGCCTGAAGATACTGCGGGCGGCGGACAACGCCCGCAAAACGTTGGACGCCGGTGTCACCTCGGTGCGAGACGCAGGTGGGTCGCCCCTGGGTCTGAAGATGGCCGCCCACAGCGGCCTCATACCGGCGCCTCGTATGAAGATTGCCGTGTCCATCCTGTCCCAGACCGGGGGACACGGGGACTTTTTGCTGCCCAGCGGCGTGCACTTCCCCATGGGAATGCCCCATGAGGGCAACCTGCCGGAATGGCCGTCGCCCGTGTGCGACGGGGTGGACGAGGTGCGCAAAACAGTGCGGGCCACCCTACGGGCGGGGGCTGACGTGATAAAGCTGTGCTCCAGCGGGGGCGTACTGTCGCCCAGCGACGAGCCCACGTCCACCCAGTTCTCGCCGGAAGAAATACGGGTGATGGTTTACGAGGCCGCAGCCGAGGGTAAGACCTGCATGGCGCACGCCCAGTCCACGCAAGGAATTCTCAACGCCGTAGAAGCCGGCGTCGAGTCAATAGAGCACGGCGTGTACATGGACGAGTCGGTCGTTGACGAAATGACGAAACGCGGCACGTTCCTTGTGCCCACGTTGCTACCGGCCGAGACCATATTCGACCTGGCGCGAGAAAAGCCGGGCGCTGTCCTGCCCCAGTCCCTGAAAAAGGCTGCGGACGTGTTTCCCCACCACCGGGCCAGCTTCCGCATGGCCGTGGAAGCGGGCGTACGCATTGCCATGGGCACCGACGCCGCCGTCTGCCCGCACGGCGAGAACGCCCGCGAGTTGGGTCTGATGGTGGACGGCGGCATGACGCCGATGCAGGCGCTGGTAGCCGCCACTAAGACAGCGTCCGAGGCCATTCACTCGGACGCCGAAGTGGGCACGCTGGAGCCGGGAAAGCTGGCGGACCTGCTGGTGGTCGACGGCGACCCACTCAGTGACGTAGGAGTGCTGGCCAACAAGGACCGGCTGCTCGTCATAATGCAGGGCGGCCGGGCGCACAAAGACCTCGTGTCCTAGCGTCACAAGCCCCAGACGTCTGAAGGCAGGCAATTTGGCAAAGTGGGGGAAACCTCCGGCAGCGCCTTGGACATGCGACAAACGCCACTTAAGGCTCCTTGACCCGCCTTCCCGCCGCTACCTATAATTACAGTGCCCTTACCCCCCTTTTTTCTTCTTGCTGTATTCGGGAGCCCGTCATTACCCAACAAGTTGCCGCCCGCGCAGCGCAGTTACAAGCCCGAGCACTAGAGCAGCTCTCAGTCGTCTCCGACTCTGAAGGGTTGGAGGCCTGGCGCGTTTCGTACCTGGGGCGGAAGGGCGAGGCGACGTTGCTGAAGCGCAGCATTACCGACGTCCCGCCGGAGTCTCGTCGTGAGTTCGGCCAGGCTGCCAACGCCGTTGGCGAAGCCCTCGCATCGGCGTTTGAAGCACGGCAAACCGAGATCGATCACCCGGCTGGCGACACCGACGCCATCGACGTGACGCTCCCCGGCGTGCCCTCCCCCATCGGCAGCATCCACCCCATCACGTCCACGGTGCGGGAGATATGCGCTGCGTTCGGCGACATGGGATTTCAGGTCGTAGAAGGGCCAGAAGTTGAGCTAGACCACTACAATTTCGAGAAGCTCAACATCCCCAAACACCACCCGGCGCGGGATAGCTTCAACACGCTATGGATCGACAAAACCGGCGAGGACGGCCAGCGGCCAATGCTGCTTCGCACCCACACCTCGCCCATGCAGGTTCGCACGATGGAAAAGCAAGACCCGCCAGTGCGGGTGATCGTGCCGGGCAAGGCGTACCGCTACGAAGCCACCGACGCCACGCACGAGTGGCACTTCTCCCAGGTCGAAGGGCTCGCCGTTGACAAGGGCATCACCTTCGCCGACCTAAAAGGCACGCTGCACGAGTTCGCCCGGCGGCTGTTCGGCGAGAACGTGCGGGTGCGTTTCCGCTGCGACTACTTCCCCTTCGTCGAGCCGGGGGCTGAAATGTCCATCGACTGGTCGTCGCTGTCAAATGGCGCCAAAGGGGCCAAGGGGAGGCAGCAGGAGGATCAGAAAGAGAACTGGTTGGAGATACTGGGTGCGGGAATGGTGCACCCCAAAGTACTGGAGGGCGTGGGGTACGACCCGGCCGTCTACACCGGGTTCGCATTCGGCATCGGCATTGAACGCATCGCCCAGCTCAAGCACGGCATCGACGACATCCGACTGTTCTACTCTAATGACGTCCGCTTCCTGAGGCAGTTTTAAACCCGATGCTTGTCCCACTTAGCTGGCTCAAACGCTACGTAAACATCGACATCTCGCCGGAAGACCTGGCTCACCGTCTGACCATGGCAGGTGTCGAGGTCGAGTCCATTGAGAAGATGGGCATGCACCTCGACCCGGAACTGGTCGTCGTGGGCCTGGTGACGAACATTGAACCCCACCCCGATGCCGACCGGCTGCGTCTGCCCACGGTGGACCTGGGCAACGGCGAGACGGCCAAGGTGGTTTGCGGCGCGCCCAACGTGGCCGTGGGGCAGAAAATCGCCTTCGCGAAGCTGGGAGCGCGACTCTATAACGCTCATTCCGAGCGGGAAGAGCCGCTCAGAACAGCCAAGATTCGGGGCTTTGAGTCCAGCGGCATGGTGTGCTCGGTGAAAGAGTTAATGCTGGGTGACGACCACGAGGGCATTCTCGTACTCGACCAGGACTCAGAGATAGGCTCGCCCCTGACTAACATTGTCGGCGACGTGCTGTTCGACATAGCCGTCACCCCCAACCGGCCCGACTGCCTGTCTGTGCTGGGTATTGCCAGGGAAGTCGCCGCGCTGACCGGACAGCCGATCACCGAACCCGAAACCGGGTACGCAGACGACGGCGAACCTATAGCTGGCCGGGTCACCGTCCAGATAGCCGACCCCGACCTGTGCCGCCGCTACACCGCTTCGCTCATAGAGGGCGTCACCGTGGGGCCGTCGCCGTCCTGGCTACAAGAAACGTTAATACGCGCAGGTCAGCGCCCCATCAACAACGTGGTGGACGCGACCAATTTCGTCATGCTGGAGATGAACCAGCCCCTGCACGCCTTCGACTTGGACCTCGTGAAGGACCAGGCCATAGTCGTGCGCATGGCCCGCCCTGGCGAGGTACTTGAAACACTGGACGGTCAGCGCCGCGAACTCGCCCCGCCAATGCTGGTTATCGCCGACGCCACAGACGCGGTCGGCCTGGCGGGCGTCATGGGCGGGGCCAATTCCGAGGTTTCGCAGGGCACCACCCGGGTACTGCTGGAGTCGGCGAATTTCGACCCGGTGAACACCAGGCGCACCGGCGCGGACCTGAAACTAAGCACCGGGGCGTCCTATCGTTTCGAGCGTGGGCTACGGCAAGAGCTAGCCGAGATTGGCCTGCGGCGGGCGACCCGTCTGATCGCCGAAATCGCCGGTGGCACGGTCGCCAGCGGTATCATCGACGTGCACCCGGAACCGGCTGCGGCGTCGGTCGTCACCCTGACGGCGGCCCGGCTGAAGCAGGTGCTGGGCACGGACATCCCCATGCCGAAAGTGAAGCAGGTGCTGGCGTCGCTAGGGTTTGAGCGAACCGGGTCTGACTCGGCCGATTCTGTCTCGATTAGTTCGCCGTACTGGCGCTCAGATATCGAGATTCAGGACGACCTAGTCGAAGAGGTCGCCAGGGTGATCGGGTACGACGAGATGCCCACCACCATGCTGGCGGCCCCAATTCCCCATCATCACGTCCAACCGATGTGGGATTTGAAAGAGCGAGTGCGCGACATGCTCGCTGCTGCTGGGATGCAAGAAGCCATCAACTACAACGTGGCGTCCGAAGAGAACCTACGAACTGTGGGCGCATGGACGGACGACGTGCTCGCCCTGGCCAACCCGATGAACGACGAGCAACCCTACCTGCGCACCACCCTGCGGGCCAGCCTGCTGCAGACCGTGTCGGACAACCGGCGCACTGGTGGCGGGGATGGCCTGCGATTGTTCGAACTTGGCCGTGTTTTTATGCCCCAATCTCCCGGGCCTAACCCGTCTGGCGGCGACGCCAAATTGCCAGACGAGCGCGAGACGCTGATTGCCGCCTTTACCGGGCGACGCGGTGCCACATCTTGGCAGGCGTCAGACAACGCAGCCGACATGGGGTTCTTCGACGCCAAAGGTGTGGCTGAAGATCTGCTGGGTGGCCTCGGCATCGACGTGAGCTTCGAGCCGGTCGCAGACGTAGCCCTAAAGGCCGGACGCACCGCCGCGATCCTGGCAAGTGGCAAACGACTGGGCACGGTCGGCGAAGTGGCCGACGGCGTGCTCGATCAATTCGATCTCGACGGGGCCACTGTGGCGCTACTGGAAATCGACGTCCCCAGCCTGCTGGCGGCCGCCCCTTCAGGCGACCGTCGCTATCTGCCGTTCAGCCGCTATCCGGAGTCGGTACGGGACCTGGCACTGACGGTAGACCAGGCGGTTTCGGCTGACGAGATCCGTGCCGTTCTCATCAAACACAAACTGGTGAAAGCCGCCCGGGCACAGGACGTGTACACCGGCGACGGCGTGCCACAGGGCAAAAAGTCGATCGCCTTTGGGCTGGTGTTCCAGTCCGAAAAGGCCACCCTGACGGCCGACCAGATAGATCGAGTTCTGGAGGACCTGCTGCGCCGGCTGCAGCGCTCCGTGGGCGCGGAGATCCGCAGTTGACGAGCATGCCGGAACTCGAACACAGGCATACCCATACCGAGGCGATGCTCAGCGTCGAGGACGCCCTCTCGCGCATTCTGTCGTTCGTTGAACCGTTGGAGCCGGTGCGCTTGCCCCTCGCCGACGTCGTGGGCATGGTGCTTGCTGGCGATGTAACCAGTGAGCTGGACGTGCCGCCTCTGGATAATTCGGCGATGGACGGTTATGCCGTCCGGGCTGGCGACGTGGCCGGGGCTTCCGAAGGGACGCCTTCCACGCTCCGCATCATCGGCAAGATCGCGGCCGGTCAGTTGCCATCTGCCCCCGTGACGGCAGGCACCGCCATACGCATAATGACTGGGGCGCCAATCCCGGACGGTGCCGACTCTGTCGTGCCTTTCGAGGAGACCGACGAAGTGGAACGGCGACGTGACGGGCGGGCCCTGGATGAGGTGTCCGTGAACATGCCTGCTGCGCTCGGCGCGCATGTCCGCCTCGCTGGCCGTGACATAACCAAAGGCCAGACCGTACTGAAGGCGGGCACCGTACTGAGGCCAGCGCAAATCGGGCTGCTGGCAAGCCTTGGCCACCCGAAGGCCTCTGTGCACAGGCGTCCCGTGGTCGCCATATTGGCCACAGGTGACGAACTGGCCCAGCCCGGCGAAGTACTGCCAGAGGGCAGAATCTACGACTCGAACAGCCCCGGCCTGACCGCTGCGGTTTTGGAGGCGGGCGGCGTGCCGAAACCCATAGGTTTCGCACGGGACGACCTGGGCTCTGTAAACGCCAAACTGGACGAAGGGCTCGACGCCGACCTTCTCATAACCTCAGCGGGCGTGTCTAAAGGCGACTTCGACATGGTCAAAGACGTGCTCAGCGAGCGCGGAGAGATGCAATTCTGGTCGGTACGAATGCGTCCCGGCAAGCCTCTCGCTTTTGGCCTGCTGAGCGCCGGTGGGCCGAGTGGGCAGGGCGAGACCGGAACACAAAGTGTTCCGAATCTGGATGGGCAAAGCGTAACGCGGAACGTTCCGCATTTGGGCCTGCCCGGCAATCCGGTGAGTGCGCTGGTCGCGTTCGAGCAGTTCGGCCGACCGGCGATTGCCAGGATGCTGGGTCGGGGGCCGGTGCCGAGACCGACTGTGCGAGCGGTCCTTGCGGACCCCATTCGCAATGCCGATGGGCGGCGGGTATTTGCGCGAGCGGTGGTAACCAGACGCGACGACAAGTACCATGCGTCGCTGACCGGTAATCAGAGTTCGAATCTGCTCACGTCGATGGCCGAGGCCAACGGCCTGGCGATCTGTCCAGAGGATGTGCCCGGCATGGGAGTCGGTGAGGAGGTGGAGGTACTGATGCTTCAGTGGCCTCCAGAGGTATTCTAAAAGTGCAAAGGGAGATAAGCGGCAGATGACCACTGATAACGGCAACGGCTCCGAGCACCGAGAGCCCATAAGGTACTACGTGCAGACGGACGCGAGCGACGTGAGCTCGGTGTCCTTGCTAATATCGGACCGCCGTGACTACATGTCGCAGCAGCACGACACGCTCGATGAGGCGGCCTCGGCGGACCCCTTGTTGATGATCGACCAGATAGCCGACCAATCGGCGGGCACGCCAGACTACCTGTTGCCTGACACGCCCTTGAAAGAGGCCGTGTTCCGCGTACTGCTAGCCGGGCGCAACGAGCCGATGAGTGCGGCCGACGTGAGTGAAGAGCTAAAGCAGCGCTGGACGATGAGCACGTACCCCAGGGATCTGTCGCCGGGGGTGATCGGCAGATTGCTGGAAAGCATGAGCGCGTACTCCGTTGGCAAAATTGTGCCCCCGGAGCCCGAACCTGCACCGGAGCCGGTATCCGAGGACGACGACGCCCGTGACTCGGAAGCCTAATGGCTAAGTCACTCGCGTTCTTCCAGGGCAAAATTGTGCCCATTGAACAAGCCAAAGTGAGCGTTATGACGCACGCGCTGCATTACGGCACCGGGGTGTTCGAAGGCATCCGCGGTAACTGGAATGCCGGGCGAGACACGATGTACGTGTTCCGCATGCGAGAACACTATGATCGGCTGCTCCAGGGCTGCCGCATGTTGATGCTGGACATCCCCTACTCGGTGGACGACCTGTGCACCATCACTGAAGACCTCATCAAGGCCAGCGGCATTCAACAAGATGTCTACATACGGCCCCTCGCTTACAAGAGCGAGGAGCTGGTGGCCAACCTGAAACTGCACGAGGTCGCGAGCGACTTTACGCTCATCATCGTGCCGTTCGGCGATTACATCGAATCGGACGGGGCCATTAGCTGCTGCACGTCATCGTGGCGCCGCATGGACGACACGATTATTCCGCCACGGGTGAAAATTTCCGGCCACTACGTCAACAGCATTCTGGCCAAGACGGAGGCGGTGTTAGCCGGTTTCGACGAGGCGATCATGCTGAACCAGGACGGTGGCGTTTCCGAGGGCACCGGGGAAAACCTGTTCATGGTCTCTGGTGGAAAGCTGCACACTCCCCTGGTCGCAGAGAACAACCTCGTAGGCATTACCCGCGACTGCGCCTGGACGCTGGCGACAAAGGAACTGGGCATGGAGGTGGTCGAGCGGACCATTCGCCGAAGTGAGCTATATCTCGCAGACGAGGTATTCCTGACCGGCACGGCCGCACACATAACTCCGGTCGGCTCGGTGGACAGCAGGCCCGTTGGGGAAGGCGGCGTCGGACCAGTCACCGCCAAGCTGCGTGCCATATATGCGCAGGCCGTACGGGGGAACCATGACGACTACATGCACTGGTGCCACCCCGTAAGCGTGGAACCCGCTTAGACCCCAGGCCATGAGTCCCTTCGTAGCGGACTACCTCCTTTTCGCATTTTGGGCCGCTATTGGGGCCATTCAGATTGGTGCGTCGATAGGGCGTTTCGACGGGCTGTTGTTCATTAAGCACAACCTGGCCGCGCGTGCGCTCGGCGTCGCCCTGACCTTGTCTGCCATTGCCTGGTTTTTCCTCACCGATGACCGCAACATAAACGACACCGAGGGCGGCCTCGACGCCAACATGCAGGCCATGGGGGTTTTTGCCGGAGCCTTTGTAGCGGTCATCGTGACCGTGGTCACCTCTTCTGTCGTTAACGCAGGTCTGGGCCGCCCCGGGCCGGAGGCCCTTAAAACCCCAGAAGGCCTAAACAGCGGCCCAGAAGGCGGCCTAGACGCCCTGAGAAAAGTCAGCTACTTAACGGCCGTCCGGCGTAGCCTGCCGCCCCTGTGGCACGGTGCACCGACGAGTTTGGTTCGCTTTTACTCTGGCGACAAAGAGGCATCGTCTTTCGAATAGTCGGGGGCCTGATCTCGCGCAACAGGCGAGGCTAGGCGATGTTCATGGACGGACCAATCGGCCGGTGGGACGTGGACGCGTTCCTGTGGCTGAACGGCCAGGTGGGCCGGTCGGACCTCCTCGATGGCCTGGTCGAACTGCTGGTCGGCGACTATCTCATTCCCGTCACAGTGGCGCTCGGGTTGCTGGCGCTGTGGTTCTCAGGCCGGGACAAAGCGACCCGCTACAGGTACCAGATAGGGGTGTTCGTCGCCCTGTCCACCATGGCGTTCACCAGCTGGGCTGTGCAGGAGATAAGCGTGGTGGCCGAGCGGGCCAGGCCGTTCCTGGACCACGACGTGAACTTGCTGTTCTACGAGGCGACCGACTTCTCTTTCCCCTCTAATTCGGTGGCCGCCGTGTTCGGCATAGCCGCCGGGGTGTTCGGGGTCAACCGGAAACTGGGTATCGCGATGTTCGGTCTGGGGGCTGTGCTGGGCTTCTGTCGCGTATTTGCCGGGGCGCACTACCCCATCGACGTAATTGCAGGTGCGCTGATAGGCCCGGTGATCGCTATACTCGTGTATCAATTCCGAAAGGTGATCGAGCCCCTACCCACATGGTTTATCAAGACGGCCCGAATGTTCCACCTTGCATAACCAATTGGCTCGCATAAAGGGTTGGCTGGCGTAACTGAATGACACCAAGCAAAGCCGAGTCCATTAAGGCGATCGTCCGGCGCTACGCCGAGGACGTGTTCGTTGGCGGCGACCTCGACGCCATAGGCGAGACAATCGCGACCGACTACGTGCACCACTCGCCGTCCGTACCAGACGTGGTGGGAGTCGAGGCCATGGCGGAACTTGTGAGGGGCTTTCGACGCAGTTTTTCCGACATTTCTCTTACGGTGGATGACATGGTGGCGCAGGATGACCGGGTGGCGACGCGGCTGCGCATATTCGCCATTCACTCCGGTGAATACGACGGCATTGCGGCCACAGGCAGGCCTGTGACGCTGCACGGAATGGCTATAGACCACATTGCGAACGGTAAGATAGCAGAGGGCTGGGAGGTGTCGGACGCCCACAGCCTCAGGAACCAAATACCCGGGGAATCGTAGCGTATACGCAACATCGGGCCACACCAGTGCGGCCCCCAACGGCTAGGAGCAAGAATTGGCAGACTTCGAACTGGTCCTGAGAGGCGGCAGGGTCATCGACCCCGAGTCGGGCTTGGACGCCCAGCGCGACATCGGTATATCTGCAGGCCGCGTCCAGGCGATTGAGGAGATCTGGGGCAAGGGCCTGAGCGGGACGGACGAGTTAGATGTCACCGGCCTGGTCGTGGCTCCAGGCTTCATTGATTTGCACGCCCACGGACAGGACGCCGAGAACTACCGGCTGCAGGCTCACGACGGCGTTACCACTGCACTGGAGCTAGAGATTGGAACGGCCGATGTCGACGCCTGGTACGACGTGAGAGAGGGCCGTACCGCCATTAATTTCGGAGTTAGCTCTGGCCACGTCCCATCCCGCATGGCCGTGATGGGCGACGATGGGCCTGGCCTTATCCCCAGCGGGGATGCGGCGCACCGGGAGGCCACCGATCAGGAAGTCACAGACATGATCGAGCTGATTGAGAGCGGCCTGGAGCGTGGCGGCCTTGGGGTTGGGTTCGCACTGCAGTACACACCAGCGGCGACCCGCTCGGAGGTGATGGATGCCTTCCGAGTGGCGGAACGGTTCGGTGCGCCCTGCCTGGTGCATGTACGCGGCATGGGCGAGCCGCCCGCCGACCTGTGCCGGGCCGGGGGCGTCGACGGCCTACAAGAAGTGATCGCCGTAGCGACTATTACAGGCGCTTCCCTGCACATATGCCACGTGTCCAGCGTCGGCCTATCGGCTACAAAGGAGCTGCTGGCGATGGTGGGAGGGGCGGCCGCGAATGGCCTGGACATAACGACCGAGTGCTACCCGTACGGTGCGGGCATGACGCAGATCGAGTCCGCACTGTTCGAACCGGGCTGGGAACGGCTGGTGAAGGTTGGCTACGAAGAGCTTCTGTGGCCGCCGACGGGTGAGGTGCTGAACGAAAAGCTATTCAAAAAGTACCGGGCCCAGGGCGGCATTGTGGTAATTCACTTCATTCCCGACGACGCAATCGAGGCTGCCGTGTCCAGCCCGCTAACGGCGATAGCCAGCGACGGGTGGATGATCGACGGCGCGGGGCACCCCCGCACGGCAGGCACCTACGCGAGGGTGTTGGGGCGCTTCGTGCGTGACCGGGGCTCGCTGACGCTGACAGAGGCGATTCGTAAGGCGTCGCTCATGCCCGCACGGCGCCTGGAACGCAGGGCGCCGTCGTTCCTGCGCAAGGGCCGCATTAAAGTGGGCGCGGACGCCGACCTGGCGGTGTTCAACCCGGCGACCGTCATGGACAACGCCACCTATGAGGAACCTGGGCTGCCTTCGTCGGGCTTCGCGCACGTGCTGGTGAACGGCGTCTCTATTGTTCGGGACGGCCAGTTCCGGGCCGACACATACCCGGGCAAATCCGCCCGCGCGCCACTAGTTTAAGCGGCCACCCAGATAAGTAGCCACGAGAGCGCCAATTGGCGCTCTCGCGTTATACCCCTATAAGAACCGTTCGATCTGGGGCAGGTCCAGCTCTGCGGTGATGTGATCGAACCACTCGACAACCTCTTTGTGGAGCGGGATGCCGTTGGCCTTGCGGTCGATCTCTTCTTCGTGCTCGGAAAGGCCCGGGTACAGGACCCGCTCGTGGCCTTCTGCTGGCTTGGTTGTGCGCAGGGTCTTGAGCATCTCGTCCATGGTGTCGAGGAACCAGTCCAGGTCGGTAAACGCCTCGATGCTGTAGGCGGCGAAGTAGTGGTCCTGCGCCAGACGGTCGCTGGGCAGCATGGCCGGTGTCGCGCCGGACAGCATAGTCCCCAGTATCTCGGGGATCATGGCCAGTCCGTAGCCCTTGTGCGACCCCTGTTCGCGCGTCCCACCGAGAGGCAGTTGCCAGTAGTTGTCCCGGCCCGGAGACAGTTCCGGCTCCAGGATAGGGGTGCCGTCGAGCCTGGCTATCCAGCCGGGCTCCAGCATCGCCCCGACTCTTTCGGCCAGGTAGATTTTGTTCCCAGCAATGGCCGTCGTGGCCGCGTCGTAGAGCAGATACGGCTCGGTGCGGGCGGGTGCGGCGATGGAGATCGGGTTGGTGCCAAACCTGGGCTCGGCAGCGAAAGTCGGCAGCACGAACACCCTGGTGCCAGCGCCGCCGGAGGTGGTCGCCATCCCAACCATGTTTTCTTTGGCAGCGAGCATGGCGTGGTGACCGACGGCGCCCATGTGGCCGCTGTTTTTCATAACGGCGATGCCGACGCCAACGTTCTTGGCTTTCTCAATTGCCCTGCGCATGGCACCGGGGGCGACTATTACGCCGAGGCCCCGGTCGCCGTCGAGGGTGACCGTGCCGGGCGTTTCACGGATTACTTTTACGTCCGGCTGAGCGTTCATTTTGCCGGACTGGAACTCGGTTACGTAGTACCGGAGCATGTTGGAGACGCCGTGGGTTTCGACACCTCGCAGGTCGGTAGAGACGAGGGTGTTCGCCCCCTCGGCCGCGTCCTCTGGCGGGCAACCCATCTTTTCCAGGACCGCCCGGACGGTCTTGTGCAGGGCCTCATGGCCGATTCGTATCTGGTCTTCTTCGGGAACCTTGAAGCGTTCGAGCAATGTGTTCTCTTCCTAGACTCTGATCTTCTTAAACTTCGCGGGTATTGATCCAGTGGGGGCTTGAATGGCGCGGTCGGCTATTCGTTACGCAGTAGCTCCTCACGCAGGCGGGAGATCACGACCTCGACCTCGTCATCGTCGAGGTTGAGGGGGTCCACGGCCAGGGTGTCGGGGCCAGCCAGCCAGTGGAGGAATATTTTTGTGTCGCCGCCGTTCTCCATGCCCTTGAGAACGTTCTCCCGGCTGGGTCCGGCCCAGTCATCGGTGAACCTAATTACGGCCGAGGGGATGAGCCAGTCTTTCTTGTTGTGCCTGACTTCCACGTCCAGGCCGGGCATTTCGATGAGCGCATCGACCACCCGCTGGGATTTTGCCCTGAAGGCGGCGTTCTCAGCGTCTTCGTCCTCGGTGACGAATGTGTTTAGCGCCTCGACCAGGCCAACGACCTCTTCTTTTGTGACCTTCATTCCCCTGCCGATGAACTGGTTGGGGGAGCCGTTGGCCCGGGCGGCCTCAATGAGGTCTTTACGGCCAGCAAGAATCCCGGTGCCCTGGGGGCCTCTAATCGCCTTGCCACCGGAGAATATGACCATGTCTGCGCCTTCGTTGATGTACCTGGTCAGGTTCTCCCTTGGCGGCACCATGGATGCGGCGTCCACGATGACGGGCAGTTTGTGGGCGTGTGCTATCTCCGCCACCTCGGGCAAGGGCATGGCGTAGGGCGCAACGAACGGTGCGACGAGGTAGGCGATAGCGGCTGTGTTCTCGTTAATCGCCGACTCCAACTCCCACGGCAGGCAGCGCAGAAAGTCGCCCACGCCCACCAATTTAGCACCGACGGAGGTGTAGCACTGGTCGTAGGGGAACCGGTGCAGGTTGTGGATGATGATTTCATTTTTCATCCCCGTGGTGTCGGGCAGGCGTTTCATCTGGGCCTTGTCCGCACCTGCTACGACGGCAGCTGCCTGCAAAACCAGCGCACCAGCCGAACCGGAGGTGACCATGCCAGCCTCAGCCCCGGTGTGCCGAGCAATGACGTCGCCTGCGGCATCGTTCAGTTCGGCCATGTCCACCATTACCTGGGAGGCGGCGTTCATGGCCGCATGGACCTCTGGGCGCAGCTTGGTGCCGCCGTAGGCGGTGGTGGGGCCGGAAGCGGTTATCGCGGGCTTTACGCCAAGCGTGCGATACACGGCGGCACGGTCGTTACTGGGAACCATAAAAAAACATCCTCGTTCGATCTTTCAGGGACGCCGACGGACAGGCATCCGTCAGCAAGCAGACACGATCGCGATTATACGGGCCGCCCACGAGCGCCGACAAGTTAGCTTTCCGTAGGCGCTAAATCACCAGCATTGCGTCGCCGAGGGAGTAGAAGCGGTAGCGCTGCCGCACCGCCTCTGCGTAGGCAGCGAGGACCCGCTCGCGACCGGTGAAGGCGCTTACCAGCATTAGCAGCGTGGAGGTAGGCAGGTGGAAGTTGGTGACCAGTCCATTGACGACCCGGAAGTCATGGCCCGGCGCTATGAAGTAGTCGGTGCTGCCGTGGCCCGGCGTAAGCGGGCCGCCGGTGTCTCCGGCCGCGCGCTCGTAGGTTTCGCCGTTGGGGCCGCCGTCGGCGTTGGACTCCAGCAGCCGCACAGCGGTGGTACCTACGACGATGACCCGGCGGCCCTCTGACCTGGCTTTGTTGATGGCGGCGGTCGATGCGGGCGACAGTTCGTAGCGCTCGGAGTGCATGCGGTGCTGGCGAGGGTCGTCCACGGTGACGGGCCGGAAGCTGTCCCAGCCGACGTGCAGGGTGACGAAGACGGTCTCGATGCCCCGTTTGCGTATCTCTCCAAGCAAACAGTCGGTGAAGTGGAGACCGGCCGTCGGGGCCGCGACACTGCCTTCAGGGCGAGCGTACACGGTCTGGTAGCGCTCGGGGTCGCCAAACGGCTTTTTGATATAAGGCGGCAGCGGCACGACGCCGACGGCCGAAAGGTCGAGTCCTTCGGGCAGCCGGACCAGCCGAGTGCCGTCGTCAACTACGTCCAGTACTTCGGCCAGCCCGCCGTCATATCCGTCGATGAAGAAGCTCGTGCCTTTTTGCAGGCGACGACCGGGCCGAACCAGCGCTTGCCACTGGCGCTCATTGACGCGTTTCAATAACAGCAGTTCGACCTGCCCCCCAGTGGGCTTTCCGCCGATGGGTTTGTGGCCGTACAGGCGGGCCGGGAAGACCCGGCTGTCGTTGAAGACAAGTACGTCGCCCGATTCGAGATGTCCGGGAAGGTCCGTGAAGCTCTGGTGCGCCATTGATCCAGTCACCCTGTCTAGCGCCAGCAATCGGGAGGAGTCGCGTGGCGTAACCGGTTTCTGGGCGATGAGCTCGGGCGGCAGTTCGTAGTGGAAGTCGGCGGTGCGCATCCCCCTATGGTAGTGTCACCGGGCCGCCCAGACATGAGGATGCCTGTGGACGCCCCGAGACCCCCTGAAGAGACCCGAGGAAAATTGGGGAGCCGGGTGGTGGATATTTGGAGGAAACGATGCTGCCTGAATTTGAGCTAAATGGAAGAATCGCCGTCATTACAGGGGGTGGTCGAGGCATCGGCCGAGACATCGCCCTGGCGTATGCGGAGGCGGGTGCCGACGTGGTGCTGGCCGCGCGCTCTCAGGCGGAGGTGGACGACGTGGCCGCCGAGGTGGAGGCTATGGGGCGGCGTGCACTGGCCGTGACCACCGACGTTACCGACTCAGCGCAGGTGGACAGACTGGTGGCAACGGCGATTGAGAAGTTCGGGCAGGTCGACATTTTGGTCAATAACGCCGGGGTGGTGCACTTTCTGCCTCTCGTACCCCTGCCCGGCGGTGGGCCCGAGTCCGTGCGCATTAGCAGGCCGCCCACCTCGCCGGTCACCGATGCCGAATGGCAGCACGTGATGGATGTAAACGTCAACGGCGTCATGTACGGATGCCGTGCCGTCGGTCCGCACATGCTCGAACGGGGCTCTGGCAAGGTGATAAACGTATCCTCCACCAACGGGCACATGGGCGTCCCCTACCTTTCGCTGTACAACGTGTCCAAGGCGGCGGTAAATATGATGACGCGGGTACTGGCTTTAGAGTGGGCCGAGCACGGCGTGCAGGTAAACGCACTGGCCCCCGGCGCGTTCCATACGCGCATGACAGACAACGTGTGGACCAGCGACGCGGGGGCGGCGGAGAACCTGGCAGGCATACCTATGGGCAAGCACGGCGACCTGCGCGATCTCGGGCTGCTGGCCGTGTACCTCTCCAGCCCTGCGTCGAACTACATGACCGGGCAGATCGTCCACTTGGACGGCGGTCGCACGGCCAAATAGGCCGGGGCATGGCGTCTGCGAACGGCCCCCTATAACGTACTTCGAAACGTGAATTTCGACTTCGGGAGTTTGTTTTGGCTTCTGACTGGATAACCAAACCTGCGTCGCAATGACAACCGGCTGATCTAGAGCGTCTCGCATCTGACGGTACCGAAGAAAATCTGTACCTGGAATTCAAAAAGGCTAACGAGTTCGCCCCAAAAGGGACATTCCAACCAGACCTCCTGACAACCGAAATCGTCGAAACAGTCTCTGCGTTTCTTAACTCCGACGGCGGAGTGTTGTTGGTCGGGGTTCAGACCAGAACTGGGGCGTCTTCACCCTACTCGGAAATCCTTACTCCGATTTCGGCGTGGCGCTCCAACAGGACGATGGGCGAATTCGGAATCGATGTTACTGCTGGGAGTATCAACGACAGAATTCTCGGAAACATCACTCCGAGGCCAATTGGTGTTGAGGTCGAACCGGTTGAAGTAACCGTCGAAGGGGCCACACAATCAGTTTTTGTGGTTACCGTGCCACCCAGCAGCATGGGGGCACACCAATCGACAAAGACAGCCCGCTACTACAGGCGTGCGGCCGACGGCGACTATCCCATGCTTGATCACGAGATCAGGGACGTCAACAACAGGCGGGCGGGTCCCATTCTTCAGCTAGGTGTTCGAGTTGCCCCCGGTACAAGCCGTCTCGGCAATCTGTCGTCAGACGGCATGACGAGCAAAACACATTTCGAAAAACCAAATCTTCCTGACGGAGAAGGCTACCGGGTCGACTTTACTCTCTCCTTGTCGAACCTAGGCAAAGGCACAGCAAACATCGCCAAGTTCGAAGTCGGATTACCCCTTGCTTGGGACAACTTCATCTTAGAAGACTCGTGGGGGTCGGATGTGCGCCTCGGCGAACAGATTGGGAACAACGCCATATTCTTTATGACGCAAGGGACGTGGGAGTCCCTGCCGGTCGTCACTTCCTTTGTTACACGGAAGCATAGGGTCGACGCCTCGGATGTTCAATGGTGGAGTGGGGTTTACCGTGGAGAGGCAGGCCGCCTTCACCCCATTTGGCCTTCAGGCTCCGGTGAAGTCCAAGCGTGTGCAATTAGTTGTGGGTTGCCTTCCCCAGGGGCTTGGAGCGCCCACTACTGGTTACCGTGGAGGGTGCTCACAGAAGGGATGATTGAAATGCGGGGTTGCGCATTCGTCGGCCTTGACCGCGGGTTGATCACCGTTGTCCATTTCCCGATAGGCGAAGTTGACTGGGCAGGCGGCGGCGAAGAGCAGCGGCGGCGCGAACTGGCCGTTCGGTATGGCATCAGTTCGTAAAATCTGTTCCGAATCGAACGATTGGGAAAGCTGGGGCCCAAGTGCTAGACTTACGCGAATTTCTACATTGAGAAGCTGGCCCGCGCCCGAACATTCGCCTGAGACACATCAGGGTAAAAGCTAACTGGGGGAAATTATGAGTCCCAAGGGACCGACGGGAAAAGTCCAGACCGTACTCGGGGAGGTGGAGCCAGGGTCGCTCGGCATTACCCTGACGCACGAGCACTTGCTGATAGACCTGCGCTGTTACTTTCAGATGCCGGAGGAGGCCTCGGAGCGCTGGTACGTAGACCGCCCGGTGACGATGGATACGCTCGGCAAGATCCGCTCCCGCTTTTACACCAACAAAGACAACCAGATGCTCCTGGACGAGCGCTTCGCCATTGAGGAGGTGCTCAAATACCGCTACGCGGGCGGCAATTCGCTGGTGGACACCACGTCTATCGGCATCGGCCGCGATCCCCTGGCGCTGGCCCGCATCTCCCGTTCCACCGGGCTGAAGGTCATCATGGGGGCGAGCCACTACGTACCGGAGGCGCACCCCGTCGACATGGACGAGCGCAGCGAGGAGTCCATCGCCCAGCGCATCATCGACGACGTTACCGTGGGGGTGGGCGAGACGGGCATCAAGTCCGGCGTTATCGGCGAGGTGGGCAACCACACGCCGCTTACCGAGAACATGCGAAAAGTTTTGAGAGCATCTGCCCAAGCACAGGTAGAGACCGGCGCGCCCATACTCATACACCCCGGCATGCACCCCGACACCCCGCTGGAGATCATGCGCGAGCTTACCGACGCAGGTGCACAAGCCGAGAACATAATTATGGGCCACCTCGACAACATTCGGCCCATGTCGGCGATAAAAGAACTCGCCGACACCGGCTGCTACTTGGAGTACGACAGGTTCGGCTCCGAGGACACCAGCGGTTCCTACCGGTCCGGGGACTACGAGACGACCAGCGTCAGCGACGTGCAGCGAATGGAGTCCCTCGAAGAGTTGATTTCAGATGGCTACGGCGAGCGGATAACCATCGCCCACGACGTTTGCCTGAAGGCCGACACGACCGCCTACGGCGGCAAGGGCTACGCCCACATTCTGGAGAGCATCGTGCCGCGGATGAGAAACCGAGGGTTCTCACAAGAACAGCTAGACAACATCCTCATCCACAACCCGGCCAGGGCGCTGACCTTCGCTTAGCTAGCCAGCCTCGCGGCCTTTAGCGTGTTCACCAGCAGCATGGCGATGGTCATGGGGCCGACCCCCCCTGGCACGGGGGTGATGGCCGACGCCTTGGCGGCAACCGGTTCGAAGTCTACGTCGCCGACCAGCCGGTAGCCGCGCTTGCGTTCCGGAGCTTCAACCCGGTTGATGCCGACGTCGATGACCACGGTGCCCTCCGACACCATGTCGGCGGTGATGAAGTTCGCGCGTCCCACAGCCGCAATGAGAATGTCAGCCTGCCGGGTGATGGCGCCGATGTCGGCCGTTCGCGTGTGGCACACCGTCACGGTGGCGTTGGCGTCGTCGCTGCGCTGCATTAGCAGGGCCGCCACCGGCTTGCCGACGATGTCCGAGCGCCCGCACACGACTACGTGCTTGCCTGCTGGGGCGTTGCCGGTGCGCAGCAGTATCTGCTGCACGCCCGCCGGGGTGGCGGACACGAAGCGGGGCGTTCCCGCCAGCAGCAGCCCCATGTTCATGGGGTGCAGGCCGTCCACGTCTTTCGCCGGAGCGATGCGCTGGATGAACTCTTTTTCGTCTAGGTGGTCCGGCAAGGGTAACTGGACGAGTATCCCGTGCACCGACGGGTCTGCGTTGAGGCTGTCGATCTTTGATCTCAGCACTTCGGCCGCAGTGTCGATGGGGAGTTTGTGGTCTTCGGCCACCATGCCCGCCTCGGCCGCCGCCTTTTGCTTGTTGCGCACGTAGACCTGCGACGCCGGGTCTTCACCAACGAGCACTACCGCCAGGCCAGGCGCGATGCCTGTTTCGGCTTTCAGCCGGGCCACGCCTTCGGCCACTTCGCCACGCACTTCGGCCGCGATGGCCTTGCCGTCTATGATGTCTGCCGTCATTGAACCCTCCAGCCGAGCCGATTATACGACTGCGGTCGAGAGGAGAAATAGAGCAACGGGTAGGCGTAGAATCTGACTGTACAAAATGCTAGTTAACGGCGTGGACATGATTGAGATTCCGCGGGTCAAACGGGTGGCCGAGCGGTACGGGCAGCGCTTCTTCGACCGAGTGTACACCAAGGGGGAGCAGCGCTACTGCCGTGGGCGCGCGCCACAGCTGGCCACAAGATTCGCGGCCAAAGAGGCGGTAATGAAGGCGCTCGGTACCGGCATACGAGGCGTGCCGTGGAAGGACGTCGAGGTGGTGCGCCGGCCTGGCCGCGCCCCCTCCATTGCGCTGCACGGCAAGGCGGCCGCCCACGCCAAGCGCATGGGTATAGAGCAGATCGCCGTTTCCCTGTCTCACTCCAACGAGTTCGGTATCGCCTTCGTGGTGGCCGAAAGCACCCTGCCGAACTTCTAAATGGCAAACCGCCGGTGTTTGGTCTTTTGAGAATCGTCACGTCGGCCCAGATGGCCGAGATCGAACGCCGCTCCGAGGCCGCCGGGGTCAGCACCGACGCTCTCATTGAGGCCGCTGGCCTTGCCGTGGCTGAAACGTGCCGCAGGACGCTGGGTGCAGCCGAAGACGGCGGAATGCAGGACGCACCGGTGCTGGTGCTGGCCGGGCCCGGTAACAACGGCGGCGACGGCCTGGTGGCGGCCCGTCACCTTGCGGCCTGGGGCGCCAAAATCTCCGTATACCTGAGTGCGGCCAACAAACCGCCGCACCCCAAGGCTGAGGACCTGCCCGGGTCGGTCCCGGTGATTCGTGCCGAAGACGACCCCGACCAGGTCACCCTTCAACACGAGTTGGCTGGGGCAGCGCTGGTAGTCGATGCGGTACTGGGGACCGGGACTTCCCGGCCCATATCGGGCGACCTCGTGGCCCAGATGGCAGCTCTTGCACAGGCGCGAGATGGACGGCCTGAACTGCTGCTATTGGCTGTCGATCTGCCGTCAGGGGTGAACGCCGACACGGCCGAAGCCGACCCGGCGTCTGTGGCCGCAGATCTTTCCGTAGCGCTCGGGTACCCAAAGATCGGCCATTGCGCCCTGCCGGGGGCCGACCTGTGCGGGCTGGTGTCGGTGGAGAACATAGGTCTGCCGCCCGGCCTCGACGACAACGTAGACTTGTCGCTCATTACACCGGACTGGGCGGCTTCTGCCCTGCCGCTGCGACCCACCAGCGGCCACAAGGGCAGCTTCGGAAAGGCGATGGTCGTCGCCGGGAGCCGCAACTACGTAGGCGCAGCGTATCTGGCGGCAGCGGCGGCGAGCAGAGCGGGCGCGGGGCTGGTCACCGCAGCCGTGCCGACCGGAATACAAATGGCTATCGCAACGGCCGCGCCCCACATCACCTACCTGCCCATGCCAGAGACGCCAGAAGGCGGCATTTACTCCGGCGGCGCCAGCGAGGTACTTGCCGCTCTATCGGGCTACAGCGCTCTGCTAGTAGGCTGCGGACTGGGCCGCGCAGGTGGCACGAGCGAGATGGTTTCCCAGCTGCTGCTGTCGGGGGCCGACCTGCCGCCGATCGTGATCGACGCGGACGGCCTCAACCTGCTGTCCGAGACGCCCGACTGGCACGCTCGCATCTCGTCCCCTGCCGTGGTCACGCCCCACGCCGGGGAGATGCGACGCCTGACAGGCACCCATGCCAGGCCACAGGGCGCCGAGCGCATTGAGCAGGCTCGACGCGCGGCTCGCGAGTGGAACAAGGTCGTTGTGCTGAAGGGCGCCTACACGGTCGTTGCCAGCCCAGATGGCAAAGCGATGGTCAGCCCGTTTGCCAACCCCGCGCTGGCGACTGCGGGCACCGGCGACGTGCTGGCGGGAGTGATTGTCGGTCTGCTCGCCCAGGGCGCGCCACCGGAGCAGGCGGCGGCGCTGGGGGTGTTCCTACACGGGTCGGCGGGGGAGAGCGTCCGGGCCCGGATGGGCGAGGCGGGCGCGGTAGCCGGTGACCTGTTGCCCGAACTCCCCCTGTCGATCAAGAGCCTGGTCGAGGGCTAGCACTTGGCCACTCTGCGGGGCCGGGAGAGGGCGGACTATGTAGTCGGGATGTTCGGCCGCATTTCCGGCCGATACGATCTGCTGAACGCCCTCATGTCCGGCGGCCGACACCACACCTGGCGTCGCAAAGCCCTGGCCTTGGCGCTAGACGGCCTGAAGGCCGAAGGCCCGGCGCTCGACCTGGCAGCCGGTACGCTCGACTTCCCGCTGGATGCGGCCGATTGGGGTGAGTGGGTCGCCACAGACTTCTCGGCACCGATGCTGAAAATAGGGGTCGATAAGTTGCACCGGGCGAACAGAGTGGACCGGGTAGGTGTGGCGCTTTCAGACGCCCACACGCTGCCGTTCAAAGACGATAGCTTTGCCCTGGTGACGGTGGGCTTCGGCATGCGCAACTTCATCGACGGGCCAGCGGCTCTAGCCGAGATCGGGCGAGTGCTCAGGCCGGGCGGCCGACTGGTGGTGTTGGATATCTTCTCCGCTCGTGGCGCGGGGCCGGTAGCGGGCCTGTTCGCCTTCGCCTTCAGGGCCGTCGCGCCTGTCCTGGGGCTGGTTTTTGCCGGGGACCGCGACGCCTACACTTACCTGCCCGAGTCCGCAGTCGGCTTCACCTACGATGGCCTGGCGAGTGACATGGGTGCGGCCGGTTTGGAGCGCATCGACGGCCGTCGGCTGGCATTCGGGTCGGTGGCGATACTTGTGGGCGAGAGGCCTGCCACTGGGCCTGCCTAGCGGGGCCGCAACTGGGGGAAGAGGATGACCTCGCGAATGGAGCGGTGGCCCGATAGCAACATGGCCAGACGATCGACGCCTAGGCCCAGCCCACCGGTCGGTGGCATGCCGTGCTCTATGGCCACGAGGAAGTCCTCGTCCAGCCGGTCGTAGACCTCTTCCGCCTCTCCACCCTCTTTGGGCTCTTCGCTCTCGGCATCCTGCAGGGCGACGCGAAGGGCCTCTTGCTCTTCGAATCGGACCCTCTGGTCGACCGGGTCGTTCAGTTCGGTGAACGAGTTGCAGATCTCCATACCGGCAACGAACCCTTCGAAGCGTTCTGCGACTCTCGGGTCGTCTCGGTGCCTCTTGGCGAGAGGTGACATTTCCACCGGGTAGTCGATAAGGAATGACGGCTGGATCAACTTTGGCTCGACTGTGTCCGATACTGCTTTGTCCAACAGTCCCGCCCAGCTAATCTGACCGGAGGTGTCCAGGCCCATATCGCGCATCTTGGTGGCGAGGGAGTCGAGGTCGGAGTATTCGAGGAAGTCGATCCCGGCGTGCTCGATAAGTTGCTGGCGCAGACTGAGCCTGGGCCACGGCGGAGTCAGGTCGATCTCGTTGCCGTCGAACTCGACGGTCAGCTTGCCCAACGCCTCTTTTGCGATGGTAGACACCATGTGCTCCACCATGACCATAACGTCGTTGTAGTCGGCGAAGGCCTGGTAGCTCTCCATCATGGTGAACTCGGGGTTGTGGTAAAAGTCCACGCCCTCGTTACGGAACACCCTGCCTATCTCGTAGACCTTTTCCAGGCCACCGACGATCAGTCGTTTGAGGTATAGCTCGGTGGCGATACGCATGAACAGGTCGGCGTTTAGCTGGTTGTGGTGGGTTACGAACGGCCGGGCCATGGCGCCAGCAGCGACCGGTACGAGTACGGGGGTCTCGACCTCCATGAAGCCCTGCCCGTCGAGGAAGCGACGCATGGATGAGACGATCTTCGAGCGCAGCACCGCCACCCGCTGGGCGTCGTCGTTGGCGATGAGGTCGAGGTAGCGCTGCCGGAACCTGACCTCGGTGTCTGCCAGGCCGTGCCATTTTTCTGGCAGCGGCCGAATTGCTTTGGACAGGACGGTCAGGGTCTGGCCCTCCACCGTGGCCTCGCCCGTGCGGGTGCGGATGACCGGCCCGCTCACGCCTATCCAGTCGCCGATGTCGAGGTCGTCGAGCAGCTCGTACGAATCGCCCAGCGTGTTGCGCCGGAGCAGGGCCTGGATTCGGCCGTCCGGATCTTTCACGTCAACGAAAGTAGCCTTGCCCATGCCGCGCACGGCCATCATGCGGCCCGCGATGGTCACGGTCTCTGCGCGCGCGGGGTTGGCTGGGTCGCCAGAGTCACTGGATTCGCTCTCGGCGTCTGCCAGTAGCGCCCGTGCCTGCTCACTGGTGTGGGTACGGGTAAAGGAGTGCGGGTAAGGGTCTATGCCCCGGGCACGCAGCTTTTCTAGCTTGTCTCGCCTTACTTGAACCAGGTCGGTTTGCAGAGGGGCTTCGCCATCTGGGGCCATCATTGAATCTTCTTTATGGTGAGTTTTTGGTGTCCGGAGGGGGTCTCGTAACCAACCTCGGTTCCCTTTTTGCCGCCCACCAGGGCGTGGCCCAGGGGAGACTCGTTGGAGATTTTGTTCTCCAGTGGGGCCGCCTCGGCGCTGCCGACTATCTGGTAAATGCGCCTCTTACCGTGCTGGCCTGCGACGGTGACTGTCGAACCGATCTCGACGATATTTCGCGACTTGGGATCGTGATGGGCAACTCGTGAAGTGGCCAGGATATTCTCTATGTCCTGTATGCGACCGTCGACGAACGCCTGCTCGTTTTTGGACTCTTCGAAGTCGGCGTTGTCTGTTCCCTCGCCGGAGTCGACTGCTTCATGCAGCCGGCTGGCAACCTCTGGCCGACGTACCTTGCGAAGGTGCACCAGTTCTTGTTCGAGTTTTTTTACGCCGTCTTCGGTCAGGTAGTGAACAAGGCGGTTATTCATGGTCATTTTCGGTTCCTCGTGTCCGGCCGGACGCGCCCGGTCGGGGTGTCCAATCGAAGTCCAATTCTAACTGACCTATGCATTAACAGTTCAAGGACAAATGCTAGACATTTTCTAAAACTTGTATAAAAACTACTTCTATGCTGGCGATCCCGCTGCTAGTATCCGGTCACTCTCTACGGCTGACCACGGGGCCGCGCCGGGATGTTGACCGGTGAAAAGAGGCTGATGAGTTCCCGAATCTCCGGGGGTAAAGACAGGGGCCGGAGGCTCCAGGTGCCGAAGAGTCGGCTTAGGCCGACGACGGAAAAAGTGAGAGCCGCCATTTTCTCGATTCTGGGAGGCCAGGTTGAGGGGGCCAGGGTGTTGGACCTGTATGCAGGGACCGGGGCCATGGGCCTGGAGGCGATCAGTCGAGGAGCGGCAAGCGCCGACTTCGTAGAGGGGGATGCCAGAGCATGCAGCACGATCAACGCGAATATCAGATCGCTCGGGTACGACGACCTGGCCAGGGTGATAAGAGCCAGGGCGGAAAAGGCGGTCGTATCGCGGGCCAGTCTGCTTGGCTCCAGGGCGGGGGTGGGCTCCAACATAGCTGGCCAAAGTGGTCGTCCATACGACTTGGTCTTCATAGACCCGCCGTACGATGACGATCCCTGGGATGACCTCATGAACGGACTGAGTGCCGGACTGAATGGAGGGCCGCTTTTGGGCGATGACGCCACGGTGATTGCCGAGCACGGCTCCGACCGGGCTTTAGCTGCTTCGTATGGACGGTTGAGTTTGGGCCGCACGAGGCGCTACGGGGGATCGTCTATTTCGATTTACGCACTGGTGGCCTCCCATGGCTAACGCCGTTTACCCGGGCACGTTCGACCCGGTACACAAGGGGCATGTGGACGTGGCCAAACGGGCGGCCAAGCTGTTCGACCACCTGGTGATTGGGGTCTACGACAGCCCGCCCAAGTCGCTGATGTTTACGACTGAGGAACGGGTGGACATGTTCGCCGAGTCGCTGAAGGGCACGCCGAACGTTGAGGTGTTGCCGTTTTCGGGGTTGGCGGTCGATTTCGCCCGCGAGGTGGGTGCCTGGTTCATTCTCCGCGGCCTCCGCGCTGGCTTCGACTTCGAGGTCGAATTCGAGATGGCTCACATGTGGAGGAGCCTCGCCCCGGATGTGGACGTGGTGTGCGTAATGAGCGCCCTGGAACACCAGTTCATGCATTCATCGCGGATTAAGGAGGTCGCCCGACTGGGCGGCAACGTGGAAGGCCTGGTGCCCCCCGGGGTGGCCGGTCTTTTGCAGCAGAAACTGAGCAACTGAGTACGAGTGAAGGAGAGCCGGATGTCACACGCGATAGACAATATTCTCGACGAGCTGGATGAGCTTGCCAGGAATTCAACCAAGGTCCTGGGTATGGGCAAAAGGGCAATGGTGGACTCTGCCAAGCTGGCTGCTATTGCCGCCAGCCTGCGGGAGTCTGTCCCCCACGACGTGTTGGAGGCGGGTGAGGTTCTCAAGCAAAAAGAGAGCATCGTCAACCAGGCATACCTTGAGGCCAAGCGCCTGCGAGAGTCGGCGAATCAGGAGGTCTCGGCCATCACCACGTCGGCTCGCAATGAGCATGCGTCGCTGGTAGAAGAGTCTGAGATCGTCAAGTCGGCCGAGATAAAGGCTCAGGAGATCAAGGACGAGGCCCACAGGCAGGGCAACGACATTGTCCAGGATGCTCAGCAGCAGGCGTTCAGCCTGGTCGATGACGCCGAGTCTACCGCAGCCGTTCGCCGCGAGGGGGCCGACCAGTACTCACGCGAGGTGCTGTTCAGCATTGAGGAGCGACTGTCGCAGATGCTGGGCCAGGTACGCAGGGGTATTGACGCCCTGGGCAGCGATGTTGAGGCCGAAGCAGGGGCCGCCGTAAACGGCGCTGCCAAGTAGCTACAAGCAAGTATGCGGGCTGCAGTTAACCGAAGGCCTGCTCGAAGGCGGCGGCGGCGTTACCCACGATGACGTGGTTCCCCGTGACGCCCGTACCGGAGAGTATGGCGACTAGGGGCCGCCGTATGAGGCGCGGTTCGCCAGACATCATCGATAGCATCTGGGAGTCGGTGAGGCCTTCGCGGTCCAGCCCGAGTTTGCGGAACGATGGGCTCTTAAACGAGAAGAAGTCCCGCACGGGTCGGCCGCCAATTAGCGCCCCAAGTTCAGCCTCTGTCAGAGGGTGCTTGAACATGTCGCGCTCGGTCAGCTCCACACCCAGGCCTGAGAGCGTCTCACGCGCTCTCTTACAGGTTGTTCAGCCCTTTTTGCAGTAGAACTGGGCCTTTTTGCTGTAGACCTCAGGCTTTTTCAACTTGCCACTGCCGCCTGTATTACTTTGGCCAGGTCGGTGTCGAGGCCGTCAGGGAAGTACTGTCCGGCGAAGATGTCGCCGGAGGGCCAGTGCTTTTTAGGTAGCTCGAAGTAGCACTCTATTTCGTTGCCGTCGGGGTCGAAAAAGTAGATGCCAATAGAGATGCCGTGGTTGCCCACACCCGCCTTTACCCCGGCCTCTGCCAGTTGGGTGCGCAGGGCGCGAAGATCAGCGAGTTCTGCGAAACGCCAGGCGAAGTGGTACATGCCAACCCGGTTGGACTCGGGGCCGGGAGCGTCCTCACCCACCGACATGAGAGCGAGTTCGTGGGAGGAGTCGTTACCGGAGCTAAGGAACACCGCGTCGTCCCCGTAGCGGGCCATGACGTCGAGGTCCAGGAGGCTGGTGTAGAAGGTCTGTGCCCGGTCCACGTTTCGCACCCTGAGTACGACGTGGCCTAGATTGCGAGGCCTGACCATTTAGAACCCTCCTCCCGTATTGGCGAAGGGGTTGGCCTGCACGGTGGGCGTGGCAATTGCCGTCTGGGCGAGTTGCTCGAGCATCCACGTGTAAATGTCGGAGTCGAAGGCCGCATTAATAATGTGGTTGTCCCGCTCTTTGTTGATCCAGTTTTGCAAGGCACGGGACTTCATGTCTTCGAGGTCTTCCGCTTGCAATTCCCGAGCCGCATCGACCTCTGAGATCATGAAGAATAGGACGACTTTGGGGCTCTCAATGTCCGTAATTGGTGCGCTAACCTTGCCAATTTCCAGGGCGAGAATTGTCTCGGCGTAGACGTCGGTAGACTCGAGCGGCATCCAGCCGATGTCCCCACCCAGTCGGACTACTTCCGGCTCGTCCAGCGAGAACTCCCGGGTGATATTTCGCCAGACGGCCTGGCGCTGTTCGGGGGTGGTCGCCTCGGCCAGTCCGTCCTTGAGCTTGACCAGCATGATGTCTACTTCGGTGCCGACGGTCATGACTATGCGGTGGTAGTGGACTTGCTCTGCTATTCGAGGAACCTGCTCGCCCACAAATTCGCGGAACTTGGAACGAAGTAGGGACCTGCCGGTTAGCTTGCGGTGGTCGGCCCTGGACACCTGCAGTTCGTTCAGCCGCTGGCCGTAGAGTTCGTCGAAGTTGACGCTGAGGGCATCGGGGGTGAGACGCAGGTCGGTGGCAAGAAGATCGCTTTCGATAAGCCGGTCGATCTCTTCTTCTTCTACCGAAATGCCGTACTTGGCCGCTATTTGCGAAAGTATCTCGTCTTCGACGAAAAGGTGCAGGGCCCCGAAGATTTCCTGGCTGGCCTGGAAGTCGAGGCCGAACAGTCGCGACTGCGCCTGCTGGGCCCGGAGCGCATCGACGAGGTCCCCACGGGAGTAGGTGACGTCGTTGACCCTAACGAGGGACTGGCGGGGAGGCAGCACGAATGAGATTACGAAGCCCGCCGTCAGGATTCCGGCGATGACGAGCAGGGCGAGCCCTATGGCCATGAGCTTGAGGCGTTGCCTGGACCGGTTGGTACGCCCCAGTACAATCTGCCTTCGACGGTCGCCAGCGACGTTCCTCAGCACGGCCCGCCCGACGCTCGGGGCCGCACTGGCGGCTGCACTGGGGCCGGTGCTGGGGTCGGTGGTTTCGCCTGGGGGTTGGTTTTCGATGGGGTTGTCTTCCACGCCTACGCTCCTGTCCGGGCGCAGCCGCCTCTATGCATGTGTAGAGGCGAGCCTAGAGTTAACTCCACTCGGAGCCTCGTCCCGGTCGGTTGGCCTTGCCGAATTGGCCATACCGGCAAATTCGGGGTACTGGCAATTGATAGTTACTAAGAGTAATACGCCCCCAACGCGGTTTTGGTTGGGGGCCCAGTTTTAGTTGGGTTTTGTTTGGGTTGTGGTTGCGACCTGCGACTACCGACGAGGGGCAGCGTACACGCCGGTATGAGCCGGGCTGAACGGAAGCAGGGCGATGATGCGCGCCCGCTTGATGGCCGACGCCAGGGCACGCTGGTGCCGCGAGCAGGTGCCGGTCTTGCGACGTGCGTCCATTTTGAACCGGTCGGAGACGTAGTTTTTCAAAACGTCGATGTTCTTGTAGTCGATGTGCTTGACTTTGTTTACGCAGAAGCCGCACACCTTCCTGCGAGCGTAGAACCGGCCTCGACCGCCACCGCGCCGTCCACCGCCGGCGCCTGACCTTTGCTGTGTCATCTATTCAAACTCCTCGTGTTTGTCGGAATCGTTGTCGCCCCGGTTTGGGGGCTACTGGGGGTTACTTTAGTTGCTCTTGTAGGTTGCCACATTCCGGGTAATGGGGGGGCCGGGTTGCCAGGCCCAGAGCTACCAGGGCAGATCTTCGAGGTTGTCGGAGCCTCCACTGGCCGGAGCGCCGCCGCCCGCGTTGCCGCCACCCTGCTGGCCACCATCTTGTTGGCCGCCGCCTGACTGGCCGCTGCCCTGCTGGCCGCCGCCTTGCTGGCCGCCATCTTGTTGGCCGGCGCGGTCGAGGAACAGGACTTTGTCGGCGCTGATTTCCAGGCTAACTCGCGTCTGCCCGTCGTTGCCGGTCCAAGTGTCGGACTTGAGCCTGCCCTCGGCGTATATTTTCATCCCCTTGGTGACGTAGTTGTTGCATTGCTCGGCAAGTTTGCCCCAGGCGCTGATCCTGAACCACTCAGTTTCCTCGCGTCTCTCACCGGCAGAGGTGGTGTACACGCGATTGGTCGCGAGGGTAAACGAGGTTACGGCCGTTCCGCTGGGGGTGTACCTCATTTCGGGGTCGGTTCCGACGTTCCCGATCACGAGGATTTTATTCATGCTCACGGGTTCACACCTTTACGATGAGGTGCCGCAGGACCTGCTCCGACGTCTCCAGGGTTTGCCCAAGATCCTGGGCACCCTGGGGGTCGAGGCTAAATCGCGTAACGGCGTAATTGCCTTCGGTGAACTTCTTGATGGGGTAGGCCAGGCGGCGCAGACCCCAGCTGTTGGTCTCGCCGACCGTACCGCCGCGCTCGGTAATGAACGTGGAGGTGCTCTGGTTGGACCCATCCACCTCGGCCTCTGTAGCCTCGGGGCTGAGTATCACGACAAGCTCGTAGTCTCTTAGTTTATCGGTTGCCAAATCTATATCTCTATCTCTATTTCAGTCTTCGTAAAAAGCGGCCAGCCAGGGTACGCCTGCCCGGCCAGGTTACGACGCTGGTGACAAACGCGGATTATACCACGCTTGCTCCGATTGCCCGACGAGCAGTGGCGCCGGAAAACCGACGCCACGTGTACCCTTCCGGGTCCATACGTCATCTAACCACAGTGTTAGCGATGAACGTATCTTTTATGAAGTTCCTACTTCGTCCAGATAAGGTCCGGGCCGTTGGCTCATAACCCCAAAGGGGGCGGCAAGATGGTCGCCCTGGCGGTCGGCCTGGTTGTGCTCATGGCGGCTGCGGCCTGCGGTGAGCCCAGTATGCCGGGCGAGTCGGGGATGCCGGGCGCCTCCGGACACGGAGACGGCTTGCCGCATGACGACTCTGTCGCCGAGTCCACAGGCCCGCCAGTGACCGGGGCTGCCACTCTGCTTGAGAGCATCTTGTCTGGGGGTGACCCGCGCCAGCTGGACGATTTCCGCCAGCTGCTGCGGCGGGACTCGATTGAGCCGATCTACGACCCGCAGTTCGTGCGACCCGCCGAGTCGGGCCTTGAGCCAGACGACCTAGTGATGGGGGTTTCCATTAATGGCGACTCCCGCGCCTACCCCATTCGCTACTTGCAATGGAGGGAGATGGTCAATGACGAGGTTGGGGGCATACCGATACTCGTCACCTGGTGACCGATTTGCTATACCGGTCTCGTGCATGACCGGCGGGTGGGAGACAGGGTGCTGACGCTCGGCAACCAGGGCGCGCTGTTCATGCGAGCAATGACCTGGTGGGACCACGAGTCGGGCTCCGTCTGGTCGCAGCCGTGGGGGGCGGCCATTCAGGGCGAGCTTGCTGGTACACGGCTCGACCTGATACCGGTCGGCATTGAACCTTTCAGTAGCTGGGTGGCCCGGCATCCCGAGACACAGGTGCTTGCGGTGGAGGGGAGCGCGCGTATCGGCGTTTTCGAGTCGACGGGCGGCACCGACTTCTTCGTCATCGGTGTCACGGCTGGCACGGACGCCAGCGCATACCGATACCCGGATGTGGCCGAGGCGGGAGTGGTGAACGACCGGGTTGGGGACAGGCCCGTGGTGGTGTTCGTGGACTCCGAGACACGCGAGGTGAATGTTTACCTCGCCACGCCCCCCGGCCGGGACGGGCCACTTACCTTCGGCACAGGTGCCGACAACTTTTTTGACTCGCAAACGGGGTCGGCGTGGGACCCGTTCTCTGGCGAAGCGACTTCGGGGCCGCTCAGTGGCAGCCGTTTGACGAGGTTGGCCTGGGTTTCTTCTTTCGACTGGGCCTAGGAGGACTTTTACCCGCACTCGCGCTTTTACGAGTCTCCCGGTTAGCAGCGGGGCCGTTGACAGGCCCGGCCGCACCACAATAGCCTCGGCCATATCTGTAAAAAGTGTCCGAAGAAAGTGACACGAGAGAGGGGAACGCTATTGGACGCGAAGAGATTTTCCAGTGCGGACGAGATGCTCGACTACCTGCGTGCGAACAGCAACTGGGGCAGGTGGGGTGACCGGGGAGCGGCCGGGGCGATAAACCTAGTCACGGATGAGAAGCGGCGCGAGGCGGCGGCGCTGGTGAAAAGCGGACGAGCGGTGTCGCTCGCCCGACCCTGGGCGACGGAGCCGAAACCGGAGAACTCTCAACCGGCCCAGCGCTTCACCTACACCGTTGACGAGTACATAGGCGACTGGCGCTCCGCTCACGACTACATCGGCGTCGCCTTCCACGGGACTTCTCACACTCATGTGGATGGACTGGGGCACATGTGGAGCCCGGACGGCATGTGGGACGGGCGCCGACCCGGACGTGGAGATACGGGGTGAGGGCGTGCGCTACGGGGGCATCGAGGAGTGGGCGCAGGGCTTGACGACCAGGGGCGTGCTACTCGACATCCCCAAACTGCGGGGCACGCCATACGTTACGTATGACGAGCCTGTGCACGGACGCGAACTTGAGGATGCGGCGACCGCGCAGGGCGTGACTCTAGGCTCTGGTGACGCGCTACTGGTGTACTCGGGTAGAGAAGCCTTCGCCAGGGACCATGACGGCCGCTGGGCGGGGCACCCCGAGTGGCCGGGTAACTGGGCCGGGCTGCACTCTAGCTGCCTGCCGTTCATTAAGGAGACAGATGTAGCTCTGGTTGGCTGGGACATGATGGACCAGTGGCCGAACGAGTACGGCCTGTCGCTGAGCGTGCACGCGGCCCTGTTCTACTTCGGCGTGGCGCTGCTGGACAACGCGTTGCTGGAGCCCCTCGCTCAGGCATGCGAGGAGGCAGATCGATACGAGTTTATGCTCACGCTCAACCCGCTCGTCATTACCGAAGCCACAGGCTCGCCCGCCAACCCGGTAGCGATTCTGTAGTTACACAGCGGGCACAGGCGAGCCTGTTAGGGTGAGTTGCCAGCCCCCTCCTCTTCCGTAAGAACCGGGAGGCATCGGGGTAAAAAGTTGAATTGGAGAGCACGCTAGTGGACAGACGCCTGCCGAGTAAAGACGAGATAGCCGGGTACCTGAAGGACCGCAGCAACTGGGGTCGTTGGCCAGACAACCCGAGCGCGGGGACGACGAACCTGATCACGCCCGCCAAACGGCGCGAGGCGGCCGGGCTGGTGCGAACGGGACAGACCGTGTCGCTCAGCCGTGCCCTACCGACCGAGCCTGCGCCAGATAACCCACAACCCGTGCAGCAGTTCGTAAAGACCATTGAGGTTAGTGACGACGTCGGTGCCGCCATGGACTACCTGGGGGTCTTCCAGCATGGCTTCTCCGTCACCCACATCGACGCGCTCAGCCACTTCTGGGACGCCGACGGCATGTTCGAGGGACACGATCCGAATACGGCGCTGACTTTTGACGGCGCAAAGTTCGGCGGCGTCGAGGCGTGGCGCGACGGCATCGTGACCCGGGGTGTGCTACTGGACGTGCCCAAGCAAAGGGGGGGCGATTTCGTCAGGATGGACACTCCGGTGCATGGCTGGGAACTGGAAGAGATTGTGGCCGCTGAAGGCATCACTCTAGAGCCCGGCGACGCGGTGATCATTCACTGTGGCCGGGAGCAATACGCCGAGGCAAACGGCGGCTACTATGCGCCGATTGGCGAGCCGTACCCCGGCCTGGACGGCTCGACGCTGCCGTTCTTTAAGGACAACGACGTGGGCCTGCTTGTCTGGGACATGGAGGACGCCGCCCCCAACCAGTACGACCTGCCGGTGACGGTGCACGGCGCCATAAACGCGTACGGCCTGGCCATGGTGGACAACGCGTTGCTGGAACCCCTGGCAAACGCATGTGAGGCAACGGGCCGCTACGAGTTCATGCTGGTTTGCGCTCCTCTCGTTTTCGAGGGCGGCACCGGCTCGCCGGTGAACCCTCTGGCAATCTTTTAAGCCATAAAACACCAATGAAACTAACTACGGACGGTATCTGTCGATGAACGGAACTATGCGCGCGGTGCGAAAACTGGGCCCCGGCCCAGGGGCCGAGTTGATGGAGATCCCTGTCCCGGCGATAGGGCCCGGTGAAGTGTTGGTAAAAGTGGAGGCGGCCAGCATTTGCGGAACCGACCTGCACATCTGGCTGTGGGACGAGTGGAGCGCCAACAGGTTAAAACCGCCCATCACCATGGGCCACGAACTGGCCGGGACGGTGGTGGAGATCGGCCCCGGCGTTGAGAGCGCGGGCGTGGGCGACTTCGTTTCCGCCGAGAGCCACGTCACCTGTGGGGTGTGTTTCCAGTGCCGCACGGGCCAGGCGCATATGTGCCCGGAAACCAAAATTCTCGGCGTGGACCGGGACGGCTGTTTCGCCGAGTACGTCGCGATTCCCGAGAAGGTGCTGTGGCATACGGACCGCGACAAGCTGCCGCCGGAGATAGCGACGTTGCAGGAGCCGTTCGGCAACGCGGTGTTCTCGGCCCTGGCCAACGACCTGACCGGCCAGAGTGTCGGCGTGCTGGGTTGCGGCCCCATCGGGCTGTTTTCCATCGCCATCGCTAAAGCGTCGGGCGCTTCACGGGTTGTCGCCTCGGACGTGAACGACTACCGCCTCGACCTTGCGCGCAAGATGGGCGCGGACGAGGTCTTTAAGCCAGAACTCGGCACAGGCGAAGAGACGGCCGTCTGGCTGGCCCAGTCGGACGGCTACGGGGTGGACATAGTCCTGGAGATGAGCGGGGCCCCGGCAGCGATAGACGGGGCGTTCAAAGGCGTGCGCCGGGGTGGCTACGTCAACCTGTTTGGAATTCCGTCCAAGCCCGTACTGATTGACGTGGCCGAGGACATGATTTTTAAGAACCTGACGGTTCTGGCCCTCAACGGCAGGCGCATATTCGAGACCTGGTACAAGACCCGGCTGCTACTGGAGACGGGCGTGGTGGACCTGGCACCGTTGGTTACCCACCGCATGCCACTGGAGGGCGTCGCCGAGGCGATGGACCTGCTAGCCAGCGGCGAAGCGGGGAAGATAGTGCTGCTTCCCCAACTTCTTTAGAGCTTGACGGCTACTACGTCGAGCCAGTTGCGGGTCGTGTGGGAGATCTTCATCTCTTCGAACGTCTCGCGAACCGCCTTTTTCAGCGCCAGGGAGGCCTTGTCGAGCGGCACGCCGGGCATTGCTCCCTCGATGAAGTCGGAGAACGCCGAGATGTCCAGCCACCCCTGCAAGGGCACCTTGACCGCGTCGACCTTTTCCTTGGCTATTTTGAAGCCGTGGTTCTCCAGAAGGTCCCTGTAGTCCTGGACTGTTAGCTGCTTGCGGGACTCGACTTTTTCCAGCCGCTGGATGGACAGGCCGTGTTCTCGGCGAAGTATGCGCTGCGCCTTGAACATCCACTTGCGGAAAAAGAGGCGGGTGGCCTCGTCGACCGGTCCTTCGTAGAAGGAGGTGTTGAACACCAGCTTGCCGCCAGGCTTGATGGTGCCAGCGATGCGGTCCAGCAACTCGCCCTTGTCCGGGACGTAGTGGATGGCGTTACAGAAAAACACCACGTCTACCTTGTCCTTGATGGCGTCGGAGACGTGCTCTACCTGGCTGTGCACGAACATGACGGCCGTGTCGCGGACGTCTTTCAGGTCGGCAACGGCCTGCTTCAGGGCTGTGGCCGAATGGTCGACGCCGATTATGACGGTGTCGCGGGCGTCCCTCAGGTTGGCGATGATGCGACGCGTAACCAGGCCTGTGCCGCAGGCCAGGTCGACGATGCGCTCGCCGTCCTTGACCTCGGCAAGCTCGATGAGCCTGTCGGTCAGCTTCTGGTAGAAGGGGTTGGCCGAAAACGCCGCGAAGTTAAATTCTTCGTTGCTCATGAGACTCCTAATGCCCGACGGCCGGGGTGCCCGCCACTGCCGCCAATTCACATCCACACCAAACCAAGGTCGCGGGCTTACCCCGATTATAACCCGAGTGTCTTCACTAGTTGGAAACTAGTTGCCAGCGTCCAGCCCAAGGCCCTTGAGAATGCCGGGGATCTGAGCCCGCTCTTCGTCGGTTAGGGGCATGAACGGCGCGGTGACGTGGCCGGTTTCGATGACGCCCATATACACCAGGGCTGCTTTGAGACCGGAGTAGACGGAGCCCGGTACGCTGCTGCCGCTCTGGCCCAGCGTTTGCAGTTTGAGACCGGCCATGATCTGCGCGTCGCACGTCCGGGCCGTTTCGGTGTCCCCAACGCGGCCCGCTTCCCACGCCCGTGACAGGATGGCCGGGATGGCGTTGGCCAGGCCAGGGATGATGCCTTGTGCGCCGATGGTCGCGCCAGTTGTCGCACGAAGCATGGTGCCCAGCGTTGAAACCAGTTCGAACCCTTTACTGGCTCGCAGGACGTGCAATTCGGCCAGCAGCTCACCCTCTCCGGAACTGTCTTTGATGCCTTCGACGACACCTTCTAAGGCCAGATCGGCCACGGTGGCCGGTGCTACGGGCGTTTTGTGCATTTGGGGGATGTTGTACACCCACACCGGGGTGCCGAGGGCGTCGCTAATTAGCCTGTAGTGGGTCTTTAGCTCTTCCTGGGAGTGCGGGTAGTAGTAGGGGGGCGTTGCGGCGACAGCACCGACCTGGCCCACGACCTTGCGGCCAAGCTCAATTGTGAGAGCGGTGCTGGGCATGGTGATGTTGGCGATGACGGGTACGCGACCCGACGCCTGGTCGGCCACGATTTCGATGCTGGCGATACGCTCAGACTCGGTAAATGACGCGAACTCGGCGGTGGTGCCGGAGGCCCACAGGCCGGAGACGCCGTTGTCGATCTGGTAGTCCACCAGGCTGCGGAGAGATGGCTCGTGCACCTTTTCGTCCGGCGTGATGGGGGTGAGTAGAGGGGTTATTACGCCGTGAAAGTCGCTAGAAGGCATTTGTGCGCTCCCGAAAGAAAAACCTTGTTACAAAGAGAGAGCCGGAGCGATGCCCCGGCTCCCTGCCAGATCAGAACGTTACCAAAGGGCTCAGTGACTTGCTGCCATAGCTCCCTAGCTGCCGTCTTGCTTCCAAAGGGCGTCCATGACCGCACCCGGGTTCATGGGAAGCACTTCCATGCGTACCCCGACGGCGTCATGAATGGCGTTTGCCAGCGCTGCCGGGGGCGGCACTATGCAGACTTCACCGACGCCTCGTACGCCGTAAGGATGACCGGGGTTGGCCACCTCTACGACGATGGTGTCGATCATGGGAAGGTCCAGCGCCGTGGGCATGCGGTAGTCTAGGAAGCTGGCGTTGTCGAGGTGACCGTCCTTGGAGTAATAGTACTCCTCGTTCAGGCCCCAACCGATGCCCTGCACGGCCCCGCCCTGCAACTGTCCCTCGACGTAGCTGGGGTGTACGGCCTTGCCCGCGTCCTGGGCGATGGTGAAGCGCAGTACGTCGACCTTGCCGGTCTCCGGGTCCACTTCTACGTCGGCCACGGTGACTGCGAACGCGCCGCCAACACCCGGGGGGTTGACTGCGCCTCTGCCGACGATTGGGCCGCCGGTCTCGTTTAGCTGGGCCGACAGGTCTTTGAAGCTCATGTTCAGCTCGGTGTCGGTCTTGGAGCGCAGGACGCCCTCTTCCATTTCGACCGAGTCGGGGTCTACGCCCCAGATCTTGGCGGCCCTGTCTACGAGCTGTCGCTTGACGTCGTTGGCGGCCTCATATGCCGCCCATCCCGTCGCAAAAGTCGTGCGGGAGCCGCCCGTACCAAAGGAGAAGCCGATGGAGTCGGTGTCGACCACCGACGGGTTGACCTCTTCCATGGAGATGCCGAGCACTTCCGCCGCTTGCATGGCGATGGCGGCGCGGCTACCTCCGATGTCCGGGCTGCCCTCGAGGAGATTGATTGTCCCGTCGGCGTTAACGCTGATGGTAGCTGCGGACTGCAGGCCCGCGTTGAACCAGTAGCCGAAGGCGAGTCCCCTGCCTACTTTTCCGCCGTTTTTGGCGAGTGTTAACGGTGCGTTCCAGTGATCGTGGGCCTTGACCGCTTCGAGGGTCTCGATGCCGCCGATTTTGGGGTTTACGGGACCGTCTGCCCTTCGTGTGCCCTCTTTGGAGCAGTTCTGCAGCCGGAATTCCAGAGTGTTGATGCCGAGCTTTTCGCAGATTTCGTCCACGACGGTCTCGGCGGCCATTGCTGCGTGAGTAGCACCGGGGGCGCGATATGCGGCCGTCTTGGGCTTATTGACGACGACGTCGAAGCCGTCGATGACGACGTTGGGAATGTCATAGGCGGCGAAAACGCACATTGCGCCAGCGTCTACGGGGGAGCCGGGGAAGGCACCTGCCTCGAAGGCCAATTCGGCCTTGGCGGCGGTTATTTTTCCTTCTTTGGTGGCGCCAATTTTCACTCGCATATGCGAGCCGGGCGTCGGGCCGGAACCCTCGAAGACCTCTTTACGGGTCATGGTGATTTTGACCGGCTGGCCAGATTTTTTGGACAGCAGGACTGCTGCTAATTCGTGGTACAGGGGGAACTTGCCCCCGAAGCCGCCGCCAATTTCCATGGGCGTGACCCGAACCTGCGACTGGGGCAGGTCGAGGGCCAGGGCAATGGCGTCGCGGAACTGGAATGGGCCCTGGGTGCTCATGTACACGTGCACCCGGTTGTCGTCGTTCCACAGGGCCGTGACGTTCATGGGCTCGATGTAGCCCTGGTGCACGGTGGCGGTGTCGAACTCGCGCTCGACGACGACATCGGCATCGGCGAAGCCCTTTTCCAGATCTCCCATTTTGTGCTGGAAGTGGTTGGAAACGTTGGTGTTGCGGTCGGTCTTGTTGCCGAACTCGGTGGTGAACAGGTCTTCGTGCAGGACCGGTGCGCCGTCTTTCATCGCGTCGCCGACGGTCAGGACGACCGGTAGGACCTCGTAGTCTACTTCGATGAGACCGATGGCTTCTTCTGCCACGTGAATGTTGACGGCGGCGACAGCGGCAACGGCGTGGCCGCTGTACAGGACCTTGCCCCTGGCTATGGCGTTGTTGCGCAGGTACTTCATAGGTTGAGGGCCAAGGCCGAAGTCGGCAGGGTCGGACTCTCGGGTATTGGGCATGTCCGCGCCGGTGACGACTGCCATGACACCCGGTAGCGCTTCTGCTTTAGTGGTGTCTATGGACTTGATGTTGGCGTGGGCGTGGGGGCTACGCAGCACTTTGGCGTAGAGCAGTCCGGTGGCGGTGTAGTCGCCGCCGTACTTGGCCCTGCCGGTTACCTTGTCGGCACCGTCTGGTCGAATAGGCCGTGTCCCGACGACTTTGAAGGTTTCATTCGAAAGAAC
>Ga0114996_10001031_pt1 | contig 38190 bp, 34 predicted proteins | sample ArcticOcean_MG_C_4_FD_87039 | JGI IMG/M metagenome (GOLD analysis project Ga0114996, IMG submission 87039) | Marine microbial communities from western Arctic Ocean - ArcticOcean_MG_CB4_134 | ecosystem: Environmental > Aquatic > Marine > Oceanic | place: Arctic Ocean: Canada Basin | collected... | reverse complement strand
TGTGCAGATCGGCAGAGATGACCGGTGTTGAAGCCATGATGAACATGGCAATGACGGGAAGGATTAGCAGCAATCTGGTCATCGGTTTTGTCCGTTTGGTGGGTTTGGTTGGAGCAGTGTAGTGCGGTTTTGTATGCGGGGGAACGGTGATGGTGGCTGTCCTATTAGTTTCCAAACGTCTGCAAATTCTCTGCCATGCGTTCGTCGATGGGGAGATGTTTGAGATAAAATCGTTCAAGCTGATCCACAGATGTGCCTGCGACCTTAGCAAGGGTGAAGATATTCACATTGCCTTTGGATTTTAGAATGCGGAGATTCAATCCAGTATGTCGTAGAGAATAGACCGTGTGTTTCAGTCCTCCCCCTGCATTTTTCAGATCAGCTTCGTTCAAAATGTAATTAAATTGCCGATTCACATTTCGCAATGCGGTGGTTCGGTTGGGATAGTCAGGAAAGAACACATAATCGTCTGAACCATGATCTGGGTACAATTGTTTCAGGTGCTCATAGAAGTCTGGAGCATCTTGGGTCGTCGTTGCGGTTCTCATTCCCGTCTTTCCATACACCTTGATTTCCAGTCGTTTGGGATCACTTCGAAGACGAATGTCGTTGTGCTTTAGTGCGAACACTTCTGATTCGGTGGGACGCAAGAACGAATGCACCATGAAAAGGATGAAATAATAAATCTCCCTCGTAATCCGAATTCCACGGACATCGACATTCTGGTCGGCAACTTCTCGTGCGGTTTTCAGCAATCGGGAATAATCGTCTTCATCAAACCAAGGCCTGGGGTTGTCCTTTCTGGGAACCTGAGGTGTAGGTGGAATTACGTCGATTGCACCGTCTTCATATGCGGTACGCAAAACCTTTCTTATAACAATTATATGTTTGTTTTTGGTGCCTGGTGAAAGGGGTTTGGTTCGATTGTCATCAATCAATTTTAGGTAATCTCTCAAATCGGCAGTCGTGATTGACCCGATATCCCTTTTTCCAAAATAAGTTAGAACACCATCATTCTTTCGGTGAAGTATTGATTTGTCAGTTGATGCGAAACGAGGACTTCTCACAGTGCCGGAGAGCCGTTCCTGTTCTTCCATCAGCATATTTGCAAAATATGAAAAAGCTCTCCGATGAGGCACCCCATCGACAAATTTTCGTTGTTTCAGATCGTTGAGGATTTCCTCAGCAACATCTTCGGCAGTCAAACGAGACGTTTCACGAGTGGATTTGACGATATACCGTCGTTCTCCACTCACCCAAATTCGAGCATACCAATATGGTGATCCATCCGTTTTGTAGAGTGAAAGTCCTCTGCGGATGATCTTTTTGTGGGTTTTTCGGTTGCGATTATTATCTACCATCACAGTCAGCGTTAATGTCTAACTGTGTCTAATAATATATAGGATTGAAAAAATTACAATAGTTCATTATAACCGACTGAATTACAACGTTAAATTGGTGACCCCGAGAGGATTCGAACCTCTGACCTACAGATTAGGAATCTGTCGCTCTATCCGACTGAGCTACGGGGCCGCTCGCGATAAGGCGCTGGCGCTTATAGCATAGCCCGCAATCTTGCGCGAGACGTTGCGAGACACGCGCCAGGCAACAATTTAATTCGCGCCAGGACTTGATCTGGCACCGCTACGGGCTATATCAATTCGGTGCTCTTTAACATTGTGAATAGGAAGAAATTGATCCCCGTCCGCCGATGCAATCGGTGGCGCGAAAACCCCTATGCGAGCACTGGAATATCGGACGCGTGGGACAGCGAGAAAACCGTAAGGAACCGGTAGGAACCGTTATAAAAGCTCGTGAACCGGTATGGTCGATTTTCGGAATATATGTCGCAGCGATGTGTCCAATTCCGGGCGGCATACCAGGGATGGTATGCCATTATGGTGGCGCTCCGTTCACAGATCGGTGCCAAGTACGACGCCCGCGTGGCCGACCCTGCCATCCCCACGCGGGCTGCGCCGATTGCGTCATAAACCGTCATAAACCGTCATAAACAGTCATAACCGTAAGGGGGGTCAAAAAGTATGTCGCACGAAATTATTTCGATTTTTCTCGCAGGAGTAGAAGAATTGTTGGCGGGAGAATTCTGTCCGGTGCCGCCAGTCTGGTGGCGCTTCGATCACAGACCGGTGCCTGGACAGACGCCCGGCTGGCCGAGCCTACTCCGCCGAAGCAGCCGCGTCGGCTGCGAAGGCCGGGCCCGGCCATCCCCCGCCGGGCTGCGCCGACTGGGTCATAACCGTAAGGGGGGTCAAAAAATATGTCGCACGAAATTATTTCTGATTTACGCGCCGGAGGGGAAGTTTTGTTCGCGGGAGCTCAGTCCGATGGTGCTTCGATCACAGATAGGTGCCAAGACGGACGCCGGTCTGGCCAACCATGCCATCCCCAGACCGGCTGGGCACGTTTTTATTTCCCGAACAAATTATCCAGCGGCAGGGAATAATACAGGGTGATCGTTTCGGTGCCGGGGTTGGCGTCGGCGAGGCTGGCGTTGGAGTAATGGGATATGGCCAGGCCGAGGCGGGAGCGGTTGTCGAAGCGGTAGGCAACTTCGAGCTGGGAGCGGAACTCGACCACGTGGCCCAAATCCAGATCATCGTTGCCGCCCCAATACAAATGCGGCGCGAAGCTGGGGGTCAGCACGACGCGGCGGCCGAGAAATATGTCGATCAGCACGCCGGCGCCGACGAAGCCGTGGCCCGGGCTGGTATAGGCCGCCGCCGCGAAGGGCTTGAACACCCACAGCTTTTTCGACGAACGGTATTCCAGGCGAAACTCGGCGCCCTTGTCCTTTTGCCGGTTGAAATCGAAATAGCCGGCGCCGACGGACAGGAAATCGGGATCATCGGCAAGCGCCGGCGCGCTGCTCAAACCCGCCAGCATCGCGACACCGGCAATAGTGGTCAGGACGGCCAAGCCAGACGATACGACTTTGGATAGGAATTTGAAAAATGTCTTCACCGGTGGGCTCCCTGCCCTTTGATTTCTCGGGCCATATTAGGGGCTCGCCGATTTGATGCAAGCTGAAACCGAATGCAAATATCTCGCTTAAATGTGCTTGAAACGCTCGGTCGCCGCCACCAGGGCCGAGCGGATCGACGGCTCCATGGCCGAATGGCCGGCGTCGGGAACGATCACATAATCGGCCCCCTCCCAGGCGGCGGCCAGCTCGTCGGCGGTGCGCACCGGGCACACCATATCGTAGCGGCCCTGCACCAGGCTCGCCGGAAGATGGGAAATGCGATCCACATTGGCCATGAAATGATCGTCGGCCAGGAACAGATCGTTGACGAAATAATGGGCTTCAATGCGCGCCAAAGCCAAGGCTTCGCGCCCGGATTCCAAATGGGAGACGCTGCGCGGGCTCGGCATCAGGGTCGAGCAGGCGCCCTCGAAGCGGGCCCAGACCCTGGCCGCCGGGCCATGCACGGCGGGATCGGGATCCATCAGCAGGCGATGGTAGGCGGCGAGCGGATCCTGGTGGTCGGGCGCATCCAGATGCGCCAGAAAGGCGCGCCAGTTTTCCGGGAACACGGCGGCGATACCGCCCAGGAACCAGTCCAGCTCCAACTGGCGGCAAAGGAAGATGCCGCGCAGCACGAAGCCCGATACCCGTTCTGGATGCTCGATGCCGTAGGCCAGCGCCAAAGCCGAGCCCCAGGAGCCGCCGAACACCAGCCATTTATCGATTTCCAGATGACGGCGCAAGGTCTCCATATCGCCGATCAGATGCTGGGTGGTGTTGTGCGCAATCTCGGCAAACGGCTTCGAGCGGCCCGAGCCGCGCTGATCGAAAACCACGATGCGATAATAGTCGGGATCAAAAAACCGCCGGTGCGAAGGCGAGGCGCCGGCCCCCGGCCCGCCGTGCAAAAACACCGCCGGCACGCCATCGGGGTTGCCCGACACCTCCCAATACATTTTGTGATGTCCGTCGAGATCAAGCATACCCTTTGCATGGGGCTGAATCTCGGGATAAAGCTGATACTGGGATTGCGATACATCCATGACGTAAAGGTCTATTGCTTCGCCCATGATGAGTCAAAACCAAATCTTTTGGAATATTGCGGGCCGACTTGCCGGCGCCGTTCTGGCGGTTGCGCTCTGGTTATCGGCCGGCCATGGGGTTGCCCAAGAGCCGGGCGAGCCGTTGCAGCCGGGCGGCGTGGCCATTGTCCGCGGCATCGTCGATGGCGACACGGTGACCATGCAAGAAGCCATTTCGGGGGCCATCGAGATCAGGCTGGTGGGCATCCAGGCGCCGAAGCTGCCCCTCGGCCGGCGCGGCTTTCAGAAATGGCCGCTGGCCGACGCCGCCAAGGCATTTCTGGCGAAACTCACCGGCGACAAGCAGGTGCGGCTGTCCCATGGCGGGCGGCGCATGGACCGGCACGGGCGCTTGTTGGCGCATCTCCATCTGGAGGACGGCGCCTGGGTGCAGGGCAAGTTGCTGAGCGCCGGCCTGGCGCGGGTTTATTCGTTCGCCGACAACCGGGCGCGGGTGGGCGAAATGCTAAAACTTGAGCGCCAAGCCCGGGCGGCCCGGCGCGGCATCTGGGCGCTGCAATATTATCGCATCCTGACGCCGGAAAGCAGCCGCCGCCATATCAACACGTTCCAAGTCGTCGAAGGCAAGGTGATGGACGCCGCCGATGTCCGCGGCCGGGTCTATTTGAATTTCGGGGCCAATTGGCGCACCGACTTCACCCTGTCGCTGGCGCCCAAAGTGGCGCGGTTGTTTCGCCGCGAAGGCATTGATCCGGGCGCCATGCAAGGCAAGCGCATCCGGGTGCGCGGCTGGCTGAAATCCTACAACGGCCCTATGATCACGGTTACCCATCCGGAACAGATCGAGGTGCTTGAATGATGGCCGCAGCTTTGCGCAATCGGTTATCGGGGCTTTTATTTTTGGCCCTGGCGGCGTTCGGGCTGGGCGCATGCGCAGTCAATCCGGCCACCGGCGATCGCATGATCACGTTCGGCACCACCCTCGAAGACGAGCGCCGCACCGGCGCCGAGCAGCACCCGATCATCGTCAAACAATTCGGCGGCGTCTATGGCGATCAACGCCTGTCCCAATATGTGCAGGCCATCGGGACCAACTTGGCGCGGGCCTCGGAGCTGCCCAATATCGGCTGGCGGTTCACGATCTTGAACTCAGGTAAGATCAACGCCTTCGCCCTGCCCGGCGGCTTTGTCTACGTAACACGCGGGCTGATCGCGCTGGCCGGCAACGAGGCGGAACTGGCCGGCGTCATCGCCCACGAGATCGGCCATGTGACGGCGCGCCATTCGACCCAGCGGCAATCGAGCGGCACCCTCACCGAGATCGGCGCTACCGCCGCCGGCATCATTCTTGGCGGTGCCGCCGGGCAATTGGCCAATGTGGTCGGGCACGGCATCATCCAGCAATATTCCCAGGGCCAGGAATTCGAGGCCGATGAGCTGGGCGTCCGCTATATCGGCCGCCTCGGCTACGATGCCAAAATGATGGCCAGCTTCTTGGCGAAAATGCGCGCCCACTCAGCCTTGCAGAACCGCATCAAGGGCCGGCCCGAGAACGCGATCGACCAGGGCAACTTTTTCGCCTCGCACCCACGCACCCTGAACCGGGTTGCCAGGGCCATCAACAACGCCAAGGGCGCCAAGGCCGGAACTTTGACCAACCTGGAAGCGTTTATGAAGAATATCAACGGCCTTTTGTTCGGCGCCGATCCCAAGGAAGGCATTCTGACGGGCCGGGTTTATGCCCACCCGATCATGGGATTTTCCTTTACCATCCCGGCCGGCTTCACCGTCAATAACCGCCCCGACGCATTGCTCGCCCTCGGCCCCGGCGGCGCCGGCGTGAAGTTCGACATCGCCGGCAAACACGCCAATCCGGGCATGGAGGGTTATATCAAGAACGAGTGGGCGCGCGGCCGGCAACTGGCTGAAATGGAAAGCATGACCGTGAACGGCATGCAGGCGGCAACCGCGCGCACGCAGATCAAGGACCGGCGCGGCGTCAGCTACGATATCCGCTTTGTCGCCATCCGCCGGGACGCGGGGCGCATCTACCGGCTGATATTCCAAACGCCGCCGAACCTGACGCAGAAATTCAGCCTGGCGTTCCGGCGCACCACATTTTCGATGCGCAATCTGGCGCCGGCGGAAGCGTCGGCTATCAAACCCTTGCGGGTCCGCATCCGCACCGCCCGCCCCGGCGACACGGCGGCGGCTCTGGCAGCCCGCATGGCCATGGACCGGTTCGGGCCGGACTGGTTTCAAGTGTTGAACGGGCTCGGGCCCGGCGCACAAATACCGCCGGGGACGCCGGTCAAGCTGGTGGCTCGTTAAGCCGGGCCGCTTAAAAGATCAGCAGATCAGGCGGCCTGCAGCACGCTTTCGATTTTTTCGGTGGCCTTTTCCCTATCGACGCCATCGACGGCGGCAAATTCACCGGCCAGTCTTTCCAGCGCGACCTCATAGATTTGCCGCTCGGAGAAGGATTGATCCGGCTGGCCCACGTTGCGGAACAGATCGCGCACCACTTCGGCGATGGATATGGGATCGCCGGAATTGATCTTGGCTTCATATTCCTGGGCGCGGCGGCTCCACATGGTACGCTTGACCTTGGCTTTGCCTTTTAAGGTGGTGACCGCATCGTCCATGATTTTCTTGGAGGAAACCTTGCGCAGACCGGATGAGTCCATCTTGTCGGTGGGCACGCGCAATGTCATGCGGTCGCCTTCGAAGGTCACCACCACCAGGCGCAAATTCTGGCCGGCGATGGTTTCTTTTTCTATGCCGGTCACCAGACCGACGCCGTGGGTTGGATAGACCACATATTCGCCGGCCTTGAAGGCCAGCTTGGCATCTCTTTTTTTAGCGGAACTCGCCATTTTCTCTCAATATCTCCGGTTGCGGGCACTCGGGCGATACGCATCACCATGTGCCGAGCGCTCAATTGGGGCGCCAATGCGTAAAAAGGCCCGGGAACGCGAACGTCCATGAGGCCTTGTACGAAGTATAACACAAAATCCGGTGAAATAACAGCACCATGGCGCCGCGCTTCACCTTGGCCGCCAAGCCCAAAAATTGGGGCCTGGAGCAAAAAATCTGCTGGCTTAAGAGCCGGCGCCTGGATTGGTACTCATCAATTCCTTTTTGCCTGGCTTGTCTCTCCAGTCATCGGCATCGGCGGGTGATTCGCCCTTGACCGTGATATTGGGCCATTCGGCGGCGTATTTGGTATTGATTTCCAGCCAATCGCCAAGGCCGTCTTCGGTATCGGGCAGGATCGCCTCGACCGGGCATTCGGGCTCGCACACGCCGCAGTCGATGCATTCATCGGGGTGAATAACGAGCATGTTTTCGCCCTCATAGAAACAATCGACGGGGCACACTTCGACGCAATCCATTAGTTTGCACTTGATACAACTTTCGACGACTATGTAAGTCATTTCACTCTCCGTATATTCCCAGTAACGATACCACCCTCGGCAATTCGCCCATCTTACTTACACCGGGCTTTCGTTGATGCCAAGCCTCGCTTGGACACGTTTTTTCGCACGCCCGCGATCCACGTCGGAAACATAGATCAAACCGGCGACGCGCCGGATCAGGTTGGATTCGTACATGTCCACATTTCCGTCGGCGAAGGCCACCTGCCAAAGCAATTCGATCATGCGGGTGCGTTCTTCCGGCGTGTAGCGATCCTTGATCACCTTGGTGAAGCCGTAAAGCTGGCCAGTCTCCTGGACCGCTTGTTCGGCTTCTTCGATCATGGTGCGGGTTTCGTCTTCGTTCAGATCGAACTCGGACTGCAAAATCGCGGTGATGCTGGCGCGCTCATCGTCGTCGAAATCACCATCGCTACAGGCACTTTCGACCAGCAGCGCCGAGGCCGCCAATTGGATTTCCTGGTCCCGGTCTTCGAGCGGCTGCGCAGCCGCGCCAGCGGCGAACAATTGCTTAAATCGATCTATCATGGGCGTGACCTAGCATGGCGCCCGGCCCGGTTCAAGGGATCATGAGGCGCCCCGGTCCGCGCTAATCGGGTTCTGATTTCCGCCCCAGGATTGCGTCGACCATGCGCCCCACCATTCCCCGCTTGCCTTCTTCGCGGCCCATCAGCCGGTCGATGGCGCGGCGGTCGGATTTGGTCGGCCGGCCGCTGCCGGGATCGCGTTTCGGCGGTGGCCCCGATGGTGGAAGCGGTGCGGCGGCCTTTTCGTGGCGGATCTCTTCGGTGGGCGCGGCCAGCTGTAAATCCTCGTACAGCCCTTGCGCTTCCGGCGCCGGGCCGCGCCTTGAGCCCAGCGCGACAATCTGGACCACCCGCACCTGCTCGCCGATGGCAAAAGTCAGCGTGTCGCTGCAGCGCACCATATAATGCGCCTTGCGGATGGTATCGCCGTTGACCCGGACCTTGCCCGATTGGCAGAACTTGGAGGCCAGCGAGCGGCTTTTGAAAAAGCGCGCATGCCAAAACCACTTGTCGAGCCTGAGCGCATCGGCAGAGGCGGCGGGGCGTCCGTTCTTGCCCATCAGTTCAGCGCCAAATCCTGTAGTTTGGCGAAGGGCGAATTGGGATCAACTTGGGCCGGGCGCTTGGCCTTGGCGGCTTTGCGTTTGGCCTTCGGGGATGCATTGGATTTGAGGCGGCGGATGCGCAGCCCATCGCCATCCTTGGCCAGCTTGTAGCCGATGGCATCCAGGACGCCGGCAATCTGGTCTTCGCCGCAGCCCGCGAGATTGAGAATCTCCGGCGACAGGGGCGCTCCCGCCCGGCTCATCTTGGCATCGATGGCGACGATCAGCCGCTCGGCAATATCGATGCGCAGCACCAACTTTCCCGCCGGCCGATAGCCCGCCGCATACAGAAACCCGGACGGCCATTGGTCAACGGCGGCAAGGGAAACCCGGCCCGCCGGCAGCGGGTTCGGGATCGGCGCATGGCCATTGTGGATCGCCCACAGAAGCGAGCACAGCTGCGCCGCCTTGGGCCGGATCATGGCCTCCATATAGACATCGCGGGCGCCAACCCAGATACCGAGACCGCGCAGGCGCGAATAATCTTCCTTGCGAAGCGCCCCGATCAGCGTGTCTGCGGCGCTTCGTGGGAAGGCGCCCAGCCCTTCGGTCAATTGAAAGAGAATGCCGCGCACATTGCCGTTCAATTCTGCGTCATCTTGGGCTTTAAGAAGGCGCAACAGCGGCCCCAGGCGGGCCTCGATGACGCCAGCCAGCCATCGGTTCAGCTGCGCCTCGGCGTGCGCCCTCGGCTGCGGCTGCAACAATTCGCTGGCGCTGAGGACGGCGCGCGGGCGCAAGATACGGTCGCCCGGCACGACGCGCCCCACCTGGGCGCCCCGCCACAGGATGCGGCCATCGGGCTCCAACGTGACATCGCCATCGGCGGCTTTTGCAAAGGCCTCGACCCGGCGTTCAAATTCGGCCGCCAAGGCCCGGCTGGCGGCGGCCGATACCGCCCGTTCGGCGGCGGCGCCATCGGCAATGTCGGCGAAAAACTTAAAGCCTTCGATATTGCCGACGAAATGGTTTTCGACCATCACATCGCCTTCCCCGGTGATGTGGGCGTGCAACGGATCACCGGCGGCCAGACGGCGCACCAGGGTAGTTGTCCTTGCATCGACAAACCGCTGGGTCAGCGCATTGTGCAAGGCATCGGACAAGCGTTCTTCGATATGGCGGGTGCGTTCCTGCCAATGGGCGCGGTCGTCGAGCCAATCGTCCCGGTGCGACACATAGGTCCAGGTGCGCACATCGGCGATGCGCTGCATCAAGCTGTCGATGCCGCCGTCCACATGATCGATGCGGTCGACCTGATGAGCCAGCCAATCGGCGGGCAGCCGGTCTTTGTCCCGCAGCAACTGGAATATGCGGCCAAGCAAGGATGCGTGCTGGCCGCCGCCGGTGCGTTTGTAATCGGGAATCTGGCAGACCTGCCACAGCAGCCGAATGGCGTCTGGCGTGGCGGCGCGCTTCTTAACGTCGTCGCCCCGCAAAACATCGGCCAGCGCTTCCTCGTCGCGCGCCTTGATGACGCGGGTCAGCCCGGCTTGCGCCGGCGCTTCGGCCAGGCTGGCGGCCAATTTATCCAGGCTGGAGAAATCCAGATGCGGATTGCGCCAATATATCTGGCGCAATTTGCCGAAATTATGGGTCTCAATACTCGCAACGATTTCCGGCGCCAGTTCGGTCGCCTCGGCGGTCAATCCAAAGGTTCCATCGCTCATATGACGCCCGGCGCGCCCGGCGATCTGGGCCAGCTCATCGGCTCTGAGGTCCCGGTGGAAATTGCCATCGAACTTGGCCAGCCGCGCAAAGGCGACATGATCCACATCCATGTTGAGGCCCATGCCGATGGCGTCGGTGGCCACCAGGTAATCCACATCGCCTTCCTGGAACATGGCGACCTGGGCGTTGCGGGTACGCGGGCTTAGCGCGCCGAGCACCACGGCGGCGCCGCCGCGCTCGCGCCGGATAAGCTCGGCGATGGTATAGACGTCCTGGGCAGAGAAGCCGACCACGGCGCAGCGCGGCGGCAAGCGCAGAATTTTCTTGGGCCCGGTGAATGTCAGCACCGAAAACCGGGGCCGCGAAATAAAGCTGGCTTCCGGCACCAGGCGGCTGATCAATGGCCGGATGGCGTCCGATCCCATGAACATGGTTTCTTCTTCGCCGCGGGCGCGCAACAGCCGCTCGGTGAACACATGGCCGCGGTCCGGATCGGCGGCGAGCTGGATCTCGTCGACGGCGACAAAGGCCAGACGCATGTCGAGCGGCATGGATTCCACGGTGCAAAAGAAATATTTGGCGTAAGGCGGGACGATTTTTTCCTCGCCGGTGATCAGCGCCACCTGGCGCGGTCCCTTGATGGCGACGGCGCGGTCATAATTTTCCCGCGCCAGCAGACGCAATGGAAATCCCATCATGCCGCTGCCATGGCCGAGCATGCGTTCCAACGCCAGGTACGTTTTGCCCGTATTGGTCGGGCCCAAGACGGCGACGACGCGCGCCGATGACGGCTGGCTGGATGAGGAATAGTGCCGCTGCATGGCCAAAGAATTAGGCGTTTGGCGTTCCGGCGCAAGCGAAAATGGAGATCAATCTTGCACCAGCGGCACAAAAGCGACCGATAGAATGCGCTCTTCTTCAAATCCGCCATCTTCGGTTTTGACAATGCGCATCAGCATCTGATGGCCGCCCGGCTCGCCGATGGGCACAATCAGGCGCCCGCCGGGCTTTAACTGGTGAATAAGCGCCGGCGGCGTTCGCACCGCCGCCGCCGTCACCAAGATGGCGTCGAACGGCGCTTCCGACGGCCAGCCATCCCAGCCCTGGGCGGTTTGCAAATGGACATTTTTATGCCCTAGCCGGGCCAGTCGCTTGGCCGCCGCATCGGCCAATTGGGGGATAATTTCGAGGGAATAAACCGATGCGCCGAGGTGGGCGAGCACCGCCGTCTGATAGCCCGATCCGGTGCCCAGCTCCAACACCTTGTCGCCGGGTCCGATATCCAAAAGCTCGGTCATCAGCGCGGCGACAAAGGGCTGCGAGATGGTCTGGCCGTGGCCGATGGGCAAGGGCCGGTTGTCAAAGGCCGAGGCCGCCTCGCCGGCCGGCACGAATTGCTGGCGCGGCACGTCCATCATGGCGCCCAGTACCGATGGCGATAATTCACTGCGCCCGGTTTCGCCGGCGGTGCGGCTTGTGTCTTCGGCGATCTCCGCCATCAGCCGCTTAAGCGCGCCTGGATCCGCACCGCTCATACCGCACCGGCCAGCCAAATTATCAAACTTCGGGCACCGGCTCCCGGACCGGTCTTTGCCGGATCATGCGCACATGTTTTTTCAATTGGCGGCGCACCGCTTCGAAGGCATCGCGGATGGCGACATAGATATCTTCGTGGGCGTGGGCGTCCTTGGGATCGCGGCTCACCACCACGTCTTCGCCGGGCACCGACAGCACCACCTTGATATGATACAGCTTGCCTTTGTTATGGCTCCGGTGGCGCGCCTCTACCACCACCTGACAGTTGGTTATGCGGTCAAAATATTGATCAAGTTTGTCGACTTTTTCTTGAATTCGCTCTTCGACAGCGTCGGTACGATCGAAATTTCGGAATGAGATTTGTGCCGGTATGGACATATTTCACCCTTCATTCAGCCAAGGTGCGATGATACATGAAACGACTTCGATGGTGGAAGAGAATTTGAATTTGCGCCGACGGCAGCGCGCTCCCAATATTCCGTAATCTGTTTGTATTCATGGTTAGCCATTTTGGTCTTATATGGAGCGCCAATCCTTGATTTCGGTCATTTGCGGCAAATTTTAACAGCATCGACGATAGACCTTGCACAAGCGCCCCTATCAATACATATGAGGTCGGAAACCCTCCGCTGCAAGCTGGCGGCGGTAATTTTATGAACAATTTCAATGCGCGAGGAAATTATGGCCCAGGACGAGTTCAAATTCGAGGCGGAAGTCGGCAAGGTACTCGATATCGTCATCCATTCGCTGTACAGCAACAAAGAGATATTTTTGCGAGAATTGGTCTCCAACGCCGCCGATGCCTGCGACAAGCTGCGCTATCTGGCGCAGACCGAACCCGGCCTGATGGAGGCCGGCTCCGATTTCAAGATCGGGCTTTCCACCACCAAGCGCGAGCGCAGCATCACGGTTGCCGATAACGGCATCGGTATGAACCGGGACGAGCTGATCGAGAATTTGGGCACCATTGCCCGCTCGGGCACGACCGCGTTCTTGGAAAGCCTGTCCGGCGACGAAAAAAAAGACCAGGCCTTGATCGGCCAATTCGGCGTCGGCTTTTATGCCTCGTTCTCGGTTGCCAAAAAGGTCGAGGTGTTGAGCCGCAAGGCCGGCGAAGACAAAGCCTGGCTGTGGACATCCGAGGGCGCCGGCTCGTTCACCCTGGCCGAAGCGGAGCGCGATTTCCAAGGCACCTCGGTCACCGTGCATCTGGCCAAGGGCGAAAGCGAATTTTTAGAAGAGGCGCGCATCCGCAATATCATCACCACCTATTCCGATCATGTCGCGATCCCGATCATGATCGCCACCAAGGAGGGCGAGAACCAGCTCAATACCGGCTCGGCCATCTGGACCCGGGCGCGCGGCGATATCACCGAAGAGCAGTACAAGGAATTTTATCACCATGTGGGCCATGCCTTCGATGATCCGTGGCTGACCCTGCATAACCGGGCGGAAGGCAAGATCGAATACACCAACTTGCTGTATATTCCGTCATCGAAGCCCTTCGATCTGATGAGCCCGGACCGCAAGCATCGGGTCAAACTTTATGTGAAGCGGGTTTTCATCACCGATGATTGCGAAGAGCTGATGCCCGCCTATTTGCGCTTTGTGCGCGGCATCGTCGATTCCGAAGACTTGCCGCTCAATGTCAGCCGCGAAATGTTGCAGCACAACGCGGTGGTGCAGCGCATCAGCACCGCCCTGGTGCGCCGGATATTCTCTGAATTGAAGAAAAAGGCGGAAAAAGCGCCGCAAGAATACGCCGTCTTTTGGGCCGATTTCGGCGCCGTCGTCAAAGAAGGCCTCTATGAAGATGCCGGCAACCGCGAGCGGCTTTTGGAAATTTCCCGTTTCCGCTCCACCAACGGCGAAGATTTTATCAGCCTCGCCGACTATGCGGCGCGCATGAAAGAAGGCCAGGAAGAGATCTATTTCATCACCGGCGAAGACATCGATCAGATGCGCGTCTCGCCGCAACTGGAAGGCTTTGCGTCGCGCGGCCTCGAAGTGTTGCTGCTGGACGATCCGGTCGATGAGTTCTGGCTGCCGACGGTCGGCCTGTTTGAGGAAAAGCCATTCCGTTCGGTCACCGCCGGCGGCATAGATTTCTCCAAGATCGAGGCAACCGGCGAGGCCGGCGATGAAGAGAAGAAGGACAAGCCGGAAAAAGCCGATGCCGCCGATGTGGCCAAGTTAATTTTGGCGTTCAAGGAAGCGCTCGGCGATGCGGTCCGCGACGTGCAGGCATCGGACCGCCTGACCGACAGCGCCGTCTGTCTGATTTCCGGCGACGGCGACATGGACTTCCATCTGGAACGCATGCTCAAGCGCCACGGCCAGATCACCGCGCCGGCCTCCGCCCGCGTGCTGGAGATCAACCCGGCGCACGCGTTAATCAAAAAGCTGACTTCCATGAGCGATGATCTGACCAAGAAGGATCAGATTTCCGAGACCGCGCATCTGTTGCTGGATCAGGCCTATATTGCCGAGGGCGAGCCCCTCGGCGACGCCGCCGGTTTCGCCCAACGCCTAAGCGCCGCGCTGGAGCGGGGGCTTTAGTTTAAAGGACCTTTGTCGAAGATCGCTTTCACGTCTTCGGGTATCTCGCCGGCGCGGGCGCCCTTGGGCGCGTCCGCATCAAGCAGAGCCCAGACCCGGACTTCCTGACCCTCCACAAGGGTTTCGCCGCCCCGGCGGACAACATGCTTCACAACGAAGGTGCGCCCGCGCCATTCGTCGATCCAGGTTTCCAGCTCAACCGTCTCGTCCATGCGCGCGGGGCCAAGAAATTTGGCCGACGCATCGACCACCGGAAAGCCGGCCATACCGTGCTTTGCCCAAATCGACGTCCAGTCGAGCCCGGCGGCGTTGAACAGGTCCTGGCAAGCCCGATCGAACCATTCGAAATAGCGCGGATAAAACACAATCCGCGCCGGATCGCAGTCGGCGAACATGATGCGGATTTGCTGTTTGTGGCGTAACATTCAGGTTTTCATCCTTGGCAATTGCGCATGGGGTTATAGGCGATTGGGCCCAGCCTGCCAATTCCCAGCGAAATCAGGGTCATATCAAGGCATAGTGATCCTTGGAATTATTCCGGTGCGCTTCGGATTGACCAAGGCCCGAAGTGGTTTAAAACTAGGGCCAACCGAGCCCTGCCCATATGAGCTAAGGAAGGACCGATTTCATGAAAGCATCCGACATCAAGCCCCAACATTTCGGCTGGAGCGTCGAAGACCGTGTCGCCACCATCACCCTCAACCGGCCGGAACGGAAAAACCCCTTAACCCTCGGTAGTTACGCCGAATTGCGCGATACCTTCCGCCAGTTGGTTTATGTGGATGACATCAAGGCGGTGGTGTTCACCGGCGCCGGCGAGAATTTCTGCTCGGGCGGCGATGTGCACGAAATTATCGGCCCCCTGGTGGCCATGGATATGGACGGATTGCTGGAATTCACACGCATGACCGGCGACTTCATCAAGGCCATGCGCGATGCGCCGCAGCCGATCATTTCCGCCATCGACGGCATTTGCGCCGGCGCCGGCGCCTGTATCGCCATGGCGTCGGACCTGCGCTATGGGACCGAGCGTTCCAAGGTTGCGTTTTTGTTTGTGCGCGTCGGTCTTGCCGGGTGCGATATGGGCGCCTGCGCCATGCTGCCGCGCATCATCGGCCAGGGCCGGGCCGCCGAGCTGTTATATACAGGCCGCTCCTTGGGCGGTGAAGAGGCCGAGCGTTGGGGCTTTTACAACCGCCTGATCGCGCCCGCCGATTTGGTGGCCGAGGCTAAGACCCAGGCCGCAAGGCTGGCCAGCGGCCCCACCTTCGCCCACGGCATGACCAAGATGATGATGAACAAGGAATGGGACATGGGCGTGCCGGAGTTTTTGGAAGCCGAAGCCCAGGCCCAGGCCATCTGCATGCAGACCAAGGATTTCGAGCGCGCCTACAATGCCTTCGTGGCCAAGGAAAAGCCGGCCTTCGAAGGCAATTGACAGGACGCCTTGGGCTCGGCGTAATAGAGGCAATATCAGCAATATTAATCGATAGGGAGACCTGTCATGACGGCAACAGACGGCCTTGAGAATAAACGCAAGCATCCGCGCCACACGGTAAACAAAAAGATCACGGCCCGCGTTTTGGGCGCCTCGGACGATGAAATCGACGCCCTATTGCGTGACGTTTCAGCCGGCGGCGCATCGGTCGCCGGGGCTTTCGAGCTGGAGAATGACGATTCGATCGAGCTGAATATCGAGGATGTTGGCGTCTTTGGCGCCGAGGTGACGCGCTCGTTCGATGAGGGTATCGGCGTCCGTTTCGTGGATATTGACGAGGTCGACGAAGAACAGCTTCTGTCCGACCTGGCCGATCTGGACGCCCAAATCCGCACCGATGATCTGTAATATTTCCGGCCAGGCGCCGGGGTAATCCCGTGGCACCCGTCTCGGGCAACAAAAGGTATGGGGTATGCGCTTTGCCTGCGACACCGGGGGCACATTTACCGATCTGATTGTCGAGGCCGATGACGGCGCGCTGGCGCTTTATAAGGCGCCGACGACGCCGGGCGATCCGGTGCTGGGTGTGCTCGATGCCCTCGCCCTCGCCGCCCGGGACCGGGACATGGAACTAGCGGGTTTCTTAAGCCGGGCTGAGATGCTGATCCACGGCACCACCCATGCCATCAACGCCATCATCACCGGCAACACCGCCAAAACAGCCTTCCTGACCACCCAAGGCCATCCCGATATTTTGGTGCTGCGCGAGGGCGGGCGCATCGAGCCGTTTAATTTCCGCGTTCCCTACCCCGAGCCCTATATCCCGCGCGCGCTTACCTTTGAGGTGCCGGAACGCATGGACGGCGAAGGCAATGTCGTTTTGGCCCTGGATGAGGCGGCGGTGATCGACATCATCGGCGCCCTCAAGGCGCAAAATATCGAGGCGGTGGCGGTATGTTTTCTCTGGTCGATCGCCAATCCGGCCCACGAAACCTGCGTCGGTGAATTGCTGGCCGAACATTTGCCGGGGGTTCCGGTTTCCCTGTCGCATATTCTGAACCCGGCATTGCGGGAATATCGGCGCGCTTCGGCGGTGGCCATCGATGCCTCCTTGAAGCCGCTGATGGAGCGTTATCTCGGTAGCCTGACCGAACGGCTGACGGCGGCCGGGTTCCAAGGCCGCACCCTGGTGCTCACCTCCCAAGGCGGCATGATCGACGCCATGGAGCTTGCCGGCGCGCCGATCCACGCCATCAATTCGGGGCCCTCCATGGCGCCCATCGCCGGTCGCTATTACGCCAGCTCCGAATGCACCGAGCCCAACGCCATCGTCGCCGATACCGGCGGCACCACCTACGATGTGTCGCTGGTGCGGCGCGGGCGCATTCCCAAAACCCGGGAGACCTGGATCGGCCAGCCGTTTCGCGGCCACATGACCGGCTTTCCGTCCATCGATATCAAATCGGTGGGCGCCGGCGGCGGCTCCATCGCCCGGGTCGATGACGGCGGCATTCTGTTCGTCGGACCGGAAAGCGCCGGCGCGGTTCCGGGCCCGGTCTGCTATGCCGCCGGCGGCACCCAGCCAACCCTCACCGATGCCTGTCTGGTGCTCGGCTATCTGGATCCTGATTATTTTCTGGGCGGCACCCTGGCCCTCGATACCGGCGCCGCCGAAGCGGTGATCCAGGAGACGATCGCAAGCCCCCTCGGGCTCGAGCTGGCGGCGGCGGCGGCGGCCATTGTCGAGGTGGCGACCGAAAATATGGTCCAGGCGATCACCGAGATCACCGTCAATCAGGGTATCGATCCCGCCGATGCGGTGCTCATCGGCGGCGGCGGCGCGGCCGGGCTGAACTCGGTGCTTATCGCCCGCCGGCTCGGCTGCCCGAGGGTTCTGATCCCGGAAACCGGCGCCGGTTTGAGCGCCTATGGCGCCACCATATCGGACCTCACCACCGAGTTCCGCTCGATCTATTTCACCACCTCCGAGGATTGGAACGAGGCGGCGGCCAACGCGGTGTTGGCGGCCTTGGAGGCCAAATGCCAGGCCTTTATCGACGGCCCCGGCGCCGGCGCGGCCGAACACCGGATCGAGTTTGGCGTCGAGGCCCGTTACGCCAGCCAAGTCTGGGAAATCGAAGTGCCGCTGGCCGCAAGCCGCTTCGCCGGCGGCGATGATCTGCAAGATTTGATCGCCGATTTCCACGCCGCCCACGAAGAGATTTTCGCCATCAACGATCCCAGCTCCATCGTCGAGTTTGTCGGCTGGACCGCATCGGTGGCCTGCAAGCTGGCCGGCACGGCGCAAGGCAGATTGGCGGCGGCGGGCGGCGGCGGCGAGAAGACCGGCAGCCGCCAGATATATTTCGAAGGCGCCGGCATCGTCGATACGCCGATCCATTCCCCGGCGCAGCTAACCCCGGGCGAGGAGATATCGGGCCCGGCGATCATCGAAACCCCGTTCACCACCATTGTCATTGACCCCGGCGCCCGCTTTCATCTGACCGACGCCGGCAGTATCAATATTTCGCCCTAGGACATTGCTCATGGACAGCGACCATAAATCCAAACTGGACGGCGCCAAACTGGCGATCCTTTCCAACCGCCTCGGCGGCATTTGCCGCAAGATGGGCAACACCTTGTTGCGCACCGGGCGCTCGGGCGTGCTCAACCGGGCCAAGGATTTCTCCTGCTGCATTGTCACAAAAGACTGCGAATTGCTGACCGCCGAGGAAAGCCTGCCGATCCACGTCTTGTCGGGGCCCGATCTGATGGCCCGCTCCATGCACGAATTCCATCCAAACTTAAAAAGAGGCGACGTGTTCCTGCACAATTCGCCCTACCACGGCGATTCCCACCCCGCCGATCATACCCTCCTGATGCCGGTGATCGACGATGACGGCGTCCATCATTTCACGCTTCTGGCCAAGGCGCACCAGGCCGATATCGGCAATTCGATCCCGACCACCTATCACGGCACGGCGCGCGATGTGTACGAGGAAGGCGCGTTGATCTTTCCCGCCGTCAAGGTGGCCGACGATTACCAGGTGATCGACGATATCATCCGCATGTGCCGCATGCGCATCCGCGTCCCGGACCAATGGTACGGCGATTTTTTGGCCATGCTGGGCGCCGCCTATATCGGCGAGCGCGAATTGCTGGCCCTCGGCGCCGATGTTGGCTGGGACATTTTGCACGGCTTCACCGAGCAATGGTTTGATTATTCCGAAAAGCGCATGATCCAGGCGATCCAATCCATGCCCGCCGGGGCGGCCAGCGCCCAATCCACCCACGACGCCATTCCGGGCACGCCTTCACAAGGCATCACCATCACATCGAAAGTCACCATCAATACCGCCATGGCCATGATCGAAGTGGACCTCACCGATAATCCCGATGCAATGGCCTGCGGGCTCAACGTGTCGGAGGCCTGTACCCGAACATCAGCGATGATCGGCATCTTCAATTCGGTGGATAATTCGGTGCCCAAAAACGCCGGCGCCTTCCGCCGGGTAAAGCTGCACCTGAAAGACAACGGCGTCGTCGGCATTCCGCGCCATCCCATAAGCTGCTCGGCCTCGACCACCAACCTCGCCGACCGGGTGCAAAATTCAACCATGCGCGCCATGGCCGAGATCGGCGACGGGCTCGGTATGGGCGAGATCGGCTGCTTCTGCCCGCCGTCTACGTCGGTGGTCTCCGGCACCGATCCCAGAAACGGAAAACCTTATGTGAATCAATTGTTTCTGGGCCACACGGCCGGCGCCGGGGCGCCCTTTGAGGACGCCTGGATGACCATGCTGCACGCCGGCAATGGCGGCATGTGCTATATCGACTCGGTCGAATTGGATGAAATTTATACGCCGATCCGCGTGACCAAGCGCCGCCTGATCCCCGATTCCGAAGGCGCCGGGCGGTTTCGCGGCGCGCCGGGTATCGAGGTCGAGCTGGGCCCCGTCGATTGCCGCATGGAGGCCGGCTTCGTTGCCGACGGCAATATCCATAATCCCCTTGGCGCGCGGGCCGGCGGCGCGGCGGCGCGGTCCGACCAGTTCCGCCGCGCCCCTGACGGCACGCTCGAGCGGCTCGAACAATGCTCGCAAATCTGGATCGAAGACGGCGAAACCCTGGTGTCCATCGCCTGCGGCGGCGGCGGCTACGGCGATCCCAAGACCCGCGATGTGGAGCGTGTGTTGCGCGATGTGGCCGAAGGGCTGGTCAGCCGAAAGCGGGCAGCCGATATTTACCGCGTGATCATTACCGAGGACATGGAGATCGACGGCGCCGCCACTCAGGCCGCGCGCGCCGAATAATTGAATTTGCGAATATATTTGCCTTAGGAGGAATTCCAACATGCGTCTCACCGATAAAATCGCCATCGTTACCGGCTCGTCCCTCGGCATCGGCGCCGCCATCGCCAAGCGCTACGCCGCCGAGGGTGCAACGATCGCCGTCAATTTCCTGAAAAGCCCGGACAAAGCCGCAGAGGTGGTCAAGGAAATCGAGGCTGCCGGCGGCACCGCCAAATCCTATCAGGCGGATGTCTCCAAGGTCGCAGAGATCGAAAGCTTCGCGCAAAATGTGATCGATGATTTCGGCCGGGTCGATATTCTGGTCAACAATGCCGGCGTCTTTCGCACCGTGCCGGTCCTCGAGACCACCGAGGAGATTTGGGACGAGCAGCTCGATCTAAACCTCAAGGGCTATTTCTTTTTCGTCAAAGCCCTGGTGCCCCATTGGGGCGAGATCGGCGGCGGCAAGGTGGTCAACATATCCTCCATCGCCGGCACCGGCGCCTTTCCAAACTGCCCCGGCTATTGCGCATCGAAGGGCGGCGTCGTCAATCTGACCCGCGCCTTGGCGGCGGAGCTGGGCAAAGACAATATCAACGTCAATTCCATCGCGCCCGGCAATGTGGCCACGCCGCTCAACGCCCATGTGCGCGGACCCGGCAACGACGAATATATCGCGTTGATGAAAACCTTCACCCCCACCGGCATCGCCTTCATGGATCCCGAGGACATGACCGGCACCGCCGTGTTCCTGGCCTCCGAGGACGCCAAGATGATCCACGGCGAAACCATCATCGTCGATGCCGGCTGGTCGGTCTGGTAGTGAACGCACAAAGGGTCCTGGTGACCGCCGGCGCTGGCGGTATCGGCCTAGCCGTGGCGGAGCGGTTCGTCGATGCGGGCGCCAAAGTTATGGTGTGCGATATCGATGCGGGCGCCTTGGCCGCGGCACCGCCGGAGCTTGCCGGGGTGCAATGCGATGTCGCCGACGCTACTCAAGTGACCGGATTGTTCGAAAAAGTCATGGACCATATGGGCGGGCTCGACGTTTTGGTCAACAATGCGGGCATCGGCGGCGGCCAGGCGGCCATCGAAGATATCACCGACGCCGACTGGCAGCGCACATTGGACGTGAATTTGAGCGGCATGTTCCATTGTTTACGGGCCGCCGTGCCGGGCATGAAGGCGCAAGGCTCCGGCGCCGTGATCAATATTTCCACCGCCTCGGTGCGCACCGGGCTTCCCGGGCGCCTGCCTTATGTTGCCTCCAAGCACGGCGTCATGGGGCTGACCCTGAACGCGGCGCGCGAGCTTGGGCCGGGCAATATCCGCTGCAACGCCATCCTGCCCGGCCTGATCGACAATGAGCGGGGCCGGGGTTTGGTGGCGGCGCGGGCCGAAGAGCGGGGCATCAGCGCCGAAGATGCCGAACAGGATTATTTGCGTTATATATCCATGCGCTGCTGGATCGATCCCGCCGAGGTGGGCGATCTGGCAGTGTTCTTAAGTTCCGATCAGGCCCGCCATATCAGCGGCCAGTTCATCGCCGTCGATGGCCATATGGAGTGGGAGAGTTAAGCCATGGCAACGGAGCGCATCCAAACCTTTTGCGCCATGTGCACGTCCCGCTGCGGCGTTATCGCCACCGTGGAAGACGGCCGTCTGGCCAAGGTGGAGCGCGACCCCGATCACCCTAATGGCTGTATCTGCATAAAAGGCACGGCAGCGCCGGAGATGGTCTATTCACCGTACCGGATCACCCAGCCGATGATGCGCACCCGGCCCAAGGGCGATGCCGATCCGGGCTGGAAGGCCATCAGCTGGGACGAGGCCATGGCGATGATGGCCAAGCGCTTGAACGAGATCAAGCAAACTCATGGGCCCGAGGCGGTTGTTTTCGGGCGCGCCACGCCGGCCGGCGCCGGCACCGCCGAGTTCGATGGCTGGCTGCAGCGCATGGGCAACGCCTTCGGCACGCCGAACTTGCTGGCAACCACCCATATCTGTAATTGGCACCGGGTGTACGGATCGAAATACACGTTCGGCACGCCAACGCCGCCAGCCGATTACGACAACACCAACTGCATTCTTCTATGGGGCAACAATCCGCAAGCGAGCGCCCCGGACGCGGCCATGCGTATTTCCCGCGCCCGCGCCCGGGGCGCCAAGCTGATCGTCATCGATCCAAGGGAAAACGATCTCGCCAAGAAGGCCGATTGCTGGCTCCGGGTGCGGCCCGGCGCCGACGGCGCCCTGGCGCTGGCCATGATCCATGTGCTTTTGGATGAAAACCTCTTCGATGCGGATTTTGTGCGCGATTGGACCACCGCTGCATTCTTGGTGCGCAGCGATGACCAATCCCTCCTCCAGGCTGATGCGGCGGGAGACTATTTGGTTTGGGACGAAGGCACCGGCGCACCCGCCAACCCTTCGGCTGCGGACGTCAAAGCGGCGCTCAGCGGCAGCTTTTCCTGCCGGCTTGATGACGGAAGCAGTGTGGAATGCCGCCCGGCGCTTGAATTATTGAAAGACATCGCCGCCGAATTCGCGCCGGAGATTTCGGACGATATTACCGGGATCGCACCGGAAGACGTGCGCCGCGCGGCGCGCATGTTTGCTCTCGAAACGCCGTCTTCTTACGCCACCTGGGTCGGCTTGGAGCAGCACGGCGACGCCATGCAGACCAACCGGGCGGTGGGCTGCTTTTACGGCCTGACCGGTCAGTTCGATAGCCAAGGCAGCAACGTGCTGTTCGCATCCACGCCGGCGCGCCCGATGATGGCGCGCAACCTGTTGCGCGAAGAAGCCGCCGCCCGCCGGCTGGGATTGGATCAGTATCCGCTTGGCCCGCCGAGCGATCCGGGCATCGTGACGGCCGGCAAATTTTATAATGCCATCTTGGATGGTGAGCCCTATCCGGTGAAGGCCGCCGTTTGCTTTGGCGGCGATACGCTAATGAATGCCGGCGACGTCACGCGCGGGCGGGACGCGCTCATGGCGCTGGATTTCTACGTCCATATGGACATTTTTGCCAATAACAGCGCCGCCTTTGCCGACTTGCTTTTGCCCGCCTGCACGACCTGGGAGAACGAGGCGGTCAAGGCGTTCTTCCCGAACAGCGCCGCCGGCGGCGCCTGGGCCCAGCTTCGCAAAGCGGTCATTCCGGCGCGGGCCGAGGCGCGCACCGATATGCAGGTTTTGTTCGATCTTGCGGTGCGCCTCGGCCTCGGAGAGCATTTTTTTGGCGGCGACACGGAAGCGGCCTGGAATGCGCATCTGGAGCCTGCGGGAATAACCGTGGCGGCGTTGCGCGCGGCGCCGGGCGGCATCGAAACCGGCGCCAAGACCCGCCACCGGAAGTACGCCCAAATCGATGACCAGACCGGCAAGCCTAAGGGCTTTAATACGCCGTCGGGCAGGTTGGAGATCTATTCCATCGCCTTCGCCGAAGCCGGCTATGCGCCGCTGCCGGACTTCGCCACGCCGCGGCCGGTGCCGGAAGCGTTTCCCCTGGCGCTCACATTTTTTCGCCAAATTCAATTCATCAACCAGCAGAACCGCAATATCCCGCGCCTTCGCCGCCAGGTGCCGGAGACCTTTATCGAAGTACACCCCGATACCGCCGGGCGCTTCGAAATTGCGGAAGGCGATCCGGTGTTGGTGGAAACCGCCCATGGCGGCTTCACCCTCAAGGCCAAATTTAACCCATCGCTGCACCCCCAGGTGGTCGCCACCCCCTATGGCTGGTGGCAGGAATGCAAGGAACTGAATTTGCCGGGCTATGACGCGTTCAGTGCCGCCGGCGCCAACGTCAATCGGGCCATACCAAGCGCGCTCGCCGATGATGAGATATCTTCTTCGGTGCCTTATCGTTCTCAAAACTGCCGCATTCGCAAAGCCGTTTGATCAGGCGACGATGGGCTGGGCGATGATCCAGAGCGATAGCATCGTATAGCCCACCATCAGCGCCAGCATGGGCAGTTGGCTGTCGAGCGCCCGGCGGCGGTCGCCGAACAGGCGCATGGCCTCGGAATGGGACAGATAGACGGCGACGATGTGGCCAATGACGATGGCGGCAACCGAAAAAAACCAAACGAATTTGGCATCGATCAGGGCGATATCCACTTTGTAATCGGCGCTGCCGAACAAATCCCAGCCGAAGCCGAACGGGTCCGACAATCGGTGGATGACCACCTGGCCCTCGATCACCAGCAACGACAGATAGTGGGACAGATGATAAGCGATGGCGATGGGAACGATGGAAAAGACGAAGGTCGGCGCCAGCAGGGCGAACTTCACCGCATGATCGCTGGACCAGCTCACCAGATACATAAAAATCAGATACACCGCGATCAGCAATATGGGAAAGCTGGCGATCCAGATGGTTTCGACGAACAAAACGGCGGAGCCGCCAAACCCTTGAAATGCCTTGAAAAATATCAGTCCAATTTCTTGGAACTGTTCGGTTTCCGTATAGCCGTCGAAGGTGACGGTGGATAGCAAAAGCAGCACGAAAAACATCACCGTGACCGTTGGCGGCTTGCCGACGCGCAAGCCGACGCCGGGCGGACGGAGGTTCCATTCGCGGCGTTCCGGCGCCGCCTTGAAAAAAGCGCCATAGCCGTTCACGAGGCCTGCATCGTCGTTGTTGATATCGTAATAGCGGACGCCCGATGCGGCGCCTGCATCCCGTACCCGCACCTCGGTCACCGCGAAGCGGGCGAACAATCCATAGACCACCGAAAACGCCTCGCCTTGGCTAAGCCAGGTTTCGCGGCCATAAAGGAACATGCCGAGCCAGGTCAGGCCGGAATATATGGTGATCGATATGGCAATATTCTTAGGCACGCCGGAGCCCGGCCAGGTAATTTCCATCCAGGCGAATATGAAAAAGAAAATGAAGGCCGGCCAGGTATCCCAGCCCATTGGCACCGAAAGGTTGCGGCTTAAATCGGCGCCGCCGGTGAGCCTTCGGGTTAGCGCCTCGGCCCATGCAAAGATGGCGTTCCACGGATTGATCAGGGCCCAGAAATTGCCCAGCAGCGAGCAGATGAACGCCAGCCCCACCCAGGCGATCACCCAGACCATGACCACCGAAAGATTCTCGTACGGGCTGGCGACACCGAAAAATCCGGCCGCCACGGTGAGCCCAAACCAGGCGACAAACAACACCCTCACCAGTCCCAATAGAATGGGGTGCGCCAATATGCGGCCAATGGGATTGCCGAGCAGATTAACGGTTGGATAGATGCCCGGTTCCGGCTTGTGGCGGAGGAAGACGGCGATAACGGCAAAGGAAAGAACCACGGCGGCAGCCGCGCCGGCGACAAACATCCAAAGCGGCAGCGGCAGATCGTAGCGCTGGCCGAAGGCGTGGGCCGCGGCCGGAGCCGCAAAAAAGGCGGCGCCAAGACCGGCCAGGACACCGATGGAACGGATAAGATTTCGCATCACGTTATTTGGGAAGGACCTCGATATAGATCAGCGCCGAATGGCCGTGGCCGTCGCCGAAGCCGTGCGAAGTGACCGGAAACCGCCCCGTCGCCTTGGCGGTGAATGTCATGGAAGCCGGTTTGCCGGGGGCGACATCGGTTTCGATATTGTAGCCGTGCAAATGCAGTTCTGCCGCCTCGTCCGTCTTCCAATTCAGCTGCACCTGATCGCCCTGCTTGACCCGGATGGTCCGGGCGCCAACGATTTTGCGCTTTTTAATCTCGACGGATATGGGCGGGGCCGCGCCGACGCCTTGGGCCAAGGCGGGGGCTTCGCCGGGAAACTGGGCGATGATAATCGCTGCAAATATTGCAAGGAATTTGATCACGGGAATGCCTTTGATTGGTAGCCGCGTAAGTTCGCCGGGACTGTATTTGCTAGGCCCGCTTCCGGCAACGCAAAACCGGGCGCGGCAGATCAACTCTTGGGGAAGCGCCGCCTCTAACCCCGCCAGGCGACCGGAAATTGATCGCTGTCGATCACGTCGCCGGCCTTGAACCCAGAGGCACCGGTTTCGGTGGGCGCATAGCCGCGCGGCTGCCAGCGGATGTCGTCGCCGGCAAAGCGTAGCGATATGGCGCGGCGGCGCGCATCGGACGACGCGTTGGGATAAGCGCCGTGCAGCATCTTGCCGTGAAAGGCCAGGCAATCGCCGGGCGCCAAATTCCATGATTGGGTCTGGTATTTTTCCGGCGCGCCGTCCACATCGGGGGCCGGGCCGTCGAACGCTTCGACCGTATCGGGACTGTCGCCGATACCGATGCGCACCGGCTGGAATTCCTTGCCCCATTGATGCGAGCCGGGAACGAAGCGCATGGTGCCGTTGGCCTCGTCGGCAGCGTCGATAGCGATCCAGATCGAGCAAAACTGCTCGCCGGCGAACTGGAAATAGGGCTGATCCTGGTGCCAATAGGTGGGATTGGCGGTGCCCGGCTCCTTGACCAGCAGATGATCGTCGATGAGGTTGACCTTGGCGGCGCCCATCAAGCGGGCCGCGATGGCCGCCGTGGGTCCATCGAAAACAAAGCGGCGGATTGGATCGATGCGCTGGAACATGGCGTGATCGGTGAAGAAGCTGCCCTTGCCGGGATCGGCGTAATCTTTCGACAATTCGCCCGGATTGGCCACCGATTGCTCAAATCCGGTTTCCAGGATTTCCATCCAGTCCGGGGAAAATAACTGGCGCAGGCAGACCACGCCGTCTTCGCGCCAAGCCTTGATGTCCGCATCGCTGACCGTCGTTTCGTTCATGGTAATCCCAGCTGCACCATCCGCATCTAAAAGCGTTGGTATGAGGCAAAATTACAAAGTAATCTTCGCCAACGCCATTGCGCCCTAAAAACTAACACGCCGCCTTCTGGGGAGGAAATCTAAAAATGGAAGAACATGTCGAATTTGAATCCGACGGGCTGACGCTGGACGGCATTCTGCACATCCCGGACGACTACAAGCCCGGCGAAAAGCGCGCCGCGATGCTGGTGCTGCATGGCTTCGGCGGATCGAAAAACGGCGGCGGCGCTAAGATCCAGGCCGAGCTGATGGCCAAATGGGGCTATGTGGCCTTGCGCTTTGATTTCAGGGGCTGCGGCGATTCCGAAGGCCGGCGCGGTTATATCCGCTGCTTCGATCAGGTCGCCGATACCCGCAATGCCCTTTCGTGGCTGGCCAAGCGCGATGAGGTCGACCCGGACCGCATCGGCTCGGGCGGCGGCAGTTTCGGCGCCGCCGTCACCGTCTATACCGCCGGCATCGACAAGCGCATCGCCGCCGCCATATCCATCGGCGGCTGGGGCGACGGCGAGCGCAAATTCCGGAACCAGCATCCGGGCCCGGAAAAATGGAAGAAATTCACCGACATGCTGGAAGCAGGGCGCAAGCACCGCGAGGAAACCGGCGAGGAGCTGATGGTGCCGCGCTGGGACATCGTCCCGATCCCGGAACATTTGCGCAAAAACATCAACCCGGATTCCCATATGGAGTTTCCGGCAGAAACCGCGCAAAGCATGATGGATTTCAAGGCTGACGAGGTGGTCGGCAATATCGCGCCGCGCCCGCTGCTGCTGCTGCATTCGGCCAACGATTCTGTAACGCCGACCGAACAATCGCTGGAGATGTTCAAGCGCGCCGGCAAGCCCACCGAATTACACCTGCTGGCCGATATCGATCATTTCCCGTTTTCCGACGAAGGCAGCCAGTTTGTGGAAATCCTGAAGGGCTGGCTGGACAATAATTTCCCGGCGACGATTAGGTAAGTTATGAGCCAAAACCGGGTCCTCTATTCCAAGGGCGCGCTGCTTCGCCTCGCCACGGACATCTTTGCCGCCGCCGGCGTACGTGCGGCCGATGCGGAACTGTGGGCCGACATATTGATCTGGGCCAACCTGCGCGGCGTCGATTCCCACGGCGTCCTCAGAATCCCGGAATATATTGCCCATATGGACGACGGCAAACTTAACGTCGGCGCCGAGCTGAAGATCGCGCGCCAGGCCGGCGCGGCGGTCACCATCGATGCCGATCAGGCGCCCGGCCCGATCGCCATCGCCGCCGCCATGGACGAAGCCATGGAGCGTGCCCGCGACGTGCAAGTGGGCTGGTGCGTGGTGCGCAATATGACCCACGCCGGCGCCATCGGCTATTTCGCGTTGCAGGCGGCGCGCCAGGGGTTTGCCGGTCTGGTGATGACCTCATCGCGCCCGCTGATGGCCTATCCCGGCGCCCGTATCGCGGCGGCATCCACCAACCCCATTGCCATAGCCGTGCCCGGCGGCGAGCATCCGCCCTTGTTCGTGGACATGTCCACATCGGCGTCCGGCATGGGCAAAATCTCCCAGGCCAAAGACGCCGGCACCGCCATACCCGAAGGCTGGGCCGTCGATGCGGCGGGCGAGACCACCACCGATCCGCACAAGGCCGCCATGCTGTCGCCGGCCGCTGGGCCCAAGGGCGCCGGATTGTCCTTGATGATCGAATGCCTGACCAGCCTGTTCGCCGGCTTTCCGCTGATCGAATATGCGTTGGAGACCGGCAGCCCCCGCTTCGGGCGGCCCATGAACGGCCTCGCCATCGCCGTCGATGTTTCGGCGTTCAGCGATCTGGCCACGTTCCGCACCCTCGCCGACGGCCTCGCCCGGCAACTCGGCAATCTGCCGACGGTGGACGGCGTCGATCAGGTTTATGCCCCCGGCGAGCGCGGCGACGCGGTCCTGGCCAAACGCGAAATTGAAGGCATCCCGGTGGCCGAAGGAACCGTCAAGCGGCTGCAAGGCATCGCCGAGCGTTTCGGTATCCAGATGCCGGCGGCGGGCGCATGAAAGGGAGCCGATTGTGACCAAGGTTTTGCTCGTCGATCACGAGTTTGAAAAATATCAGGGCTATCTGGAACCCAAGTTTCCAGAGGTGGATTTCACCTTTGCCGAGAACGGTAACGAAGTGGAGCCGTTGCTGGACGGCGCCGACGTTTTGATATCCTTCGCCCGCTGGCTGACCGATGACATGACCGCCGGCTGGTCTGAATTGAAATGGCTGCAATGCATGATCGCCGGCACCGAACATCTCAAACAGCCCCTGGCCGGCCGCCCGGATGTCTTGCTGACCAATGGGCGCGGCATTCATGGGCCGCAAATGGCCGAGATGACGCTGTTCCATATGCTGGCCCTCTACCGCCAGGTGCGGCGCCTCGCCAAAAACCAGGCGGGCCATGTGTATGAGCGGTTCCTGCCCAAGGTGCTTGATACCAGGAAAGTGGCCATACTCGGCCTCGGCGCTATCGCCGAACATATGGCGCGGGTGTTTTCGTCCCTCGGCATGACCGTCTATGGCATTTCCAGAACGGAGCGCGCCGTCGAAGGCATCGACAAGGTTTTTACCCGGGATAATATCGCCGAGGCTGTCGCCGATGTGGACTTTCTGGTGGTGCTGCTGCCTTATGGCCCCGATACCGACAAAATCGTCGGCGCCGAAACATTTGCCGCCATGAAGCCAAGCGCCTGCCTGATCAATGTGGCGCGCGGCGGCGTTGTCGATGAGACGGCGCTGATCGAAGCGTTGCACAGCGGCGCTATCGCCGGCGCCGGACTGGATGTCTACGAAAAGGACCCGCTACCGGCGGAAAGCCCCCTTTGGGATATGGAAAATGTCTTCATGACGCCGTTCATCGGCGGGCGCAGTGATTTATACGCGGAGCGCATCCTGACCGTGATCGAGCCCAATTTACGGGCTTTTTTGGATGGCGATCTGGATAAAATGATCAATATTGTCGATTAAGACTTAAAGGAGCGAGCTATGGCCGAAATGTCGATACGTCTGAACAAGCCTATTTCCACAACTGAGTTGGAGCGCCGCTGGGCGGCCATCCGCGCCGCCATGGCAGCCGAAGGCATCGATGTGTTGTTGATGCAGAACAACAACGATCACATGGGCGGCTACACCAAATATGTAACCGACGTGCCGGCCACCAACGGCTATCCGTTCACCGTGGTGTTCCCCGCCGACGACGCCATGACCGTGGTCCATCAGGGCCCGTTCGGCGGCGACCGCGAGGTGCCGCCCGAAGGCGATGGAAACCTGCGCGGCGTAAAACGGCAACTGACGACGCCGTCTTATGAATCGGCGCCCTATACCCGCGAATACGATGCCGCCCTCGCGGCCCAGGCGTTGCAGCCGTTCGCGGCCTCCACCATCGGTCTGGTCGGCACCTATCAGATGTCCTTCGCCACCGTCGATTACATCAAGCGCCAGTTTCCCAACGCCACCTATGTGGAAGCGTCCGACATGATGGACAAGATCAAGGTGATCAAAAGCGCCGAGGAAATCGAATTTATCGAAGGCACCGCCGCCCAGCAGGACGCCGCCATGCAGGCGGTGATCGATGGCATCAAACCGGGCATGAAAGATTCCGACGCCGCCGCCCTCGCCCTGCATAAAGGCCACAACCTCGGCAGCGAACAGGGCATCTATCTGTGCCAGTCCTGGCAGATCGGCAGTCCCGCCGCCATCGGGCCCCGGCACAATCAGGATAGGGTTATCGAAGCAGGCGACAGCTTCAACATGCTGGTGGAAAACAACGGCGCCGGCGGCTTTTTTACCGAGATCGGGCGCACCATCGTCCTCGGCAAGGCAACCCAGGAACAGCATGACGAGCTGGCCTTTACCCTCGAAGCCCAGCGCTTCACCCTTGATCTGTTGAAGCCCGGAACCCCATGCGCCGATATCTGGAACGAATATAACAAGTTCATGACCGCCAACGGGCGCTCGGAAGAAACCCGGCTCTATTGCCACGGGCAAGGCTACGATCTGGTGGAACGGCCCTTGGTCCGCAAAGACGAGCCCATGGAAATCCAGAAAAACATGAACATCGTCTGCCATCCGGGTTATGTGCGGAACGGCGTCTATTCCTGGATCTGCGACAACTACATCATAGGCGACAACGGCCCCGGCGACAGCATCCACAAACTGCCGCAGCAATTGTTCGAGGTGGGTTGAGGCGCGCTATCCCGCCACTTTTATCCCGCCAGGGGGTCCCATTCCCGGCGGAAGCGAAAGGTCTCGAAATCGGCGGGCAGCGGCGCCTGGGTTTCGATCCAGCGCACCGGCTCGTCGCCCACGCATTCGAACTGGTGGAAGCAGCCAACGCCGGCCCAGACAAACTCCCCGGCCCCGACGATGAATTGCTCGCCGTCCAATGTGGCGCGGGCCTGGCCGGACAGGAAATAATAAATCTCCTCCAAGGGGTGATCGTGGGTGGTGCCGGCGCCGCCGGGCGCGAACTGAACCAGGAACAGGGCCAGATGATGGGCGCCCAGCATGGTATCGATAAATTCCTGGATGTTGATGCCGGCGATGGAATTGGAGCGTACGCCAACCCCTGAAATGGTGCCGCTGCCGGTTAGCTGCGCCTCCGAAAATTGGCCCAGATATTTGACGCGGGGATCGTCCAGATTGGGAACGGCGGCGTCTTTCACCACCTCGCCGGGCTGGAAAATGGTATCCTGAAACACGTGATCCGGGGCTTTCGGCTGCGGCGCGTTCATATCGAACATGCGCACCGGGACGTCGCCCGGATTATAAAACGTATATTCGACCGCCTTGTTGATCACCCCGTAATGGCCGCTGCCAAGCCGGTGGGCGCGGCCATGAAAATTCAAGATCACCTCGCCGATGAATATATAAAAGCCCTTCTCGTAGGCGTGGATGACCGGCGCGTGGTAGCCGCCGGAAGCGATTTCCACCAGCCCGGCGCCCATATGCACCGACGCCGGCGAGATGGCGTGATCGACCAGCGGCAATCGGCTGTAGCCTTCCGAATGACCCGCATAGGCGGGCGGCTCGGCGAACTGGCTCTCATCGACCTTACCGACGTAATATTTGGACATGGGCTGGGCTCCTCATTGCCGGTGCAATAGATCCAAACTAGACTATAATGGGCGACGCGTCTCAATGGCAAAGGCATCAGGACCCATGACCGCATTGGAAAAAACCGGCGCCCAGGTACGCGCCGAACTGGGCCACCCGGTTATCGACGGCGACGGCCATATCCTGGAATTCATGCCCCAGGTGTTTGACTATGTGGCCGATGTGGGCGGGCCGAAAATGGCCGATGCCTACAAGGCGACGTTAGGCCAGCGCGGCCACCGGGACGTCTGGTGGACGCGGCCATCGGCCGAGCATTCGATCGATACCCTGACCGCCATGCTGCCCGGCCTTTATGTGGAGCGCCAAGCCGAGCTGGGTTTCGATTTCTCGGTTCTCTATCCAAGCATGGGCCTCGGCATCGGCAATATCGGCGACGCCGATTTGCGCGCTGGCGTGAACCGGGCCTACAATTTGATGAATTGGGACCTCTATGGGCCCTACCAGGACCGGCTGACGCCGGCGGCCTGCATTCCCAACCATAACCCCGATGAGGCCATTGCCGAATTGGAATTCGCCTGCGGCGAGCTTGGCTTCAAGATCGCCATGCTGACCTCGGAAATCAGAAAGCCGCTGCCCGAAATTGCCGCTGGCGCCCCCGATCTGGCCGCCAATACGGTGCGCGTATACTCATTGGGCATCGACGCCGAATTTGATTTCGATCCCATGTGGCAAAAGCTGGTCGATCTCAAAGTCACCCCCACCTGCCATACCAAAACCATCGGCATCGGCTCCAACCGCAATTCAACCACCAATTTCGTCTTCAATCATCTCGGCGCCTTTGCGTCCGGCTCGGACTTCATGGCGCGCTCGGTGTTTATGGGCGGCGTCACCAGGCGCTTTCCGGAGCTGAATTTTGGCTTACTCGAAGGCGGCGTCGGCTGGGGCTGCCAATTGTTCAACGATCTGGTGGAGCATTGGGAGAAGCGCAACAAAGACGCGCTGCTTAAAAACCTGGATCCACGGAAACTGGATCAGGCGCTGGCCGAGGCAATGTTCGCCAAATACGGCAACGAACGCATGACACCAGCGCGCATTCGCACCGGCTCGCCCTTCCGCCAGGTGGATATGGATTTCGACGAAGCGGAACTCGACGAGTTCGCGGCCTGTGCAATCGAAAAGGCCGAAGACATCGAAGGGCTGTTCGCCAAGCCGTTCTATTTCGGTTGCGAGGCCGATGACGCCATGGTGCCGGTCGCCTTCGATAAATCCCTGCACCATTTCGGCGCCACCTTTAACGCCATATTTTCTTCCGACGTCGGCCATTGGGATGTGGTCGATATCTTGAAAGTGCTGCCCGAAGCCTACAAATTCGTCGAAACCGGCCGCCTGGACAATGACCAGTTTCGCGCCTTTACGTTCGAACACGCGGTGCGCTTGTTCGGCGAAGGCAACCCGGCGTTTTTTAAAGGAACGGCGGTGGAAGCGGAAGCCGCGGCGGTTCTGGGCGCGCGCAGTGAACGGGCCGCCGCCGAGTGACGTTCCTCAAAAATCAATGGTACCTGGCGGCCTTCGCCGAGGAATTGGGGGCCGAGCCCCTCGGGCGTACTCTGCTTGGCGAAAAAGTGGTGTTCTACCGGCGCGCCGATGGCCAGGTTACGGCCCTTGAAGATCGTTGTGCGCACCGCCAAGCGGCCTTGTCCCAGGGCCGGGTGGTGGGCGATGCCATCGAATGCAATTACCATGGGCTGCAATTTGATCACACCGGCGCCTGCGTATGCGTTCCCGGCCAAACGCGCATACCGAACGAGGCCCGGGTGCGCGCCTATCCGGTTCGCGAACGCCAGGGGTTTATTTTCATCTGGATGGGCGATGCGGATTTGGCCGCCGCCCAGACGCCCTACGATTTTCCGATTATCGACAAGCCCGGCTGGCGCACCCTGCATGCCCAGTTCCACGGCGCCTTCGATTACCGCCTTCTGATCGACAACCTGACCGATGTGTCCCACATCACCTTCGCTCACCGCACAACCATCGGCGCCGCCGGCGTGGTCGAGGGCGCCGAGACCGAGGTGGAGACCGATGGCGCGTCGGTGCGCATCACCCGCTGGATGGAAAATATCGAACCGGCGCCGGCGCATATCAAAGCCACCGGCAAGACCGGCAAAGTGGACCGCTGGCAGATCGTGACCTTCACGCCGCCCGGCTTTATCTGGCTTGAGGTGGGCGTCGCCGAGGCCGGCACCGGCGTGCGCGGCGGCAACCGGAACGGCGTCATCCTCGACCGCCACACCTTGCATGCGGTGACCCCTGAGACCGCGACCGGCACCCATTATTTCTGGACCTCGGCCCATGACGGCGCCGCCGTGAGCGTCGAAGCCGAGCAAGTGATCTACGATCAATCGGTGCAAGCGTTTGGCGAAGATTTGATGATTATCGAGGCCCAGCAAATGCGCATCGGTGACGGTCTGGGTACGGTTCGCATCGAAGCCGATGGCGGCCTCGCCGCCGCCCGCAACATCATGACCCGGCTGATCGACGCCGAGCAAAGCAGCGCCTGAGCCGGCATTGCGGTCGAGCGCGCTCGGATCCTTCATAGTCTCCCCCAATTCCGCAGATGCGGTGCTCCGCCCCATCAGAACACCGGCAAATTTGCCCCATTTTCGCAACGATCATGGCCCTTCAATCAGGTTGCCGCGATCCATGTCTAATGATATTCCGCCACAGAGTTTTGAATAATCGCGGACTTGGATATGTTTGCAGGTGCATTGGGCGGGATTGGCAGGGCCCTCAGGTCGCGAAATTTCGTCTATTATTGCATCGGCATGAGCCTCGGCCTGACCGGCTCGTTCGTCTTTTTTGCGGCCTTGGGCTGGGTCACCTGGGAGCTGACCCATTCCGCCGCATGGGTCGGCACGATCGTGCTCGCGGAAACCATACCGAACGTGTTTATCGGACCGTTCGCGGGCGTGATTATCGACCGGACCAGCGCCAAGTGGGCCATGTTCTGGGCCCAGCTTGCCGCCGCGCTGGTGATGGCGGTGCTGGCGGTCATTACCTTCGGCAATTGGCTGACGGTCGAGATTTTGATGGGTTTCGCCTTCGTAATCGGTGTGCTGAACGGCATCGTCTTTCCGGCCCATTTCGCGATCATGCCGAAACTGGTGCCAAGGGCCGATTTGTCTGCCGCTATCGCCTTTCAATCTTCCGTATCCCAGGCGGCGCGTTTCGTTGGCCCGGCGCTGGCGGGAATATTGATCCTCTGGGCGGGCGGCGGCATGGCCTTTGCCTTCAAAGCATTGAGCTATAGCGGCTTCCTGGTCGCGTTGCTGCTGATCGACATCGACGAAAGCGGCGACGCCAAATTCGCAACTTCCGGAATTATCCACGATATTATCGCCGGGCTTCGCTATGCGTGGTCCGCGGCGCCGATCCGATTGCTTCTCATCAGCGCCGTCGCACTGGGAATTCTGTTGCGCCCGATTATCGAGCTGATGCCGGCCTACGTGGGGAGCGTGTTGAAATCGGATGCCGGCACCCTCGCCTGGCTGTTGTCGGCGACCGGCGTGGGCGCCATGATCGCCTCGTTATGGCTGGCCCGGAGGGGAAAGACGCAAGGATTGGCCCGCATTATGCTGCTGAATTTTGTGATCTCGGGCGTCATTTTGATAATTTTCCTCAACACAGGCGGCCTGGCAATCGGGATCGCCGTTCTCGGCGCTTACGGATTTTGTTCCGCCGCCGTGATGATCAGCAACCAGACAATGATCCAAAGCGCGGTTGAAGATCACATGCGGGCGCGGGTTATGAGCCTTTATGCGCTGACCGTCCGGGCCATCCCGGCGCTCGGCGCGTTCATCGTCGGGCTGCTGGCGGATATTGCCGGGCTCGTCCCATCCTTGCTGGGAGGCGCGATACTTGGGCTGCTGTTTTGGATTTGGGCACGGCGGACGGCCATTGGCAAAACGGGAAATACAGGAATAAGCATCTTCGACTAAACCCAAGGAGGATACCATGACGGCGTATATGCTGGTTGACCTGGACGTGCATGATCTGGATAAATTTAAGGAGTACCAGTCGGGCGTGCCGGCGCTGATTGCCAAACATGGCGGCGAATACATCGTGCGCGGCGGCGCGTTCGATGTGATCGAGGGCGATTGGCAGCCGCACCGATTGGTGTTCTTTCGATTTCCTGACCGCCAGGCCATCCATGATTTTTGCGGCGATCCCGAATACGCGGAATTGAAAGCGCTGCGCCACCGTACCGCCAACACCATCCTAGTGGCCGTGGACGGCATCGATTAGGCCTCTATGGAATTACGCGATCTTCGGGAAAGCAAATGGTTACGGTCGTGCCGCGGCCAGGCTCACTTTCGATCTCGATTTCGCCGCCATGGGCTGCGATCAGGTTTTTCGACAATGGCAATCCAAGTCCGGTGCCCTTCTGGATCGGCATAAGTTCGTTTTCGATTTGACCGAACTTCTCCATCGCCGTGGCCAAACCATTTGCATCCATGCCAATACCCGTATCGGTCACCGACAGGGCTAAGCATCCATCTTGGCGGCAATGCGCGCCGAGGATTACCTCGCCGTTATCGGGGGTAAATTTGATGGCATTTGACAACAGGTTGACGAGAATTTGCTTCACCCGGCGTTCGTCAACATAGATAAACTGATCTTCGCCGCGCATCATATTTACCAGGCGAACATTCCCTTGATCGGCGTTCGGCTGGACCAGGCGGATCGACGATTCTGCGATATCGGACACAAGCACCCGCTCTTCATGCAGATCGAGATTGCCCGCTTCGATAACCGATACATCCAGAATATCGGTGATAAGGTCTAACAAATGACCGCCCGATTCATGGATGTTTTCGACATATTCTTTTTGTTTGTCGTTGGCCAGTTCGCCGAACACACTGGCTTTGAGGGCATCGGAAAAACCGAGGATCGCGTTCAATGGCGTGCGCAATTCATGGCTCATATTGGCAAGGAACTCGGACTTAACCAGGTTCGAGGTTTCGGCGTCCAATTTGGCCCGGACCAGTTCCTTTTCCGTTTCAACCCGTTCCGTCATGTCGCGCACGGTCCCAAAATAGGTTGTCTTCCCTTCCGCAGTTGTCTCGCTGATATTCAGATCGGCGGGAAATATGGACCCATCCCGGCGCTTGGCAATTACCAAACGTCCGATCCCAATGATATTTGCGGTCCCGGTTTGCAGATATTTTGCTAGGTATTCGTCATGGCTGGATTGATCCGGTTCCGGCATCAGCATGGCGACGTTGCTCCCGATCATCTCATCAGACGAATAGCCAAACATCCGTTCGGCCATTGGATTAACATATTCTATCAGCCCCAAGGCGTTGATGGTGATCGCTCCATCGGCCAAATTCGTCAGCACCTGGATGCGTTGCTGTTCGGTCTGCATTTGCTTGGTGATGTCTTGCAGCGTGCCGCCGGACAATATTTCATTTCCGTCGCCGTCAAACTCGATCCGGCGGCGCATCTCCAGCCACCGTAACGAGCCGTCGGGGTGCACAATCCGAAACGCGTCGGTGTGATGGGGCTGCTTTCTCCGGCTTTCCGAAGACGCATAATAGATCAGTTTTTCCCGGTCATCGGCATGAACTCGTTTAAGAAAATTCTCGTAGGTCGGCTCAACGGCGCCCACCTCAAAGCCAAAATTTCGATAGTAATTATCAGACCAGGTTAGTGTATTTGTGCCGAGATCCCATTCCCAGCTTCCGATATCGGTAATGCTTTGGGCCGCATCGAGAGCCACGGTTTTGGCGGCCAGGCGGGCCTCGGCCAATTTCCGCTCGGCAATCTCCTGTTGCAGCTCGGCGGTGCGCTCATCGACCGTCTTAGCCAGTTCGGTATTGGAGAATTTTAACCGCGCCTCGGCCGAGCCCAGTTTTACGATGATCTTTAACATTCTCCTTCCCAACAACAGAAACCCGAGCACGATCATTACCGTGCCGAGCAGCTTGACGATCCAACTTTGGTTGAGATGGAGGTCGGTCATCAACGTCATGGCATCGGCCCGGTCCATGAAATTTGTGAACAGGTGCATGATAATCAAATCATAGGTATAGAACCCACCGATAACTATGAGACCGAAAATGATCGGTAGCTGACCACAGTACCCGACTTAACGGGATAAACACCTGAAGTGATTCATATTTTGAGATTCTCAGATCAACGAAAGTCTCTCCATATGCAAAGATTACTCACTCAGGCGTTATCCCTTTCATTAGC
>Ga0114996_10001030_pt1 | contig 38196 bp, 31 predicted proteins | sample ArcticOcean_MG_C_4_FD_87039 | JGI IMG/M metagenome (GOLD analysis project Ga0114996, IMG submission 87039) | Marine microbial communities from western Arctic Ocean - ArcticOcean_MG_CB4_134 | ecosystem: Environmental > Aquatic > Marine > Oceanic | place: Arctic Ocean: Canada Basin | collected... | reverse complement strand
TTTTCTCATTAGAATTAGACTTGAATGGGCGCAAATACACAACTCTTTTGCCTTAAGACGGTCGTATAGATTTGTTGCGGAGGGTTTTCGCGAAGTAATAAGTAATCGGGCGATAGTAGGGGTGTTGGGAATCACGGTTTTGATGAATGTTGCATTCTTTTCTTTCAAACCCATGATTCCAGTGTTCGCAGAAAAAGTTTTGTTCGTTGATCCAGCCGCCATGGGTTTTCTGGGTGGTGCCTCTGGGATAGGATCTTTATTCGGGTCGATATTTATAGCCGCAAAGAGAAACATTCGAAGTAAATCTGCGTACTACTCCGCCGGCACACTCATTTCGCTTGCCCTGCTTATAATTTTCTCATTTTCTCGAAGTTACCCACTTTCCTTAGTATTGCTTATTTTGGCCGGTGTGAGCACCTCTGCGTTTGGGGCTATGCAGGCTACGCTGATTCTTTTGTCTGCTAAAGAAGAAATGAGGGGCAGGGCTATGGGGATTTTGAGTTTGGCTATAGGGGCTGAGCCGATTGGAGGCATATTATTGGGAGTTTTAGCGGAGAGCTTGGGGCCGAGTGATGCTGTTGGAGTGGTGGCTGTAGCTGGATTTATTTTGACCGTTGGTTGGGTTATTGTCGCTAAGCAGATGCGCCGGCTTTGACATTCACGATTTATGTAGGTATAGCTAATTAGCGATACTTAATGCTCGGGCTGGGTTTGTTATCATCATTACTTCAATTTCTGCTTTTGATATACCTACCGATTTCAATCGATGAGAAAAATTCTCGAAAATGTAGCAATATCCCGAATGGCCACCATCCCTAAGCCATCTCTTTCGGCTTGTATCTTGTGACAGTAGTAAACTGTTCAAATGTCCCCTTCGGATTAGCTCAAAAAGTAATTCCGCACGTGTTTGATCTAACAAGAAGTGCTCTTTACCTATGACATCGAATTGAATGAAGCATCCCTCATCTGCCAGCCAGGACAAGACATCAATATCGGGTCTTTCATCGACGTGGCCGACAATTAACCTGGAAGGATCAACTCCTTCGGATTTCAATATTTCGAGTTGCTGAACGCCTGCTACACCGCCAGGTATTTCCATTCGGCGATTGCCAGTCGTATGTGTAGTTATAACGGCCCCCGTTCGTTTCTGAGCTATTGCCACAGCCTTTAGCACCTTCAATTCGATACCTTCTACTTTGGCTCTGTGAATGGCGGACTTAAAGATTCCGCATCGACGTTGGCTTTTGCCTACACCTTGTTCCACCTCATTTGTTATATGATCTGCGAGTTTTTCGATTGGCCACTCGTGGACGAATTTGGGTATGTGGGGTTCTATGTAATATCCTGCAGTTGCAATTATATGAACTTCGCTAGCTTCAGAAAGTTTTGATAGCGTATCCAAATCCCGTCCCCATCCATCGCACGTTACGTCTATCATTGAATGGCCGCCCGCATTTTTATATGCTTTCAATTCAGCTACCATCACGCCGAAGTCATCAAGTCGCATATACGTGCTTTCAGATCGGGTTGTCCCTAAAAGATCAACTCTTGGTCCCAATCTTTGATCGCACCAGATATGTTCGTGTGGGAGACATACACCCAGCTGTTGCTCTGATATTTCCCCTAGGACAGTTTGTATCATCACTACATCCTCAAAAATTAGACCAATACTTCGTTTTCCATGCCCAAGCGCTCCAGTATTCCCAGAACCTCAGCTGTAGTCCTAAGTTTTATCAACCCGTGCGCTATATTCCCGCTTACATAGTCTTGGCTTGTTCTGGTCAAAGCAGCGACTGCATCAGCCACCAATAGACTACTTATTCCCATGTCGGAAAGATCAAGACTGGTTTGGCTGATACCGTAATCCAACATACACCCGATAATCAGGACGTTTGTAATCCCGTTTTCATCAAGGAATTTCAAAAACTCTGGATTCGACGTAGCACTCCAACCAGGCTTTGAGAAAATGGGTTCGTTATTAATTGGGCGCCAAGAAATTGGGTAGATGCCATCTTTCCCGTCAAGGTCCCACGACCAGCCAGTTGCTTGTTGAAGATCAGAAACCTGATCGTTTCTGTAGCCTAGGCTGCTGAATGCTACTTGAAGTCCTTTTTCACGGCATGCTTTTAATACTTGAGGTATGTTCTTTGTTATCAGCTCCAGGAGATCGAAGTACTCACTAAATTCGGCTGATAAAATTTTTTTTCGTACACGAGTGGCTATCCATCCAGACTTCGGATCAGAAAAAGGCGAGTGTAGATCCTGCAACAGTAGGCAGGTGTTATCAGATTTGATATGGAGAGGTCTAGTTTCTTTTGTTATTAGTGTAAGTGGATGTCTAAGTACCATTTATATACCTGCTTTGTTTTGCTGATTCTGCCACTCCAGCCTAGTAATCATATCTTCTGCTCTTGGGGTAACTTTTTCGGGAGTAAAGTCAAAATCCCAACCTTCTGAATCTATCGTATCTACTAAGCTACCAGCGCTGAAACTAAGCCCGTTATATTGAGTAGGTTCCTGATTAGATAGCCACACGAATGCTCTCCCAAGATTGGCAGGATCAGTCCATTCAGTGGTTATATCCTTTGACATATCTGTGACTGCTTGACGGGTAATGCCAGTCGGTTTGATCGATTTACCAGGGGAGATAGTGTTCACGGCTATATTGTGGTTGCCGGCTTCTGAGGCCAAGGATTTGATGAAACCTTCCTGCCCATGTTTGCCGACGCAGTACGCTATCTCGTTTATGTGACCTCTGTAGCTTGCTCCGCTAGCGACTCCGATAATATGCCCTCTGCCTTGGCTTTTCATTATTTCCCAACTGGCTTTTGCCCCGTTAAATAATCCACCTAAGCTTATGTTAAGTTCCCACCACCACGTTTCGTACGAAGTGTTTTCGAAGCTTATTAGAGGCATCACAGCAGCTGTGTGTACCAGAACATCTAGTCTGCCCCACTTATCAACAATGTTGGTTACTACTTGGTTAAATTCCTTTGCGTCAGCAACGTCTAAGTGACAGGACATTACGGTGCCGCCACAATTCGATATTTCTTTAGTTCCCATCTGTAACTCATCAAGATTAATATCGGTTGCGCAGACTTTGGCCCCCGTTGAAGCGAATGCTTTTGCGATACCCCATCCGAGGCCTCTCCCGGCGCCTGTAATAAGTGCTACTTGACCTTTGGGCAATGACATTGTGGTGCAGACCTTACCACAATGCCATTAAATGATAAAAAGACAAATACGACGGATTCCCGGTCTAAAATGGGACGTTGTTTTGTGAAGTGATAGACTTACTGCAATTTTCTATCGGGAGGGTTTTATGAACGGGGTCTCTGCAATTGCCGAAATACTCAAAATGGAAAAAGTCGATTTTATTGGGTGTATACCTAGTAGCCCTTTAATTGAGGCGTGTGCAAAAGTTGGAATTAGGCCAATAATTTTTCGCCAAGAGCGTGTGGGGGTAAACCTGGTAGATGGATATAGCCGGGTGAGTAATGGCAAACGGATAGGAGTTTTTGCTATGCAGGCGCAAGCAGGGGCTGAAAATGCTTTCCCTGGTATTGCTCAAGCTTATGATGACTCTGTCCCAATTTTGGCGTTACCTGCTGCTGATTCAAGAGCCAGATCGGGCGTTACCCCGACTTTTAGTCCAGCTGTAAGTTATAGAGAAATTACCAAATGGTCTGCTCAGATAAATCTGGTGGAACGTATTCCAGAGCTAATGCGGCGAGCGTTTTATCTAATGAGGACCGGTCATCCCGGTCCGGTTCTTCTTGAAATACCAAGTGACATTGCATCGGCAGAACTGGAAGACTCGTTAAACATCTATAGGCCTGTAGAGCCTAACAGAGCAGCTGGAGACCCTCGAGATGTAGAGAAAGTCGCTGAGGCGTTAATTCATGCTTCAAGACCTGTCATACAGGCTGGACAGGGGGTTCTTTACGCAGAAGCAACGGATGAATTAAAGGAACTTTCCGAGATACTTTCAGCTCCAGTTATGACGACCCTGGCGGGGAAGAGTGCATTTCCAGAGAACCATCCTTTGTCTTTGGGTGCTGGCGGGCATACGACCACCCGTGCAGTAGTACATTTCCTTCGTGAGGCGGATCTTATTTTTGGAATAGGGAGCAGTATGACGCTGACCTCATTTGGAGCACGGATTCCAAGTGACAAAACCATTGTCCATTCCACGAATGATGAACGAGATATCAATAAAGATTACACGGCCGATTACGCGATTCTTGGAGATAGCAAGCTGGTTTTGCAACAACTAATAGAAGCCGTTAAGCAACGGTCTCCTAAAGCGAATAAAGGGGACAATTCAGTAAAAGAAGAGATAAGTTCGATTAAAGGGACGTGGCTGAAAGAGTGGATGCCGTTACTTACTTCTGATGAAATTCCTATTAACCCTTACCGTGTCATATGGGACTTGATGAACAATATAGATCGGACAAAATCAATAGTAACTCATGATTCTGGAAGCCCACGAGATGAGATGACTCCCTTTTACGAAACAGTTACCCCTAGAGGGTTTCTTGGATGGGGGAAATCCACTCAGCTTGGGCACAGTCTAGGGCTAATCATGGGAGCTAAGATGGCTGAGCCGAGCAAATTGGCGATAAATGTAATGGGCGATGCTGCCTTTGGTATGGTAGGTCTTGATTTTGAAACTTGTGTGAGAGAGAACATACCTATCCTAACCATTTTGCTTAACAATTCCGGTATGGGTATCTATGGACCAGAGCAGTTCCCAATTGCGCAGGAACGTTATGGTGTCAAAGATTTGACAGGCAACTATGCAGAAATAGTGAAAGCGATGGGTGGTTATAGCGAGCGAATTGAGAAGCCGAACGAGATCATACCAGGACTTAAGAGAGCAGAAAGAATCGTTTCTGATGGGCAACCAGCTCTCTTGGAAATCATCACCAAAAGAGAATACGCGTTTTCTGACAGGCTTCGTTAGAGTTAGCGGCCATTTCTTTGTAGCTATGTAGCATTCAGAGGGAGCGATAAATGTCTAAACAGGAAGAAATATCAAAAGAGGTTGGCACAGAGTTAATTTTTGAAAACGATAGGATCAAAGTATGGAGTATGGGTTTACAGCCTGGGCAATCTTCCAATTATCATCGACATGAGAACGATTACGTTTTTGTGTACACAACGCCCAGCAAAATTAGCAGCTATAGAGATGGCAGCCAAGCCACTCCTAACGAGTTCGAGGAAGGATATGTCCAGTATACGGAAGTGGGTGGCGGGATAGAGCATAGTATAACCAACGTGGCCGATACTTGGCATCATCAGATAATCCTGGAGTTTAAGGGGCCAAGTATTTCAGTACTCCCGAGAACGCCAGAAAACAACGGGAAAGTACGCCCTAGCTCCTGACCAAGGTTTTATACTTAATCTGATGGGGGATTAAGAAGTCTAATTAGGGGCTAACACTGTTTTGGGGGGGGCTGGCGATCAAAAGCATCACTGCACCTAATATGTACGACGCTATGAAAAGCATGAACGCATAAGTGTAACTTCCTGTGGTGTCGAATACCAATGCAGCGAATATAGGGCCTCCTAACCAAGATATCAACTGAAAAGGCGCGGTGTATCCTCTGATGCTTCCTAGGAAATGCCTGCCAAAGTAGTCTGCCCAAAGCAATGATTGTACCACTGCCCATGACCCTCTAGTTAGGCCGTAAACAACGCCAAAGCTCAGCGCTTCAGTATTGGTGTCTGCGTTCATTAGAATTATCAATCCCATAGAGCTTCCAATTAAACAGATCGCCCCTAAGTATCGAATGTGAATTTTTTCGGACAAGAATCCCCATAGTATTTTTGAGGGAATTGCGAATATTGCATAAGTTGTTAGTGTTAGGGCGGCCATTCCTGGGGAAAGGCCGTTATCAGTGAGATAAGGTATTTGATGTGTTAGTACTCCACTTACCGATAGATTGCCAAGACTTATTGCGCCTAGTAATAGCCAAAGGGTAGGAGTTCTGAAGGCCTCTCTCGGTGTCCAGACGGGTTCCTCTAGCTGGGTTACAGATTTTGTAGAAGTAACTGAGCCCTGAGTCGGATTTGTGCCCCCGTCGGGTTTTAGCCCCATATCCTCTGGAGAACGCCTCATAAGCAGATTTGAACTGGGAGCAATTATTAACCACGGTACTAATCCCATAAATACCCAAGTTCCACGCCAACCTATGGTAGTTATAAGTACGTGTATTAGTGGTGTCATTATTGCTTCGCCGACATTAATCCCTGTCGCAGCTAACCCTGTGGCCCTGCCTCGACGTGTAATGAACCATTTGGCTATCGCAGTGTTAGTAACTATGTGACTAAGTCCAGCATTTCCCACTGCGCCAATAATTGAAAAGAACAAGAAAAACTGCCAAACGGAATTTGTTTGCGACATTAGCATTGTGCCCACGCCCGCAATTATGGCACCGATTGTCATTAAATACCGTGGGCCATATTTATCTACCAGAGGACCTATTACTGGTCCAGTGAATTGGGCTAGTGCATTGCGCATAACAAGTGGAACGGTAGTGACCGCGCGAGTCCACCCCAAGTCGGAGCTCATTGGTTTAAAGAATAGGCCGAAAACAGGCACTCCAATTCCTGCGCCCATCCAGTTGGCGAAAAATACCGCTATTACTATGTACCAGCCATAAAAAATGCGGGAGTTATTGTTCTTTACTGTTGAATCCATTGTGTAACTGTTCACCCACTAGGCTAATTGCTTATGTAACAGCGGAAATTTGCTGATACATGGTTCTCAGCCTCCTTCTTGGTTACGGATTACAGTTAACTATTCTAGTTTAGAGAATTCTTTCCAAAGTAGGAAAGGTTTGGAGTACCTAGACAATTTTGAAAAGTCGAGCTAAGTTACCGCCAATTAGTAGATCCCTGTCTTTCTTGTTCATAAACTCCGTTTGGAGTCGTATCAAATCTACATTTTGTCGGTAGGTAGAAACTCTTAGTGCCCAAGGCATATCAGACCCCCATACCATTGTAGTAGCACCATAGGTCTCATAAATGGTTTTGATAATCTGCTTGTGTATAGGATAAGGGTATTGAGAGTCCTCACCCCAGATATCGAAATTTTCGTAAGCTAAAACATATCCAACTTCAATATAGAATCGACCAGTCCTTAATAATTTATCGAGTTCTTGGGGGGTTTCCACATAATCAGGATTTGATGGGTGGCGTATATTTCCACCAACATGGGCATCTACGATATTGAGACCCGGATGTTTTTCCAATATTTCCTCGGTTCTTTGAAGTTGGCCTAAATAGTTTTCTCTTGAAGTGAATCCTGTGTTTAAGTATGCTGGGATACCCAATCTGACAACTTCATTCCAAAGCGGATCACACCTGGTGTCATTCATCGGTTGTCTATTTGCTACATGAGAAATAAATAGGGCCTTGAATCCATCTTCTTCAACAGCATGAGTAAGCTTGTGTATCTCTGATTCGAGGTAATGATCATCTTTGCTTAAATCGTAGTTTATAGCAGCAGTGCCTATAAATCTGTCGGGCCACTTGCGAAGACACTCAGCGAAGTATGACTCTCTACCTTTGTTAAGTTCAAGATATTCTGCCTGAATAACCCCTATATCTACCCCGGCTAAATCCATGTGTGCGATCATCTGTTCCGGAGGATGTTCCATCGCCTGAAATGTCGGTGAGCCTCTTTGTATCCAACAAGACTCTCCAAATTTCTCCCAATGGAATCTGCCATATTTCCCTACCTTGAAATCCACGTCTTCATCTGGCCCGGGAATGTATTTTGGGTCGGTATGACTTGAAACCATTCGCCCCCAGAAATCCTTTACCGTTCGTTGCATCATAAGCACGTGATATTCAGGATTAGGGCCTGTTTCCGGCCCTCCTTGATCTGGAAAAGCGTGCACATGGTTGTCGATTATCATTTGAACCTCGCTTTTAGTATTGAGATCGGGGCGCATAACCGCCTAAAACACTGCCATCTGTGCGGCTTGAAACATCTTTAAATTTTCGTTAATTTTCCTGTTGCTGATGATCCTAGACAGTTAGGTCTACCTGATATTTACTTATGAGTTCTTTTAAGACTCGTTTGGTTTCCTCATCCGGGTCAGTTAGCGGTAGGCGAGGGCTTCCAACATCGAATCCAGCCACTCCGAGCAAGTATCTGATTGGTATAGGGTTGGTGACATCATAAATCCCGGTCATTATTGGCAATAGCCTCCGGTGTTCAGAAGCTGCCCCTTCAACTGATCCATCTAGAAGCATGTCCATCATGTATTTGAATTGTCGTCCAATTAAATGAGTAGCTACGGCGATTGCTCCATAGCCGCCCATACACATTATGGGAAAAGTGTCAGCGTCATTACCGCTCCAAACCAAAAATCCTTCGCTAGCCTGTTCAATTATGGCGGCGCTTTGCTCAAAGTTTGCACTCGACTCTTTGATACCGACTATATTTGGCATTTCACTTAATCGCACCGTGGTATCTGGCGCCAAGTTTATATTGGTGCGGCCTGGGACATTGTAAAGAATACAAGGTAGCTTTGTACTGCCCGCTATCGATTTGAAATGCTGATACATACCTTCCTGAGTAGGTTTGTTGTAGTAAGGGGTTACCAGCAGTACAGCATCTACTCCTACCTCTTCAGCATCGCGGGTATATGTGACAGCTTCCTCTGTGTTATTGCTTCCGGTTCCAGCTACTACAGTGAAATGGGGTTCAAGCACATTCCTGACTTCCTCAAACAATTTTGTTTGTTCTTCTCTGGTTAGAGTAGGTGCCTCGCCTGTAGTTCCAGCAACTACCACACCGTCACTACCTGAATTCACCAATTTTACCGCAAGTTCTTTAGCTCGTTCATAATCTACCTCTCCCCCTGATTGGAATGGGGTGATCATAGATGTTAGAAGCCTGCCAAGTTCAGCCAAAATATCCCTCCATAATTTAGTGGAGTGGAGTTTATCATATCTCCAGTACTACCTTGAGGACGTTGTCTAATTTCCTGCTATAAATGTCGAACGCTTTCTGGACTTGTTCAAAGGGCAAGCGGTGTGTAACTAGGTGACTAAGATCCAGTCGCCCTTGAGCAACCAGATCGACACACTCCTTGATGCATTGAGCTGGGTCATCTGTGCGTGCACTTAGAGTTGATACTATTGTTGGTAAACGATTTTGCATTTGGTCATAGTTGAACAAGAATTCGTCATGTATGCGGGGTTCTGCGAAAACTATAGCAATGCCTTGGAGCTTCAGAACCTTGAACATTTCATTGACCGTCTCTGGCTCCCCCGCAGCTTCGATTACCACGTCAGCCAGATCTCCGTTAGTTGCGTTTGTTATCGCTGAGACTGGGTCCTGGTTTGCCACATTAATTGTGTGCGTAGCTCCAAGTGATTTTGCAACCTTCAGTCGGTGTTCAACAAGATCCGTTACGATTATTTTCCTAGCTCCCATTCTGTGCATCCAGTACGTAAAATTAAGTCCAATTGCTCCTTGACCGAGGATTACTACATTTTTCCCAATTACGCTACCTATTTGTTTGCATGAAAACATTACTGTGCCCATGTGCTGGCACATTAAGAGAGTAGCCAAGTCGCCTTCATCCGGGAGTGGAATGATTCTAGATGCAGGTACTGAAATGTACTCGCCTAGGCCAGTACTATTAAATGGTAGGGCTATAACTCGTTGTCCTTTTCGATATAGGTCTGAGCTACTGTGTTCAATTACGCCTGTGCATTCGTGGGATGGGTGGGCATTGGGCAGTGGATATTCCTCTTCTGGGAGCGCCCTGTCAAAACGCCGCAAGTCGCTTCCACATACTGATGTCAGTTGTATTCGAACGAGCACCTCACCATCTTGCATTGTGGGTTCTTCCGCATCGAAAAGTTCTATCTGTTGGGGCCCGACTATCCTTGCTGCACGCATGTCATCTCCTTGTTGTAAGCGCCAAATAGCTAGAAGCTTGATTTGGTTAGGACAGAAGAGTCTATTTTTCTGGGAATCAGCTTGCCATCTTTGGGGTCCCCTCGGAATTTCCTGTCTTCTAGTACTACCTTTCCTCTTAACACCACTGTGGTAGGCCAACCTTCGATGTCCCAACCTTCCCAAGGATTGTAATCTTTTAGGTGCAAATCACTCATAGTTAGTTTTTTTCGAAAGTTTGGGTCAATTACTGTTATATCTGCATCGCTTCCTACAGCGATTGCTCCCTTCCTTGGATAAAATCCTAGAAGCTTAGCTGCGTTAGTTGAAGTAATGTCCGCGTATCGCCCTAATGACATTCCTTGTTTAATCACGCCTTCCGTGTAGGTTACTCCCATTCTTATCTCAATACCTATGTTGCCACCCTGGACATCAGCTATGGTTCTTCCAGCTATCTTTCCTTCGTAGCTAGTTGCAATACTGTCGGTACCTATGAAAGCCAGGTCTCCATTCAGCAATCCATTCCACAGACGCTGCCGATCTTCCTCGAATTTGAGAGAAGGGTAGGTGTGGTATTTCATGCCATCGTGCTCCTTATAATTGTCTGCGTTGAAGGATGCATAAAGTAGAATGGTTTCTCCATAAATTGGTAAGCCTTTTGCCTTGGCTTCAGCTATCGCGTTCACACCTTCCTTGGCGCTTGTGTGTACTATGTACATTGCGGCTCCGGTGTGTTCAGCAATTTTGATGACTCTTCTTACCGATATATCCTCTGAGAGATTTGACCGTATGAGATGCATATTGTGCCAGTCCCATAAACCTTTTGCTTTTGCCGTTTCGTAGTTATACCGCACTATGTCCTCGTCCTCAGCGTGTATCGCGGCTACTCCTCCATGTTCTTTTAGCTGCTCCATTATTGCTGCTACTCGCCCCATATCTACCATAGGTCCGACTCCAGACGCTGTTGTTGCTTGATCTTCATCCGTGACGTCTTCTTGTCGTAATGGTGGGTTTAATATAAACAATTTAAAACTTGGATAACCGGCATCAATTAGCTCTTTTATTTGATTTATTCGCTCAGTATTTACTCGGCCCCTATAGTTACAATGAGCTGAATAATCGGTATGGCAGTTACCTACAAAATTCGACATGTGTTCTTGAACTGATTGCAGGGGCGACTTGTTAGGCTCCAGTTCGGGATAAGCTGCTGGAGCAAAGTCAACCAATGTGGTTGTGCCACCCCAAATTGCCGCGAGCGATTGTTCTGCTGGTCCAGCATTTTGTGCAAACCAAGTGTTTCCCAGTTGAGGAAATCCGATGTGCGCATGCGGTTCTATACCTCCGGGAACAACTATCTTCCCGGATACGTCGATAGTCTTTTTTGCTTCTGGTGTCTCTGACCCTACTGGAACGACCGCGGTAATTTGCTCACCCTTTATCCATAAATCCATCAGTCCTGACCCAGAAGGTGTTACTATTAATCCGCCCTTAATTACTAAGTCCAACATGGTTGTCCTCCTATAAGGTGGTTGGTGGACTGATTCTATTACCAATGAATAGAAGGCTCAAGCTCACAAGATTTTGAAACGAAAATATGAGAAATGAGTTTAGTCGATAAAAAGTGGAGTACCTATGACAGTTGAGCATATTTGGGATAAGATAAGTACGTTATTTGTAGCTGAAAATTACATCTGGTGATTATGTCTGTGTATGAAGAATCAAAAATAATTAGTAAACCTTGGGGGCAGGAACAGATACTTGTTCTCGGGGACAGGTATGTCATTAAGATTTTAACTATATTTGCTGGGCAAGGCACTAGCGTCCAGTATCACGCTTACAAGGACGAGAGTGTTTCTCTACTAAGTGGAGAAGGGACGGTCTTAATATACGAAGATATCAATGTCGAGCCTGAGAGAATCAAACTGAGTCATAATAATTGGGTGAGACTCGTTCCAGGTCGAATACATCGTATGGAATCGAATTCAGGGTGTCAGATATTGGAAGTTTCCACCCCTGAACTCGATGATGTCATTAGGCTTGTTGACCCATATAGCAGATAAAATATCAGTTATAACAGTGATTTATTCTGATTCAGAATGCGTTTAAGTATGTACCTATTTCTTTGAATATCGAATTGTAGCATGCGGAGTGATAGAGTCGGACTGCATACCTCTTACGTGTGAAATTTGGCTCTAGTTACAAGTCTATCTTTTTTTGCGTAAGTTGATATACTTCCAGCGAATTTGAAGCGGTCTGAAAAGCCCTTCAATAATGATCGACCAACTCATCTTAGAAATGCCAGCAGTTCGTTTTGCAAACTCATAAGGAATTTCAGTAACAGAGAAGCCGTGTTTTTTTGCCAGAAACAAAAGTTCGGACTGGAATATGAATCCCACACTGCTTATGGCGTTCAAGGGAATTGAGCTTAGCACGTTTGATCTGAAAGCCTTGAAGCCTGATTTCGGGTCGGAAGCATTAAGCCCTAGAATTGTCCTGACATAGGAGTCTCCACCCCTACTGACCAATTTTCTCCAATAGCTCCATTTCTCATTATTTGAACCATCTTTTATATATCTGGATGCTACTGCTACGTCATGATTTTGTAACGATTTTAGCAGTAGGGGGATCAATTCTGGGGGATGAGAAAGGTCAGCATCCATTTGAACGACAAATTCGCAATTTGTTTTCAGGGCAGCGGAAAAACCGTCTATGTAGGCAGTGCCTAATCCCATTTTCTCTTGCCGTTCGATCAATGTTATAGGAAGCCCTGTTTCCCTTGTTATGGTTTCCACTACTTTGGCTGTGCCATCGGGCGATGAATCGTCAACTATTATTAGGCGTGGGTCAATTCCTTCTAATGCGAAAACTCTGGAAACTAACGATGGCAAATTTTCAGATTCGTTATACGTGGGACAGACAATTGCGACAGACATTTTCTTAGCTCAGTTTAATTTTGAATCATTATGATACCATCCCACTCAACTGTAACCTGACTGTCACTCGTATAAGATTTGTGCTATCTAAATAGGGCACAATGAAAAGTAATATTACTTTTCAGTTATTCAGTAGAATTTTGGCCCAATCTAGATTTTGAAGAATTACGAAGTGAAGTACTGCCATGGATTCTAAGTAAAAAGTTGAATATTATGAATGCGCTCAAGCCTATAACAGTAACCCCGTATCCTAGGAGCTGGAACTTGTAACTTTCGAGAGTTATGTGCGACTCTTTACTACTGGCTTTGAAGACCTTTACTCCCGCTACATTTTCAATCCCTTTGCTTCCCATATATGACCAGGATGGATTGGACCGAGAGAGTATCAGATACTTGCAATCTGACTGAGTAGGTATTCGAATTGAAGCTGAGAACAGTTCATACTTTTCTTCGGCCGCGATCTCACTGCAGGCATGCTGCGTTTCTTTAGATAGGTCGTTCGAATTTGAATTGGCTCTATCTAGAATCCAAACTTCGTTTACCGTTTCTGCAGATTTGTCAGGCTGAATTAGAGCTTCTAAATTCTCTATTATTCGGATCGAGTTTGATCCTGATACAAGACTGACTTTATTGGTATTCTTGAATAGAGTTAGCTTTTCATTATCTAGAATGATATCCAGATCAACACTTTGGTGTAGGAATCTATATTGCTGATAACTGGATTCTTTTAACAACACAGTATATTTTACTCCCAATGGCGCAACCATTTCCCCGAAATTATTAATGTTGTTTCCGTGTGTTAGTAACTCAGACACATAAGATTGGACAGTGCCTTTGGACTGATGTCGAGCGCTTATAATGTTACCAGGGAAAAATGTCCATGACGGATTGTTAACCCGTGATCCAGTCCAAGACAATTCAATGTATTCCTCCCATGGCAGCACCAGTAGATTGGATTTTTCCGAATCTTTAAGTATTAACTCAGATGCTTTTTCCCAATCAGTTGGGTAGTAAGTGGACGTAAGTTGATTAGAAAAACCATTGAACATTGTTATAGAGTAAAGTATTACCAACCCGCATGCTAGAAATATGATTATGTTGTGGACTGTTGGATTTACTAGCCGTCTTAATTCAGTTAGGCCAAACGATCCCATGATGGATAACCAAATTATGATCAATATCGTAAATTTCTGAGGTTCTCGAAATCCCCTGAAAACCTCCAAATGTGTGTAAAGGAACTCGATTACCTCAGGGAATAGGCTGCTAACACCGGGTGACAAGATTAACCCAATCAAGAACAGTATTGTTAAGGAGGATGTCAGTATTCTTCTTCTATAGTCACACCAAGATAGAATTGCTCCAAATATAGAAAGAGTGAGAAATACAGCAGCTAAGATAGGCCAATAACTTATAGCATCTTTAGTTAGAAAGTACCGAGCTTCATCCCAGTAGCCGTACATCCCTATGATTTCTAGCATATTACGGAATCCGGTTCTAGGGGATGAAAATACCTCTAGATCAAGCCGCGTGAACTGATCCATAATAGTTGATTCTGCTGATAGATATGGAATCCACCAATAAGCATTCAAAAAAATCAATAAGCCGGAAAACAGAGACAGCCATGCTATTGTAGGGATCTTAATACCTTTGGGGCTTTGCACGATGTATTCGGCCGAGATGAACACGTAGATAAGTATTAATATAGCTAAAATGTGTACTGAAGTCGAAGAGATGAGGATTGCCATAATTACTGCTACGGTTAGGGATTTATGATTCGGACCTCTTAAGAAATTCCAAAAACTCAAGATAGCCAATGGCAATAGAGCGTACCCCATGAGGAGTTTCCAGTGGCCCTCAAGTAGTCTGGTTTGTACGAATGGGTTGAAGGCGTAAAGTAAACCTGCATAGATGCTGGCTTGTCCGATTGCCCCAGTTCTTATGGCCAACAGGCGACTTCCTTGTGCTGCCACTAAGAAGATAGCTAATAGTAATAGTTTTTGCACTGCCCACATTGGCACTAATAAGGAAGCAAAAGATATTAGGCCATAAAGTGGCAGATGCCCTGAGACATAAGTGGGCAGGAATTCCTGAGAGCCAAAAAATAAATCCCTGAAGCTTGAGTAAGGCGGGAAGGTCATGTCACCAGTTAAGATATATCCGGGCTTTAGTACAGGATAAAGTATCAATATTGTAATTGTAAGGAACAATATTGATGCCCAAGGAATGTTTGAGCCAACCTTCAATCTCCAGTTTATATGGATAGTCTTTCCTATTTTCTTCCCAAGTTTGGTTTGCAAAATTGATTGAATCATTAATGGATATTTTTATAAATTTGAGTATTAGATAATGAATTTATGGGCTACTGTACACCTAAGTGATTAGATGTGCACATTGGTAAAAACAATTGATATCTTAGGCTCTACAAATTTATTAGCGTGGATATACGTGGATTCAATTAGGGTGAAAATGTTGCTATACATTGTTATAAATGTACCTTGTTTTGGAATAAAATAACTGAGATGTGAGTGCCGGGACGTTCAAGTAATAATTGCCTAAGCTAATACCCAAAAGTGTATTAGTCGACTTGTCAGGGCTTGGCTAGTAACTTAGCGGCTTTGCCTAAATGGGGGGCACGAAGTACTTCGGATTCACTCCAGATACTTGCGCTAATCTTTCTATGATAAACAAGAACAAACGCTTATCTTGTGAATCGAAGTACCTAGATAATATTAAAGTAACTAGGAACACTAAATATCCAAAAGATATGCCTGTTACCACTAATATTAGGTTTGTCATCGGGAATATATATATAGCTATCACCATCAAAAGTGAGGCGCAAAGAATTCTTGAGGCATTCATCCAATGCAGTGTTAATCCGAAGTTTCTGGGATAGTAGATCACTAGGCCTACCAAAGCCAACCCACTTGATATGCTAGTTGCCATCGAGGCTCCGACTATATCGTACTTTGGAACTAGAATGTACAAAAGTATAGATTGAATAACTATTGCCGCACCAAGTAGCAAGGCAGGCTTTCGTGGATTACCGGAACCTTGCAGGACTGCAGTGAACATTGCTACCAAGATTAACAGGAACACTCCAGGTGATAAAATGGATAGAGCCTGAGATGCTGTTGTATATTCTGAAGGAAAAATCAGACTTAGTATTTCCTTGGGGACAACGATTAGAGCTATATATGTCGGCAGGATGAACGCGAATACATATTTCAGCATTTTCCTAACGTAAATTCCGAGCTGTTCTGGATCAGAAGAATATTCTGCTGATATTGGAAATAGAGCTCCAATCAGGGATGTGATTACGTAAAGAGGCAAAGTACATATTAGACGTGCAGCTTTGTAGTTGGCAGATAGTACATTTGCAGAAGAAGCGGGAGAGAACATCTTAACTGCCAGTTGGTCTACGTTTATAATAAAGTGTATGCCTAGTATCCCTATCATTAGCGTCAATGCAAAATAAGTGAATTGTAGATTAATCCAAGGTCCGGTTTTCCTTAGTACTCCCTTCGAAACCCAAAGACCAATAAAGAGGGATACAAACGCGGCACTTATGTATCCTGCCAACGCTCCTTCTGCTCCAGCACCTAGCATTACAAGTGTCAGCCCTACGGCTAGTTGAGCGATAGCCCCACCAATTCTTAAAAACGCCACCGATCCGAAACGAAACGTACCCAGTAGATATCCTTGGAAGATATTACTTAATGATAGTAGGGTAACCGTAGCCATTATCATTAAGACTATAGTTTTGTAACTACTGTCTTGATCTAGACGAAGAATCTCCAATTGATAAGCGATGAAAAAAAACGCGCATGCTAAGGCACCAACTGCAAAATTGCCAAGTAGCCCGGGCCGTATGGTTATTGATTCTCCAAGTGTTGTGAACCGAGTAACGGCCCAAGGGAAAGAAGCTGATACAGTAAACCCAAGTATCATGAGTATGGATTCTGCTACTGCTAGTACTCCGTAAAGCTCTAGGCTGAGTATCCTTACTACCGCTAGAAAAAAAACGTACCTTAACAACGTAGTCAAAGCAAAAGACAACAAAAGAAGCGGGCTTCTCTTAGCAACGTTTACTAATGGCTGAGGTGAGTGATTTTCTATATTATTGCTAATTCAAGCAAAATGCATTCTGCAACCAGTAACATTCGCGGCCTACTGACGTAAGTTGGCCGCTGGATTTCTGGACCCCCAGAAATTCCAGAGAACGCCTTTGTAATGAGCCTTCAACAATGGGATCGGGGATTGTCTTCCAATGTAAGAATAACAGGTCGGATAAACAAATGTTCCTGCGATTATGTAGGCCGTTATATATAAGAGTCTTTTCAATAATCCGTAGTGCTTCATAATTAAACGGACACGAGACCTGGAAAGATAGTAAAGCCTAGTAGGAGAAACTTCTCCAACGGTTGCGCTTCTCTGATGCCAAAAGAGGGCTTTAGGTTCGACATATACTTTGTATCCGGCCTTCCTAACTCTTAGGCTAAAGTCAACGTCTTCCCCATAAATGAAGAAATCTTCATCAAGCGGGCCTACTTTTGCGAGTACTTCCCTGCGAGTCATAGCTACTGCAGTATATTGAACTTCTTTGAGGGATTCATATGAAGGCCCGTCGGTTTTCTTGTGGCCGTATGGAACCGCTATGCCAAATAGCATCCGCCCACCGCAGGAGTCCAAGCGAGGAGTGCCAGAGTATTGAGTAGGGGTTCCATAATATCTCTTTCCGCAGACCACACCAATTTCCGGGTGTTTTTCCATTACTTCCACTAGTCGCTCTAGCCAAGTCGGAGTGACTAGATCATCGCAATTAAGATCAAATACAATATAGTCCCCGGTTGCAATATTGATGCCTTGATTGATGGCATCACCTATACCTACTCGTGTTTTACAGGCTAGTAGATTTACCCAAGGAAATTGGTTCTTCAAGATATCGGTCGTTCCGTCAGTGGAAGCCGCATCTACTACTATGACTTCATGTACGAGGTACGTTTGGTTTTGCAGAGCAGCCAGACACTCTTTCAGTGCCTCAATGGAGTTGTAGCTGGATATTATGATAGATACTTTAGGATTTTCGTTCATATTCAGATTTTGGCCTCCTTGCATTCAGCATTGAATTATGAGCCTATCAAATTATGGGCGTTACCTAGATTATTTGAACGACATTTCATGTTAAGAATTTTACTACATTCTGAGACCAGTCTTTTCTGGACACTACTAATGTTAGTGTAGAAGTTGATGGTTTCACTAAGCGTATTTCATGATGAGGAATTTGGCTGAGGCTTGAGGCCCTTGACGGTATGTTTATTGTTTTGACTCCATTCCAGGAGGCTTCTTACGATACCATTTAACTAATATCAGCGATATAACCAATCCTAGTATTGTAATGCCAGTTAGTATGTAACCTAGATTAACAAACTGCTGGCCGGTGAATTCTATGTCCACACTATATTTGCCGGTTCGATCCATCCAGAAACCGTTAATAAATGAATCAGTTTGAATTGATGGGATTTCCCTTTTGTCTATTATAGCTTTCCATAGTGGGTGATACGATTCCGAAAATGTGAGCATGAATGGATATTTGGTTTCTATTTCGACGGAGTAGCGACCTGGGTTTATTTTCCGTATAGATTTGATAGATGGCTCTGTATTGGGCAAATTTGGTGAAAGTGTGTTTGACAATATTATTGATGGTGAGCCTGCTGTAATGGGAGATGTTGATTCTATGTTTATGTCATGGAATCCGGCTTCCACAATACCTAAATTCACATTGACATTATCTAAGTAGGAAGGCCTGACGATTAGGGATTTAAACGGGTTTAACTCTCCCATTTCGATATGACCTTGCCAATCCATTGGTGCTATTTGAAGTCTTATTGATTTCAACTGTGACCAATCTACTTTTCCTTCAAAAGCGGCAGGATTAGCCAAATTAGCGATGTATGTCTTTTCAAGAATTGCTTTTCGGTCAATACTAAACCGCGCCCAGTTAGTCTTGTCTTCTGAGAAGTAGAATACAAGGCCCATATGGGCCTCTGTGTCTGATGCGTCAATTGGTAGCAATAGATAATCATAATTAGATATATCCAAAGGCTCCGATAAGTTAATTTCAGATACTGTGCTGTAGACTCGGGGGCTATTTATGCGGATGTGTGTGACCGGTCCGTTGTTTTGATTTGACACCTGGATGGTAGAAGTTGCAGGTTCTACTATTTGCCATGCGATACCTTCGCCCATACTAGTAAATTTGGTGTCTTCGACCTTCGAATCTATCGATGCCGTTGCAGATGCTTTAACCTCAGATATTGTCTTGAGACCAAGGAGTATATTACCTCCTAGCTGTAAAACCTCTGCAGCCTTTTCATCTACCTGGATTTTGATCATGGTTTGCAAGTCTAAGGTTTGTTGTTTTTTCAATGGACCCAAAGCTAAGGACCCTTGCCATTCGAGTGGTATGATTTGTAGTCTGATAAGACTTACCTCGGACCAATTTAACGTTCCATTCTTAGCATTCGGATTTGATAATGTAGCGGTGTATAAGTTTTGATCCAGTGTTGATGTGGCGATGTTGAATCTAGCCCAATTGTTCATGTCTTCTGAGAAATAGAATAGAAGCCCAACGTAGGCTTCTTGGACGTCACCTTGGTTTATAGATTGGATTGGTAAGGATATGGCGTCATAGCCGGAAAGATTTACTGGTTTATCTAGTTGTATTTCAGCTATAGTAGCAGCTGAGCGTTTCTCTGACAGTTCTTGCTCTGGGTTAACGAATATCCTGGTGTATTGTTCCCCATCGGTTAGACGACTATACTCGACGTCTATACCCTGACCTATTGCGACCCATTTAAGCTCTTCCTCATTGGACATCAAGAGTGGGTGAGATTGTTTGTGGGAGATATTTTCAAAGGACACATCCAAGTTTGAGAGCGAGGGTGCCCAAAAAGAGTTAGAAACTAGTAGGTTGGAATTAATGGCCTTACTGCTCAAGATGCTAGTGAGGCTGATAGGGTCAATTTTGATTGTGCCTGTTTGATCCTTATTGCTACCCTGCAGTCGAATCAAAGATACATTCTCCCAGTCGATATAGCCATTGCTTTGGTCTGGTTGGGACAAATCGAATACGGCGGTTTCCCAATCTGAACCATTGTTATTAATGTTGAAGCGTGCCCAGTTGTCGAAATCTTTGGGATCATTTGTAGGGTTGAAAAATATTGTCAAAGAAGGGATTTGTTCGCTTCCGTCTCCTTGATAGGACAAAGTTAAACACGCTTCATTAGATAGATCCATAAATGGTGAAAACTTGGCTTGAGCGAAAGTATAGTATTTTCTGGCGCCACCCTCGGTCCCTATTGCAAAGGATGAATATTTCACGCCGGCTTTTTCTGATTCTGTATGTATGTGTGATTCGATCAGAACTTTATCGGGCTCCGAAGCCGTCCAAGGAATTTCTATGTCTCTAGTTGAAATTGAGCCCTCGTCATATACAAATGATGAAGATGGGAACCGCCGAATTTCATTGAAAGTCATACTCTTATTATTGAATAGCTTTCGAAGCAGGTTTTCGCCGTCTTGATAGTTATCGCTAGGCACTAAATAAATCTTGTCTATATCATTAACTTTGTTCTTGGGCCTTAACCCGGATACTGTTGGATTAAGAATTGTGTGACAGACTCCCGCATCCTCATTGATTAATTCTATGGAGTGGGTTCCTTTTTCTAGATCTATAGTTGAAGCCTTCAGCCACCTGAATCCTTGATCCGCTGGAGACCAAGGGGTGAGTCTGGCTGCTTCTTGATTGTCCACCATAATTGTCATTGATGATCTGTCTGGCCCGAACTTCATTCTTACCCAAAGATCAAATTTTCCACTAACACTATTCACAAAGTTACTCTTCGTTTTGGCAAAAGATTCAGCACTCAGAGTTTGACCACTAAGTATTGGTCTACCTTTCCTATAATCTTCGATGCTTCCAAACCATCCTCCATGCTTGGTAGTGAAGTAAGGCGATACATAGAATGGTACATCTGTGTTTTCGAAATCACTTGGTCCAATGGAAACGGATCCAGGCATAAGTTCTAACAGTATGTCTTCCAGTTCGGTTTGGGTGAATATTATTTCGCTACCTTGCTGGACAATTTCGTACATTTCTGGGAAGGAGTGACTATTCCGTATATCCGCTAAAGAGATTTTGGGAATGTATTGTGGCATATCAGTGATAGATTCGGAGGGTAAGAGACCTGAAAGCCCGCCTATATATATGTTATAAGTGGGAGATTCATTGATTATTGGTTGCCACGATAGATTTTCATATACCAATGAAGTGCCGTTATCAAATACGATAGAGAGATCATTCTGTTCATTTAGGAATTTTCTTTGGAAATCCGAATCGAATCCTAAGGGTATAGATTGAAAGTCGGTGGGGTCATATCCTTGGACAACGATAAATTTAATCCCATATTGGCCAAGTAAATCTGCCCATTTATCCTTTTCCCCTTCAAGCATCAATTGATGGGTGTAAGACATAAAGGAATAAGCTGGTCCAGTTTTCCAAGATCCTATTCCGGCGACTGGATGTCCAGAGTACATGAAGCTTGAATATCCTAGATCGTGTGTCCAGAAATCCCCGTTTACCTTCATGAATTCCTGAAAATATGGCACTGTTGCTACTCGAAATATACCTTCCTGTTGCGCAATCCATTCGTGAGGTTCTTTCTCTGCCAACGGAGGATTCCAAGTTCTTATTCCACCGACTGTTATGTACCAACTAACAGTAACCAGGCTGACTGCTATTAATGATAATGGAATTACAATTAAGCTGATGTGAATTGGTCTCCACGGAATCCTGTTGATCCAAGTTAAGCCGTGGGGTATTTGCGGTCTCCACGGAATCCTGTTGATCCAAGTTAAGCCGTGGGGTATTTGCGGTCTCCACGGAATCCTGTTGATCCAAGTTAAGCCGTGGGGTATTTGCGGTCTCCACGAAAAAACCCCTTGCATGGTAACGGCAATTAATAATGGATAGGCGATGTAACCGAGCATAATCCACCTGTTAGGTGTCTTTAGTACTCCAAATAGCGGTACGTTGTTGTAAAGCCATAAGTAGACGTCTTGTCCCGGAGGGGTAGGTCCTTTGGCTAGAAATGCACCCACTAGCCCAGTGGCAATGAGCGATGCTATTAACCAGTCTCTTCGGAATATGAGAGATAAGAGGGCGATTACGGGGATTACTGCCATCAAAATCTCATATGATATCTCGGTTAGTAACGGGTGAACTGACCACGAAATGCCTCCCTGTGAATTAAGAACTCCCAGCTCCCTCGAAAAACCGAGTAGAGATTTCTTAAACGACAGGCTCCAAAATTCTAGTTCAGGGATGGGAATAGATATATCAGTTGATACGAACGCTGCTTTTGCCCCACTCAAGATTGGTATTATTTGAAAAGCTGACAATCCAAAAAGAATAGGGGATCCAATTGCTATCGCTTTGGTTAGCCTGATGAGTAAAATGCGGAGATTTGCCTTGCTTCTTAAAGAAGTAAATCGAGCTACGGTAACGATGATTAGAATCGGAACGGAGTACAGTATAACGTCAAGCCTAGTGAACGATATTATAATCCAGCTAAGCGTCGCAAAGCACAATATGACAAACACAGAGTCCTTCGCAAGAATTTTTAGATATAGAAGCAACAGCAAAGGGAATAGGGCATATGCGTATGCGAAGGGCAGATGCCCAGATGCGAAGCGTGAAATGAAATACTGATTAAGGACAAATACTAACGCTGCCACTAATGCAGGGATTCTCGACACTCCCATATTCCTAGCTAAGAAATACATGTTAATGCCGGCGACCCAGATGCAGATAGCGATACTAATCGACAGCGTGAGCGCCGGATTACCAATAATTTTGTTTACCAATGCTAATGGTATGTGAGCAGACGGCGGCTGGACGAGCCCAAATCCCCAGTTTGACCATATGATGAGCGAATCTAGATTCCGAGAAAATTGTTCAATTCTAGCGACCCATCCGAAGAAGTCATTACCTTCTGGGATTCCCCCGACTATGAAAAGATTTCTTGTTAACCAAACGGTTGTTAAGAATAGGATTAGTAGGGGGATTGCGTGTTCGTTACCAGATATCGAAGTTAATGAGACCGAGTTTTTTTGGCGTCTTATCGCTCCAGCTAATGCATTCACCGCAGATTTGAGTCGAATTAGGATACGATCAATGGCGGCTTTACGATTTGAAATTCTTATCATTAACAGCTCAATGCAGTAAGAAAGCTTCGTTGCTATTTAGTAGCTATAATATGAAACCACTTCTTTACAAGGTGGGCAACGGTTTTCTTCATTCCCAATGGCCTGAATCTGTCTCGTATAGACAAAGATTGCTCAACCTGAGATGGGCCAGTTTTCGTTATATTCCATCCGGCGCTCTTTACCAAGTCGACCAGATCTTTAGGAACGAAGTGGTGTGGGTGGGGATGATCAATTAGAGTAAGTAGCCATTGGATTCTCGTGAGCCATTTCGGGAAAACGTTAGATGCTAAATATAGCGTGGCTCCTGGTTCTGCGACACGATATGCTTCTTGAAGGCATTGAAGGGGACTTTGTGCATGATCTAATACGTTGAATATTATTATTCTGGTCATTGAATTATCAGGTAAAGTTAATTTTTCTCCAATACCAGTTAATAATTCCATTTCTGGATCTGCTAGTAGATTCATTGAGCGATAATAGTCCGCCAGGGGTTCTACCCCGATGCGCTGCTTTGCTTCGGGGAAATAGTATATGGGACCCTTAGGGCCGCACCCAATTTCAAGTACTTTTTGATCTTCCCAAAAGTCCGTTCCCAATTCATCATTTCCTAGAACCCAAGCCCAATACTCTCTAGAGAAATGTTTCATTGCGAATTCGCCTTGAGCCCACCATTTTGCCTCAGACTCCTGTGCGTGGAGCCAGCGTTCTTCGCCTGCGCTTTTCAATTTTGCCTCCCAATGGGTATTTAAAACCCCAATACAGTTTCGGAGTATTGCCATCTATCAATAATGGTTTCCCTGAGGAATAACCAATGTTTAGTAGTGCCGTGAGTATGAGCAGGTAAATGCATTATACCCTTCAATGTTTCGTCTGACGCGTTGATGATATCTTTGTCTAATTGCTTGTCTTCTGTCAGTGCCATTATAAGCCAAAACATTGCGATCCGCATTGACCGTTCCACGTATTTTCCGCTCAGGATTACTTTCCAAGGAAACTGGTGTCTTATAGCAGATACTAGAAAAAAGTATTGTAGATTTCTAATTTGAAAAATTCCACGTTTCTTCATGTAGGAATCGGATATTATTTTGAGAACTTCATACGGTGATTTTCCACTTATCCCGAAAAGCAAAGAAATTAGGGTTACTGCGTGAAAGCGGCATTTGAACCAATTGAAATAACTCGTTTCTTGGTTATTTATTGGGTCGTACATGGCTTTGAGCGCTAGTTTAGTATCTTTGGATATTTCCGTTAGTTCAGGATCGTCGTTCGAAAGCAGCTCTAATATGCGTACGGTATCTGAATATCCATTTGGATAAATGCCTCTAAGCAGTAGGTGCAATTCACCGCATTGCAATATACATTTGGATATGGTGATCCCGTTTATATTTTTGAGACTTGAGTGAGATTCACTACTGGGTACTAGATTAATACTAGATAGTAGTTTCTCAACTATTGAAAACAGAAAAGACATGAAAACCTCCAAGGGCATTTCAGGCAGCTCGCTAACAGGAAGCGATCCTATATAATTCCGCCCCATTAGCGTGACTCCTTCCTTTTTTACCTTGTAAAAGAAAAGGCTTCCCTTGGTTCGTCTTAACTGTATAGAAGTGAGGGGATTAATGGAAAGTGATATCCCGAGTTGGTCAGATAATTGCTGTTGTATCCGTTTGACCCTTTTTATCCTCATTGCAGCTTGTATAACGTTCATGACTACAATTAAATCGTAATCACTGGATTCATGGTGATTACCAGTTGCTCTACTTCCAACAATTATTATGGATTTAATTGGGAGTTCATCGATAATAGCCTGGCAAATGGTATTTAGTTTTGGGTCTTCGTATTCAGTGGCCAAATGGTTTAAATTGCTCATTAGTGATGGTCAACTTTGTTGATGGTTTGCATAGGTCGATTTATTGAATCCGAGCACTTTTTTCAATATTGGCATGATGTCAATGATATTCAACTTTTGTGCTCTCTCGGTTAACCTCTCTAGTTCTGGGCCTATGAAAAAGGCTACTGCAGTTTGGTCTTTGAACTTGGGATGGTAAGCATGCATTGCCAAGGGTTTTAGGTAAGAATGGTAGTTTGGGAATATGCTAAGGCCTGGCCTCAACAGATAGACTTCCTGGTAGTAGTCTGAATTTGTGAAATGCACCCCAAGTTGACTTAGCTCTTTTGGGGTTAGAAAGGTGCCATGTTGGGATTCTTCTACGAGTGAATGTATTCGATGTTTAGCGCTCTCGGTAAAGTACCATAAACGAACCATAGTTGAATCTAGAGCTACAATGTAGTCTTTCCCAAATCCTGGCTGCTTCAGCAAGTATGTGTAGTCAATAAATTCTTGTGTGTGATTCATGCCGTGATCAGACACGATAGCAACCTCTAAGCTTTGGCCGAGCCGCTCCCTAGCCGCCTCTACAATCGTTTTGATCGCTTGGTCCGCGTCAAGTAGGACATCCTTGAATTTATTGGAGCGTATGCCATATCTATGCCCTAGCATGTCTATGGTGTGTAGGTAAACATATAGTAGTTTCACATTGGGGTTTACTTTAAGCACTTCTTTGGAAACAAGCTTTGCAACAGATGATGCCTTACTAAACATATGGCGTAACCCAAAAACATCTGACCTAACGACTGCGAATTCTTGCTCGTGTTGTCTGCAAAGATCGAAAATCGTTGGGATGGATTGGAATGGTTCTTTATCAAACATGCTTTTTTTAAGGGATGGCTGGAAGTGTTGGATTACTCTTAGGGGTATGTTATAGAGCGGTAATTCATCATAACCCGTCATTCTTGCTTGGATTGGTGACAAGGTTTTGGCAAGAAAATATTTTATGACTCGCCGTATAAAATCACTTGGAATATAGTCTAGAAAACTGAGGCGACTAAATGGCTTTAGAGGAGAAGAGTTAGGGATCATACGAAAGTCTGTCCAATAGCCTATATCCTGCGGGTAACGACCGGTAAATAGTGAGGCTCTTTGCACGTCACTATAACCAAGTACTGGTGTCATAGGCTTCAAGGCATGATTTTTTGCCAAGTCAGATAGATAAGGCATATTTTGGTGATTTATGAAATCTATTCCAAGTGCGTCGACTAAAAACAAAAGAACTGGTTTAGTTTTCATGTTTGGGATTACCTTGTGTGGCAAAGTTCATAGTATAGGTACTCGAATTGCTGACAAATAGACTTCCAGGTATATTGTTCTTCCATAAGGACTCTTCCATTCTTACCCATTTGTGAGGCCTTCCCAGGATTTTCCGTAAGCGATTCCAAGGCCTGTAAAATACCTTCAGTATCTGAATCTGCTATTAAGTATCCGGTCTTGCCATCTATTACCACGTCTCCAATGCCACCAACATCGGTGGCAACTACCGGAGTACCAGAGCTCAGGGCCTCTAGAACTGTTAATGGGAGGCCTTCAGAATGGGCTGGGGATATCAATGCCAAAGCCTTGGATAGTAGGTGAGGTAATTCGTTATTTGGGACGTGGCCAATAAAACTTATCCTATCCCTATCGGGTAGAGAGCTTATACTATTCTCTAGCCATCCTCTATCAGGTCCTTCTCCTACAATTGACAACTTTAAACTAGGGATGCGTTCTATGATTCTCAAAAGAGTGTCGGTGCCTTTACGCCTAACTAATCTACCAACAAAAATGAACTCGAGTGTTTTAAGCTGTTGATCTATTGGGGCGAAATTCTCAATGTTAACCCCTGGAGTTATGACTCGAATTCGTTTTGGATCTACTCCAAATGTTTCCTCTAAATGATTTTTCATTGCCTTGAACACTACGGTGCAGAAATGAGATCTCCGGACAGCCCACAATTCTACCCACTTAAACTCTAACTTCCTTATAGCTCTTTCTATAAACGCGGAGTAATGACCTAACCATGGCCCTGCATCATGAAGGGTGCAAACAAGAGGGATATTCGGGAATCTATAAGAAATCAGTATGCTACTCATCGCACCGTGTGCGTGAACCAAATCAATAGACCGTTGTCTGATTATTGTCACACCTTTTAAGAAGGCTAGGATGTTACTAATAAAATGAAGAAGTATCCATCCCAAAAAACGTTTCTTTACAATGCTGCCAGCAAGGAATTTCGGAAGTTTGACTGGGTGCACTTCTATCCCTTTGGCGGTAAGGTCTCGTTTAGTATTTTCGGAGCAATCTGCTACAAGGTGAACCACATGCCCCAGATCAGTCAGTTGTTGGGAGATTTGAAGTGCGTAGTGTTCGGCCCCGCCGCTAGTTTTGTTGTCTAACCTCAGTACTCCTCGCGTCAACATTAGTACATTCAGAGGATATTTGCCGCGTTTTAAGTGACTCTCGTTGACGGTCATACCAAATGTAGCCTAGGAGACTACTTTTTCAGACTGAACTAGGGTTTGTTCGGATATCCAGCGGTATGTGGTGACTAGTCCTTCTTCTAAAGTTATTCCAGGCTCCCAATTCAATACATCACGTAGTAAAGAATTGTCACTGTTTCTTCCACGTACCCCTTGTGGTTTTGTGAGATCGTAGTCTTTATCTATGGTTTTACCAGCAATGCCGGATATGATGTCTATTAGCTCATTTATTGACACTAGATGATCTGTGCCCAAGTTGAGAGGGTTACGATAATCCGATTGAGCAATCCGGAATATACCTTCTACACAGTCGGATATGTACATGAAGGACCGAGTTTGCTCTCCGTCGCCCCAAACTTCGATACTATCTACATCGCTAGCCAGGGCTATTTTTCTACAAAGAGCTGCGGGGGCTTTCTCTTTACCGCCATCGTAAGTTCCGATAGGACCGTATACGTTGTGAAATCTTACAGAACGTGTTTCTAGTCCGTGATCCTCGAGGTAGTATTGGCACATTTTTTCAGTGAACAGTTTCTCCCAGCCGTATCCCTCTTCTGGGTCTGCTGGGTAGGCATCGGTTTCTTTAAGGGGAGTTACGTCAGCCTCAGTTTGCTTGTACATAGGGTATATACATGCAGAGGATGAATATAGGAACCGGGATATTTTGTTAATACGACTGGCTTCTAGCATGTTAGCGTTTATTAGGATGTTGTTACGGGCTATGTCAGCATGAGAAGCAGTAATGTATCCTATTCCACCCATGTCTGCTGCTAGATTGTAGACTTCGTCTACTCCATCGGTCGCCTGCATGCAATTGTCCTCTAATCTCAAGTCCAGCAGTTGGAATTCGTCAGCATCGCTCGGCTCAAAATCCGGATTCTTGATGTCCACTCCACGCACCCAGTAACCTTTTTCTTGTAGGTATTTCACCAAGTGGTGTCCGATGAATCCTCCAGCTCCAGTTACTAAAGCTTTTGTTGCCATTTAGGTGCCTCTTGTTCTGAGATGTAGAGTGGTTCGGCCTGACCTTACGCTATTTGCGCGCCTGCCTACATGATATCATTCATGCTTGATTTTTGCACCCTGATATATGCCCAAGCTGTTAGGTGTAACCGCCTATAAAGAGGGGTCCGAATAGGCTGGGAAAGGAATATGCTTACCAAATGTTGGTCTAGCAGTTTGTACATCCAGATTGGATTGTTACAGTTAAAGCCCATCAATGATGAGATGGAGGCGCCCAAGCTTCTCCTGGCTTTTGGGGATGCCTGTACATATGCCCTGAGAGTACTTTTGGAAACCGGACCTTATTGGCTTTAGCTAAACCGTTTTTATAAGCGGATATAAGCTCGTCTTCAGAACTATATGCAAACGGATCTCCCAATTGCATTTCAATCTCTCCTCCAGGATTTGGCCGATTTTCTGTTAGCCAGTTCACTGAAACACTAAGGGCGTCACTTGTAGTAACTAATTCTTCATATCCTAGGTGCGCTTTAATTTTTGTTATATCATAATTGACGATTGTTTCTATATCTGGGGCACCATCGCCTTTATACACTTTGTTAGCTATTGAAAATGGCATTTCTATCAAATCCCAATCGTAGTTTAAAAACTTGGTGATGAATTCCACAATGTGACGCTGCGAGTATTGATACTCCTCTCTAACGTTGTAAATTTGACCTTCAGATTGTTTAGGCTTGTCAACGCTTAGCAGTAAGGCATGAGCAGCATTTTGTCCGAAAGACCTTCTTCTAGGCAGGCCTAGATTTGGCAGGATAAAATGTTTGCGAGAATCCAGTATTCGTCGCACTATACTCCACTCAGGGTTGGCTGGCGCGTTTGGGCCATATATTTGTGGGTATCTAAAAATCGTAGATTTATAGTAGCCTTTTTGGTGCCCATTCATTACTGTTTTTTCAGTTACCCACATCATGTATTGTAACCGTGGTCCATTCGGATTATCTGCTAGGGGGCTATCTTCTTTTACCATCAGAGGGGCACCTAGTGGCCCCCATCTCGGGTCATCGCGCTGGGCGTACACTCCTCCTCCTCCAACTGTGATAAGCCTTTCGGTTTTGCCTTTTACTACTTCTGCTACTATTCGTATTCTTCCATAAGTAGCAATAGTAAGATCAAAAGTTCGATCTACTAGCCCGGATTCAAGAGTTTCTTGAAAATGAGGATCTACATGGATGTGTTCTATTTCCTCATCAAATCTGGTTTCGTGCTGTCCACCATGCAGGACTGAAACATCGTAACCTCTACTTATGAGTCCGTTAACAATATGAGGCCCAGACGGCCCCGTTCCACCTATTACCAAGGCTTTCATTTTCACCTTCTTATATAAAGTGACCAAATGTTTGGCTTAACCATTTAGATAAAAAGTGAGGGTTTAATATGCCAAACCTTATGATGTAGCATATTTTCTATATAGAGATTCTGTCGTGAAAGTTGTCAGTAAATAACTTAGTTATAGCAGCGTTACTTGCTAGCATATTGTGCCTCCAGGAGATCAGCTTAGAATTGGATCTAGTCTGATCATTAGTCTTGTTAAAAGATACAAATGGCTCCCATGACTTGGATGATTTGGCCATTATATTCCCTCCAGCTTCACTTACAATTATAGACCCCGCAGCTACATCCCATATGTGTGGCCTGTAAAAACCGGCATAGTCCATAAAGCCTGATGCAACCGAAGCTAATTCATATGCCATACTTCCGATCTTACGCAATCCACCTAATTTACCATCTAGTTCTTTCCCTAGTTCGTATTGCCTCATGAAAGACCTGGGTAAGACGTTTACGCTATTAGGGTGCGGTACGGCATTATTTGATACGGATATGGGGTTGTCATCGGCGAACGCTCCGCCCCCTATTTTGGCATGGACTACTGTACCTTTAGAATTTTTTGGTGAAGGGAGGAAAATTGCGCCTACTACCGGGATGCCTTGGTATATTACCCCTATGGAGGATGCGAATATAGGTAACCCATTTATGAAGTTAGTTGTACCGTCAAGAGGATCTACTACCCATATAAAGTCTTGATTTAGGCTATCAGGCTCAGGCGTTTCTTCTGATAGAATCCCGTGATCTTTGAAAGTGTTTTTGATACGTGTGACTATTAGCGTTTCAGCAGCTAAATCAGCATTACTTACAGGGTTTTTCTCTCCGTGATTTTTGTAGGTCACTTCTAGGTCAGATTGGAAGTACTGTATTAGGATTTCCCCACTTTCCTTTGCTATAGAAACGGCATGTCTTTCTAGTGAAAGTAGTAGTTGGGGGTCCAAGCCTTGTATTTTCGATTTAACACTGACCATACTAAGAATTGTGGTATGAAGCTTTAACCTGGGTACTAAGGCCACCTCTATCGTTGAAAAAGGCTTCTATAGTCATAGATTCTGGTTTTAGCAGGGCTACCAAGTCATTTAAAACCTGGTTTACTGCATGTTCTTGCAGTATTCCTACGCTTCGAAAGGAAGTCAGGTAATACTTGAGAGATTTCAGTTCCACCAGTCGATTAGACGGACGATATCTAATGACTAATTTTCCGAAATCAGGCAAGCCTGTCCAAGGGCATACGGATGTGAATTCGCTTGTTTCGTAAGTTATGTCACTCGCTGACCCAGCATATTCGAAAGGGATATGCTCGAGAATATCTGTGTCGATACTTGAATAATCTTCCACATCGTATCGTTTGTCAGAGTATCTGTCAGTTATCATAGTGCCTCCGTATTATCCGTCAGCTTTTAACGCAAAGTTTTAGGCAGAACGAACGTTATATTCTCCTCAGCTATTTTATTGACATCGATATTAATTGGTTTTATGGCATCGATTACTGCTTGCACAAGCCACTCAGGTGTAGATGCACCTGAAGTTATGCCTATCTTTTTCTTGCCTGTTAGCCAATCTTTCTGTATGTCTTTAGGGTCATTGATTAAGTAAGCTTGTTTGCCGGCGGCCTCGGCGGTTTCACGCAACCTATTACTATTTGAACTATTCTCAGCTCCTACTACTAGTATAATATCCACGTCCTCTGCAATGGCCTTAACTGCATCTTGTCTATTAGTAGTCGCATAACATATGTCGTTCCTGGTTATTAGGGCGGGAAACCGTTTTTTGAGTATTTCAATAACTTCGGCAGTGTCATCAACACTTAATGTAGTTTGAGTCAACGCAACTACCTTGGTATCATCTGGGACTTCTACAGAAGCGGCTTCTTCGGGGCTTTCTATTAATATCGTGTTATCTGCCGCATGTCCCATTGTTCCTACAACTTCAACATGGCCGCGGTGACCTACCAGTATGATTGTATATCCTTCCCCTGCGTATTTCCTCGCTTCGAGATGTACTTTCGTAACTAATGGGCAGGTGGCGTCAATGACCTGCAAGTCTCTTTCCTTAGCCTCTTCCCATATTGAAGGAGGGACTCCGTGAGCCGAAAATACGACTGTACTTCCTGTTGGAATCTCCGATATCTCATCAACGAAAATTGCACCTTTATCTCGCAGCTCGTCGACAACATGCCGGTTGTGTACTATTTCGTGTCTTACGTAAACGGGTGGTGCGAAGCGTTCTAAACACAGTTCGACTGCGTCTATTGCGCGAACTACACCGGCGCAAAAGCCTCTAGGGGAACTAAGCAAGATGTCTATGGCAAAACCTCTTCATGTAATTTTAGATGTCGATTATAGACCATGTCGTGAATAGAGGCATCTCAGTCGTTGTTTAAAATGGGAAATCTTTACAACAAAAAAGAAGGGGTACCTTTACAAGGCACCCCTTCTTTTTTGTTAAAATCCGTATCGATTATTCAGTTCTACGATTTGTGAAAACGTAGGTGCCACCCATCAGAATTATCAGCGATCCAATTATCATCAGAGCTCCTATCATACCTGAGCCAAGTGTATAATCACCCGTTCCTGGTAGAGATGGCGCTACGGCAGGCACCGGCGTCGCTGTAGCAATTGGCACCGCAATATTAGAGGAGGAGGACTCAACAACAACAGGAATCCTCGTAGTTGTGCTGCTCACCACGCTGCTATTTGCACTAGTACCTTCGCTAAATGTCAGGAGATGCCCAGAGTTATCTAAGAATTGAACTCTGTAAGAGGTTGCAGGAGCAATGAGTCCGGTCACAAGGATATCAATTACTACTCCGGTTGGCAGATCGCCACCTTGTGATTTTTTGGTAGTCTTCTTAGGAGAATCCCCGGCCGTGAAGTTTGGATAAACTTCTACAGCTGCTACATTCGTAGGTAGACCGGAAGCAGGTAGTACTACCTGAATTAATGACTTGTTGCCCTGTGCCTGAGAAGTCCACCCAAGCGCGGCCGGAACCAAATCTCCGGCAGCTTGAACTTCATCAGTAGCATCCAAAAGTGCACCGTTGCCATCAAATATGTTGAGTAGGACAGTGGTAGGAGCTGTGGTTATACCTTCCACTTTCTCTGCGATGATCACGCCTGCTGCCGGGGCTGTGATTGTTTCAGCAGCCGTACCATCAACTACTATTGCTATAGTGCTTGCACTATTTGTCCAGGTGTTGCCTAAGACCATCACTACCTGGAGTCCTCGCTCTCCGTCATAAGTCCAGCTCCAACTCATATCTGTAGCCGTTAAAGCACTGGCTTTTTGCCATGAGAAGAAGGTCATAAGCAAACTGATTACTAAGATGATTCTAACGCTTCCTACAGTCAGTAGGGAGAGGCGGTTCTTGGCTAGCGCCATTATATGCTACCTCCGCGGGTCAAACCCGCTGTTATGAAATAATTACTGCTAATATGGTAGTAGCCATGCATGCTTCATCTGAAAATGTAAGCATGCATGGCTGAAATGCTAGCATTCAGTCAGGAAAGTGTCAAGCGTCCTAGCTAGCAAAAAAGAACTCGTCTCCTTACGTAATTCCCTGCTCTGCCAGATATGCATGAAGTCTTTCAAGCGTTTTTCTGTTTTGCTCAAGTGGAAATCCATCAACTGCGTAAGTTTGTTCAACTTTGAATCCATCCACAGCTCCAGCGTCCACCATTTGTTTTATCACCGCTATTTCTTCATCCGGTGTAGGGAGTACATTACACTTGGATAACAGTGATAGACCTGCTATTAAGCCTGAAGCACCCCAATTAGACACACTGGCTAGAATTAACTTGTCTGTAGAGACAATCGTTGGTTCATTTGGAAGGCTATCGACTCCTGGAATATGTTGAAGGAGTTTCCCCATACCGATTTCGTTCCCGCCGTCACCGATCCCTACAGTTGCGTTATGGTTTAAGACTATGTAGTCAATCTTCGCGTTATATTCTGAAATGTCTACGCCGCGAACATTGAGATATTCCCCTTTGTGTGTCATGCCGCATCGTTCTGTTGAAATTACAACCGAAGGGTTTAGTTCCCCCAACAAATCCTTCGCGTATTTTTCGCTTGAAGTGGCGTCACTTAACGGAAATTCGATCACCTCGCCGCCGCCTTCTAGATTTTCATATAACGACGAGCTGAATTTGTCGGTTACCTGAGTTACTTGGTAGCCTAATTGCTCTAATGCTTTTCCTATGAAATAGGCACCCGGCGGTCCATCTGTCTCCGACGCCATGGCGCCCAGTATGAAGAAACCGCTGATAATCAGAGCATGGCCCGGGTTATCGAGTATTAGTTGGGCGGCATCTTCACAAAAGTTTTCAGGTAGGTGCCCACGTAATTTTGATATTCCACGCTGATCGTTATCTAAAATAATATCCTCTATTTTGGACATGTTAATTCTCCTGGTTGTGTGGTAATCCGTCGTGTTTATAAAAGCGCTAAGTCTTCGTCTCTGATGTCCGTAATGAACATGTGACCTGGTGAATGGGTGATCATGAATGGCGGTTTAGATTGGGCAGCTACTGCTTGAGGAGTAACCCCACAAGCCCAAAAAACCGGCACCTCACCGTCTTTGACAGGCACAATGTCCCCATAATCTGGTTGTTCAATGTCTTTGATTCCTAATGAAGCTGGGTTTCCTATGTGCAATGGAGCCCCGTGAGTGTTTGGGAATCGGGATGTGACTTGAACTGCCTTGACCACCTTTTCCTGTTTAATTGGTCTCATAGAGACCACAGTGGGACCGGAAAATTTACCCGCTGGGATCGTTTCTTTATTTGTAATGTACATTGAAACGTTAGTTGCATTTTCTATGTGTCGCATTTCTATTCCTGAAGACATCAATGCAGATTCGAAAGTAAAGCTGCATCCTAGGAGGAATGAGACAAGGTCATCTCTCCAGACCTCAAGAACGTTTTCGACTTCTTTGTCCAATACACCGTCTCTGTAGACCCGATATTTTGGAAGATCTGTTCTTATGTCTGCGCCAGGAGCCGTCAATTTGGGTTCAATGTTGCCGGATTCAATCACTTCGATAAGTGGGCATGGCTTAGGATTTCTTTGGCAAAAAAGCAAGAAATCGAAAGCCAAGTCTCGAGGTAAGATAACTAAGTTAGTTTGAACGTATCCAGGCGCTAAACCTGCCGTTATCGTGTTGTACCCGTCATTACGAATCAGATTTCTTAGCTCTGTTGGAGACGAAGGTAATGTGTTAATAGCCATCATAAGCCCCGCACGTGTATTTTTTGAGATTCTAGCAGTGCCCATATGCGGGTAGCAAGCTCGCGAAGTATTTCATACAATGGCTGATATGGAGACTATTCAGAATTTGATAGACAAAGCGTTAGATGAATGCACGATTGCGATAGTTGGCCTGTCTCCTAGAATCGATCGGCCTAGTAATGAGGTTGCTAGGTATCTGAGAGAAGTAGGTTATCGTATTATTCCGGTTAACCCGCTTGAAAAAGAGATTTTGGGAGAGAGGAGTTATTCAGCCTTGGAGGAGATTGCAGAGCCCATAGGAGTGGTCAACATATTCAAGCGGCCAGGTGAAGTGGAACCTGTAGTTAAGTCAGCAATTCTAATTGGAGCAAAATACGTTTGGATGCAGGAGGGTATAGTTAACGATGGTGCGGCTGAAATCGCCGTATCCGAAGGCCTAATAGCAATAATGGACCGATGTATAAAGAAAGAACATGAGGCCAGGGCTTACCGACTTAAATCAGGGATTTAGACTGTCCGCCATCAACGTTTATTGCTGTTCCTGTGATTAGGCCTGCATGTTCTGATGCCAGGAAAGCTACTAGAGATCCGATTGGCTCAGGCCAACCAAATTTCCCCATAGGCAGGTTGTTAGCGATAAAGTCATCAACTTCGGTGGTCGATTTCTCATCTTGAAAACGTTGCCAGCTTCCGCCGTAGAAAGCTATAGATCCAGGAGCGATTGTGTTTACGGTTACGCCAGTTTTAGCTAACTGAATCGCTAAATGTTTTGAAAAAGCAATTAATGAAGCCTTGGAAGTCATGTAGGTCATTCCCCCACCATACTCTCTTCCGTATATTGATGAAATATTCAATATTCTGCCCCAGCTTCTTGTTTTCATTTCAGGAAGACACAGCCTTATTAAACGTATTGCCGAGAACAGGTTGAGTTGAAATGTGTGATCCCAAGATTTGTCATCAGCGGAATCGAAGTCACGGCCGATATGGCCCCCGACATTGTTGATCAAAATGTCTATGGGTCCTAAAAGTTGTTTTGTTTGTTCGTAGGCTTTAGAAGTACCGGCCTCCGTAGTTACGTCACATTGAATACTTGCGACCTGTATCCCAAGGGCTTTCAAATCGGTTTCCGTTTTCTTTAAATCTTCTTCTCCTCTTCCACAAATAGAAACGTTACATCCTTCGCTTGCCAAAGCTATGGCCGAATAACGGCCTAATCCACGACTTCCACCTGTTATCAATGCGGTTTTTCCTGCAAGTTTAAGATCCATTAGGGACTCCAGTGACTTTCTTGTCTGCTACACGATACAACAAATGATCGACCATACTCATCAAACCATTTATTAGTATTTGCGCGCAATATGTTTGTCGTATGTATTTTGAGAGTCTTACAACTTGTAAACAAACTAGGTACATTGCTTTTGATCGGACATATTGACTTGTCTGTTTGTGGAGAGTTCCGAAGGTTCTGATATCAGCAATCCGCCCAAAAGGAGTCCTAAGGATAATACAGAGCAGGTAACAAAACCGGGCAGGTATGTACCTGTCGCGTCAGTCAATATACCAACTGTCAGTGGGGAGGCAAATCCTACCAGGCCACCGATAGCGAATATCACTCCCGTCATCATAGCTGCTCGGGCAGGATCATTTCCTGGTAGTTCCATTGGAATAGTTAGTAGGAATGGCACGTAAAGCCAAGAGCCAGCACCTAAAAGTAGTAATGACGGGTATACTAGCGGGGTTCCCGCCGTTAAGAACGACCCAAGCCCTCCCAAGCTTACCATGGCGCCAGAGGCTATAAGGAACGGTTTTCGCGCACTATACTTCATGGATAAGATTCCGGCCATAAAGCCCGATAGGCAACCTACCAGAGGCAAGAGACTTACTAGAACTCCAGCCCTAATTAAGGAAAGTCCGTGAAATTCAAAATAGAAAGTAGGCAACCATGCGACAAGTGCAACGTATTGGCCGAAAGCTCCCCCATCAGCCGATGAAAGAATTACAGTTTCTTTTTTGCGGATCACACTGATAGCCTGTCGTATTTTCTTATTGGTTGTAATATCCGTGTTTGTGATGTCCTCCACGTGACCAAAAAATAGCCACAAAACGGCACTTAATAGGGCTGCGCTTCCAAAGACGCTTAGAGCCTGCTCCCAGCCGATTGAATCGGATATTTTTGCTACACTTAAAGATGAAATTGTGATCCCTAGAACTGATATCGACATGATGAGCGAATTAACTAGAGGTAATTCTTTAGGTCGGAAATATTGCATTAAAATTGGAATTGTGGCGGGTCCAAGGATTCCGAATCCTAAACCCATCAGTACTCTTGAGAGTAGAAGTAGCCAGAAATTGCCTAGCGCAAATGTGAGAACAGGAGCAGATATCAGGATGCAGCCAAACAGGATCACCTTTCTTGGTCTCAATAGACCCGCAAGTAGCCCTCCTAGCAAGGAAAACATCGCTTGTACCAGGATTACCAGACTTGTTAACAGACTGCCTGTGCCACGGCTAATGCTGTATTCTTCAAGAATCAGGGGCATTATAGGAGCAACTGAGAAGAAGCTTAGCCCGACACAAAACATTATCGTTCCAATTAGCCCGGCAATGACAAATCTATATTTTTTGGGCGGCTGATAAGATGGAGTCGTTATGTCCAATATTTATGTTTAGTTGTCCAGTGATGGTGGTGTTAAATTTATATCTAATACAGATTCACACCACTGAGCAGCTTCTAGGAGATCAGATTCGGCAAAAGGGGATGAAATTAGTTGAATGCCGATAGGCATCCCTTCACTATCAGTCCCGCAGGGGATACCGATCGATGGTAGCCCTGCGGATGTCCAAGACGCTTGAAATACGGGGTTGCCTGTGGTACTCCGGTCTTTTGGTGCGGCTGTCGGCGTTGCTGGGGTAAGTAAAATGTCCACGTCGTCTAGTAAAGCTGTGGCGTCTTTTCGAAACTGAGTGCGGACTCTTTGAGCCTGTAGATAGGGCTCTCCGGGTATTAGCATGCCAACCTCGATTATCTTTCTAAGATGTGGCCCATAGTCATTCGGGTTTTTTTCATACATATTCTTATGAAATGCGGCGGCATCTACATTCATTACCACACTTCTTGCCGATTCGTGAATATAGTAGCTCTTGGGA
>Ga0114996_10001027_pt1 | contig 38262 bp, 34 predicted proteins | sample ArcticOcean_MG_C_4_FD_87039 | JGI IMG/M metagenome (GOLD analysis project Ga0114996, IMG submission 87039) | Marine microbial communities from western Arctic Ocean - ArcticOcean_MG_CB4_134 | ecosystem: Environmental > Aquatic > Marine > Oceanic | place: Arctic Ocean: Canada Basin | collected... | reverse complement strand
TGTACTTTTTCGCGACCGACACCACCAGCCTCAGGTTCGCCTCGGCCAGGTGGCGCTGGGCACCGGTGCCGTCCAGTTTCACGTCCTTGAAAAACTTGAGAAAAACTATCTCGTAGCTTTCGAGCTGGGCTTTCAGCGCCGGGTCCTCTACCTGCCCTTTCAACTCCTTGGTCGGAGAGTGAATTTCGAGCAGTTGGAGAGCCTCTTTCGGCACCAACCGGCAATTGAGCGACAGCTTGAGAATGTCCGCCTTGGCCTCCAGCGGTTCCTTGTTTAGGATCTCGCCGAGGTAGTTGAGGATATCCTCGTTTAGCTCTCCATCAAGAGCGTCGCGCACCTTTGGATGGAACCTGAGTTCTGCATAGGTTCGGTCGCCGGTAATGCTGACGAACCGGCTAATAGCGCGGATCTCTTTTTCACTGTGCGCCACACCCTGAAGAAGGCGGTGGACCAGCTGCCATGCCCTGGGCGCTCGGCCATCCTCGGTGGTCAGCTCCTCTTCGAGCGCCTCAATGTGTTTGACCGCCTCCATTCGGCGTGCCAGCACTCGTTCGTCATGCGCCTTGAGCAGGCTGACCCGGCCGATCTCCCGCAGGTACATGCGGACCGGGTCGTCGATCATCTCAGTGTTGTCAAAGTCGCCCCAGTTGGCGGCTTTGGCCTCGGCCTCTTTTTCGGAGGTCTGGGCGTCCTTTACCTCAGTCTTGGCTTTGGAGCCGTCGCCGGTGGTCTCGTCGTCGTCGTCATCATCATCGTCCTCGTCGGCCTGGCGGTCAGTCTGGCGTTCGGCGGGGCGATCGGCGACAGCGCCAGCCTCGGCGGCCTCACGTCGTCGCTCTGTCAGACCGATCAGGTCACGCGGCGACGTTGCGGTGTCGACCAATCCCTTGATCATGTCTTCGTTGTTGTTGTCTTCGCTGTCCAGGTTTGTTGCCATAAGTGGTCTAGCCTCTCTGGGCGTGGATCTCTCGCAGCCGTGTGTTTACCTTAATAATCGCCTGCTCGACGTCTTGTGAAACCTCGAACGACTCTTCACCCGACAAAAGGCCGTCTTGTAGGCGCCGAAGATGTCTCTCTTCGAGCCTGTCTAAAATCTGGCCCAACGCAATCTCGGCCTGGCCGAGCACCGTCGGTTCCAGATCGGTAGAGGAAAGCTCATCGAGCCGCTCGTGAAGAGCGGGGTCCAGGGCGGCCCTCACCTCCTCTAGTGTAGCCGCCTTCATCCATCGGGTAAATATCTCTCTATCGTCGCTCCGGTGGAAACACTCGGGAGGAAAGCTTTCGGCGAACTCTTTAAGAGTGGGCCGCTGCACCAGCATGGCCAGGGCGTAATCGTCCACCACGGCATCGTTTCCCTTGACCAACTGGGTGTCGCCAGTACCGGGTTGAGTCGTTCGCGGAGCCGCCCGGCCCTGCCCGCGGCCCTGGCGACTTGGGCTCGCGCGGCCACGTCCTGGGCGCCGGGCAATCTGCCTGAGAATGGGGTCCAGCCTATCCGGGCTGACGTCCAGAACCGTCGCCAATTCATTGCGGTAACGTTCCTGGTCAAATGGGTTGGCAGCGTAGATGAGGCGCGCCACCCATTCTGCTGCGGCCGTCTTGCCCGCTCCCGACGACAGGTCGAAGCGCTTCGGCAGCCAGTGAATCATGAACTCCTCGCCCGACACCGCGTCCTCAATGGTCTTGGTCCAGGCGTCGGGGTCGTTGCGAATCAGGTCATCCGGGTCGGAACCCTCTGGCAGCAGCGCTATCTTTATTTCCAGCTGGTTCCGTTGCATTATCGGGCCGACCCGGCGGCTGAAGGCGGCCGACTCCTGGTCGGCGGCCATGACCAGCATCTCCTCCAGCTTGCGCACAGTGGCCTCTTGTCCGGCCGCGTCTGCGTCCAGGGCCAGCACAATCCTCCCGGCCAGTGATCGTAGCTGCGACATCTGCGTGTCCGTGAGCGCGGTGCCCATAGACGCAACGACGTTGTGGTGGCCATGCTGATGGGCGGCGATCACGTCCATGTAGCCTTCCACCACTATCGCCTGGCCCCTCACCCGTATCGACTCCGACGCCAGGTGCAGCCCGTAGGCGATACTTCGCTTATCAAAAACATCCGTACCGGCCGTATTGATGTACTTGGGGTCCGTACCGTCCAGCGTCCTCGCGCCGAAACCGGCCACCCGGCCCCGCCTGTCCGAAATCGGATACATAAGGCGGCCCCGGAAAAAGTCACGAGTGTTCCCGTCGTCGAACTGTCTTACCAGCCCCGCTTCGATCATCTGCTCGACCGTGAAGCCCTCGGCCAGCAGGTGGGCCCTAAGGCTCCCTGAATCTGTGCCAATAGGACTAAGGCCGAGCCTGAAACTTCTCGCCGTCTCCTTGGTCACCACGCGGGACTTCAGGTACTCCCGCGTGCTCTCCCCGCCCGGTGTGTACAGCAGGCCCTCATAGAAGCTCGCCGCCGCCTCATTCACCTCGAAGGTGGTGGCCGACTTCGTTTGAATGGCGGTCGAAGCGAGCGCCACACCTGTCTTGTCGGCCAGAGCCCTGAGCGCCTCACCGAACTCCACGCCCTCGCGGCGCATGTAAAACGAAATGGCGTCCCCGCCGGTGGAGCAGGCACCGAAGCAGTGCCAGCTTTGCCGCTCCGGGCTAACAATGAACGAGGGGGTCTTCTCGTTATGGAACGGGCACGGCGCCTTGAAGTTACGGCCCGCCTTTTGCAGCGAGACATAAGAAGACACCACGTCCACTATGTCCAGCCTGGCCTTTACCTCGTCTACTACCGACATATTGGTTAGCTAACCCCCGCGCGTACCGGGTCGGAAATGCCCGGCTCCAGGGCCTCGGCTTTTCTCATCGCGTATTGGTCCGTCATGCACGAAACGTAGTCAACGACCGCTCGCTCGGTGCTTTCCGCCCTGAGTTGATACTCGGCCGGAATCTCTCCCAGACTGTCGGAATAGTAGACGAACAGCAACTTCACAATCGCTCTGGCAGCCCGGCCCTGCGCGCCCACATCTTCTGGTACGTATACGCGCTCGAACATGAACGCGCGAAAGTCGTTCACGGCCTGCCGTACGACGGGCCCCATCGTAATCACCGGGGTCCTATTTTCGCCTCTTGCGGGTCCGTCTTCGCCTGTAGCAGGCCAGGAATTCTCGACTATGTCGGTGACAATACGGTCAACGCGCAGGGAGTGGCGATTGCCCAGGACATCAAACACCCCGGGCGGCACCTCGTGCTCATCGATAACACCGGCCCGGAACGCGTCCATCACATCGTGGTTCAGATACGCGACCGCGTCGGATATGCGCACAATTTGCGCCTCCAACGACAGGCTCTCCACCATGCCTGGTGACAGGAAATCGCCCTGTGGTTTGGAGTGCGAGGCAATGCCCCGGCGAACTTCTGCGGTCAGGTTCAGCCCCGCGCCGTCCTTTTCGATAGCTTCCACCACCCGCAGGCTCTGACGGGCGTGCTTGAACCCGGAGCCCGGCGCGCCCTCGCCCCGGACCAGCCTGTCCACCTCGTCCTCGCCCACATGGCCAAACGGGGTATGCCCGAGATCGTGGCCCAGCGCTATGGCCTCCGTCAGGTCTTCGTTCAGGTTCAACGCGCGGGCAATAGTGCGGGCAATTTGGGACACCTCAAGGGTGTGTGTCAGGCGGGTGACATAGTGGTCGCCCTGGGGCGCGACGAAAACCTGGGTCTTGTGTTTGAGCCGCCGAAACGCCTTGGAATGGACAATACGGTCCCTGTCCCGCTGGAACTCCGTGCGCAGGGGGCTGGGAGTCTCTTGAATCTCCCTGCCAGCGCTTTGGGCCGACCTCTGTGCATGGGGGGAGAGCAGGCTCTCCCTCGCCTCAATACGCTCGCGAACGGATTGCTTGGTCTTCACATCCCCTAACGGACGATCTGGAACGGCGGCATCATGTTGGGCAGCCGCACCTCCACCAGCGCCGGTGCGTCGGCGTCCAGTGCTCTGCGCAGTGCGGGGCCCAGCCCGTCCGGGTCGGTGCTCTCGGCCCTGACGCCGTGGGCCTCCGCGAGCTTGACGAAATCGGGGTTGTGCAGTTCGGTACCGATGTATCTCTCGCCGAACCGGTGAGCCTGGTCCCAGTTAGAAGCACCGAAGGCGCTGTTATTGAAAACCAGCGCTACGGCGCCTATACCGTGCGCCACCGCCGTGGACATCTCCGACGCCATGTACATGAACCCGCCGTCGCCGCTAATGGCAACGACCTTGCGGTCGGGCGCCGCCACTTTCGCACCCAACGCTGTCGGGTAGGCATACCCCAGGGGAATGAAGTAGGAAGTGGTGATGTACGAACGCAGCGTTCGTACGGGGTACCGAACGTGGCTCCAATAGCCAATATTCGTGATGCCGCTAATAACAATGTCGTCGTCGTCGAGTTCACCGGCAATGGTATCGACAATGGCCGTCTGCTCCGGGGCCAGGTCGGAAATCCCATTGGCGATCTTCTTTTTCCACTTGGAGGCGAATCGCTTGCCATCTTCAGTGGCGCGTGTGCCGAGACGGAACCCGGCCTCACCCAGCCCGTCCAATATCGCGGCCAGCGTCAGAGCGGCGTCGCCCAGCACTTTTACCTCGGGCCGGAAATTGCGCCCTATCTCCTCCGGGTCCACATCTATTTGAATCAACTTTTTCCCGGACAAGTCGAGGCCTGGCATCAGCAGCCGCGTGCCCACGGCCAGCGCCACGTCGCAGTACTCCATAACTTCGGTACCGGGCGTCAGTTGCGCATAGTTGACCCCGAGATACAGCGGGTGGTCGGGGTCTATAACGCCGCGGGCCTGCGGGGTCGTCATCACCGGTGCGCCCAGCATTTCGGCCAGGGCCGTTAGCTCTGCGGAGGCTCCAGATATGGCTGCACCGCCACCAGCGAAAATAATGGGCCGCTCCGCCGTTGCCAGCGCCTGCATCGCCGCTTGTATGGCCGCATTTTTCGGCGCCATACGCACGGGCGGCTCCGGCTCGACCATATCCGTGACATCCGAAGCCGACAGGGTGTCCGTCGGTATCTCTATCTCGACTGGACGCGGGCGGCCTTTGCCCATCTGGTCGAAAGCCTCCCGCACCATGCCGGGTATTTCGTCGACCTGGCTCGATCGGGCGTTCCACTTGGTAATCGGTCGGAAGACATCCAGCTGGTCCTCAATTTCGTGTAACTCGCCGCGGGCCTTACCGAGGGCATCGCTCGGTATCTGGGCGGAGACAAGTAAAACCGGGGAAGACGCCCCGTACGCCGTGCCCAGGCCCCCTGACGCATACAGAGCGCCGGGTCCTGGCACCACAATGGCCACGCCTGGCTTGCCGGTCACCCGGGCGTAGCCATCCGCCATGTGCGTGAGCGCCATCTCGCTGCGACCCTGCACCAGTCGGATGCTGTCGCGGTGTTCGTGCAGCGCATCGAAGATGGCCATGACCTGTACGCCGGGCAGCGCAAAGACAGTATCCACCCCTTCTGCGATCAGCTGGCGTACAAGTGCTTGTGCTCCGGTCATCTTCATCGTCGGATCATTGTGCAACACAGGGTCTGGATAGGCCACCGGCAATCTTCCGACCGTGCGTTTGGACGCGGGCTAGTCTTAGGCACGACATTAGATCGAGATCAGTCCCAGCGGTGCCTCGCCGGAGTGCACGCGGGCGACGTTGGCGTAGCCGAAGGCGGCGCGGCGGGACCAGGCGTCCCAGTTATTGCCAGCGCTGTGGGGCGTCACGATGACTTTGTTCATTTGCAGCAACGGGTTGTTTGGCTCGACCGGCTCTATCTCGAACACGTCCAGCCCGGCCCCGGCGATGCGATTGTTTCTCAGCGCGTCTATAAGGGCCGACTCGTCGATCAGTGCGCCCCTCGACGTATTGACGATCACGGCGGTCGGTTTCATCGTCCCGAGCAGTTCACGACTCACGAGATGACGGGTCTCGGGCACCAGCGGCACGTGCACGGTAATCGCGTCGGACGTCTCGAATAGCTCCTCAATACCCACGTAGGTCAGGCCCAGCGCCTGCTCCTGCTCCCCGGTCAGACGCTGGACATCGTGGTACTGAACATCGGCGTCAAACGCCCGCAGTCGCTTTGCGACCTGGCGGCCAATGTTGCCGATGCCGAGAACCCCCACAGTCTTGCCCGCCAGTTCGAAGGCGTTCATGCCGTTCAGTGGGCCGGTCCATTTGCCAGATCGCGTCGCCGCATCGGCCTCGACCAGCCGGTGGTAGACGGCCAGCAACAGCAGCATTGTGTGGTCCGACACCGCCCAGGAATTGGCTCCGCCGTTGTTGGCGACGGGGATTTCAAGCTCCCTGATCAGGCTGGAATTCAAAAAGTCCCAGCCCGCCGAAAGAATCTGGAGCAGCCTGGGGCCGGACGCCTTGAGAACCTCGTCGGGCAACTTAGTGCCGGAGAGAATCAGGTATTCGGTGGTCGCCGCCAGCGCTATCTGTTCGTCGAGAGGCCCGCGCACGTCAATGCCCACCGTGTCGAAGCCGTCGGGCGTATGTCGGGCAATCTCGTTGTAAATTGTCTGCTCGTGTGAATGGACCAGTGCTATGTTTGGCATCGATCTACTATAATCTGGCCCGGTTTCCAGTCGCCAAATTCGGGTAAAAACGGGGTCAACCCCGAACCAGACAAAAGTGAACGAGGAGTAACGGACATGTCGGACATCAAGAACATCGGATTTGTCGGGCTCGGCATCATGGGCAAGCCGATGGCCAAGAACCTGATCAAGGCCGAGTACAACGTCACGGTGCACGACCGTGTTCGACCGGCGGTCGACGAAGTAGTCGCCGCGGGCGGGTCCTCGGTCGAGTCGTCCGCTGCGGCCGCTGCGGGAGCCGACGCCATCATCACCATGCTGCCGGACGGCCCCGACTCCGAGCTGGTCATTCTCGGTGAAGGCGGCGTGCTTGAGGGCGCGGCCCCTGGCTCGGTCATCGTCGACATGAGTTCGATAGCCCCCGCCTTCTCCCAGAGAATTGCTGCCGCATGCGAGGCCAAGGGAGTCGACTTCCTCGACGCCCCGGTAAGCGGAGGCGAGCCCATGGCTATCTCCGGTGCCCTGGCCATCATGGTGGGCGGCAAGCAGGCCGTATTCGACCGGGTAGCGCCCATGTTTGAGCCGCTGGGCGCCAGCGCCGTGCTGTGCGGCGACTACGGCGCGGGCAACACCACCAAGCTCGCCAACCAGATCATGGTCGCTGTGAACATCGCGGGGGTCAGCGAGGCTCTCGTACTGGCGAAAAAAGCGGGCCTCGACCCGCAGAAAGTGTTCGACGCCGTCAAGGGTGGCCTGGCTGGCAGCAACGTGCTGAACGCCAAGGGTCCCATGATGATGGCTGGTAACTTCGCGCCCGGCTTCCGTATTGGCCTGCACCAAAAAGACCTGCGCAACGCGCTACTCACCGCCACCGACTTGGCCGTACCGTTGCCCATAACCGCCCTCATCCAGCAGATCGTGGGCTCCCTGGTAAACCAGGGCAAGGCGCAGAACGACCACTCGGCCATCGCCAACTTCATCGAAGACATGGCCGGTACGACCATAGCCGACTAGGAGTCCCAGTCGGGGGGTTCTGGCTAGGGAATAATTCGGGGGACTATGCCCACGTTCTCCAGCACCTTCGAAACGGAGTGGGTGCGGTTCATGGCGTAGAAGTGAACGCCCGGCACCCCTTGCTCCAGTAGCTCCCCGAGCTGGGCGGTCGTGTGTTCGACGCCCAGCCGGGCGACCGCGCCGTTGTCGGCCTCATGCTCGGTTATCTGGCGGTCGAGATCGGCTGGGATGCGCGACCCGGTCATGCGGGTGAAGCGCCGTACCTGGCGCGCCCCGATGATGGGCAGCAGGCCGGGAATTATCGGTATGGCTATCCCCGCTTTAGCTGCTCGGTCCAGGAACCCGAAGAAGTCGGCATTGTCAAAAAAAAGCTGGGTGATGAACAGGTCCGCCCCGGCGCCCGCCTTGCGTTTGGCGTGCTCAACGTCCGATTGCAGGTCGGCAGCGTCGGGGTGCCCCTCCGGGTAGCAAGCCGTCGCCACGCACATGTCGAAGCGGCTCTTGATGAACTCGACGAGATCGACCGCCGACTCGAACTCCCCGTTGGCCTCGTCAAAATCGGGGTCGTTCCGGGGCGGGTCTCCCCGCAGGGCGATGACGTTTTCTACCTCCGAGGCCTTAAGCTCCTCCAGCACCGCCGCAATCTCGGCGCGCGTTCGCCCGATGCACGTCAGGTGCGCCATCACCGTCGCGCCCGTGGCCGTCTCCGCTCGTGACGCCACCTCTTCCGACAGGGGCCTGCGGGCCGCATCGGGGCTGTGCGTCACCGACACGAAGTCCGGGCTATAGGCGCGCAACCGGCGCATCGTCTCGAAAACGCCCGGTATGCCGCTGCGACCGGCGGGCGGGAAAAACTCGAACGACAGCGTCCTCTTTTTGGCCAGGAACTCGGAGATCTTCATGGTTTAAGGGTACCCGATTGCAACGAAGGCGGGCCGGGAGAACGGGCTACGACAGGTGTCATCAAATGCAACTTCCCCCTAACCGTCGATTCATTCAGGGCCTTGGTGTTTGACAGAGCATATAAGAACGAAACGTCAACTGAAATACACACTAATGCAACGGATAGCGACAATTGAGATTGCTTACCGTACTCTTATCGGCCCAATCGGATTCGTGTTCAGTTTTGGTCGAAAGGAGTAACGATCAGATGAGCATCATTAGCCCCTGTATAGGCAGCACCGACAAGTGGGAGCCGTACTACTCGATTGTGAAGGACGTTCCCGGCAACGCCTCGTCGCTCGTGGATTTCGGGGACGAGTTGAACGCGGGCGACGTCGATGCGACGAGTTTCACCGGCATGCGGTTCCATGCTAACGGGCTGGCTGCGGCGTGGACGACGCAGCCAGCGACATCTGCGGTCGCGCTTTCTGGCTGGGACACCCCGTTCACACTGAGGGACCTGGACAACTGGCTCGGGCTGGCGCCGGTGCTCGCCTTCAATGGCAGCAATGAGAATGCCGATACCCCCGCCGCTGGCACTGGCGAATTTTGGACCCCGAGCACCAGGTCGAGCGACTCCGCCTTCTCCGTTGGCGCCTGGTTAAACATCACGGACACGGCGGCTCGCCGAGCCGTGATTGCAAAATGGGACGACTCTGGCGGCTCTGGAAACGAAAAGAGAGAGTGGCTCCTGGCAATCGAAAGCGACGACAAGGCCAAGCTCCATTTCATCGATGAAGATGCCTCGGCGCCCAGCGCCCCAGATCGTGTTACCGACGCGGCGGTCGCGCAGGGAAGTTGGATCTTCCTGGTAGCGTCTTACGATGGCGGTGGCGGGTCAACCATGGCCAACGGCATCACCTTCTACGTGGACGGGGCATCCGTGGCCAGCACTGCTAGCAATGCCTCCAACTATGTGGCGATGGACGTCACCGCTGCTGATCCGACTAGGGGGGTTTACCTCGTCGGCTCTACTCCCGCCATGACATTCCCCTTCAATGGAAAGATGCTGGGCGGGCCGTGGGGGCCGTTCTTCGTACAGTCGGAGTTGACCGCCGAACAGGTGGCGGACTACTTCCAGCGCATGCGCATGGGTGTTGGAGTCTAGGAGCCGCAGCTAAAGAGGCGGCCTGCGGTTGGGGTCGGGAGCCCCTGTCTCCAGCGCCGCGCCCAGTTTCAGGACCGTCGCCTCGTCGAAGTGGCGGCCGACGAGCTGCACGCCTATGGGCATGCCGTCACCCGTCCAGCCGAAGGGCACCGATAGCGCGGGCGAGCCGGTGTAGTCCCACGGGGAGGTGTTCTTGGTGACGTGGAACTTCGCCACCGGGTCGCCGTTCACCGGGTGGTCGTGCTTACCGTGCGGGAACGCCGTCATCGGCGTCGTCGGCCCCAGCATGGCGTGATAGGTGCCCATGAAATCGGCCGTGTCCTCGATGAGTTCCCCAATGCGCGCCCTAGCCGTAAGGTAGCGCTCGCGGGAGGGCGGACCCTCCTCAATGAACCAAATAGTGGCCGGGGCCAGTTCGTCCAGACGCCCCTTCGCCAGTTCGTTTATAGCCGGTACGGCCTCGTAGTTGAAGGCGTGTATGTGCTCGACCTGGTAGTTGTGCTTGCTCAGCCAGTCCAGGCTCACCCGGTCGACCTGCGCGCCCAGTGCGGCCAGGTGAACAGCCGCAGCCGTCACGGCCGCCTGTACCTCGCGGTCGACCGGCGCGAACCCGGCCTCAGGGCTCCAAGCGATTCTGAGCGCGGTGAGCGGGCCGTCCAGGTCTATCGGCCCAGGCGGGTCTAATTCGGCCGCTAACGTATCAATGCCGTCCGGTCCCGACAGAACCGGCAGCGCCAGCGCTATGTCGCGCACGCTGCGGGCCATGGGCCCGACGTGCATCGAGGCCAGCAAAATGTCGGGCCAGTGACCCGTCAGAGGTATTCGGCCGTGGGTCGCCTTCAGGCCCACAATGCCGTTGAAGCTGGCGGGAATGCGAACGGACCCGCCCACGTCGCTGCCCATGCCCAGCGGCGACATACCGGCGGCTATCGCAGCCCCCTCGCCCCCGCTGGAGCCGCCCGCGCTGCGGTCCGGGTTCCATGGGTTGTTGGTGGTGCCGAAAACCCGGTTAGAAGAATCGACGTCCAGGGCGAACTCCGGCATGTTCGTCTTGCCTATGACAATTGCCCCGGCATCTTGCAGCCGGGTCACCACAGTCGCGTCGGCATCGGGCACCCGGTCCTTGAATAGCAGAGACCCTCTAGTCGTTCGAACGCCCGCTGTGTCTATGCAGTCCTTAATGGTGACCGGCACGCCGTGCAGCGGACCCAGCGCCTCGCCAGAAACGACGGCTCGTTCGGCTGCCTGTGCTCTGTTGAGTGCATCGTCCACATTGACGACCACGGCGTTGACGCCGGGGTTGACCGCATCAGCCCGGTCGAGGAAGGCACGGACAACTTCGACCGGGGAGACCTCTTTCGCCCGGATACGCCTGGCCAGTTCGGTCGCGTCCGTCCACACGATTTCGCCGCTCATCGTCCCTCCTCGTCGCCTTCCTGGCCTCTCCCGTTAGCTGCCCGTAGTTGCCGGGGCATCGCGCCCCAATAGCCCTAGTAGCGGTAACTTATCCGCCTGTAGTTCTCCGAGTACTGGATGCCGCGACCCTTTGCCCGCAGCCGCTTCCAGTCGGCCATGCGCGTGCGCGTCTCGTCGGGGGACCAGGGTATCTGCGAGGTGTGCGCCAGCAGGGCGTTCACGGACGTATCGAAGTCTTCGGTGATGTCTACGAATACGTCGGGGTTAGGGTGCCCCATTACCCACACCTCGCGCGCGGCCCACGTCTCAAAGCCCTCTTCAATTAGCTCCGGGAACGTCAGGTGGTCCCGGGCGGTGGGGAACACCGCGGCCAATGAGGCCTCACCAGCGGCGATATGGTCGGGGTGATTCCCTGCGAACGGGCCGTCTAGGTTGCGCATGGGGTAAGGGCAGAGCAACACGCCAGGCCGGTGCCTGCGTATCTCGCGCGCAATGTCCCGCCGCAGCTTCAGATCGGGTACCAGGTAGCCGTCCGGGTGGCCCAAAAACGAGATGTCCTTAAGGCCCAGCACCTTACCGGCGTTGCGCTGTTCCTCGTAGCGGGTGGCCGTAAGTTGCTCAGAGGTTATGGTGCGGTCGCTGGTCCCTTTAGACCCGTCGGTGCACAGGACATAAGTTACCTCCCACCCTTCTCGAACCCATCGCGCAACGGTGCCCGAGCAGCTGTACTCGGCGTCGTCTGGGTGAGCCACCACCACCATCGCCCGCCCGTATCCCTCGTCGGTCTCCTCTAGGTCCGGTCTCATGTAGTGCGCCGCTCCTCTTACTCTTGTTTTTGGGGGTTTTCTGGGCCTCGGTGTAGGTAGTTGAGGCTTAAAAGACCCGAAAGGAGAGTCCCTCCCGGGCCGACAGCTATTTTATCGTGCCGGACACAGAGTTACGAAGCCGCCCGGTTTTTCGGCGCGCTAACAGGCCCATTCAATAGGCCCGTGAACCGGCGACGACGGGCGCTCATCTAAATTTCCAAGCGGGTGCCGTCCTGACGACCAGCCCAAGCACGCACGGCACGAAGAGATCGTCTGTCACTGCGAAGACGCCGACCACGACGCCTTCGTGCTTCTCAGCGGCGTCGCATCGGTCACCAAGAACCTGCAAGATCGACAGTACGTCCTCCAGTTGAAGTCCAAGGGTGCCCTGTTTAACGCAGGCCCTCTAGTAGGTGCTGAGGCGGCTCACAGGGGCGCCAAGGCGCTGGGGAAAGTCACGCTGGTGGCAATGGACAACGACGCGTTAAGGAAACTCAGCGCCGAAGACCCGCAGGTGGGCTACCCCATCGGCTGGAACCTGTGTCGGCTGTCCATCGACCAGCACGAGCGCCAGATCGAACACCACCTCGCCGCCACGTCCCCGGCGGCCGTCTGACGCACCCGTTGACCTAGGGGCCTATCGCAGTCTGGGCGACGAGGCCCGTGCCGAAAATTGCGTCCGAAGCGTGTTGAATGGCCTCCATGAGCGGTGCCGGGTAAACGCCGATCACCACCATGCCGCCCAGTAGAACCATGAGCGTGACGAGAGTCACCGGTGCCACCCGGATGGGCTCGTTGTCGGTCGGCTCCTCCATGTACATCTGTCGGACCAACCGAAGGTAGTAATACAGCGACACCAGGCTCATGAATATAGCTAGGCCGACCACCCACAGCAGGCCCTGCGCGGCGACCGCGTTGAACAGGTAAAACTTGCTGGTGAAGCCCGCGAAAATGGGCAGTCCAGCCAGCGAGAACAGCGAAACCGCGAAAATCATCGCCACCAGTGGCGACCGGCGAGCGGCGCCAGCCAGCCCCGAGACGTCCTCTCGTCCGACCTCCCGGTACAGCGTCGATATCGACAGGAACGCCGCCAGGTTGGTAACTCCATATGCGACCAGATGGAACATGATGCCGTTGGAGACGAGGTGGGACACTGAAACGTCCACGTCGCCGCGCTCGTTTATACCGGCGAGCGCCGCCACACCCATGAGCAGGTAGCCGACATGGCCGATAGACGAGTACGCCAGCAGCCGCTTCACGTTCGTCTGCACCAGTGCGAGCAGGTTGCCGACGGTCATCGTCATGGCCGCCAGAACCAGCAGCAGAATTTGCCACTCCTGCACTATCGGCATCAGAGCCTCGGAAAACAACCGCAGCATCAGCGCAAACGCCGCAGCTTTCGAGCCGACCGCCAGGTGGGCTGTAATCGGAGTGGGCGCGCCCTCATAGGCGTCTGGGGCCCACATGTGGAACGGTACCGCCGCCACCTTGAACGCCAGCCCGGCCACAATCATGGCGATCCCGACAAGCAGGCCGGGGCTGACGGTGTCCAGGCTCGACAGGGCCGTGGCAATCTCGTTAAAGCTAGTCGTGCCCAGCAGGCCATAGACCTGGCTTATGCCGTACAGCAAAATCGCCGACGACATTGCGCCGAGAATGATGTACTTCACCCCGGCCTCGTTGGACTTGGGGTTGTAGCGGTCGTACGCCACCAGGACATAGAGCCCGAAGCTGAGCAGTTCCAGCGCAATGTAGGCCGTCAGAAGCTCGGCCGCGCTGGCCATCATCATCATCGCAACCACCGTAAAGACGATGATCCCGTAGTACTCCCCGGCATGAGACAAATGCCTGCGGACGTAGTCCACCGACGACAAAATGAGGAACCCGCCCAAAATTATGAAGAACGCCTTGAAGAACAGGGCGTAGCCGTCCACCCGGATCATGCCGCCGTACAGCGAGTCCACGTCGCCCCACATGTACAGCAGCGTGAAGGCCAGCACGCCGCCGAGCCCGAGCACGGCCAGGTACGCCAGCAGGTGTTTCTTGCTGGCGGGCAGGAAAAAGTCGACAGTCAGCACGCCGAACCCGACCACGGCGACGAGTATCTCGGGCAGCAGCAGCGCGAAATTATTCACAGGGACCGTGCCATCGCCGCGAGAATGTCCGTTACCCCGCTATCGATCACCCGGATGAACGGGAACGGGAACAGGCCGACCAGCAGTATGAATCCAACCAGTACGAGCGAAGACGCCCGCTCGATGCGCCAGCCGTCCGGTGCCTTCTCGAACCGGCGGTCCAGCAGCTTTGCCCAGTGCTCGTCGTCGGACTCCCCGAAGAACACCGTCGAGAGCAACCGCAACATGTAAACGGCCGTAATCGCCGCGCCTATAACGCCGAGTGCGCCCAGTATCGGGTAGGTCTGAAACAGGCCCATGAAGACCAGCAACTCCGCCACGAAGCCGGACATGCCTGGCATCCCGAGAGACGCCAGGCCCGCAATGACAAACAGCGACGCGGTCCAGCCCATGTGTTTGGCCAACCCCCTGAGCACGCCTATGTCGCGGGTATGCGTGCGGTCGTAAATTATGCCCACAACGGCGAAGAACAGGGCCGTCATGACCCCGTGAGAGAACATTTGCAGCACGGCACCAGACATGCCCAGCGGGTTGAGTGTGGCAATGCCCATCAGCACAAATCCCATATGGCTGACGGACGAGTAGCCGATGACGTACTTGAGGTCACGCTGCCCCATGGCCGAAATGGCCCCGTACAGCACGTTCACCGTACCCAGCCCCAACAGCACCGGCATCCACTCTTCGGCGCCCTCCGGCAGCAGGAACAGGCCCACCCGGATAATGCCGTACGCCCCCAACTTCATCAGCACACCGGCGTGTACCATGCTCACCGCCGTTGGCGCAGCCACGTGACCGTCTGGAGACCATGTGTGGAAGGGCCAAAGTCCGGCCAGGATGCCGAACCCGACCATGAGGAACGGGAAGAAGATCAGCTGGAAGTTACGCGACAGTTCCGCGTCGGCCAGTGCCGGAATGTTGAACGTGCCCAGCCCCGCCTCGGTGAATATGGCCAGCAGCGCAATCCAAATCAAGACGCTGCCTGCGACGAGGTACAGCATCAACTTCATGGCCGCATAGTCCTTGGTGCGGATGAAGGTTTTGAAGTCGCTGCTGGAGCCCCAAACCCCAACGAGCAAATACATGGGCAGGACGCTCAGTTCGTAGAAGAAGAACAGGAAGAACAGGTCCAGAGAAGAGAACACCCCGAACACACCCGACAACAGCATGAAGTACAGGACGAAGAACTCTTTCGGCCTGTCGGAAATAGAGCGCGAAATGAGCACCCCGGTGAACATGACTATGCCGGTTAGCATGATCATGGGCGCGGAAATACCGTCTATGCCCAGGCTAAGCTCAATCCCCCTATCACCAAGTGCCCAGGGTCCCGGAATACTCAACCAGCCCCAGGTTCGTTCGAACTGGAACCCGCCCGCCCCGTGGTCGTAGGCGGCGAACACATAGAACGACAGGGCCATCGTCACCGCCGCGATGACTGCGGCCGTCCAGCGAATTTCTTCCTTGCGGTGGCCCGGCACGGCCATCAGCACGACCGCGCCCGCAAGAGGCAGTACGATCAATAAAAACAGAACCCAGGTGTCGAAATTTGCCATCTAGGTAAGGAATATCCACCAGATAAGCGCGAGGCCCACAACCCCGAACGCCATCGCCGTCCCGTATGTGTACAGGTAGCCGGTCTGAATCACCCTCGTGCGCATGGCAGACAGGCGAATGCTTATCGCCAGCCCGTCCACGCCCGTGTCGTTTATGACCACCCTGTCAAACAGCGCCACCAGCCTGGCTATAACCAGCACGACGTGGTCGATCACCCACTGGTACGCCTCGTCAATGTAGTACTTGTTCACCAGCACTCTGTAGATAAGTGGGAAACGTTGAGCGAGAGCCGCATGCGAAATGGTGTCGCGCGAGTAAGCCAGCCAGGCCCCGGTGAACGCCCCCAGCGTTATCGCTATAGACAGGCCCATGAGCCAGCCGGTCACCTCGAAGTGGTGGCCCGGCGACATGAACCCGGCGAAGCCCTGGTAGTCGGTCGTGTAGTTGAAGGCCAGGAAGCCGACGCCGAGTGCCAGCACGGCCAGTATGGCCAGCGGCACCCACATAACCGGGGGCGACTCGTGAGCGCCTTTGCGCTCGGGGTTCAGCGGCCCGAAAAAGACCAGCAGCACCACCCTCGCCATATATAGAGCGCTGAGAAACACCCCGAACAGGGCAACAACCAGGAAGGCCGGGTTCAGGTCGGCCCATACCCCCAGTAATATTTCATCTTTGGAGAAAAATCCGGCCAACGGCGGCAGCCCCGCAAGTCCCAGGGCACCAATGACGAACGTGAAGGCGGTTATGGGCATCTTCGTACGAAGGCCGCCCATCTTGCGAGCGTCGGTCTCGCCATCCGACCCGTGCATCACGGAGCCAGCGCCAAGGAACAGCAGCGCCTTGGACACACCGTGAGCTACAAGGTGGAACAGCGTGGCCGCCAGTGCACCGGCACCCAGCGACAGCATCATCAGTCCCAAATGGCTGATCGTTGAGTACGCCAGCACCCGCTTTATGTCGGTCATCACCAGTGCGAGCGTCCCGGCGAACACGAACGTCACCAGACCGGTTATGGCCACCGCCATCATCACGTCCGGGGCCAACTCGAACAGTGGCAGCATGCGCGCGACAAGGAACACACCAGCAGTGACCATGGTCGCCGCGTGGATGAGGGCCGAGACCGGTGTCGGACCCTCCATCGCGGCCGGTAGCCATACGTGGAACGGGAACTGCGCCGACTTCCCCATCGCGCCCAAAAAGATCAGCGCAGTGGCGGTGTTGAGAGTCACGGTGCCGATGCCACCGGAAGCTGCCACGTGGAATATGGTCGATATGTCGAATGAGCCAGTGGCTCTAAACAGCAAAATGATGCCGATAAGCAATCCGACGTCGCCTATGCGCGTCGTTATGAACGCCTTCTTGGCGGCCTGTGCCGCCGAGCGCTTCTCCCACCAAAAGCCGATCAGCAAGTAGGAGCCCAGGCCGACCAGTTCCCAGGCCACGTACAAAAACAGCAAGTTGTCCGCCAGCACCAGCGCCAGCATGGCGGCGGCGAACAGGGCGTGCGCTGCGAAGTACCACCCGAACCGGGGGTCGCCCTTCATATAGCCAATGGAATAGACCTGTACCAGTAACGCAATAAACGTCACCAGCCCGATCATTACCACCGACAGCTTGTCGACCATCACGCCCCACTGAATCTCGGTCTCGCCGACCGTCAGCCAGCCAATGGAGAACGTGCCCGGTCCGTTTTGCAGCAGGTCTACTAGTACGACCCAGAACAGCACGAAGCCAGCCAGCATCGCCCCAATCGAGATAACGGGCGCGACGAGCGAGGGCACCCTGGAACCAGGAAACGCGAAGCCCAGTACACGGTTGAGAACAATAATCAGGAAGAAAGCAGAGGCGCTGAGCGCGGGTATCACCCAGGCCGCGTTTATTCCTATGGCGTTTGCCTCAGGCAATGGCTAAAACTTCATCAGGTTGATTTCATCGGCGTTCACGGTCGAGCGATTGCGGTACAGTCGCAGGATGATCGCTATCGCCAACGCCAGTTCGGCGGCTGCGATGGTTATGACAAATATGATCAGGACCTGACCGAGAGCGCGCTGCGCCTCGGTGAAATCCACGAACGCGGCATAGCCGATCAGGTTGATGTTTACCGCACTGAGCATCAGCTCTATCGACATGAGAATCAGCACCGCGTTGCGCCTCGCCAATACCCCGTAAAGGCCGATAGCGAACAGGGCAGCGCCAAGTACCTGGAAGTGGGCTAGCTCAATCATTCTTCGGTCTCATCAATTGGGGCTCCCGTCGTCGTCCGGGTCACTGCGGCGGACCATGACCACCGCACCAATCAGCGCAATCAGCAGCACCAGCGACGCTATTTCGAACGGCACCGCCCAGTCCCGGAACAGGCTCTCGCCCATCACGGTGAAGCTGACCCCTTCCCGAGGACCGGTGTTAACCGAGGTCCGCACAATGGCCGCAACCATTAGCCCGAACACGGCCAGTGCGGCGACCGCGCCCATGGGCCATCCCTTGTGGTCGGAAATCTGCCGGAAGTCGTCCATCCGGGTGAGCATGAGGGCGAAAATTATGACGATGACGACCGCGCCGCCGTAGATGAGCACCTGCACCAGCGCGAGAAACTCGGCGAACGTAAGGAGGAACAGCGCGGCGACCCCCATAAGCGAAGCAAGCAGTCCAAAAGCCGCGTAAACAATGTTGCGAGTCATCACCACAGTGATGGCACCACCGAGCACCAGCGCAGCTGCAATATAGAAAAAGACGAGGGAAGCCATTAAGAGCCCGCTGCCTCCCCTGTGCCTGCATTTGGCGTCCCTGGGTCTGGCGTGCCCGCCTCTGGCTGCGCGTCTGGGGACTTCGCACGAGCGCTTTTCAGAACCTCGGTCGACACCACCTCGACGGGCACGGCCCCGGCCTTGGCGGCCTTCTCGTCGGCCTGCTGTCGGGCACGCTTGTCCGGGTCGCCAATATTCTTGGTCTTGGCGGGCGACCAGCCGGTCTGGGACTGCCATGTTTTACCCATGTCCAGCAGGGGATTGAGGCCGGCCCGGTTGGCGTTGCGCTCGAACTTGCCCATCTCGTGTTCGTGGCTCATCTCAATGGCGTCGAAATTGCACACGTCCACGCAAATCCCACACAGGATGCACCGGCCCAGGTTTATCTCGAATTTCTCGATTATCTTCTTGCGGGTCGACTCACCAGACTCGAAGCGGGCGTTGTCCGACATGTCCGCAGTCATGCACTGGGTGGGGCATTCGCGCACGCACACCATGCAGCCGGTGCAGTACGGCTCGTCGTTGGAGTAGTCCCACAGCAGCGCAGGGAAGCCCATGAACCGCTCGTCTATGGGGAGCCGTCTCTTCGGGTCCGGGTACTGGGCCGTGACCGGCCGCCGCATCATGGTGGCCAGAGTTACGGCCAACCCTCTTAAACTACCAATCATGCTATTAGCCCGTCCTGCCACTTAGGGGGCCGCCACTGAGGGGCTTGGCCGCCCGTGAAGCGGGCTTGAGGCCGGCGTCCCTGGCCGACACCACCCGCACCGTGTCCTGGCGAACGTCCGTGCCGGGGCGTCGGTAAATAACGTAGCCGATGGCGACCAGGGTTAGCGAAGACATGACCGTGAGCACCGACCAGTGCCACCCGTAGAAAAGAACAATGCCTGTCAGCACAATGTTGAGGAACGAAGCTGGCACCAGCACCTTCCAACCGAACGCCATGAGCTGGTCGATGCGAAGCCTGGGGTACGTGCCTCTTATCCAGAAAATGACCAGCACAACGCCGTAGGTCTTGGCCAGGAACCACACCAGCGACAGCGCCTGGTGGCCTGTGCCTTCGAATGGCATAGACGGCCATCGCCAGCCGCCCAAGAACAGCAAGACCACAAGAGCGGCAATGGCGAACATGTTGACGTACTCGGCCATCTGAATGATGGCCCAGTGCGCTCCGCTGTACTCGACGAACGGCCCGCCCACCACCTCTGACTCGGCGTGGTGAATGTCGAACGGCGTCCGGCCCAGCTCGGCCAGCCCCGCCATGAAGAATATGAACAAACCGGCGGGCTGGATGATGACGTTGGCAATGCTGGACTGGTCGTTGACGATGCGGGTCAGGTCGAGCGACTGGCTCAGCATCGCCACGCCCAGCACCGCCATGATGAACGGAATCTCATACGAGATAAGCTGCCCGGCCGCCCTCAGGCCACCGAGCATGGCGTACTTGTTGGCCGAGCCCCACCCGGCCATGACCAGGCCCAGGACCGATAGCACCGATATGGCGACTATGTACAGAAGTCCAAGATCGAGGTTGCGCAAGACGAGGTCTTCGCCGAGTGGCAGCGTCACCCAGATGGCCAGGGCAGGCAGGAAAATCACCAGCGGTGCCAACCAGTAGACGGGGCGGTCGGCCCACGACGGCAGAATGTCCTCTTTCATTATCAGCTTGATGGTGTCGGCGATGGGCTGCAGCGTGCCATAGGGTCCGACCCGCATCGGGCCCAGGCGCTGCTGAATTCGGGCCAGGAACTTGCGCTCCACGTAGGTGAGCACCATGACCGTGACCGCTAGAAAGGTAAAGAGCCCCAGGCCCCCGAGTACGTAATAAAGGACCTCCAGCGCCGTCATCTATCGACCTCGCCGAGAATAATGTCGAGAGATCCGAGCACCACCACGGCGTCGGCCACGTAGGCGCCGCGCAGCATGTGTTGTATTGCCTGTAGATTGGAAAAAGATGGTGTTCGCACTTTAACCCGGTACGGCTTGGGGCCGCCGTCGCTGACCAAAAAGACCCCAAGGTCGCCACGGGGTGTCTCGCTGCGAACGTACACCTCGCCCTTTGGCGGACGGGCGATGCGGCGCATCTTGGCCTGTATGTCGCCCGCCTCCATCTGGCTGGCGGCCTGCTCGATAATCAACAGCGACTGGCGCATCTCCTCAATGCGAATGTAGTACCTGTCCCAGCAGTCACCGGTAGAACCGACGGGAATGCCGAAGTCGAAACGGTCGTAAATACCGTAGGGTTCCGACACACGCACATCCTCAATCTGCCCGGTCGAGCGCAGAATCGGCCCGGTCACCCCAAAGTCGACCGCGTCCTCGGCCGACAGGGGGCTAATGCCTCTCGTTCGGGCCAGGAACGCCTCGTTGCCCGTTAGCAGTTGGTCGCACTCCTCAATGGCGCGTTTAAGCTCCTCGACAATGCTGGCCAGTCGTGCCGGGAAGTCTGTTGGAAGTTCTTCTTTTACTCCGCCAATGCGGAAGTAGTTGTGCATCATGCGGGCGCCGGTTACCGACTCGAACAGTGACTGGATCTTCTCGCGTTCCCTGAAGCCGTACAGAATGGGCGTCATCGCCCCGGCGTCCATGCCGAACACGCCGTAGAACAGCATGTGGCTGGCAACGCGATTGAGTTCACACAGTATTGTGCGGATGTACCAGGCACGGTCGGGCACCTCAATGCCCATTAGCTTCTCCACCGCCATGCAGAAGGCCAGTTCGCTATTAAGGTTAGCAACGTAGTCCATGCGGTCGAACAGCGTTATCACCTGCGCGTAGCTTTCGCCCTCGCACAGCTTTTCCGAGCCCCGGTGCAGGTAGCCGATGTGCGGCTCGGCGTGCACTATGCGCTCGCCTTCGAGCTGTAGCACCAGCCGGAAAACCCCGTGCGTGCTGGGGTGCTGCGGCCCCATGTTGATCATCATGTCGACCGAAGAGTCGGCCGCCCGTGTGGTCTGGGTTACCTTCATCGCGCCACCCGCTGGCATAGCGTTGGTCGCCAGGGCATGCCTACCATTCGTCGTAGTCGTGGAACGGGTAGGACTTCAGGCCGGGGTGGCCCTCGAAGCCGTCGTAGAGGAGCAACGGGGACAGGTCGGGGTGACCGGCGAAGTTCACACCGAACAGGTCATGGCCTTCGCGCTCGAACCAGTTGGCGGTTCGCCATACCCCGGTAACCGTCGGCACTACTGGCGCTTCGGCAGGCAGGTCGGCCTTAATGACGAGCTTGTGCCGCTTGGGATAGGAAAAGAGGTGGTAGTTCACCTCCAACCGGTCAACGTAGTCGACCACCGAAACGCTACGCAGGTAGTCGAAGGCCAGCGAGGGTTCGTTCTTCATACGGGCGCAGATGGCCGGTACCCGGTCGGGTGCAATGCGGACCGAAACCTCATCCACCTCGACGCCCATCTCGACGTTCTCGTCGCTGAACAGGTCCGATACGATGCTCGACAGTTCGGTCCCGGCATCGTCCAGCGCCTCTGGTGCCAGTGCAACTTTAGGTTCGCGTCGCTTCGGTGTTGCGGGGCGAGCAGGCGTCCCGCCTGAGGGCGGATTTTCGGGTGTCTCTGGCATTTACGTAAAGTCTACGGCGGCGGGTCGTTCGGTTTTTGGCCGTCGCAGGCCTTTGGCGTCGGCCGTTATCTTGTCTTGCAGTTCCATAATGCCGTACATCAACGCCTCCGGCCGCGGCGGGCAACCGGGTACATAGACGTCCACGGGTATCAGGTGGTCAACGCCCATTACGACCGAGTAAGACCGAAAGTAGGGGCCGCCATTTGTGGCGCAGCTACCCATGGCGATAACCCACTTGGGGTCGGGCATCTGCTCGTACAGCCGCACTATGGGGTCGGCCATTTTCTTAACCACCGTACCGGCGACGATCATCACATCGGCCTGACGCGGCGAGGGCCAGGTCACGACTCCGAACCGGTCAAGGTCGTGGTGCGACATGTAGGCCGACATCATCTCAATGGCACAGCAGGCCAAACCGAACGACAGGGTCCACAGTGAAGACTTGCGGGCCATGGCGAACAGTTCGCTCGACTTTGCCACCAAGACATTGGGCAGCACCTCGTCGAAGACGCTGTCCGCAGGGGTGTTGCCTCCCGCAGGAGTTACACCGTCAAACCCGCCACCGAGGTTGGAGAACTGAGGCCCGTCTACCGCCATTGCAAGACCCCTTTACGCCACCCGTAGACGACCCCGAAAAAGAGAATACCGATGAAAATGAGCATCTCGTAAAAGACAGCGGGCGTAGACTTGAGAAAAACCACGGCCCAGGGGAAAACGAAAACCGCCTCGACGTCAAAAATCAGGAAGAGGATCGCAAAAACGTAGTAGCGAATCTGGATCTGGGCCCACTGGAAAGGCTCCGGCTCGATCCCACACTCATAGGGTTCGTCCTTAATTAAGGACGGTCTTTTGGGTGCCATAATACGGGAGGCAATGAAGATGCCTCCAACAGCGATAGTCCCCACAAGGGCAACAATGAGGACCGCGATCCAGTTTAGGGTGTACCCTTCTGGCAAATGGGTTTCCTAACCTCTCTCAGCAGAGCGTTTGCAGTCTAACACCGGGTGGAAGGGGGTGTCAAAATGACCAGGATGACACCTTGGCTGGCAGTGATTCTGGCCCTTTTTGCCTCCTGTAACGGAGGGTCCTCCGAACCCTCGCAGAACCCCGAATCGAAACCGTCAGCGACCGTGCAGGTAACGCCGCTAATTCCGCAAACGACCGTCGCCGGATACACCCACGCCAGGTCGGACGGCAATCGCCTGGTTGGCGGAATGGGATCGCTACCTGGCGTCGAGGCGATTCGACTTGAACTACTTGGCCGTCCTGTATGGGTTGTCGGCGTACCTTCAGGCCAGGGCTCCGCGTGGGCGGTTGTTATGGACGATGGGAGGGTACAGGGCCTTCGAGTGACTGCCGACGGCGCCGAACCCGCGAGCATCACCCCGGCCCGGCTGGACCCCGGTAAGCCCCCGCTGCTACTGGAGAACGACGGCGCGCTGCGACTTATCACCGCCGTCGACCCGGATGCAGCCATGCTAACCCACCCGGTACTACTGCCCGCTAAAGGCGGTATCGGCTTCCTGGACACCGGGGGTGACATCCGCTTCAAGGGCGGCATCGCGGCTGGCCGAATAGCGCTCGATGCCGTACCCGACAGCCGGATCATCTCTCGTGACGGTTCCCGCCTGTTGGTTCTCACAGGCGCAACGACGAGATACCCGCACGGAGCGGTGGGAGACGATCTAGAGGCGTCCACAATCTCCATTATTGCCGCCCGCCCCAACCCGGTGATCGAGGGCATTATCGAATTGCCGGAAGAGGCCGTAATAGAAGGGCTGGCCCCCATATGGACCGACATCAACGGCGACGGCGACCCAGAAATCCTCGTCACCCTCAGCGACAAGAACTCCGGTGCCTGGCTGGCCGCGTACTCCGAGCAGGGCGTGCTCGCAGCGCAGAGCGAAGCCATCGGTAGTGGTTTTCGCTGGCGTCACCAGATCGCTGTTGGGCCGTTCGGGCCAGGAGGCGAAACAGAGATAGTCTCGGTACGCACGCCGCACATCGGGGGAATAGTCGAATTCTTCAGGTGGGAGGGGGATCAACTGGAACTGGTGGCCGAACTGCCGGGCTACTCGTCCCACATCAACGGCTCGCGCAACCTGGACATGGCCCTGGCCGGTGATTTCGACGGTGACGGCCGGGTAGAGCTACTCGTGCCCGACCGCACGTTCACCCGACTTGCAGCCGTTGTTCGTACGGCCGACGGCGCAGAGGAAGCCTGGTCGTTGACGCTCGACGGCCGCCTCAGCACCAACCTCGCAGCCGTCGGAAACGCCGACGGCACCCTGACCGTCGCCCTCGGAGTCGAGGACGGCACCCTGCTCATCTGGGCGCCCTAAGGTGCTCTAGACGGTCAGTCGCCGAAGTAGCGGGCCAGTTCGTCTCGCTCGAAGGTCGGCAGGGGAACCAGCTCTCCTCCGACTCGCATCTTCAGACCCTCCCCTGGCTCAGTCGCGGTGCCGATTACCCTCGCCGCAACGCCTTGTGCCTCTAGCGCTGCCAGAAGCGTAGCGTCGTCGTCGGAGGCCACGGCCGCGAGTAGCGCTCCCGATGCTATGAGGCCCATCGGGTCCAGCCCGAGAGCGTCACAGACAGCCCTGCACTCGGGCAGAACCTCTATGGCCGCCCGGTTTATCGTCAGTCCTACATCCCCTGCGGCCGCCATCTCGGCGAGGCCCGATGCCAGCCCGCCCTCGGTGGGGTCGTGCATGCCGTGCACGTTCACGGCCCGGCGTGCTACTTCAGCGGCTCGCCGCACGCTTATGCCCGGCGTGAACAGCATCTGCTTTGCAGTTTCAATTGACGCTGCATCTAAGCCCGAATCCAGTAGCTGCGCTTCGGCTTCCCGCGCCAAAAGCGCGGTGCCTTCGATGGCGATTCCCCCGGTCAGGACGATGGCGTCGCCTGGCTCAATGCCGGACGTCAGCACCACGTCGTCCTTGTCCACCTCGCCCAGCAGCACGCCCACGGCGATGGGTCGTGGCAGGCCGACGGTAACTTCCGTGTGGCCGCCGACCAGCGTGATGTTGTGCTCTGCGGCGGCAGTCGTAAGCTGCTGGAAAATCTCCTCGACCTGCTTGTCCTCGGTGCCTTCAGGCAGCAGCAGCGTTGCCATCAGCCACTTTGGCGTGGCGCCCATCACCGCAAGGTCATTGCAGTTGACCTGCACGAGGTACCAGCCAATCAGGCCGCTGGCGAAGGTTATCGGGTCGGTCTTAGCCGCCAGGTATCGGTCGCCGAAGTCGATCAGCGCCGCGTCCTCTCCGACCTTCGGCCCCAGCGCCACCCTGGGGTCGTTCGCAGGGACGTCCTTCAGCAGCCTGTCCAGCAGTTCGGGCGGTAGCTTTCCGGCCTTGAGCTTCATGTGGTGCCTTGAATGGGGATCATCTAGTCCGTCCCGCCGCAGGGGGCTCACGCCAGTGTTGGGCAATCGGGCCGGTTTGTCACGACCCCTGAGAGGCGTCCGCACATCACGTACGATTGACCGGACATGATCAAGGCCATCTTCTTCGACCTCTACGGCACGCTAGCAGGCTTCAACCCGTCCCGGTTCGAAATCCAGTCCAAGGCCGCGGCAGACTTCGGCATTACGCTCACGCAGGAAGGCGTCCTGCGCGGGTACGCCGCCGCCGACGCCTTCATGGCCGGCCAGAACCTCAGCGAGCCGCTGCGCACGCTAAACGACGAAGGCAAGGCGACGTTCTTCGCCGAGTACGAGCGCAAGGTCCTGCTCGGCTCCGGCGTCGAGGTCGATAGCGAGACCGCCGGGGCCGTCTGGCGACGAGTGCGGCAGGTCCCGTACGAGATGACGACCTACTCCGACGTTGCCCCCACGCTCACAGCACTGCGTGGGAACGGGTTGGCGCTGGGCGTCATCTCCAATATGAATCGCAACGGCGAGGCTTTGGCCAAAGACCTGGGCCTGACGGGCCTCGTCGACTTCGTGGTGACGTCGCTGGAAGTAGGTGCCGAGAAGCCATACCCGCCCATTTTCAACGCGGCGCTCGCCAGGGCCAGCGTAGAGGCGGACGAAGCCGTACACGTGGGCGACCAGCTAAGTTCCGACATAGACGGTGCCAGGTCCGTTGGCATCCACCCGGTGCTCATCGACCGCGACGGCAACCACCCCGGTTACTGCGATGCTCCTCGCATAACCGGGCTTGACCAGTTGGCCGACGTTTTCGAAGCGCTCTAGGCCAGCGCCGCGGCGCGTTCGGCGATCTGGCGCCGGAACTCTGCCAGCCCCTCGATCACCCTCATCAGCCTGACTTCCCAGCCCTCTTCCTCGTCGTCGTCATCGTCCAGCGCCATCCGCACCTGGGTGTTGCCGACCTCGGCGTCCGACCCCAGGTGCCTCTGTAGTGGCGTCTTTGCGCCCCCCGTCTCCGATGTCAGTTGCAGAACCAGCATTTCGTCGCTGAGGGTCACCGCGACTATGCCCGCACCTGCGGCCGCCACTCGTACCCGCACTGTGAACAGCAAGTTCTGCACCTGCCACGGCGCGGGGCCGAACCGGTCCCTCAGTTCGCCGGCTACCAGGTCAACCTGCTCGGAACTTCTCGCCTCGACCAGTCGGCGGTACAGGTCGATCCGGGTGGGCAAGTCGGCAACGTAGCCTTCGGGGATGCTCGCCGGTATGCCCAGGTCCACGGAAATGGGGCCGGTCGGTTCGTCGCCGAGCGCCGTCGATTGGGCGTTTTCTGGCTCGCCTTCACCCTGGTCCCCGCTGGCCTCGCCGGTGCCGTTTGCACTCGCCATCTGCGCCCGCACCTGCTCTGTGGCCTCGGCGAGCATCTTGGCGTACAGGTCGAACCCGACCGCGTGAATGTGCCCGCTCTGCTGCGAGCCCAAAATGTTGCCCGCCCCGCGAATCTCCAGGTCGGCCATGGCTATGCGGAACCCCGCTCCCAGTTCGGTGGCGGCCAGCATGGTCTTTAGGCGCTTCTCGGCAGTCTCGGTCAGGGCGCGGGCAGGCGGGATAAGCAGGTAAGAGTAGGCCCGTTTGGCACCTCGCCCGACGCGGCCCCTCAGCTGGTAAAGCTGTGCCAGGCCAAACGAATCGGCCCGATTGACGATGAGCGTGTTCACGTTCGGTATGTCCAGTCCGGACTCGATGATAGTCGTACACACCAGCACGTCCATCTCGGCCCGGGCGAAGGCCATCATGGAACGCTCCAGTTTACCCTCCGGCATTTGGCCGTGCGCCACCCCGACCGTCGCCTCAGGCACGATGCTGTGCAGGTAGAGCGCAATGTGGTCAATGTTGTGCACCCGGTTGTGCAGGAAATACACCTGCCCCTGCCGGTCTATCTCTCTCAGTATCGCCTCACGAATAAGAGAATCTGAGAACTCCGAAACGTAAGTCTTAATCGGCAGCCTTTCTTCGGGTGCCGTCATGATGGTGCTCATGTCCCGCACCCCCGCCATGGCCATGTGCAGCGTTCGCGGTATCGGAGTCGCCGTCAGAGTAAGGACGTCCACCTCGCTGCTCATCTGCTTGAGGCGCTCCTTGTGCCCCACGCCGAAGCGCTGTTCTTCGTCCACCACCACCAGTCCCAGGTCGGCGAAGCGTATGTCGCTCTGTACCAGCCGGTGCGTGCCTATGCAAATGTCGATCTCGCCCGACGCAAGGTCCTCTACTATCTGTTTCTGGTCGGCATCGGTACGGAACCGGCTGAGCACGTCCACCCGAACGGGGTAGGCTGCCAGGCGTTGGGAGAAAGTCGCGTAGTGCTGCTGAGCCAGGACCGTAGTCGGCACCAGCACCGCAACCTGCTTGCCATCCATTACCGCCTTGAACGCGGCCCGCAGGGCGATCTCGGTCTTGCCAAAGCCGACGTCACCACACACCAGGCGGTCCATGGGACGCAACCGTTCCATATCCCCCTTGACCTCCGCGATCGTGTTTATCTGGTCCTCGGTCTCCTCAAACGGAAACGAGTCTTCCAACTGAAGCTGCCATGGCGTGTCGGTGGCGAAAGCGTGCCCCTCTACAGCCTCCCTCCTGGCGTACAGGCCGAGCAGTTCGGAGGCCATCTCCTTGGTTGACTCCTCGACGCGCTGTTTGGTGCGCTGCCACTCTTGCGAGCCCAGTCGCGTCAGGTTGGGCGTCCTGTCCATCGGCGCAACGTATGGAGTAATCCTGTCGAGGTGGTCCATCGGCACGAATAGCCGGTCCTCCACCGAATATTCCAGGATCAAATATTCAGCTTCTGGCCCTTCACCTTCGGGCTGGCCCGTGCCCAGAAAGCGGCCTATGCCGTGTTCTATGTGCACCACGTAATCGCCGGGGTTTAGCTGGCCAAGCAGGTTGTCGCGACGCTGTTGCACCCGTCGTCTGCCTGCTCTGCGCCTCTTGGCCACGCCGAAAATCTCCGCGTCGCTGAACAGGGCCAGCCGGTTTTTGCCGGAGTTGAGCGCGAACCCTGCAGACAGACCAGCACCTGTGGACGGCAAAATAGTGATCGAGCCCGGCTTGGGAAGCGCCGTCAGGTCGTCCATCAGGCTCGCCGGCACCCCGGCCTCGTCGAAGACCTCGACCAGGCGTTTCGGTAGCGACGTTACGGCGACGACTGTCGCCGATTTCTCTGCCAGGTCAGCGGCGTGGGCCCAGAAGCGGTCCAGGTTGCCGAAAAAGCCCTGTCCCGAAGTCACAGGCAGGGCGTAAACGTCTCGTTGACTGAGTTCGTCGGCTCCCCAGGGCAGCAGGTCCAGCCGCGACTTGCGGCCAGTGAGTTCTCCTTCCATCTCCGGCCAGGTGGAGTGGGACGAAGGGAAGTTTTTGGGTAGCTCGCCCCGGCCCTCTTTAACCTTTCGCAGTTCGATTGTGCGCTCGTCCGACTCCTCGGCTGCCCGCACTACCTCGTCCGGGCGAAGCACGACGATAAGGCCGTCTTTTGGCACGAAGTCGAGCAGCGAGCCGTCGTTGAATATGCCAGCGTAGTAGTTAACCTCATCCACGTCGTAGCCGTCGAGCAGCCTGTCTAGCTCAACTTCAACTCGTTCGCGATCGTCTGCCGACAGGCTTGAGGTATCTATACCGCCAATGGTCCTGGCAGCGGTGGCGGGGTCGAAAAAGCCAGGCAGAGTTTCGGCCGCCGGGGGGATGTCGAAGGACTCGATCATCCCGGTAGAGCGCTGTGTTACCGGGTCGAATTCTCTTATGGAATCGACCTCGTCGCCCCATAGCTCAATGCGTACGGGCGAGTCCGCGCCAATGGGGAACACATCCAAGATGCCCCCCCTTCGACCCACCGTTCCCGGCGTATCCACGGTCGGCCGATGGGTGTATCCCATTCTCCGCCACCTGTGGGCCAGGTCGTCGATGTCGATCTGATCGCCTCGCGAAAGTACCTGAGAGGCCGTCTCGAACGCCGAGAATGAAGCGGTCTTTTGCGTGATCGCCGAAATGGAAGCGACTACGAATGGCGGTCCGTCCGCCTCATCGTCATCGCCAGCGGCCAGCAAGTAAGAGAGAGTCGAAAGGCGCTGGTGGGTGGTTACGGTGTCAGAGGCCAAGCGCTCAAAAGGCAGAGCCTCTGCCTCTGGGAACAAACGGGCGTGGGGCGCACCCCACAGGGCGATCTGCTCAGTCAGCCGCCTGGCCTCTTCCGGACGCGGCGTCACCAGCAGAATCGGCCGAGCCAGCTCGCGCCAGAGCGAGGCAAGCACGACCGGCGTCGCCTCCTCCAGTACCTGCAAACGCCCGCCGGTACCGCGAATACGCAGGTCCTTGACGAGCCTCTGAAACTCAGGGACCGAAGCGACCAGTTTTCCTAGTAATTCAATGCCCATAGACGGTGTACGGGTTGACCGGTCCCGACCAGCCCATGTGGCGCGCGCCACTGCAAAAGCGGCAACGCCAAACGGGCTAGCGGAAGCCCGCCAGCCTATTTCACGATTTTATCACCCGGCGGTTGCCTGGCGGTGCTAAAATCCCGGCCACACCCTGCCTGAGTGCCGGTGAGAGGAACACAAAAACATGGCTACCGATATAAGAATCGTTGATCTCCAGAGCGACACGAGAACCAAGCCCACGCCCGAGATGCGGCGGGCAATGGCCGAGGCCGAAGTGGGGGACGAGGGCTACGGAGACGACCCCACACTGAACCGGCTGGAAGCGATGGCCGCCGAGATGCTCGGTACAGAGGCCGCGATCTTGGTGAGCAGCGGCAGCATGGGCAACCTGGTCGCTGCCCTGAACTTCTGCGCCCGAGGCGACCAGATGATCCTTGGCCACCGTGCGCACACGCTGATCGCTGAAATGGGTAGCTCCGCTGCTCACGGGGGCATCGTCTACCGAACAGTGCCGTCAAACGAACGAGGCATGATGGATCTAGACGCGGTGGACCTGCTACTCCATCCCAGGGACGAGCCGCAGCCCCACACCGGCCTTATCGAAATGGAGAACACCCACGGATCCACCGGAGGCCGCGTCATCTCGGCCGAGGAAACTAGGGCCGTCGTCGACCTGGCCCACCGCAACGATGTCCCGGTACACATAGACGGTGCTCGCTTCTTCAACGCCGTAACTGCAACGGGAGCGACCCCCAAAGAGCTGTCGGGAGGCGTCGACACCATAACGTTCTGCCTCTCAAAGGGGTTGTCCGCGCCGTTCGGTTCCATGCTGTGCGGCACGCGAGAAGACATGGCTCGGGCCAGGGTCATCAAAAAGTCCCTGGGTGGGGGTTTGAGACAGTCCGGAATAATGGCCGCCGCCGGAATAGTCGCGCTAAATACCATGATTGACCGCCTTGCAGACGATCACGAGAACGCATCCACACTCGCCAAAGGCCTTGCACGGCTGCCCGGCGTGGTACTCAACCCGGAAGACGTCGAGACCAACCAGGTCTATTTTGGAGTCACCTTCGACGATCAGGACGAGGTCAACCGGGTCCTGACAGAGCGCGGCGTACAGGGCCTCATCCTCGACGAGGGCTGGCGCTTCGTGACGCACTCCGGGGTAGACGCCGACGACATTGAGTACGCCCTCGGGGTTATTGGAGAGACGTTCTCTGAGTTTGCCTAGTCGCTAAGCGAATCGGTCCGGCGTGAATTCGCCTACCGGCAAGTCGGTACGGCCGGAGATGACTAAATCTGAGACAGCCTTGCCCATCGCCGGACCGAACAAGATGCCCTTTTTGCCCGCGCCAGAGACTACGTACACCCTGTCCTGGCCAGGGACCCGGCCTATCACCGGCAAGCCGTCGGGAGAGACAGGCCGCAGGCAGGCCGTCTGCTCGACCACGGTGCTTTTTGCGAGTGCCGGAATGGCTCGCGCGGCGTCGGCCATCAACGTCTCCCGGGCGGCGTCGGTAGTCTGCGTGTCGAAACCGGCCTCGGCGACCGTGGCGGCCACCCAGACCAACCCGTCCGGCTTCGGGTGAGCCTCGCCGCCGGGATAGGCGATGTCGTGCCGGAACATCGGCCCCGGTGGGTCGAGCCGAAGAATCTCGCCCTTCAGCGGCCTCACCGGTACATGAACTCCAATTGTGCCCAGTACGTTCGTCGTCCATGGACCGGCCGCAACAACCACTGCCCCGGCACAGAGCGTCTGGGAGCCAGCGTCTACCTCAACCGAACCGGTCCCGGCACGCAGCCCGGTTACCTCTGCTCGGACGAACGTGGTGCCCATCGCCTCCGCAGCGGTCATCAGTGCAAGAGAAAGGGCGTGGCTGTCCACAGCTGCATTGCCGTACAGGTAAACCCCGCCGATTACCTCTGGCGAGATGCGGGACTCCATTTCCGGCACGGCCCGGGCGTCCAGCCGGGAGGCCGAAAAGCCCTCGACACCGTCGAAAGAGAAATATGAGCTTTCCAGATCTGGCAGGTCGTCTTCCGACAACGCGACCCTAATCCAGGGCACTATGCGGGGGGAGAACTTTACGTCGGAACGCTCTGCCAACTCCTCCCATAAACCTAAATGGAGGCGATAGGAGCGGAGCGCGAAGTCTGAAAGAGTCCCTGGGATGTGCTCGCCTTCGAGCGGGCTGAGACCACCTGCCGCCATGCCGGAAGCGTGAACCGCCACGCCATCACGGTCCAGTACAGTGACCTTTGCACCCAAAAGCGATAGGAAATAAGCGGCCGAACAACCGGCGATACCGCCGCCTATGACCAGAACGTCCGAAGAATCAGTAGCGCTCAACGGTCGGTGCCAGGGTCGCCCCGAGCCTCAGTCGGCAAGAGTCTTGTGGTACTGGGCCACCGCTTTGCGTACGTCGCTGGCCGTAAGGGTGCCGATGCTCTGCCAGGCCTCAAGCCTTCGCTTGAGCCGCGCCAACTCTGAATCGAACTGTTCCGTAGACATTCCCAATCGTTCGGACAGGGCGTCGGCCGTAGAGGGCGCGTCCATGAACAGGTAGCGGTCGGCATCCGGCTCCCAGCCAACGAGACTAACCAGTTTCGGAGGCCCGGACGGCTCTGGAAGCAGCAGCGTCACCTGCGCCACCCGACGGGCGACGCTCCGGCCGCCAGGAATGGTGCGCAGGTTAACCACGATGTCCACGCAGCTTATGCGCTTGTGCGGGATCACCTTGTTCGGAGCCGACTTGAGTACTTGAATCGCCTCTTCAGGGGAATCGGCATGCATAGTCGTGCAGACCGCATAACCGGCTTCCAGGGCCTTGAACAGATCACGGACCGGCTGACCCCAAAGGTACGACTCGCGGTCCTCACCCAACTCGGGGATGAGCAGATACGTGCTCCCCGGCTCCACATCCTCTTCCAACTCCGGTATCTCGAAATTCGGCCCATACACATATGTGGGCCGAACGCTGGTCGGTATGAAGTCGATCAGAGCGGACAACATCGCCGTCCTGCCGGTGAGGTCTGGAGTCGAGGCGAATATCACCGAGGCCCGCCGCTCCATCAGCAGCCAAAGCAGGGCCGCCAGCCTCAGGTCCAGAGTGTTGTTTTTTACCAGCCCAAGCAGGGAAGGCCTATTCGACTCCCTGCCGGTCTCACCCCACCACGCAGTGGAATCTCGTTTAACCCTGTCTGCCATTTGTTAGCGCTATCCGTCGCTGTCAGACGCTGCAGAGTTTGCGCTTTCACCGTCGCCACCTTCAACATCTTCGCCTTCGGCACCCTCTTCGCCTTCTTCGGCATCGGTGACCGCCTCAACCTCGACCCTGGGCGGTGCGACCCGGGCAACAAGGGCGTCTCCCGAACTCATCACGGTCAGGCCTTCGGCGACCACAATGTCGTAGACGTGGATGGTAGTGTCGAAATCCTCCAGGAAGGAGACATCCACGTCCAGGGACGCGGGCATATCCAGCGGAAGCGCCTCTATGGAGAGCGTGAGCATGTTCTGGATGAGCGTTCCACCCTGCAAGCTCACTGCTGGCGGTACACCCTGCAAGACGACAGGTACGTCGGCGTTGACCTTACGGCTGACGTCGATTCTGAGGAAGTCGACGTGGACCACTGCGTCGGTTACCGGGTGGCGCTGCACCTCTCGGACGAAGCATATATCCTCACCGTCGGAACCCTCCACTCGGACCGTAACCGGCACACTTCGGCCAACCCTGGGCAACAGTTGCCTCAGTTCGGCGTAAGAGGTTTGCAATGAAAGAGATCCCCCATCGCCGCCGTAAAGGTGGACAGGAATCAGGCCTTCTCGCCTGAGTAAGGCCACTTTCTTCCCGGTGATCTCACGGGGACTGAGCGTCAGGGACGCAACTTCCCCTCGTGAAGCGTTGTCGGTAGTGTCTGCCATTTCGGAGTCTCCCTCGCACGCTGGCACAGTGCACTAGCTTGCAGTGCCTTACCAGCGCTGGAACCGTGTCACAAAACGGCCCCGAACAGTCGGGGCGTACCCAAAACAATACCATGTCGAGGCCTCTGGATGAAGCCCGACAGTGCCGGACTTGGCACTGGAATCCGGAGCGGAACCCCGATTCGCCGGGTCCCTATAGAAGTGAGGCGTCGAGCCGAAGCTCAATCGGACAGTGGTCCGACCCCATAACGTTAGTGTGGATAGCAGCCCCCGTGACGGCGTCCATAGCGGACCGGTGAACGAAGAAGTAGTCGATCCGCCAGCCAACGTTCCGATCCCGAGCGCGTGACTTCTGGTCCCAGTACGAGTACCAGTCGGGCTCGGCGTTGTAGTGGCGGAACGTGTCCACAAACCCTTCCGCCTCCCACCTGTCGAGCCAGTCCCGCTCCACCCTGAGGAACCCGGAATTCTTCTCGTTTTCTTTCGACCTGGCCAGGTCGATGTCTTCGTGGGCGGTGTTGTAGTCGCCGCAGACAATCAGCTTCTTCCCTTTCGCCGTCTCGCCGCGGGCGTGGTCCAACAGTGCATCGTAGAAGTCGAGTTTGTAGGCTAGGCGCTCTTCGCCAGATTGGCCGTTCGGGAAGTAAATGTTGTATAGCACGAAGCCGGGAAACTCCGTAACGACGGTCCTGCCCTCTGTGTCGAATCGGTCAATGCCGAAGCCTTGTTCAACCCGGACCGGTTCTTGTTTTGAAAACGTCGCCACCCCGGAGTAGCTCTTGCCCTCTGCGAACGACCAGGCGGGGCTGTAGCCGTCCGGGGCATCGAAACCCTGGCCCAATTGGTGTTCCTGCGCCTTCAGTTCCTGTACCGACAGGACGTCCGGTGAAGTGCTGGCCACCCAGTCGGCGAAACCCTTACGGTAGGCGGCCCTTATCCCGTTCACGTTCCAGCTAAGCAGTCGGATTGTCATCTCCCCGGTGTCTCGTGTGCCAACATCTGGACTCACTATCATCCGAATTAGAACACGGTTGACATGCGAACGACCCGGCCTACAATCCCCCACCGTGGCAGAGAACTGGCCCCCACTGCGGCCAGAACATGCCGGAACATCGTTACCACAAATACACACGTCCGGGGGATAACAAATGCAGGTTGGCTACTTTGCTCAGCCACTTCACCCGCCGGGCTCGGACTCGTCCGAGACCCTGCAACACGACCTGTACCAAATGGAAAAGCTCGACGAATGGGGTTGCCACGAGGCCTTGATAGGTGAGCACTACTCCGCCCAGTGGGAGAACATCAGCGCCCCGGAAATATTCATTGCCAATGCGCTGGCCCGCACCAAAAACATCATCCTTGGCACGGGCGTCACCTGCATGCCCAACCACAACCCGTTCCACATCGCCCACCGCATCGCGCTGATAGATAACCTGGCTCGTGGACGTTTCTATTGGGGCGTCGGCTCCGGTGGCACGCCAACCGACTTCCAGGTCTTCTGAGTGGACCCGGCCAAGGGAGAGAACCGCATGCTCACCCGGAGAAACATCGACATGGTGCTTAAAATCTGGGAAGGCCTGCCCCCGGCCACTACGCACAGGAGGGCTTCTGGGAGTTCAACATCCCCGACCCGGACATGCCGGACGAAGACATTACCTCTGAGTGGATGATCGATAACACATGGCTGGTAGGCTCCCCGCAAGAGGTGGCGAGCAAAATCCGAGCCATCTACGAGAAAGTTGGAGGCTTCGGCGTTCTGTTGACGATGGCCCACGAGTGGGAGCCCAGGACGGAGTGGGAGCGCTCAAATCGCCTGTTGGCCGAGGAAGTCATGCCCATGCTCTCAGACCTGACCGGGGCCTGATTGGGCCGTATGTCGGGTCGGGTCGAATCTGCCGTTTGCTATACTTGTGGCGAATTGAACGAATCGGCTACTCGCCGCGGGCCAAGCGCTCGCGCATAGATTGGAATCCCTTGGGGGCGCTGCCGAGTTCAACTGGTGCGCGCCTCCCTCTCTTTTCTGTCGGTATTGCCGGTGGAAGGCCAAGACATCCTAGGTAAACTCACCAAACAGTTAACATCCCTTTTCGGGGACTCAAAGTCTGCACCAGCTGGGGCGCACAGGACCGAGTCCGGCTCCGATCCCGAGCGTCCTCCCAGGCGCCGCCGTCGTCGCTCCGGTAAACCTCGTGGCGAAGCTGGCGAAAACACCACCTCATCGGCCCAATCCCATGAGTCCGGCCAGTACAGGGATTCTGGCAGAGCCGTCGCGGACCGTCCGCCTCGCCGCCGTCGACCCCCATCAGGCATGGGATCAGGGCAATCAGACGCCTCGGAGCCTCGCCAACAGTGCGATAGGCCCGAGGGTAGACGAAACGACGATCGACGCGACGACAGGGGTTCACGTAGCGAAAGAGACGGCGGCCCTCGGCGCGACGACAGGGGCCCACGTAGCGAAATAGACAGCGGCCCTCGGCGAGATGATCGCCGCCCCCGCAGAGACGAATCTGGGCGAGAAAGAGGTCGTGACGACAGGGGGCCACGAGGCGGCCAGGGCGGCAGGGGCGACCGCTCCCGCACCGGCGGAGCACCCCGGTCCATGGTTGGTGCAAACCAGCAGGTCGAGCTAGCAGACGTCACATCCGATTGGAAGCCGACGGGCATGTTCGGAGACATTCCTGTTTCCGAGCCGGTCGAGCGAGCCCTGAGCGCCATGGGCTATGTCGACCCCAGCCCCATACAAACCATGGTCGCACCGCACCTGCTCCAGGGACGGGACCTGGTCGGACAGGCCCAGACCGGCACTGGCAAGACGGCCGCGTTCGGAATTCCCATAATCGAGTCCATCAAGGGCGAGACTACCCGGCCGGGCAGCCCGCTCGCTGTGGTGCTCTGTCCGACCCGTGAACTGGCCGTGCAAGTTGCCGGCGAATTGACGAAGCTAGGCGCCTACGCAGGCGTCAAGCCCCTGGCCGTCTATGGGGGCCAGGCCATGAGCGTCCAGTTGGATGCGCTGCAGGCAGGCGCCCAGATAGTCGTGGCCACCCCGGGCAGGCTGATGGATCACATGGAGCGCCGCACCATAGACCTGCAAGAAGTTCGCATAGTGATTCTCGACGAGGCCGACCAGATGCTGGACATCGGGTTCGCCGACGACATTGAGCGCATCCTTCGGCGCACCCCCAAGACACGCCAGACCGCGCTGTTTTCGGCCACCATGCCGGGCCCGATCAAGTACCTCTCCCGTCGGTATCTCAATAACCCGGAGTGGTGCCGAGTCGGCGAAGAGTCACAAACTGTAGACCTGGTCGACCAGATCTACTTCGAGGTGGCCTCCCAGGACCGCCAGCCAGCTCTGAGGGAGTTGCTGAAAGACCCGGACGACATGACCCAGGCCCTCATCTTCCGGCGCACCAAAATTGGCGTCGATAAGCTGGTGTGGTACCTGCAAAGGGAGGGCTACGACGCCGAGGCCATTCACGGCGACATGACCCAGGCCCATCGCGAGCGCACCATTACGCGGTTCCGGGAAAAGAACCTCAGGGTTCTCATTGCAACCAACGTAGCCGCTCGTGGCCTGGACATCCCGGCCGTATCGCACGTCGTTAACTATGACATGCCCGACAACCTTGAAGAATATGTTCACCGCATTGGACGGACTGCCCGTATGGGCAGGGAGGGCACGGCGTACCTGTTCGTGTCCGACATTAACGACTTCGACATGCTCGAGACGATCCGCAACCACGTCGGCGAAGACCATATCTCCAAGCGCCGCCTGGACTTCCTCTACGGCGGCTAGTTAACGGACAGGCTAAACAACTCGGTGTCGGGGTGGAACTGGAACCAGCCGAACCAGAACGCTTGGTGCGTTGGCAATCGGGCCAACGTCACCCCACTCCCTGGAATGAGCGCGTCCTCGGTGACCGTCCAAAGGCCCCCCAACGAGTCCACCAATGACCCTGGCAGCAGGGCTGCTGCTGCTTTTGGATCCAATCCGAACTCCACGCCCGGCGTCCGCTGGTAGACTCTCGCGGCCTCCGAGGTAGCAGACGCGATCACCACGACGCTCTGTCCACCCAGCTCGTCATTGACCACGCGCGCCTCATTTAGCGCGGCAATCTGGTAAGCCTTCGTCGCGCCACCGTAGGTGTGGGAACGACCTTCTGAGATGACTCCTCGTTCGACACGTCGCTGCTGCAAGCCGCCGCCACGACGGCGAGCGTGAGTGCTGCCACTGCTGTCACTATTGCCTTGTTTGTCGCCTTCATCATTGCTCCTCCTCCTCCTGTCGCTCCTGCGCCCTGGCGTTTTGGTGGCCTGGCATCCCGACGTGGGGACCCCGGATAATTCGCCGTCTTATTGGTGATACGCAACTGAGCGGCTTTCGTATCTGGCATTCGAACGGGTGCATGGAGATTGGATGCAACGAACGACGCTGTGGTGTCGCCACGTTGCCCGGTGGGGGTGAGGGGGTTGCCGATCCGCCGTGGCGAGCGCAGGATAATTGCAATTCGGTCTGGGGCCATCGGCATACGGCCATGGTTGAAGCCCGCCGTACTTGGAGAAAGGCCTGGTAATTGACCATAAAAATTGGCGTTTACTGCTTCCTAACTGACTATTCCGTGGACGTTGCCACTCTGGCCGCTCGGGCAGAGGAACTCGGCTTCGAGTCGCTGTGGCTACCCGAGCACCCGATAAT
>Ga0114996_10001023_pt1 | contig 38308 bp, 58 predicted proteins | sample ArcticOcean_MG_C_4_FD_87039 | JGI IMG/M metagenome (GOLD analysis project Ga0114996, IMG submission 87039) | Marine microbial communities from western Arctic Ocean - ArcticOcean_MG_CB4_134 | ecosystem: Environmental > Aquatic > Marine > Oceanic | place: Arctic Ocean: Canada Basin | collected... | reverse complement strand
CGGTGGTGACAGACGCCCCTTGCAGATAGCCGTAGATGAAATCCCCCGGTTCGAGTAGTGAGGACAGACCCGCCGGCCCTGACCCTGTGTTGTTCGCCCCCGCAATGTCTATAGCTATGAGATCCTTGTTGAAATCGGCATAGAACGACGAGTTGGAGAGGGTGAAGGTGGGCGAGGTGGTAGCATCGGCGGCGGCACCCAATAGCTTGATTCGTGGCTTGCTCGCGGCAGACCCCATATCCAGGACGGTGAAAGTAGGTCCGGTCCCTGTAGGTGTCACCACCGCCTCATCATTGGCAATGGCGAACGGGGAGGGTTGCATCAGTGTCAGGACGAACGTGCCTGTCCTCGCCGCAAACTCAGGGCCGTCAGACGCCACATGCAGGGACACGAACGAGCACATATAATACCTGTCGCTCTGATCTGCGAACTCTATGCGTATCCGGGAGGGATCGGACCACCTGCGTTTCCGTAGAGGGTTCAGGAGGGATTTTAGGTTCTCTATATTGGTGCGGTACTGGGTGTTGCTGTCGGCAATAATCCCGCCGCCGATCACAATGGTGCGGGGCAGGAAGGTACCGGAGAAATTATAGGAATCATGCTCTTCCGGGAACGTCACAATCGACTCTTGTAATGAGGGCGATGAGAGGTTCGGCTTGTCGTAAACGAGGAACCCAAACTGATACAGGTTCACCCCGTTGATTTTGGCCGCGTAACTTTTGCCACTCAATACCGTTGGTGTTGCCATCACATCCCCCTAATTAGCGAATCTCAAAAGCCCTGCACCTGAACTGATTGCCGTGTGAAACTCGATGTTACCGAGCTTCCTGTCCATCGTGGTCAATATCCTATTCCGTGTGGCGTCCTGCGTCCTCATCGTTTCCAATGTCCCGACGAGCAGGTTGGCCGATTTTTCTGTGATCGAGGCCACCGACGAAAACTGCTGTGATCCACTGGTCCCATCGACCACGCCGCCTGCGGCTTTCTCCCTCAATTTACGAACGAGTTCCTGCTTTGCTTCGATTGCTTCGTCGATGGTTGCTCCGCCTGTAAGCCGTACCCCAAGTTGCCCAAGCGGTGTATTTGTTTTTTTTGCATCTTGTAGTATTCCAAGGTCATGGACCACCGATTCAAGAAACGCCGCCTCTGCCGCGCTAAGTTCTTCCTCTGGCAACAACCCCTGCGAGCCTGTCCCCGGCTCCCTCTTGGCGAAAAAGCCGGATATAGCCTGCACAGCAGGGGCAAAGCCTGCCGCTATCTGCCCCGCGAATCCTGCCCCTGCGAGTAGGTCACCGAGGCCGCGTTCCGCAGATGGTTTCTTCGCTATCCCCTGGAGGCCTCGAAAGCCAAGAAGTCCACTCCGTAGTCCTCCGAATATCCCGTTCGTCTCCATCCCCAAGAGCGACATCCCCTGGCTAATATTCTGGAAAGCCTCGCCAAACTTCTCCTCAAAGGTGGCAGGGATATCATCGAACACCTCACCCATCTTGACAGCATCCTCTTTGACTTCCTCCATGCTTTCGCGCATACGGCGCAGGTTCATTTCCTCTGGGGTCTCCCTGCGGAACCCCACCTTATTGTCGAACCTCTCGATCCGCCCGGCCCCCATATCCCGGGGCTCGAAACCCCTACCCGTGAACGATCCAGGTGCTTGCAGATTTGCTATCCTCTCCATAGCAGGGTCACCCATAAGGGCAATGACACGTTCGAGGTGTGCTTCGTTTTCCCTGTCCAGCTTCGCCATTGCCTCTTTGAATCGTTTATCCAAAGCGGCAAGGCGTATTTTCTCCTTCTCCCGGTCTACGAGATCACCCTGTATCTCGAGAATCTCCTGCGTGTGTTTGAGTTCTTCTTTCAAGGCCTCAAGGCGCGCTTCGCCCATCCCTGGAAATTCACCGAAACTCGGAAGGTCCCTCGATAAACTGTCAGCAATTTGGGCCTGTATCGTTGTCAACTCTCCGGCGAGTTCAGCCTGACGCGCAACAGCCCTCTCCAATGCAGAATCGTTATCGTTGGGCACATCCAGCGATGCGATCCACTTGACTAAGGGATTGCCAGTGACAGACATCAGCCTCCCCACGAGACTTTCCTGGGCAAAGGCCCTGTCAAGACCGCGACCAAACGCTTGCCCTATGACCGACCCCGCGTTCTGCCAATCCGTTTTTACCCGCTGTGCCTTCTCCGCTATGCCGCCTACAACATCCCCCAGGGCCTCCGCTTTTACCCGTGCCTTCTCCATCCCAATCGTGAAGAAGGCCAGTTTCTTTTCTGCGTCGGTGAGTTCATCCGCAGTCTTGCCTATCTTTCCCGCGAACTCCTCATAGGCTTCCTCGGCCTTGATAGTGATGCCCAGGTTGTCGAGGATCATTGCCGACTGCCTACCGAAACCCGTTATCAGGTCGGCCATTGATTCGTTTGCGGTCCGTCCCACGGCACGGCCCAAACGCAAGGAAACATCTGCCATTTCCTCCATCTGTTTTGCCGTTGCAGGGATGCCGAGCAAGATGGCTTGGTTCGCGTGACGCATCAACGAGAAGTCATTGACAAGGCCCTGCGTGCCTCTCCGCATACCCATCATCATTTGCTCTGAACTTTGCCCGATACTCTTTGCGAGCCGCTTGAACGATGTCTCTATGACCTTCGCCTGCTCCCCGAACTCAACAAGGCTTTTTATACCAGAAAAGACCGCCCTGACGGTCTGTATGGACAGGAACGCCACCGCCGCCGTACCGATCCCCTTGAGGCTTCCTGCCATAGAGGTCGAGGCAGTCTTTACGCTACCCTGCGCCTCTTTCATATCGCGCTTGAACCGAGCCTTACCCTTTGTCTCAAATACCGCAGTCACCTTCTCAGATGGCATTTTTATCCTCGATGAGAGATGGTGGTTCTATGGTAGCCGCCGCCAGAAGCAACAGTTTTGCGTGTGAGACGATCCACTTCATTTCGAAGTCAGAATACCCCAGGTTCTTTTTCAGCCTCACGAACTGCCTTGCATAACTCCCTGGCTTTGCTGGCGCATTATCCTGTTTTTTTTTACCTCGGGGAACATCGCGTCGATCAGGTCCGATGGGTCGTTGGCATCACGGTATGCGGATATGATGGCCTGTTGCATATCCATCGTGCTTGACATAAAATCGGTGGCGGTAAACTCCTGGTGCATCTCCTCGTTATACTGATCCTCGAATATGGCGCGGAACAGTTCAGCCTTCGCAAGCTGTGAGCGTGTCAGCCACCGCTTTATCCTCCGTTGCCTACTGCCGAACCGCCACCACCGTTTCCTTGCCCTTTTCTCAATCACTACCAGGGTATCGAGATACGCTTGAAAAGCCATGTCCACGAGGATCATCTGACCCTCTGACTTGGCGAATATTTTTAGCACCTTACCGTTTGGCAGGGTGAACTCTGCCAGAGGACGGTCGGAAAGAATCGCAGATTCCTTATCCAACAGCCCCCGGTTGAGGCCTCCCCCTGCCTCGCTTCGAGAGCCTGAAGCCAGGAGAATATCTCCCGGCGCATCCTCCGGCAGAGAATCCTCTATCGCTTCGTCTGGTACTTCATCCTCTTTATCTGGTTCGTCGTCCCGCATTTGACACACCCGAATTTCGATTTGTTGGTAAGGTCCGGCGTGCCGCATTTCTGACACAGGCCCAACCGGACAGGGAGAAAGCCGTTGCTGTCACCACTGCGGCGTACAGCAAAAAAGCCCATCGTTGTCTGCGGCAACGTATTTCTGAGGGTGTATCGCCTCTTGGCGCGTTCATCCATCCAGATACCCCAAAACTCCGTAGTGCCATCATCTACGTTTATCCACCCCGTGGTCAGGAATCCCCACCGTTCGAGGTCTTGTTCGGTCACGCCACCGCATACCACCACCATAGCTGACACGCGCTTGAGGTCGGACACAAGCCGATCCTGCTGGCGCACATCTCCCAGGGTGTTGACAGCAAAGGCACATCCGAACGGTTTGACGGGGTTGTTCTTCGTAGGCGGGAACGGCAGTCGTGCTTGTTCCTCATCGAGTTGAAAAGACCTCTCGACAAGGTTGACAGATTCGGTTTCCCCCACCTCGCGCCGATGCGTCCATGAGCGTTTGGCGTTGGGGTCCACAGGGGAATCGACCCCGGTATATTCCCCATCCCAGTTGACGTGCATACGGAGGGCCGCATACATGCCGGAATACGGGTTGCGGCAACCCACATCCAGGACAGGCATATCACGGGAAAGGATGCCGTGAGCGATGGCCTGTACCGCCATCTGCCCACAGCGTTTGCGGTAGTCTCTCGCCCTCTCCATCTGAGGCGATGTTGTGACCGAGAAACTATTCTTTAGCTGAACCTGACTCATCGGGAGCGTCCTCTGTTTTCTCTACCGCCTTCGTAGCCGCTTTTATATTGGGCTTCGCATACCCGGCAAGAAGTGCCATCGCCGCGAAGTCCTGAGCAGTCACGAAATGAGATCCGAACATAAATCCATCACGGTGCGGATAGAAAGGATTGCCCCCGGCCACAAGCAACTTTTTATTCGGCAAGGCGGTTTCCTCCTATGGCGTGTAGGTGTCTGTCACAGTGGCGAGCAGAGCCTCGGCATCGCCGAGAGCCTTGATCTGCGTGCCTACCTGTTGCAGGCCGTTCCGTGCGTTCGGTACAGAGTATGCCCCTTCTGAGATTGGGAGCGCAGTAGGCAGATTCACCACTCGGGTATCATCGTCGCCCACAGTATTCGGAGGGACAGTGTTGACCACCAGAACCCCTGAAGTTCCCATGTCAGCATCGACAGTAAGAACGCCCAAACTGGCATCGTCATTGTCCCAGGCCGTTTGCAGGTTCCCGAGCAGGACTTCGCCCATTGCGAAATCGACCATAAAGTCCTTCTTGATACACACCGCGTCAATGTCCACAATGTCCTGGTCCAACTGCTTGAAAGCGTATTCCCTCGGGACGGTGATACCAATATCACCCTGGAGGAAACCTTTCTCGATTGTCTTATACTGGATCACGCCAGTGTTTCCGGGTTCGAAACCCCACTCGGCGTTTTCTCTGCTGTCTGGTGCACTTGCGGCCATATCGGTTTCTCCTTATTTGGCATCGACCACGAGGCGCAACATGGCGCGGCGTCCAAACGCGGTGTTGGCGAACTCGAAATCGAGATACTCCACAGGGGCGATTTCTATAATCGCCACATTGGAAAAGCCCGTTACGGCCAGGATGCGATTGTCGTTTAGAACTTCCTCAATACCTCGTATCGAATACTCTAACCGCTTTTCCATAACCTCCGGGGCCAATAAGCCATCGACCGCCTCGCGGCTGACCATCATAATCTGTAGTTCCAATTCATACTGCCGGGCATACCACCCGGCCTCTTGATTGAACGGTGTGTCCAGGACGGGGTAGAGAACGACACAGGGGAAAGCGTCGAACCTCTCTAACAGTGCCCGGTAGTAATACGCCACATCGTCCAGGGTGAAGGACTCCGCAATCTGCGTGTCTATCACATCGAACTTCGCCGACAGGTCTGCCGTAAGTATGGCGATGATCCGCTCTACTATGGGTCCGGGGCTGAGTGCCACCCTATTCGTCGCCATCGCTTACCTCTTTTTCCACAGGTGCTTGTGCAAGATCGCGGTCCACTTCTTGAGGAGCCACCCAGGGACTTTGATAATCTGCCTGCGTGGTGGCCTACCCTTTTTCCTGCCGCCATCTTGATGAAACCTTCCATACGGGACTTTGCTACCCATCGTGATACGCGGCCCCTGGATGCGGAATATGTGTTCGGAGTGTGACCGCGTGACGAGGGAATCGAAAAGCCTGTCGGTGCGGCGCAGGATCGTTTTCTTCCCGAATTTACGTGCCTTCCGTTTTGCATATTCGGTAGACAGGGACTTCCACCGCCTACCCAGGAGGGAACTGCCCTCGGTGCGAAACTGTTTCTCCATCGCATCTTGAAAGGCATCGTCTATCTCACGCGCGGCGGCACGAAACGTCTTGTCAGTCTGTATCTCCACATCGCGGTACATTTGCTCGAGCCGCTGTTGGCCTATCAGTCTGGCAGATACGGGCATGTCAGCCCCTCCGCTCGATACGTGCAGAACCCGGTGGACTTACCTTCCTCGACCTCTGCGCCCCGATCAGCGTCAACCTGCCAGAAGAAATGGCGTTCCACAGGTCTGTTTTCTGATCTTCGAATACGATGTTGCTCTCCGATTCCTCATTGGTGGCCACAGAGAAGGTTGCACGCTCTGCCTCTGCCGCCACACACAGGGCGTTGAGCCTCTTGAGATGTCGCGCCGCCGCAAGGTTCGGCGTGTGTGCCGCCGTAAGACCCACCGTCAGGGCGATGCGCAGTTTGGGAACAAGTTCCACCGTGACGAGGTTGTCCACCGCATCGACGGTATTGGCAACGGTATAATACATCGTGTCACCGGAGAACAGGAACAGATCGCCTTTGATAACGCGCCCTGCCAGCACCCCGGTAGAATCCTTCAACTCGACAAGGTAGTCATCGACCACCACCGCCTCGCTCACCTGTATGGTTCCCCCGGCAAGGAGTTGTGTGGCGATGTTGGTCATCGGCGTGATATACCCCGCCCGTGCCAGCATCATGTTGATCTCGGCATACCACCACCGGATCATCTCCTCGGCCTGTGTATCGTCGGGCTTGGTGGTGGAACTGATCGTCCTTTGCGGGGCAAGGGAGTTTACGTCTGTCAGTTCGCAGTATCCATCCACCGGAATCGTAATCGCCATGCTCGGATCCTCTTATTGGAATTGCCAGGGGATGTTAGTCAAGTTCCACTTCTTGCAGAACAGTTCCCGGCAGTCAGCCGCCTTCTGTTTCCTCTCGTCCATATATCCCCGGACCTTTTCTTTCTTGTGTTCTATGCTTACCGCAGGCACTGTGCCGACCTTGATGCCCTTCTGCTTACATCGCATGAAAAAATCCAGGTGTTCGCCCATCTTCAACCGAGCATCCCACTGGATATTTATCAATGTCTCCGTTTTTGCAAGTAAGAAGTTCGGAACCACATCGACCTTCGTCGGCCCCTTCTTTCTGTTCGCTACAAGGTCAACCACGCCTCTTTGCCAGGAGACAGAACCTTCGAACGGTATGTGTTCCCCGTTGTGTGTCTGTATCCCCCCTGCAATATCAAAGATACCGCACGATACGAATGTAAGCAAGTTTTCGATTTTTGTGTGAGAATTGAACACGAAATCATCTTCCAAGATTACCACGTATTTCGTGGTAGTGGCTTTCACCAACGCATTGCGCCCTGCTGACAGTCCAATGTCGTGAGGCAGGACCAGACGCCCGGGACCGTTGTAGACCATCCGCTTACCATCATCACCCACCAGGAGCGTTGCTTCGGGGTAATACTTCAGGATGGATTCGACGCACCTTTCAGCCAGGGCCGGGCGTTCATAGGTCTTGATTGCAAAGGTGACATTTTTCAAAAGGCCAACACCTCCTGCCTGAGCCGCTCCACGGCAATCTCGCAATACTTCTCTTCCAGTTCAATCCCAATAGATTTACGGCCTAAGTCCTTGGCGGCGCGGAGGGTTGTTCCACTGCCCATGAATGGATCGAGGAGAATGTTGTCCTCATCACTAAAATCATTTACGATTTGAGTAATGAGTTTCAAAGGTTTTTGCGTGGGGTGTGATTTATGTTCCTTGCTGTCCTTAATAAATCCATGATTAATGCAAGTATATTTGATGGGCATTCTCTTAAAGGATGACCATGCCATTTCCATAGGTGAAAATGGCACAGTAGGCAAATTGCCTCTTTTGTCCCAAATTATGTAGCAAGTGCAAGACGTAAATTGTTCCCAAAAGAAATTTGCTCCAAATACAATCTGATTCTGCGATTTTGAAAAAATCATAGGCCATATACGCTTGTCAGGGGTGGTATCGTCCCAACACTCATCTGTTGCTTTTCTGCTTAAATCTGTGCGCAAGCCAAATTCTTTTGGCTTGCGCACTATCTGTATCCCATACGGCGGGTCCGTCAGCACAAGATCCACCGGCTCCAGATGCGGTAGGATGTCACGGCAGTCACCGTGGTATATGGTGCAAGCATCATCCTGGTAGTAGGCCTTCACGACTTATGTTCCCCTCTGGTCTTCGGGTCGGCATGTGCTTTTTCCAACTTGATAAACAGGTCTGCGTCATCCAGGGCTTGGTTCATCATCTGCTCGTTCAGGTTCAACGCCCTCTCCACCAAAATCCGCGAGTTCAACAGGCTTATTGCAATCTCTCTGCGATCCATCCAATTCCCCTTTCTGGAAAACTGCCGTTGATCCATCCCACGCCTCAGGAAGATACTTTTCCCACCCGAGCAGAGTTTCGGACACGTCCTTGAACTTGCATTCCGTTCCCCAATCGTGAATGGCAATCACATCCCCCGCCTTCATATGGGGCGCAAACCACTTCACTTCCTTTGTCTTGTGGCCGTTGTCGCAGAACAGAACCGCTTGCCCTTCCCTCTGCAAATGTCCTTTGACAATATCGGACCCCATGCGGCTAAATACATTGACCTCAGTAAAACACCACTCAAGGTCAACCCTCGAAGTTGTCGGATCCTCTACCCACCGCTTTGCATTGTCGAAAGTATGAAATGCCCTGCTTCTTGATACGCAATACAGGGCGAAGAAAAGGGACAGGTTGCCCCGGCCCGTTCCCAATTCGATCAGCCGGGCAAAGTCAAGAGAACTCAAGATGATCTCCCACATCCTGACTGCTTCCCTTGTTTGTGCCATCGGGCGACCTAAAAATGTCCCTTTGTCCTCGATCATCTGTATTCACGTGGATAGTCCACAGGAACGCCATAGAGCGACCCTAACGGCCTATCCCCTTTCTCGGGTTATATATGGAATTCCGTTTTATCTTCGACCTCTGCCCCGTTTCCCGCCACAGGGTCCACCTTCTCGTCATATTCCCCACCGTCCCAGGTGATCTGAGGCATAATTGTGTCTGCATACCTGCGTATGCGGTCCGCGTGGGGTTCCAGATCCTCCAAGATGCCCACAATCTGCCCGGACAGGTCATTCGTTGGAACATACCCCATCTTGAGCAGGGTCGAATGTTCAGCCTCGTACATATGCCCCTCTGCCTCTTTGCGGGGGTTCGGCACGTTCTCGATCTCCACAGGGACAGAAGCAGAGGAAGCGACAGCTTGCGCCAATGCCCGGATTGAATAGACTTCCTCGAATTGATTCCAGACGCGGTATTCGCCCTCTGCCGGGGGTTGCTCGATCGCTATGGCTAAACACTGCATCGAATCACAAAGGGGCAGGAACCCCCGTTTCTGTGTCCCGTTGCCATAGACGGTCAGCGGCATCCCGATAGTCGCTTGAGAGCAGAACCTGTTGATCGCTGTTCCAAAGCATTCATCGAAATCAAACCGGGTGGCAGACATGGGGTTCTCGTCCATCTCCTTGATCCGGGTTCCGTAGACAACCCCCTGCATAATGTCCGTTGATCTCAGACCCCACATACGACAGGCGAAATTGACGTTGTTGGTGTCGTGGACTTTCGTCTGGTGATACCACGAACCTGCTTGGCGGGGAAACATTAAGCCGTCGAGAACATAGCTCTTGCTGTATTGGGTGCCCGTTTCCTGCCCCCCTTGCACAATGGGCATTTCAATATCCCAATGCGAACCCTCTGGAAAAACCCCCTCGGGTATAATGGTCCCTGGCGGCGTCCCATACTCTCCCATCGTTCCCAACTTCACAAGGTGGGCATCGGGGCAACTCCCCCGGATGGCATAGATCACGTTGAGCGAACCCACCACGTTGTTCATGTGGGTCATTGCGGCGTGTTCCCTGGAAATCATAGAGAACGGTGCGCTCGGCATTTCGGCCAGATGCACAACGGCATGTGGTTTCAGGTCTGCGAACTTCCCTGCCAGTTTGCCGTAGTTGTCTTCGTGGGCGATGTTGATATTGTAACTGCCTACCCACAGCTTGCCGAAACGCTCCTTAAAATAATGGTGCCTCTCACCAGGGGTTCCGATTGGGATGGCGGTGTCGCCGCCCTCGGATTTGACCCATTCTCTCCGGTGGTGGCAATCACACCCCGAAACGTAATGGCCCCGGCTCATTAGATACTGCGCCAACGCGTGGCCCAAATAGCCATCGATCCCTGCGATAAATACTCTCAGCTCGCCCATCGTCTGTCTCCTTTGGAAATCTGCGAACAACGAATTACATCACTGTGCAATCACGCCTTTCCGATACCGCTTTCTGATAAAAGTAATTGTAGGTTGAAACAAGCCCGGATTCAAGTCTGGTCTTTGCTTCCCATCCTGGCACAGTCGGACAATCAATGTGCGGAATCCCATCGGCCACATCTTCCGGGCCTCGCTTGACCACAATAGGCGGGTCCACCACATCTTGGTTCCCTCGAGCATCTTCCAGCAGTCGCACAAGTTCGTTTATCGAAGTCATTTGATTCGTTCCCACGTAATGCGGCCCCGGTGGGCATATCTCTTTTGTGACATGCATAATGGCCCGGCACACATCATCGACATGGACAAAGTCGCGCATCTGAGAACCTTCACCGTTGATCGTCACGGAATTGGATTCCAACACCTCCCGGCAGAAGCGGGCGATTACTGAACTTTTCTTGTCCGACCCTGGCCCGTAGACGTTTGCAAATCGCAGGATGTTGTACCAGAACTCCGGGACGCCCAACGACTTGTAGCCCCGCATCTCTGATTCAAGGAACTGCTCTGCCGCGGCCTTGCTCACAGCATAAGGGCTACCCATCTTCTCGGCGGCACAGGATGAAGCGAAGACAAACTGCTTCACCCCTGCACTTTGTGCTGTAAAGAAAACGTTCTGTGTGCCGATGTAATTGTTTTCAATATGCAATGCAGGATTCCCAAACGACCCAGGCACGGAAGTCTCAGCGGCAAGATGGACAACAGCGTCCGGGCGAAAAGTTTCCATCGCATGTCTGAGGTGGTCCACGTTATACAGATTTTCAACGGGACTATCGGCAATATCATACCCGGCACACACGTTCGCCATTCCGATATTCTTTATCAAGTTCTGCCCTATGAACCCTGCGCTCCCTGTGATGAAGTATCTCATGCTGTCTCCCGTCTGCGATATTGAAACCGATCTGACAACACAGCTTCCAAGCCCCACTTCTCGAGGAAATATACGATATGCTCCTGCACCCTTTCTGCCCCGTGGCGATACTGCAAATACTCATCGTTCATTGCGGGGAAGTGATTGATGCCGACTTGAGGCGTAAAGCCCACCTTCAACTTGCCCTTGTTCGTCCGAAAGAAGAAATCCAGGTGGCGCATGATCTTCTGCCTATCATCCCACCCCACCACCTTGACAGCCTCCGTTCGGGCCATCCAGAAATTCAGCACCGTGTCGCATCGCATCACCTCTATCGGACTTCGCTTCACCGTGTGGCAATACATTATGTCATCGTTCAAGGACAGGTTGAATTCGTAGTTGTGTTCCGTTCCGTCTGGCTGAAAGATCCTCCCTCCAAGAAGATCGATCTCGGACAGGTATAACAAGTCCTCCATCAACACAAGGTCCGTTTCCCCTGACAGTTCGAAATCGTCATCCAGCATCAGAACGTGTTCCGTGGTGACGAATTCCATCAGCCTGTTGTATGATTCCCCCGCCCCGGCATCCGTTGGCAAAACGTGATACTGGATGGTCGGGTCAATCTCCCTGGCTACCTCCGGGTATGGCTCCGGGGAATCATCTGCAATCAGAATCCGCAGGTCAGGGTAGAAATCCCTAATCGACAGCAACAGCCGGCGCAAGCTCTCCGGTCTGCAAATCGTCTTGATAACGGCGGTCACGTACAAATCGTTTTGCAAAGTAAATGTCCTTATTGAGTTGTGCCCGGTCCATGTCTGCCGGGGCGTGCCACATATGCGTCAAGGTTTCGTCCATCCTCATTACAGGCCCCAACTGTTTCAGCCGCCACACGTAATCGTCATCTTCTGCACCCCATCCGATGTATTGCTCGTCGTATCCACCAGACAATTCGAACAGGGTGCGGGTGATCCACAGAACGCCACCATAAGCAAAACGCGCCCTGCGCTCTGGCGATACTTCAGGAACGGACCCTGACCTTTTCCTTGCCTCTACGACAGCCGGGGTTCCCTTCTCCTTTAAATAGTTCACGGTAGTATATGGGATAATCAAATCGTTGCCCACCATCTGATCGGAACATCTTTTCACCCACCACCGATCAACCAGAATGTCGGCATCGAAGAAACACAGCGTGTCGCAATGTGGCAAGACCCTTGCGCCCAGGTTGAACGCCCTGGACCTGTTGAACGGTAATGTGTATTCGTCCCACACCCACCCGAAAGGGTGATAGTTTTTTAGCGTTCCCTTCTCTGACTGTTCGCATACCACAACCCGGACAGACCCGGCGAACTCTTGGTCCATCAATGCCTGGACCGCGTTGTTCAAGTTCTCGGTGCGCTCTGGCCTTTCTTCATCTTCCCGGTAGCCTATCACGATGCCGATCATACGAATTCAAACCCCCAAATATCAATGAACACCTGACGGAACGTGTCAAACCTGCCCTTGCGATGCCAGATGTATTCGTGGTTTTTGTCCCGCCCCATGAAACTCCTGTTGTCGTGTGTTACGATACACTGCGGATAGAACCCCACCCGGTGCTTGTGTCCCACCTGCGCCGCTTTGGGCAGCCCCCTCCGCTTCGTTGGCGTGTGGCCTAAGTATCTCAAGAAGAAATCTTCGTGTCGGCACACCTTTAGTTCCTCGTTCCATCTGACCCTCCGCAGAGACTCGGTTGACGCCGCCCAAAAGTTCATCGTTATGTCTACCTGCTTGATTGTCCGCACCTTGTCTTGTGGCACTTTCTTCAGGCTTGTGATGTTCTCTCCATCTGAGTAGAAAAATCCCACGAACCCTTGAAAGTCCCGGCGCGTGGTATTCCAGACCCGCCCTCCCACAAGATCATATAGCCCGGACGCAACCCAGGCCCACAGCTTTTCGACTTCCGTCTGTTTGGAAAATATAAAATCGTCATCGAGAAGGACCACGCCAGGAGTCTTGATCTTGTCCAGCATATCGTTGTAACAATGGCCGATCCCGATGTCGTATGGGTATGTGAAATATTCACAATCGAATCCTTTTGCCACCTCCGGGTATGGGTCTGGCGAATCGTCGGCTATCATCACCGGGGTATCTGGATAGAAGGCCCGGAGGGTCGGGAGCAACCGTCCCAACGCCTCCGGGCGCAACAGTGTTTTAATCATGAATGTGAAATCGTGTATCACGGCTTGAGATATACCCCCAACTTGCCGAGCGCGATTGTTCTATTGCCTACCTTCTGCATAAGGCGTCTATCTGCTTTGATTGTCCACCGAGGGAACCAACTATCAACTTGATCTGCGGTAAAGTCGTGAAGGTGGAAAGCGTTCTTTGATTTTGTGGGTTCTATTGGAACGGACACCACCACGCCCACGGCGGCGGCATCCTTGATTTTTGCAACAAACTGTATCGGATCCTCGAGGTGTTCTATGGTTTCCAGGGACACCACCCAATCGACTGCGGTGGGAACATGGAAATGTGGACTGTTGAAATCGGATATTCCAAACGCAATATTCGGGCATTGCCTGGATGCAAAATTGATCGCTTCCAAATCTGCGTCCATACCGAACACCGAATCCACCATGTCCACATCGGCAAGTATCGACGTGCCCATTCCCCAACCACAAGCCAGATCAACCACGCGGCCAGACACAAAACACGCCGCCTCATTGTAGCGGTGAACATGCGCTTGCTTCATCAGATTGTCAGGCTCAAGCCAATAGTTGTAGCTGGCCCTCTTGTTGGGTCTTTGGGGTTGTGCTTTCGGTTTTGCCATCAATGATATTCCCAAAAGTGTTGACAAGTTCCCTTGCGCGAACCTGCGTGGTGTGCCTCCCGTGGATCAGCCGCCGTCCGTTCTCCGCTATGGTTTTACGATATGGGGTTGAAAGCCAATAGTCAACTTGTTCCGTGAGCGGTGTCTTGGTACCGATCTCGATGCAGTTCACCAGGGGTATAAATCCCAAATCCTTCATCTCTGGCATAAAGTCGCACATCAGCGCGGCCCCGCAAGCAGGTATCTCGAAATACTTGGCAACGACATATCGAAACTTGGACCCCGTTGCGAATGATAGGTCTGCCATTGAAAGCAACTCGGCATACCTCTTGCCCATATACCCGGATCGCTCGGATGCTTCCTGCTTGGATCTCACATCCTTAGGACGTTCCACCCTGACGAAGCGTGGGTGCCCTTCCAGGGCGTTGCAGAGGTGAACCCGCAAAGGATATGCCCCGGACTCCTTGCGCCCAACAGACCCGGTAAACAATGCCGTCATCGGGTCCGGTGGTTGCTTCTCAGGATAATCGGGGTGAAACACCTCCGGGTCGATGGAATGTGGCAACCAATATGTCGGCCTGGACAACAAATAGGAATGGTTGCCGTAGGTGGGATCTCGATACCGGGTAAAGAAATGGGTGAAGCCCTGCTCGAAACAGCTTTCCATATACCCCTGAACAACGAGCGAGTGCTGATCTTCCATCAAGGCGCATTTCGGAGTGCTTATAGCCCCCCAACGCTCACCCAGGAAGGCGAACGGGGCATCTGTGAATATTATATCAAAGGTGTTGGCAAAGTCCACCTCAAGCAACGGCTCGGCCTCCTGGCCCCCTGCCACGTCCTTTCGATACCAGATGCCCTTCTGCTGTATAACGTGCAAATCGCACAACTCCCCCACCGCTTTACGCAATGGATCAAAGAGTTGTGCGACTCTCAAACTTCGGTCAGTGGTCAACCACAGAATTTTCAAAGTAAGCCCCCCGGCTTTTGATTAATTCAGCGTTTCCAGATGCTCCTTGAGTGCGGCAATCACTGTGCTTCGTGTCCTGCGGCCCTTGACCCCCTCGGCTTCGATCAGTGCTTTGACCAATCCGGGTTCGACCAATGCCGGGAGAAGTTCTTTCATTGATTTGAGGTCCAGCGCGGAAATGCTCTCCACCTGTTCGCGGTCTACCATGCCATCTTCCACCGCCTCAGGGACCACAGGCTCGGCGTAGACTTCCGGGGCCACCGTCCCATCGACCTGCACCGGGTCCGGGGGTAATGTCGCCCGATACTCCTGCGGTGCTTCCACGATCACTATTTCAGGGACAAGCGGGTATTTCTCGTTCGGGGCCAACTGTTGATAGGAGTCGAGGATCGCTTCTTGGTTGTGAGGAATCACTACGGCGTGGTAGTCGCGCATTTCCTCCGCACTACCGAATCCTTTTGTCCCGCATAACTCCACTTTCTTTTCCGGGAACTTGTCAGAAACGACTCTGGCCCCGGCTTGCTGTAGTGCGAAGTCTCTGTTCCCTGCCCACACCAATACAGTATCCTGCGCCATACCATTTGCTCCTTTGAAAAGGCGGGGGGTGGGAGTCGCGGCCGGGGTCCAACGATCTCCCACCCTTACCCGCCCTGGTCAGCTAACTAAAACTACTGACTGTAGATTCGGCAACCCGCAAGCGATTTGTGGGATGCGAAAACCTGCGTCCAGTTCCCGGTGGTTGCCACCTGTGCATCGGTGGGGTTGATGGTGGCCCCGAACTTGAATCCAAGAACGCCCAGGTTGAAGGCCGTTTCGACCTGCACCCGGCCCACAAGGTTCTCAAGCCCTGTTACAATTTCGTCCTGGAATCGCGGCAGTTCAGACTCGACACAAGACACGGCCCCAACTTTCAAGCCCAGGGTGATGTATGTATCGGGTGAACCTGCTTCGATCAGTGCCGGGGAATCGACGATCAACGTGGGCCGGCCCAATGTTGCAATCGTGCCCTCGATGATATTCACATCCGACACATTGGTGATTGCAAGCCCCATCTGCTCTTTCAAGAGATCGGTGGCGACCTTTGAGTGCATCACCCACACAACCATCTCGTTCGAGGCATCACCCAACTTGCCCAGGCCATCTGCCAAGTCCTGAGAACGGAGCGTTCCCGCTGACCTGTTGTGTTCCAGTGCCACGACACCATCAAGCGCGGCTTCACAACCACGGATGGCGGCATCGATCATGTTCACCTGGAACGCCTTTGCAAGCTGTTCCCCAAGCCGGAATGAAGTCTGACGGGTGGTATCTTCGTCAGGCATAATTTTTGCCCAGGAATCAAGGGTCTGCTCGATCGGCCCACCCTTACGGTTCAGCTTGACGGAAACCTGCTCGTCCTGCGTGACGGCGATTCCGGTTGCGGCGGTGGTCGCGGTAATGTCACGCCGCGTCACCAGACCGGAAAGGCGATCAATGAAAGAACGCTTCGTGAAGTCACCACGCTCTGCGCGTGTGACCAGGGTAATCGCTCCCCGCGATGCTTCGTTGAACAGGTCCGAACGTTGCTTGATCATGTCGGAGAAACCCGCAAAGGCCTCGTCCTCGTAGATCACGAAATCTGTTTTGTCTCCGATTGCCATATCTCAAATCCTCCTAAATGGGAGAACTTGAGGGAGTTACCGTCTGCGAAACGGGTGTTCTCTTATGTTTGCGGCGTTGGCGAAGGGGTCTTGAACTTGGAAATCATCTCCGCGTATGCAGTCCCTCCGTGTTCTTTGATGTAATCCATTTTCTGCTTCTCGTTCCACGCCAAAGGATTGCCCGGTGGCTGGCCGTTGCTCCCTGCGCCACCACTCCCGGAACTGTTGTCGCCTCCTGCGCCTGAAGATTTCTCCAACAGGTATGGGTGATCCTTGACCAACTCCACAAGGAACTCAGCGGGTTTCATTCGCTCGCCATCACTGCCAAAGCGTTCGGTGGTCCCATCTGCCTCATACACCACGGCATTATCACCGTCACGTTTTACACTGGCTCGAGCAAGTAGAACGGCAGTCTGCACCGCACCCTTTTGGACACCTGCGGAAAGGGCGGCGGCGGTCAACTCGTTCTCAACCACCAATTTATTCAAGAGGGAAGTCAGGTCGCCAAGCTGTGTATCGGTTGCCTTTTGCTTCGCTTCCGCTTCCTCCCGAATCTTCTTTGTGCGTTGGTCCACCAGGGACTCCACATCGCCATCCTTCTCGGCCAACTGCCGGGCGGCTTCGTCCTGCGCTTCTTTCAACTTCTGGTATTCCTCTGGATCAATACCCTCGTAGGCACGAAGTTTCTCCCTCTGGTCTTTGTCTGCCGTTTTCAGCTTCTCCAAAGCTGAACGCATCCCGGCAGTCTGCGGCTTGTAAACATCATCTTCGATGCTATCAACCGTAACCGTGAAACCTGCGCCCTCTCCAAGCTCCTCGGCACCATCTCTCAGATGTTCCGGGACCGCATCGCGGCTGTCATACGTAATCTTTGGCATGTCTACTTCTCCCCCTTCAGAGGTTTGTTATTGGTGTTTCGCCCTGAGTTGTTCCAGGGTAAGCGGCCGACCTGTCTGGTCGATCAAATCTCGCATATTTATATCGCCATCTTTCCACAATTTGTATTTGCCGGGTCCGAGTATTTCCTTCTGCTGTGCGACTGATCGCTTGTTCAGGAACGACTCGAAAGTCACATTCTTGGCGGGTGCGCCGTTGATCTCTTTGATCTCGCCACCAGTCAGGTCTTTAAGTTCTCGCTTTAATTTAGCCTTTCCTTTCACCCGTTTCAAGCTATTTCCTGAATAGGTAATCGGCACAAGGGTTGTCCTGCAATTGAAATGCCACGGTGGAGGCCCAGGAAAACCCGGATCGTCAAGCCGCCATACCCTCCCGGCCCTGGCCCTGCATATGTCAGACGTTCGAGAGTCGAGCGGGTTGATTGCCTGGACTGCCTTGACCACCTCTGCGTTCTGTTGATACAACTCCAAACGCTCTTGATTGATTACTGCGGCACTGGCCGTGTCGGTGAGCGTGACCGCATTGCGAATAGAAGGAATGGCCGTCCTGCGAACCCGTGTGGTGATCTGGTTTATTGTCTCATTTGCCTTGACCCCTTCGTTTACCTGAAGGACCACCCGGTTCGCGTAGTCGTTGGCGTTGGCCTGGAACCATTTGCCCAACGTCTGCCCCTGCATCGTGGTTGTGTTGACTATCTCCCTGGCTTGTGTGGCATTGATCGTTCCTGAGAACAAGGAAACATCGGCGGCGAAGTTTGCACCTCCCACCAGACCGTTCGCATCGAACGTGACGAGCAGTTCCAGTTCCTTCTTTGTCGCCCGGTGCAACCCTGAATAGGCTTCGCGGACTTTAAGCCCCACCTCTTTCGACAGTTTGTCAATCCTGTTCCTTACGTCCCTGGTTCGGGTGACTGCGGTAGGGTCCAGGGATTCGGAACGCAACAGGGCAATCAGTTCACCCATAAGAGCGTTGAGTTCCTGAACCATCTTGCGCCGCCTTCCACCACCGACACGCATTATATCCATGTCCTGCTCAGTCAAGGTGTCGGCTATTTCATCGGTCAGGGCCATCGATCAGAACTTCCTCGGGTTGAAGAACCGGACTTCCTTCTCTCGCTCAATGGATCGCGCTCGTCGCTTGCTCTCTTTGGTCTGGATGTGCCTGCCCTGAATAATCTCCACAGGTTCAGGTGTGCCAATCTCCACCGGAAGCGTTGTCCTCACCCTTCCGTCCATGTAGTCCTTCCCATACAGTCCAAGCATCTCCACGTAGATTTTAGGATGAACGATCAACATTACGCCGCTTCCTCAATGTCCACATCTTCGCCATCGCCAAAGAAGGTTGCCGGGACGAACATGGGGTTCTGTGTGAACAGGCGTTCTTCCATCGCTTTCGGGGTATCGTCCGGTATTGTAATTTCGCCCTTCTTGAGATTGTAGTGCCACGTTTCGAAGTCGATGTTCCCATTCTGTAAGCCCTGCATCAGTGCCGTAAGCATCTGCGGCGGCATAGAAGCGGCCATGTAATCCTTGTTCATATCCACATCGAGAATTTCGTTGTCCATCGGGTTCTGCCAGGAATCCAACGACCCGGCCCACCACGAATATTGCGACAGGGCTTGTTCAATGCCTGACTCGACACCACGGACAAGTCCTGCCAGGGCAGAACGCTCCCCGGCGTGTCTGAACTGCTGCGCGGCGGCTGTCTCGATCCCTGCTTTCTGCTCCTCAAGTATCCGCGCACCCAGGACCGCCATTTTCTTCTCAAGGCGATCTTCCTCAGTGCTTTGCGTTTCCAGGGACTTCCCTTCCAACTCGATCCACTTAGCATCGGCATCGGCGGCAGACTGAATCAAAGCGTATTCGGATCCGATAGGCACTTTGGAGTTCAGGGCTTCACCCTCATACCCATCTGTTTCCGTGGAATCTGTAATCGGCGTTTCCCAACCTGTCAGGAGCAATTGCGGATTCGCACAAAGGAACATATTCGCCCGGTAGTCTGCATCCGTCCGGTAATGGGTATAGTTCACATCGGCGAGGTCAAGGAACGGTGCTTCCTCCACACCCGGTTGCGTCCCTACACCAGACACGAAACTGAACGGGATGAACTGCAACCGTTCGCCCTGCCTTGTGGGGAAGATTTGCTCCACGGACACCCACTCGTCGCCGCCACTGGCTGAACTCTCTAACCTGTATACATCAACCACCAGGCCCGTTCCGGTGGTGTCGTTGCTCATCAACCGGAATACTCTGATCTGGTCTTTCTCGGTCACGCTAAATTCGTCCTCGGCATCTGTTTCAAGATATACCTCTTTCAGTCTCAGGTGCGTAAGCTGTGTCCTGCCCTCCCATCGATCCGACTCCCAATACAGGATATTTTTTTCATCATACCCCCGAATAAAGGGCCGCTTCTCGTCCTCGCTGTATGAGGTGAACAGGCCATAGCGACCCGTCATAAGGATGCGGCGCAAGGTGGCCTTTGTCAGTTCGTCCAGGGTCATACCGTCCAGGGTAATATCCTTTGACTGATCCTCGACAGGTTGTGGCAAAACGTATGTCACATCCTTACGCATCACAGCACCGTGGACACCTTCGACCGTCCTTCGCAGAGCGTTATACCACAAAGCACGTTGCTTGTATGCCTTATATCGGTCCTCCGCATCTTTGTGTCCTGACAGCTTGGGCAGATACTTTGCGCCCTTTGCCTTGACTGCATCGGTGCCCTCGAAAGCATCTTCACACCTCTCCCACTGGTCTTTGTGTTTCTGGTATTCCGTATTCGATGCTTCGACTGGCATGGCAATTTCCCCCTGTGATTATCCAATACTCAGCGAGGCACGTCGTACCCTGCTATCCCGGACCGGGAACTCTTTGGAGATATAATACCCTAATGCGTCCGTCATGTGCGAAAGTTTTCTGTCTTTGGCCTTGTCGATTTCCCCTGCTCCACCCGTAAGGGTCTGGACGCCTTCGAGGTCTTTCACCAACCATTTGCATTCTACCGGGTCCACCATCAAGCGGATATGCCCGTTCCCTGCCTTGATCCGGGTATTCATCGCGTTGATCCTGGATCGCTCGGCGGGATTGGCAGAAGGGACTCTGTAGTGGACTCGGTTGCCGAAAGTCTTTCTCAGTTCAAACTTGATTAAATCCCAATCGGACCCATTCACCTTTGCCGATCCTCTGGCCCCCCCGGAGGCGTCCCCATACACAACCACGTTCCCGGCATGATTGCCCCACTGCTGTGCGATCTTCCTGCATACGGCCGGTGTGTTGCTGTTACGGGGTATGTAGACTTCCCCGATGCAACCTGTTCCCGGCTTGCCTGTAGGGAGCGTCATTTCCTGAGCGATTGCCGCCACCCCTGGCTCGACGTTGAAGTCAAAACACAGGATCAGAGGTTTGAGTGTGTTGTATAGCGGCTTGATCCTGGCGGTATGCGTTGCCTCTATGAACGGATAATAAGCCCTTCCGCTGAAATTGACAAATGAAGCGTTGTATTCCTGGTCATATGTCAGTTCGTCCAGATCGGCCTTTGCCGCCTCGATCTCCGATTCCGGGAGTATGTCAGCAGACGGCCACGAATAATGCCCGTAAGCACTGTCCTCGCCTTTCTCTGCCATCTCCTGAAGGGCAAAGCGGCTCAGTTCGTAGTAATGGTTTCGGCCCTCCGGGACTCCGATGAAGTCACACCACCCCAAACGGTCAGAAAGTGCCGGGCGCACATGCTCACCCCACACCTTCGCTTTCATATTGGCATACTCGTCCAGGACACAACCGTCCCACGGCGTACCCTCTATCCTCTCTGGCTTGTCCATCCCGATAACGAATATCCGTGTCCCGGTGGCAAGCTCTATCATCAGTTCGGATTCGGACTTGTCCTCGACTATCTGCGGCGGGAACATCTTCTTAAGATCGCCCCAATAGATGCGCTTCGCTTGGTCCCTGGTGGGTGCGCCCACAAAATACCGGGCATCATTGAACCTTGCAGACCCACGCATCGCCCGATAGATAAAGCGGCGTTTCCCCCATATCTCTGTCTTGCCAGATCGGCGGCCGGCAGGGACAACATTGAAGCGGTGCGGACTGTGCCACCCCGAATATTGAACATCGTGGTGCTTCAGTCTATCCCACCTTGAGGTCAGGCTTTTTCCCGTCATCGTCTGGTGGTCCCTCTATGCTTCCATCGATCTCGTGTAAGAATTGTCGGATTTCCTCTGCGGTCTTGCTTGGGTCTGCAACGGGCTTGTCGATGCCCAATACCTGCCGCCTCTGCTCGATCATCCGCTCGACACCTTGCAGGAACCGGGGGTCGCCAAGCCTCTCCCTCGTCTTGTTGGTGGCCCGTTTCTTGATGTCCTTCACCAACACCGGGATAGGCTGTCCATCTACCTCTTTAATCTGCTCCCCGGATTCCTCGGCCATCTGGCTTGTTTCTTCGATGTCCTTCTGCGACCTCTCCCACTCTTGCCAGTATGTGAACTTGACAAGCTCTATTTCCTCGAGCACCTGTGTTTGTTCTTCTGTAAAGTCGGTCTCGGCAGATTCTCTCCATAGCTTTCGTTGCTTTGCGATCATCTTCGCCACGGTGGATCGATCTATCTTGATACCGTGGTCCGTTTCCAGCAATGCCCGGATTCGGGTCTGGTTGCGTTGCCCTTTCTTCCAATACCCCATCACCAGGGCGCGGCGGCGTTCTGCTTCTGCTATTTGTCGGTGGTTGGGCAATGTGTGAATCCTATAGGTGTTTCTTCAGGTCTTCGCTGACGATCTGCGGAACTGTATATTTCCATTTGACATGATGGTGAAGGCGCATATTGATCACGCCCATTTTCCCCACCGACACACTCGACGGCGCAACCATAACGGTATAGAATGACTTTACATAAGTCCCGAAGTCCAGATACATTTCGCTTATTCCACCCTCATTCGCCTGCGATGCACCCTGCTTGAGCCTCAACCTCGGGATGGTGAGGAACTTGGTTCCTGTATTACCCATTGACGTGTACGTGTTCACATCCTCATTCATCCGTCCCAGGAACTTAAACGGCCTGTCCACACACACAAAAAAGGAGTTCATCGCCTTCCGTGACCACTTCCCCGCCCTTCCTGCTTTCGCTATCGTGGAATTTGGCCCCCCGATGAAGTCGCCACTTTGAGACATGCATACGGTCTGCACGCCACTCTCAACCAGGAACTCCACCACCATTTCAAATGTCCGGTCAAGGTCTTGGATTTTCTTATGCGCCGTCAGGTAGTTTCTGTCATTGTCAATCGTAAACCAGAAATTCGTATAATCGTCATCAAGCTGAAGGAAGTATTTAAGGCCCAACTCTTTCGCAATAACAAAGGCATAATTTCGCACAAACGTAATCGTCTTGTTGCAAGCTGAATCCAACGGTTTCCCCACCCCAAAATTATCACAGCAGTTCGTCATGTCTATTGCTTTTTGCTTCTCAAAGACGATTACCTGATCCCCATACCGTTCCTTGTATTCCTCGATTTGTTTATCCGTATCGTCTACCAGGAGGTAGATTTTCCCAGTATACCCATGCTTCTTGAGGGTATCGTATGTAGCAACATTATTTGCCCTGCCGTGTGTCAGGATGAAGGCGGCGAAATCATCCTTCATTTTCTTCCTCGAACTGAGCATCCATCTTTACGGATAGCTTCACCCATCCTTTTTCAATGGCCTTGTCGAAGTCCACGATCACCAGGGCATTGTCCTCCATTAATTCCTGCATCTCTTTGTTGGAATGAGCGTAGTAGTCTGCGATCTGCTCGAAGTCCAGCTTGACATGCCTCCCTGCGGCCAGGATAAGGAAATCTTTTTCTGCTTTCGGGATGCTCGATCCCCGGATGTCAGCGATAAGCTGTTTGGCATAGGTATTGTCAAACAGTTCTCCAACCATCGGCTTTTCTTCTGACGGTTCATAAGTAGGGGTATTCACCTTGTTGGAATATGGGTCTTCACCTTCAGTTTGAAACATCTTGCCCAGTTCGACATCTGTCCACGGAAGTGCCACCCCCTGCTCCTTGTCTTCTAACAGTTGCTCGATGTCCCACTCAAGGTCGAGTTCGCCAACCCTGTTGTCCATATATGCCAATGTCCGCGCCTTCTCATCTTCTCCCAGGTCCAGGTCCATCCGCTTGACTACCACCACCTGATGCCCGTTTGTCTCGACTACGATGGCCTCGTCCAGGCCAATTTCCCCTGCCACCTCTGCGGTCTTGTTCCCCGCTATTAGGTTGCCGTGCTTGTCTGCCAAAATAGAACGGCCGGCCCCCAATTCCCGAAGTGACTTTTCGAGAAGGGACCGGCCTCGTTCCGTGCCTTTGTTGGCGTTCTTGCTGTCTGGTGTGAAGTCTGTAACTTTGGCCTTCTGTTGCTTCGCCATCCTTTTCCCCCCGGTGGGTATAACGATTTGATCTATTCACGTGGATACACTGTAGGGCAAATTTACGTCAGGTTACAACATTTGTCAATTGTCCGTTGATCGTTCGTAATCGGCCGCTTCCTGCATTTCGGTGATCCTGGCCGTCTGCTTGCGTATCAGGTCAGCGGATACGTTTACCTGCCCCTCCAAATCTTGTCACTCGCGCTCATTGTCTGGTTCCTCCAAGGTTTAGCCTTCTTTCGTCTTGAACCACCATTCAGGATTCGGAATCAGCTTCCATGTGATCCTTCCCCATACGTAAAGGAATCCGACTGAGACCGCGAAGCCAAACCACCCCTGCCACTCCGGGATCATCTCCGGCCAGACCCACAAGGCCAGGATGTAAACCGGGAGAAGGTAGAGCCGCGTCCTTTTTACCAAATGCCACAGATCATAAAAGGGCCGGGGCATATAATTATACCACGTTTTCGGCACTCCTGGATTCCTTTTGTATTTCGCACTGTTCAATTTGTCTTGGGCCGAGTCGAGGAATCCGTACAACACCAGGACAAACACCATTGTAAAAAATGCCATTCAGTCCTCCATTATTATTCGGGTGACGTGATTGCAAAACCAAAAATACAAGGCCTTCCGACCCTCCCACAGTTCGATCATTTCTTGGCTACAAAGTAACTCGTCGGGCCTTTGCATGAAGGGCAACGACTGTAAGGTTCCAAGGTCCAGACCGTTCGAGGCAAGTAGTTCTCGCTTTGTTGACATTCCAAGCACTCCTTATAGCTGATCCAATACACTTCACGGACAAACGCGCCGCTGGAGGAATATTTCGGTTTTCTGAAGGTGATAGTCTTCCGTGCCATATTCCCGTTCCCATTCCCTTCTGGACAGCAAACACTCGCCCCCTGGCCGGCTTATGTGGCAGTCCTGGCATACAGGTATCACCTTCGCGTGATCTTTCCGTCTACCCATCCCTGTGCCGCAATGGTGCGCTTCTGACGGTGCGGCCTTGCCGCAGACGGTGCAGGGCAACCCCTTCACGGCCAGGATATGGGCCTGCTGTTCCGGGGTAAACGTTACCACCACCCGGGCATCGATCACTTTTCCAGATGCAATCAGCTTTTGTATCTGCGCCGCCGACCTCCGGTGTTGCTCCACCTTCCCGGTGGCGTATTTGATTGCGTATAGTAGTTTCATACTACCCCCTCACAGGTAGTGGAATCTGGTTCGAGGCCAATCTGAGAGATTCCTTCTTGACTTCAAAGTCCAGCTTTTCGAATATCGCAATCCGTTTCTTCAGTGTGGACAACCCTTTCCGAACCTCTGGCGTAATCGGGTCCGTGGTCATTGCATCCAGTTCCTCGGACTTCTGTATCAAGTCCTCGGCTGACAATACAAGTTTCTCCATTTCCATAGCGAGGCGTTTCCTTTTCCGTGTGAGTGCCGCAGTTTTCAGGCGGTGCGGCTGATCCATTGCAAGGTGGCATCGCTGACACCAGACATTAAGATTCTTTCGGTGGTTATTTGTGGGCGAATGGTCTGGCCAATGGGCAATCGTCAACACCACCCTGGACCCTGTGACCGGGTGCGCCTGTCCATTCGCCGCCCTGCAATCCGGGTATGCCATCGACCCCTGGCAACAGTTGCCGTATTCCTCGAGCAATTCGGCCCGAATGTCTTTCCAGTTGTCAGGGTACAAGTGCTTGTTCTCTGGCTTGATTGGCATGGTCAATTATCATCCGTCCTATGTATTCAGCGCATTGCGGCACTACGGCGTTGCCGAGGGATTTAAGTCGGTCCACCCTGGCGGGAACCCCATTAGCCACTCGACCCACGTCGGGTTCAACTGTCCACCATGCTTTTGTTTTATATCCCTTCCGAGTGTCGCTGTGTGCTGATTTGGTCCCGCACCTCTCGAATCTCCCCGTGTGGGTGTATGCCACATCATTACCGCCGTTGTCAGCGGCATACCCCCCTGCTTGTATTTGTTCTTCCGCATAGACACGCTGTCCTGTGCTGGGGTAGGCCACAATGAAGACTCGCCGTCTGAGGTGCGGTGCCCCCATGTCCGCTGCCGATAGCACCTGCCACTCCGCATCGTACCCGATTTCGGCCAAGTCTCCGAGAACACGGTCCATACCGTTAGCAAGCAAGCCTGGCACGTTCTCCACGAGGACGTATCTGGGTCGTAGTTCGCAAATGATTCTGTGGTATTCAAACCAGAGGCCCGATCTGTTGCCTTCCTTGAGTCCTTCGCGTTTCCCTGCGACTGATACGTCTTGACATGGGAACCCCCCTGCGATGACATCGACAGGCTCAAGGTTATCTGCTCCAACGGTTCTGACATCTTCATACCTCCTGACATCTGGCCAGTGCTTTGCTAATACCTTGCGGCAGAACGGGTCGATCTCCACCTGCCATTTGCATTCCATCCCGGCACGTTCAAGTCCTAAATCAATACCTCCTATTCCCGAGAACAAAGAACCAAAGGTCATAGCGTCCTCAGATCGGAAGGTGTGAAGGGCGTTCCATCTTGGCGGCAACGGACTGCTCGTAGGCCTCCTGGTGTTCGCGGTGCTTCTGATCGGTTCCCCAATCCGGATTCGGCCGGTCCATTTTATACTGGAGACATTTCGCCCGATACTCTGCAACCGGGATCTTGAGCATCCTGGCTCGGACTTCCATTGCAGGGACACACAGACCGGATTCATCGAAATACTTTCCCATCCTGGCCCGGAGGTCCACCAGGGCGCGATCTCTTTTGCTCAAGCCTTTCAGCATACATCTTTCTCCTGAATAGATCATTCTCGTTTAGATGGATACTTGCCACCACGGCCCCACAGCAAGCGCACAGTTGCCCGATCTCGGAAACCTGCCCCATTACGCAGAACGGGCAAGATTGATGGCCTGAGAGGTCGTAACGAAGCCTGACGCTCCTTTTGTGGGTATTCTCCCAGGCCATCACGTAATTCATTCTTGTTCGCCTTCAGCACTATTTCCAAATCCAACTGACATTGTGGCGCCCACTCCACCCTTACCCCTGGTAAATTCGATAGGGCCAACATCGCCCCCGGTGGATGCTTCGATGTGATCCTTGACCAAAGCGATAATGTGAGATTGGCACATTGTGACCGTGAACGTTGCCTTTGTTTCTGCGTCCTCGCCATTGGGTTTCGACACATGCAACTCCCCGGACATTGGCGATTCGCATGCTACCTCAATAATATCTCTCAACTGCTCTGGCGTAATTGTGACTTTCGTAATCATGCGTGACTCTCCTTTTGTGCTTTGACTGCTTTCCGAATGGCGGCTAATCGCATCATTTCCTTTTCCGTCCTGACTATCTTTGTGCGTTTGTCCTGCTCTGCCTTTTCCTCCTTTTTGGCTAAATGTTGATTGATGATATTGCCCAAGATGCCCGGCGCGTCCGGTGTCCCGATGATATAATTCCAGCTACAGTTTTTCTTGATACGCTCCATCACCTTGTTGATCTCGTCCACAACATCGTTGTGCGTCATCGTCTTGGGTAACGGGAATCTGTAGGTCTGTATAATGCGAACCTGAGAATCTGAGATTTGCAACGTCCTGGCGGCACAGCTTAGAACCTCCTTTGCGATTCGGTCCCTGAGTTGTTTGGCATCTGGATCAACAACAAAAACGGGTTCGGCGTTGTTTTTAGTTATTGATTCTACTTCTTGATTCTCTTTGGGTATACTTTCTTGACCACCCCCCATATACTTTTCTGACCGGGGGGGTATACTTTCTTGACCACCCTCTTTTACCTGCACAAAATCATCATCCCACAAGAAGAAATACCGATTCGCCTTTCCGATCTGCATGCCCGATTCAACTTGCAAAAGCCCCTTTTCCACAAGTTGGCCCACGGCCTTGATTACAGTTATCCGGGCCATCCCAATTTCGTCTGCGATTGTCTTGTATGACGGATAGCAATACCCATCATCCCCCGCATACCTCGCAAGGCGTGCAAATACCATCTTCGCCCCCGCTCCCAGGTCTTGGCGTTTCGAAAGCCAATCAGGGATAAACGATCCGTGAAACATTTTGTAAGGATTGTATCGTTGCCCATTATTCACAACCATTACTCCCAAATAGAAAAACGCCTGGATTCCCTCTGTAGGCACTGTTTGGGGCAGTCACCGAACAGACTTGGGAATCCAGGCGTATATTTGACTTATACAATTTTGAATCGTGCCTGAACTACTTGATGACTGCCCCAATGGTGTTTTGAATATATGCCTCCTTTCGCTAAGAGTCAAACGCTTTTTGCGGTGGTCTGCGAGGCACCGCCCGGTTATACCCCTAAACTCATTTCAACCTGTTGCGGTGTGCTGTAAGACCCCTTCAACGCCCTGGCGATCTCCGACAAACTGCGAATCCTCTGCTCCAAATGCGTGACCGTTTCCATTACCTCGTCTGGCGTTCCCCAAAAGTAACCTTTGGAACTACTGCATACAGGTTCCCCCCGTAGTCGAAGTTCGTGGACACAGGCCCGGACTTGTGGGCCGCACAGTCTCAGCCGCCGCTCGATCTCAGGGCTTTTGATTGGGTTGTCCTTCCTCGCCTCCTGGATGATCTGGCGCACGGCAGGGAGTTCCGTTTCGATGGTGTTGCCGTGGCTTGTGTGGTTCTCGAATCCCTTCAACATGCTACCCTCCCGCGAAACTGTGTCGTTTAACGCCTCTCGTCGAACACGACATAATCGTTCTTGATACAGTTCTTGAAATCATCGAACTCGTTTTGCCGCATACAAAAATTCCCAGTCAATGCTCTATGTTCAGGATCAGCCCCGGCGAATAATTGACAATGCACGTGACTGCCCAATGTCTCATGTCGAATTTTGAAACTCGTCATACAGATGACCCTCCCGTTGTCTTGAGATATGCAATCAGTCTGAGCGTTTTCGGGCATCCAGGATGGAACCAATTCTTGTGGACCCTGCCATCGTTCCACGCTTCCAGATCCGAAATGAGGTCCATCAACAGTTGGTCCCGTTCGAGTTTCGTCTGCGTGTCAATCTCCGGTTCTTTCTCCGGGTCAAAATCGATCACCCCCCCTGAGTATTTCCCGTCCTTAATGTTCTGTTGCAAGTCCTTCACGGTGCATACTTGAGCGTCTGCAAGTGCTTCCCCCCGGTTCCCTGCATTGATATGCGGCTGTAGCAATTTCAGGTTCGACTTTGAACACAAGGCCAGGAACTCGGGCGAGGTATGCAGTTCAAGCACGAACTTCTCGACCACCCGGATTGCGTGGTATACCTCGTTGGATCGTAGACCAAACCCCCCGGACTCCATAGGAGCAAAACACAGGGCTTCGAAGGTATCGAACCCATACAGGTCTGCGGGTATCTCCTGCTTGATCTTACGCGCCCACAGGCCGAAATGCAGGTAATGCAAAACGGACGCTTGCAGGTGCTTTGTTGCCATTGTCCGGTAGTGGTAAAACCGTTCGTTTTCGTCCTCCTGGATTACCACTGGATATTGAAAGTGGACTTCCTCAAGCCCCGGCTGTTGTTCTGGCATCCCTCACCCTCACGTTTTTCAATGTCCACCCGTCCCGAATATGTTTGCAGAGTATGAAGGCCGGGCAAGAGCAATAGGGGTTGTCGGTCAACTCGACCTCATACCGAACCCCTTCTGTGTTTGTCACAACCATCTGTGTTCGGTCATTGGAATCGATCTCGTATACATACCCTGCCTTAAGCCGATCCTCCAGCGTTTCATTTTGCTTCGCCATCGCCCTTTGCCTTTTCAATAATGGCCTTCAACGCTTCGATAGATTCTGAAGCCTGTGTTTTTCCCATCCCCTTTGCGATTGCCGCCACCGCCCGGTCCTTCACCTCCATAGGTATAGCGGCGTTCTTGAGCAAACTTTCGATATATTTGATCTGCCTGGGGTTCGCCTTCTCGTCTGGATTCCCCGGCGGCGCATTCCCTTGCCCCCCACCGTTCCTGCTTCCGGTTTTCTTGTCGTAAAGTTCAAGGCCGACACCGAGTAGGGTGGCGCATTTCTTCAAACAGTCAGACGTTGCAGACTTGAGGTCATCGCCTATGCTGAGAGGTTTTCCGGCGTTCTTGTGGCCCTGCGAATATCTCTCCGTTTCGCTTTCTCCGAACTGTTGCTTGACAACACCTCCCGCCGTGATCTCTCCCAGGACCACTACCTCGTCATCCCGGACCCAATGGCCTTTGACCTCAAAAGACCAATCGCCACCAAAACATTCATTGAGGCGGCGAATTATCGTAGGCGTATCAAAATACGAATAGGTTTTCCCTCCCCTGCCCTCGCGGTTCTTGACCAACTCCGCAGGAAACACCGCTTCGAGGTTTTTCAGTTCTTGTTCTGTCATCGCTTTCAATCCTCCCATTGTAAAATAAAGCCGAGGCAGATGGCACCCCCACAGAACCGATCTGCCCCGGCAAGGTGTGCGTCTGCACCGGGTCCTCCCTCCAAGAATTCCCCGGCATTACGCACACTTTATCTAAGCCGCTTTTCGTTTGGAGAACTTGTCCAACGCACTCCTACTCAACCCCCTCGGAATACTGCGCCCCTTCTCCCACCTGGAAATCGTCATGTGCGACACGCCGAGTTCTCTGGCGAACTGCTCTTGTGTCAATCCCCGATCCGTTCTTAACACCTTGATCTGTTTCGGGGTCATCCGGTCAGCCTCCCTTCTGTTTTTGTTGGTTTCTGTTTCCTATATGATTATACATATATATACACCACTTGTCAACCTGTCTCAGTCGGGTTTATCAGTTGAATGTGCTTCCCATCCACCAGGGCGTTCCTTGCCGCGTCCCTGACTTCAACAAGGTGCGTATAGAACCCCCTCAAGACCGGGTGTTCTTTGATGTATTCTTTCCCAAGTTTCTCGAACTCGTTGACCAACTGTGCCACCTCGATCATTTCCAACTCGACAAGCATCACCTGCTCGACTCCGATTTTCATATCGCCCCCTTGTATCCACGTGAATAGCCCTGCCTCCAAATACCAATCAGCCGCCGACTACGCTACCCAATCTTTCGCAAACTGACCGATGGACTTCCAACCTTACGGCATTCGTTCAACTCAGGGAGAAGGACCATCATTCCGTCCAGCTTCTTCGAGTCCCAGGAGGTGCGGCCCTTGACGAAAATCGCGTGAAGCGTTTCCCCTTTCACGGACTCGCCAAGAACAAGAATGTTTGCCCGTATCGAGGATTCGAGGTCTTTGGCTTTTTCTTTTCGGACTGCGATCTTCTCGGCGTATTTCTTCTCGGCCTGTTCCAACTGCTCCTTGATTTCAGGGGTCAGTATCTTTTCTATTGCCTCCTGCTGTTCCATGTCCTCAAGTTCAAGTTCTTCTCTCAGGTCTGAGAGTTCGTCCAAAAGGGTTTGCCTTTTTGCTGGCATCGTTGCCTCCTTGAAAAAGTTTAATGCTCTGAGGGTAGCAGTATGATTCGTTCGCCCTGCAACCCTTCGACCCATACCGTAAACTCCCCACGCGGGTATAGTGGGAAATCTGTGTATTCGAGCGTCTGCCTAAGTATCTCCATTCCCCTTTCATCTTTGCAGACCAACAAGGCCCCGGCCCCTTTTGCGTCCTTCCTCAATATCCACTCCTGGCTGTCTGCCAGTTTCACCTTTCCATACTTCTGTTGAATTGCGATAATGTCGATCAACCAAAACGCTTGCGCTTGCTCTGCCATCACCTTCGCCCCATCGGTATAGAATACCGGGCCTGTCCAATGCTTGTACCACTGCTCTGTTCCGGTGGCGTGTGCAAGAATCCCCTCCAACGCTTCTGGTGCAATCATACCCGAACCTCCTTGATCTGTCCCGGCTTGATATAATACCCTTCGCTCGGCGGGTCTGCGTTACCTCTGATCCAGTTATAGCAGACCATGTAAGGTTGCCCCTCCTGTGCCTCACGCCTTGCCGCTTCCTTCACCGCTTCGATCCGTGTCATTAACGATCCTCTTTATTTATCCCCGACCCTGCTCATCCAAAACAGGGCCGGGGTGATGGACCTCCGTTCCCCCGGAGGTTGTTAGGCTTCCTGTCCCTTGGTTGTATTCTTGACAATCGAGAACCGAACCCCTGCGTCGATCTGGAAGGAACCGTTGACCGGGCTAACCTCAAGCTGTGTCGGGGTCGAGAATTCGTAAGTGACGAACCCGTGTTGCTTCACGTGCCGTTGTCCTGCTTGCAGTCGCATTTGACGCTCGGCCTTCTCTTGCGTTGTTCCAGCACCCCAATGGTTCTGCGTCATCGACAAGAAGCTATACATGACGATCCCTTTCGTGAAGTGTTCAATCTGGATAGTGGTTGTCGAAGGCGATTTCGTTGGCCGCTTGCCATTCTGCATAGTCTGGTATCTGCATATCCCGTTGCGCTTCCTCCTGCGCGTCCACTTCCGCACCCTGGCCGATTACAAATATGTGATGTTCGATTGCCGCCTCTTTCTCTCTGGCCGCATCCAGGAACTCGCCCTTTGCTATCATCGATCCCATTTCCTCGGCCTGTCTCGCCAACTTCCGCAACGACATTGCAGATTCAGCGAGGCCCATGATCTCTTGGTGTGGGTTGACCTCCTGAGTCGCAACTTGTATATTGTCCATGTGTGAATCTCCTTTTCCGTATGGCCCGGTGGATGCTCTGGCGAACATCCACCGGGTATTTTTTTACCTGTCCTGAAAGTTTGCCACGAAATTCTCTGGCGACTCCTCGTTCTCGAACGCTTCCCACAGTTCATCTTCGTCCCACTCCATTGCCGCATCACCTTTCTTATCCATCCATTCGTATTCCATATCCTCCCACCACTTCTCGAACTGCTCCTGCCTGTCAACTCCCAATGCCCTGTCAACGTCTGCGTGTGTGCATCCTGGCGGGTAGTTCGTCATGCTGGAACCTCCTGCTTGTCGTAGTATACTTCCGTTTTGACCTCTCTCAGAATCTCCTGTGCTTTTTCAATGTTGCAGAAGCAAGCGTACCCCGATCCCTCCAACTCACACCGCCTTGCCTCCTCCAGCTTGTCGTTGATTTCCTTGAGGCGAGCAATCAAATATGTGTTGTTCATCATTTTCGAATCCTCCGGGGAGGGGCCGAAGCCCCTCCCGAGTTTGAGTTACCACCTGTAGGTGTGAGGGTTCAGGATCCTTTTAGGAAGAAGCCTCATCCCTCGGACCCTCTGTGCGAATTGGATCAAGTTCAGCATCTTGTATCTCTGCGAGTAGCTTCCCCGGATCCCGAAATCGTCCGGAGCATCCAAAACCCAAATCGTCCGTGTTCCACCTCGGAGACCCGTTTCCGTGTCTCGGTAATATTCCAGGGTCATTTCCTTCATCTTCCTAACCTCCGGTGTAGGGCTTTCCGGCGACAATCTTCCAATGCCGACTTGATTGCGAAATAGATGCACATCCATATCGGAGTGAATAATCCAGCGAATCCAGCAAGTTCAGAATCCATTGTGATATCCTCCCAGGATATTTAGTTGTCTAATTTCCAAGCCTCTTTTAAAACCTTCATCTGCTTGAATGCTTCTTCGCCTAAATCCACCGTGCCATCCAAATTGATTAATTCATATCCGACATTTTCCAACAAATCCAGGATCGCCACTTTCTCTTTCTTGGTCATCTTAACTTCTCCTTTGTTATGGTCTATATCACTTCTTCAACATCATATGAAACCATTTCACCATTCAACTTGTGTCTGAACAGAAACATTGCATTTGTCCGAACCTGCCATTCATCCTTCCCATTGATACTCTCAAAGGCTTCTTCAATGCCCAAACTGGCAACTTTCACTATGACATTGAATTTTCGATTACCTCGCAATTTTGACTTGTCCATTATATGTCTCCGTGTTTGAGTTTCGCGGATCTCTTCAGGCCAGGGTCCGATCCCCGGCGACTCATTGTTGTTTCGAGAGGTTGTGGTGTGTTGGCCATTTCCTCCGGGCGGGGTCTGCAACAAGCGTCTGCGCTTCTGTTGCTCTCCCAAGTTCCCTATTTTCTCTCTGTGTCCTCCGTGGTGGTTGTTCCCTGCTGACAATTAGAATATAACCTTTAGCTAAACATATGTCAAGAGAAAAGGCATAGAAAAATGCGCCCAGGGCAAAAATAATTGAAACAGCCCCACGCGCTCACGGAACGATCCTAAGCCTTTTGCTCTAATTGTGCCTAATCTATCCAGGTTTCGCCTTATCTCTCAACCTGCCCTGCTTTCCCTTCGCCTTTACCCTATAATAGCGAAAACGACCGAGAGGGATCAGTCCTCGGCCGTTCTCTTGTCCATTTTGCTATCTTGGGAGGATTGCACAAATGGATTATCTGGATCTCTTGTTCGGTCTGATTATACGCCAGAAGTCATCCTGCGTCAACTATTCGGATCCACTTATCCAATCTCGAAGTGCGGCAGGTCTTTGAACCCCTCGTCACCGACCTCGTTGTCCTGGTCCCAATCGCCACCCCACCGGATTGAGATGCCCATCTGAGAAGCGACCCCCTTCACGTACCCCGCAAAATAATAGAATTGCTCAATGTCGTTCCAGTTCACAGGGTATGGCACAACGTCAGCCGCAAGCGAAGGTTGTTTGTTGTGCTTCCCGTTGGGCCACTGAACTTTGGACCTTTGCGGTTCTGCATTATACAGAGCGTTTTGCCTTTCCTCGCCCCGATGCCCATCGATAACCGAGCAGTCAAACCGCTTGACCACTTCCCCGAACAACCTCTGCAACCTCTCGTCGCACGTATCAAGGTGCGCCCTGGACTTTTTGCCGAATGCCGCCATTGTAAGACCCTCTTTATCTAAGCGCGCCGGGAACGTTCTTGTTCGTTGTCGAATACCGTTTCAACTGAAGCGGCGGCGTCCACCTTTGCCTTGATCTGCTCAACCGCCAAAATAAGCCGCTTTACATCTTCGCTCAGTGCTGACAGCGTGACCGACACGTCATAGATCACCCTGCGTTCCTCCTCTGTCATTTTCAAAGGATTGGTCGCCACGCCATCCAGAAGGGCTTTCGCGGACAGCCTGTCGATGTGAGAACGGAGCAGGTCGAACCCACGCCACAGGACAATCACCAGGCACGCGCCGAGTAGGATTTGCAGGTTACTCATTTACGTTGCGGATTGTCCCACCGCTCCCACAGTTTCTCGATTTGGGCTTCGTGTTTCATCGAATCTTTCGCAAGCCCCACGATAAGGTTTTTCAACTCCGCGTCCGGGTGCTTGGTGACGTGCGAGGTCAGCTTCTCCCCGATCTCCTTTATTGATTCCCGGATCTCTCGAAAGTCCTCCCGGTCTGCTTTGTTATCGTCCCGTATGTCCTGGCGCACGTCATCGAGAATCCATATAAAGAGCGTCAGAGATAGAACAGCAAATCCAGAGATACCCATCGACAAAAACGTCCAGTTTTTTGAACCGTTCCCATTGCCCTCAGACATTAAAACCTCACCTGTCCTAATGTGACTCGTGCCACTTCTCGGTCAACCGTTTTGCGAACAACAGAATCCACCACGTTGCCCTGGGTGATGGTTACTCTACATTGGTTCAGCGTTGCAAAACCTATGAAATCCGGTCCTTTCCGGTTAACTGACTCCGTGGGTGTAAGTTAGGCGTTCCACATAGTAGTTACTGTTGGTAAAGGGATTCGGGGGGGGCAGCCTGGGGCAGAGCAGACCCCCTGCCTTTCTGTATTGTAGCATCGGTGGCGGAATGCTTCACGGAGCGCACGTCAATGCTTCGCTTTGATCTTGTCCACAACGTCAACCGCAGACTGTCCCAGGACATACACGGCAACGATGGTCACGACAGCCTGCGTGACCTCTGCCGCCACTTCAGCAGGTAGGCCGGCTTGTGTCATAAGGACCACAACGGACCCGCCTACGGTCGCCAACAGCTTCCTACTCAGAAATTTCTTTATCATCTTCTGCGCCCTCCGGTTCTGCGGGTTCTTTGGATCGCTTCAACTCGTCCGCGAAGTCCTGCAAATCACAGAGCGTTTCCAGCATCGCCCCACGGTAGGACATTTTCGTCTTGCCCCCCTGCCCCTGGACCTCTGGCGGTTCATCTTTCAGCTTGATAAGGAATTCGAGTGCTTCCTCGGACAATTGCAATTTTCCAAGTTCGTGTTCGCCTTCCACGCTCATTGCTTGACCCTGCTTCACCATCGGGCGCAAGCGGTGGCGCAGTCTGCGAATCAAAGCGTACTTGTCTTTGTACTGGTCCTCGGCCACATCCACCACGGACAGGATCACGTCAAGCGTTTCCGCATCGTTCTGGATCTCCTGCCGAACAGGAACGCGCACCTCCTGCCCACCCTGGAGGATGCTCTGTAGCGTCTTGTCCACAATCAACTTAATAGGGAGTTCAAGCATCGACATTTTCCTTCTCCTTCTGCGTAAGGTTCTGCGGTTCATTGATTAACCGGGAAACATCGAGTTGAGATCTTTTCGGGCGAGGGTGGTTGATTTCAAAATCCCATCGACGGTTGCCTTTACTCCCACCAGATCTGCCAGAGCCCCATCTCCTGCCTCGGTCCCTGTGGCGTACATCGAAGCGTGTTCCTCGGGGAATTCCTCCGCGAGTTTTACAAGCGTGTTCTCGGCATCATAGACGATCCGTGCGGCCTGTTCTGTCGCACCCTGGATCCGATTCCGAGCGGCACTCACCTTTTGCACATAGTCTTCTTCTTCCTCGGTCACTGTGATCCACCTCCTTTTATGCCGCCGACTTTTTGAGGAGATCGATCTCCTCATTCGCCTCGGCAAGTTTGGTTTCGAGTGTCAATATCTTATCGGTAGTATCGGCCTTCCAGGAGTCAATGTCAATCTTCCAAATCTCCAGGGATTCGGTGCGGCCCATGTTCTCCTGCAAGCCCCTCAACATGATCGGCCCATATATCACCGAATCCCGTACCGCCTGGTATCCCGTTTTACTGCTCACCGATACCAGGCCAGGGAACACCGCCGCCACCTCGTCGGCCACCTGGCCGATTAGCCGTTCGCCGGAAATGATCGACGTGTAATTCTGGACCTTTAACTTTTTCAAATCGCCCCAATAGGACCGCCCCGGTTCAATATCCTTTTTTAATCGTCGATCGGAAATTGTGCCATACGTCCCGTTGACGTTGTACCAATCTCCGTCGCTTTGGCAATAGGCTTTAGCCGCCGCCTTGTAACAGTATATAAAATCGCCCGTTCCCGTAGTCTGAATATAAAGCGCACCGGCGGTATTGCTCGCGTTCTGGACATTGAGATAAAGCGCGGTATTGGTTCCGTCATTCCGGATAACTGCTGGAGTAATCGTCGAGCTTGCATGATCTTGCCATATAAAGAAAAGGTTTGAATTGGTTTGCGCGGTATTGCTGTAAATATGAAAAGAGTATTTGCTCGAGTTTAAAGCGAAATTCTGATCTATTTGTACTCCCGTTCCCCTGGCCTCATTCAAAAAATACGCCATGACATTTGTCGACCCGGAATGATTTTGCTGTATTTTCATGACTTGCGAATTGCCCGAGGTTTGCGCTACCCCAGCCACCACATAAAACGCGTGCTTGCCTGTTGCCATTGCCGTGTTTTGTACTACCCGCAACCCGTGACCCGTTCCCTGATTGACTATCGTCGTGCAATCGTCTGTGTGACTGGCCGAAGCCGTCCAGATGTAAACCGTTCCCGCGCCAGCCGTTGACCCACCGCTGTCGTAGATGTAAACCGTTGCCTTGCCAGCCGCGTGTGCTTGGGTCTGGTTTATGTTCAGGCACATGCCCGATCCTGCATTCTGCAAATACGCAACGTCAATTGCCGCAAGCGTTCCGTCCATGACCACCGCGAACAAATTCGCGCCCGTTGTTTGGTTTATATGACTGTAGACTTTTAGAACTGAATAAGACGCCGCAATCGCGGCCCGAGCATACACCAAACATCCGTATTGGTCGCCGTAATTGTCGATCCAAAGCGCGTTGCCAGACCCATTCTGCTTCAAATACAAACCGATCCCTGAACCATCATTAACAAACGCGCTCATTGCGTATGTAGAACTTGCGTTATCACTCTGAACATAAAGCAAGTAGCTATTCACTTGAGCCGAATTGGTATAAACCTGCAATCCGTTCCGCGATGCCGCCAGGACGCCGTTTGCGTAACACACCAGACCGTGACCCGTTCCGTCATTGCGAATCTGCGCCGCTGGACCCGTTGACGATGCATGATCGCTCCACACGTTGAATAGGTACGAATTGCTCGACGTCTGCGCCACATTACTATAAATGTAAAATGCATGACGCGCCGAGTTTAATACCCCATTCTGTACAAGATTCAGAGCATGCCCCAACCCGTCATTGTAAAGGTATAATGCCGTATCCGTTGACGTACCGCCGTCTTGATAGATGGTCACAAGTGTTGCCCCGTTCACATTTGCCTGATTCGAATAGATGTAAACTCCGACCTGCCCCGCCGCCAATGGTTGCAACTGATAAAAGAACGCCATCCCGCCTGAACTGTAGGAGTAAACGTTCATGACCCTGTAAGTCGATGATGTG